>Ga0207677_10000073_pt1 | contig 83861 bp, 66 predicted proteins | sample KBSMisM42_FD_184311 | JGI IMG/M metagenome (GOLD analysis project Ga0207677, IMG submission 184311) | Miscanthus rhizosphere microbial communities from Kellogg Biological Station, Michigan, USA - KBS Miscanthus M4-2 (SPAdes) (version 2) | ecosystem: Host-associated > Plants > Roots >...
ACGAAGACCCATCTGCACCGAAAGACTTGGCGACCGCGAGGTACGCGAGCTGGCGTTCCCGCACGGAGCGGTCAGCGATCGATCCGCACACCCGCTCTGCGAGTGCCAGGTCACTCGACGCCGAAGCCGCGAGCCCCACGCGATATCGGTAGGCGCTGCGCCACATCGCAGACGTACAGGTCCGCGACGCGTCGTGCGCCACGGCGTCGATCTCCACCATCGCGTCGAGAAAGAGAGCGGCCTGCGCCCGTTGATCCGCTTCCAAGGCATGAAACGCACCCACAAACATTGCGTAGTGGCCATGTCTCAAGTCGCCGGTTCGCTGCTGGATCTCCAGACCATGCTTGAGGTTCCCGCGCGCGCCCGCTGTGTCGCCCATCAGGTCGAGCGCGTCAGCCAGCCGGATGAGAAGTGCGGACTCGTAGTCTCCCTCACCGATGTTCCCGTAGGCCTCGACCGCGCGCGAGTAGTGATCGGCGGCCTCTTTATAGGAACTGATCTGAATGAATGCGGTGGCAAGCAGGGCCTCGATCCTCGCTCGTCCGGCGATCGACAATCCGGCACCGCACTCCTTTTCAATTTGCTGCAGCTCGGCAAGCGCCTGCCGGTACTGATTGGAGGAGTAAAGCATGCCGGCGTGCTCCATGCGCGCGCGCCAGGCGAACGGCGTCATACGCGGGTCGAGTGCGGCCACCGCCGCCGTCATCTGGTCTGTCGCCTCCTGAACGGTCGAGTGCTTCTCGGCCTCCAGACCGGCGCCGTACGCGACGTGACCCTTCGCGAGCTGCCGCAACGTTTGGCCTCCGGACTTCCGGATGGCGTCGACCGCATCAGCGATTTCGCGCTCGCCGCTTGCGTTCTCGAGCGCGGCTCCGAGCGCTTCGATCTTCTCCAGTCGCGACGCGGCTGACGGATCGTTGTGCAGGACGGCGTCGCCCCACTTCGGAAGCAGTTCGTCCTCACACCACAGGCGCACCTCCTGGCGGAAGCGGTTGACGTCTCGAAGGAGCACCGGATCGTCATTGCGCGCGGCGAGGAGGCGATCGCGCGCAGCGGGCCAGAGCTCGGCATCGGTCGGCTGCAGAAGATCATTCAACCGCCGATGCGCGAAGCCGCTCCACTGCGAGCGCGGCTCGATTGCCAGATAGTCGCGCCAGGCAGCGATGGAGCGTTCGCGAAGATGGTAGGAGTCGATGACTACAGCGCGCGTCCAGGCGATGGCGGGTGTCCGCTCAATCGTCCACGCTCGCTGCACGGCCTCGAGTGCGAGCGGCTGCATTGCTGGATTGTCGAGAGCCAGATAGCCGGCCGCGAGATCGTTGAGCAGTGCGGCATCGCGCGAGTGGCGGATGGCTTCGGCGAATTCGCCGCGCTGATTCGTAGCCGACCGCAGCGTCTGCTCGAACGTGGCCACGGCGTCCTTTAGTTTCCCAACCAGGAGGTACGACACTCCGAGCGCGTGACGTTCGCCCGCGTCCTCACGCAAGCGCTTGATGACGGACCAGAGCGACTCCGGTGCCTTACTCGAACCGTCTTCCTCGCCGCCGCGCAGTCGCCGCTTTACGTCACGATAAGGAAAATCGCCGCTTAGCCGCGCGGGCGTAGGGCGATAGTCCAGTTCCTCGCTGGCCGCGACGACGGCTTGCATGCCGTCGAACTTGACCCGCCGATGAGACCAGAGCACGAGTAACGCCGCCGCGAGCGCCACGACGAGAAGCGCGCGCGCTGTGTTCGTCCAAACGACTCGCGCGTCGTTCACCTCGCGCATGAAAGTCCTCTCATGACACGCTGCTCGCATCGAAACCGCTCTCACAGCCCTATCAGACGGACCGAGGGATGCGATTCCTTACGTACTTTTTGGGAGACAGCGGGAGTGTACTGCAACTGACCTCCGCAAGTTTCGCTATGTCAAACCCGCGGTAACAGTTCAGGCATGTCCTTGTTGCCGTTTGTTGGGATGGACGTAACAAACTACTGCCGTCCTTCAGCGTATATCTCTCAGCGTTCAAAACGCGGCAGATCCTGAATCCGACGGGGGACCATTGGACGGAGTAGTCGGGACTCGTGTGTCTGAAGAAGTGCCGGGTGGCTGTACGCGGCCGGTCTTCCGCATTCCACCCGGAGGTGGAGCGGCGCAGATCGGCAACATCAGGAATCACACCGCGGCCGTGCTGGTGTTCGGGCCGGATGCTTCCGCGGACGAAGTCACGGCGACGCTGGACGAACTGCCGGACACCGCCTGCAGCGCGATCGTTTTCGCGGGGCGCGAATCGCTCGCCGGCTTTCAACCGCTCATCGACGACGATCGTCTCTTCTACCTCGCCAGCGGTGAGCTGCCGCCACGCGAGCTCGACGCGCTGATCGACAGCGCGCTCGGCGAACGCAAGCCGATGGCAACATTCGACCGCTACGTCACCGCCGCCACTCTGCGCCGGATCGCGCTCGTGCAAAGCATCGTCGAGCTCACCAACGCGCTGCGCGCGGCCGCGGCGATCGCGGTCACCGCGGAGCGCACTCGCTGCGTCGTCTTTGACAGCGAGCGCGGCACGCTTTGGGTTCCGGGCGAATCGACTGCGGAGAGTACGGCGGCGGGACTGGCCGGCTTCATTTTCCGGACCGGCCTCTCCGTCTGTCTCCCCCATCTCGACGGCGACGCGCGCTTCGATCGTGATCTCGACAATCCCGAAGGCGATGCCGCGGATCGTTTTCTGGGCGTGCCGGTTTGCGCCGGCGGGAAAGTCGTGGCGGTTCTGGCCGCGATGCGGTCCGGCGATGCATCGCCGTTCGAGCCGCTTGACGTCGGGGCGATGGAAGCGCTCGCCGCACACGCCAGTCCGTACGCGGCGGCGTGGCTCGGCGACCTGCCTGACGCCGGCGGGCCGTTCCGCCTTCGCGCATTGCGCGCGGCGGAGCACACGTCCGGCTCCGCATCCGAGCCGCTGCAACTCGAATCGGTGTGGATGCGCCGCGCAACATGGCTCTTCTTCGCATCGCTGGTCACGCTGCTCGTCGCGTTCGTCGTGCTGAAAGGGTGGCTCGGATGAGCAAGCGAATCCGATTCGTGCCGCAGACCGCGGCCGCCGATTGCGGCTCGGCGTGTCTGGCCATGACCCTCGGCCTGTACGGCAAGCAGGTCGCGCTGGAGGATGTGCGGCGCGTGACCGGTCTTTCGCGTCACGGCCTCGACGCCCAGCATCTCGTCGCGGCCGCGGAGCACTTCGGACTGCGCGCGCGCGGCGTGCAGTTGCGCGCTCCGGAAGATCTCGCCTTTCTCGATCCCGGCAGCATTCTTCACTGGGAGTTCCGTCATTTCGTCGTCTTCGAGCGCGCCGAGAAAAAGGGCGCGTGGGTGCTCGATCCGGCCAATGGCCGCGTCTTCGTATCGCGTGCGGAGCTCGACCGCGCCCTCACCGGCGTGGCGCTCGTGTTCGAGCCGGGACCCGACTTCGAGCGCGGCAGAGGAGACGTTCGCGGCGCATCGCTGCTCGGCCGGTACGTCAAGCGTGTGCTGCAACACGACGCGGCCCTCATCCGCGTCCTCCTGCTCTCGGTCCTGCTACAACTCTTCTCCCTCGCGGTGCCGGTGCTGACTGGAGTCCTCATCGATCGCGTGCTGCCGAAAGGCGATCACCAGCTCTACTGGATCCTGGCCGCGGGCGCCGCGACGCTCATCGCATTTTTCGCGCTGGCGAACTTCATCCGCGCGCACATCCTCCTCGCGGTGCGCACGCGTCTGGACGCACAACTGACGACCGATTTTCTCGAGCACCTCGTGCACCTGCCGTTTTCGTTCTTTCAGCAGCGCTCGACGGGCGATCTGATGATGCGCGTCAACAGCAACGCCACGATTCGCGAGACGCTCACGTCATCCGTTCTTTCCGCGGGACTCGACGGGCTGATGGTGGCCACGTACCTCGTCCTGCTGCTCGTGGTCGACGTGCACCTCGGGCTCGTCGTTGCCGCGCTGGCCGTACTGCGCGTGGCCATCCTCGCCGGTGCGATGCGCGGGCGGAAGCGGCTCACGGCGGAGTCGCTGCAGGCGCAGGCGGCGGCGCAGAGTTACGAGCTTCAATTGCTCTACGGCATCGAAGTGTTGAAAGCCTGCGGCGCGGAACGGCGTGCGGTCGGCGTCTGGTCGAGTCTCTTCGTGCATCAGCTCAACGTCGCGCTCGCGCGGGGGCGGCTCGATGCGCTGGTCAACGCGCTGCTCGACGCACTCGCGGTGGCGTCGCCGGTGACCGTGCTGCTGTACGGCGGCGCGCGTGTGATGAGCGGCGACCTCACCCTCGGCATGATGCTCGCGCTGGCCGCGCTGGCCGCCGGATTCCTCGCGCCGCTTTCGCAGCTCGTCGGCAATGCCGCGCAGTTCCAACTGATCGGCAGCTATCTCGAGCGTCTCGAGGACGTGCTGGCCGCGCCGATCGAACCGCAGGGACGCGACCTGCCGCGGCCGGAATCGTTCGCCGGACGCCTGTCGCTCAACGACGTCACGTTCCGCTACGGTCCGCTCGTTCCGCCGGCGCTCGCGAATGCGTCGTTCGACGTCGAGCCGGGATCGCTGATCGCCATCGTCGGCCCGTCAGGCTCCGGCAAGTCGACGCTCACCGCGATTGCCGCCGGCCTGCTCGAGGCGGAATCGGGAAGCGTCGCGTACGACGGGCGCGCGCTCACCGAGGTTCCGCGCGAGTGGCTGCGCTCGCGAATTGCGTACGTTCCGCAGCACTCGTTCCTGTTCGGGACGACCATCGGCGCCAACATCGCGCTGCAGGATCCGGATGTCGCCTTCGAGCGGATCGTCGAAGCGGCGAAGCTCGCCGAGATTCATGACGAGATCGAAGCGATGCCGATGGGTTACGACACGCTCCTGGCCGATTCGGGATCGTCGATCTCCGGCGGACAACGTCAGCGCATCGCCCTCGCGCGCGCGCTCGTGAACCGTCCAACGATGCTGATCCTCGACGAAGCGACGAGCGCGCTCGACGCCGTCACCGAGCAGAAGATCCAGCGCAATCTCCTCGCATTGCGAGCGACGCGTCTCGTCGCCGCGCACCGTCTGAGCACGATCCGCAATGCGGATCTCATCGTGGTCCTCGATCACGGGCACACGGTCGAAATGGGCACGCACGCCGAGCTGCTGGCCCGCGACGGTCTCTATCGCCAACTGGTTTCCGCGCAACTCGAGAGCGCGGATGAGGTGACCCCGTCAACCCGCGCGCGCATCACGCCTTACATGGGGGTCGAGGCGAGGCTCGCACGCATTAACGCTGTCAGAGGAGACATGTCATGAAGAAGCAGTTCACCAGCAAACTCCACCTGAACAAGGAGACGCTGCGCAACCTCTCCGACCGCGATCTGAAGAGCGCCATCGGCGGCGCGACCTTCAATTGCGTGGAGACCGGCTTGTCGTACTGCGTCACCTGTCCGACCGAGGGGAGCTGTATCTCGTACGGCAGTAGCTGCACGACCGGCAACCCCCGCTGCTGTTGCTGACGCTCACACCCGAGGCGGCCGGGGTGCGCACCCTGGCCGCCTCATTTCGGAGAACGCTGCCATGTGGCAATCGATCGCCAGTGCGGACACGCGCCGCGAATGCTGGAGCACCATCGAAGAAATCGAGCAGGGACTGGCCGGATATCTCGCCAGCGATGACGGCACGCTCGACGACGTGACCGGCGGCTACGCAGGCGCCGCGTTGTTCTACGCGTACCTGCACGCCGCGAGCGGCAACGCGCCCGCGGCCGACCGCGCCTTCGAAGCGCTCGAACGAAGCACGAGCGCGCTCGCCGAGCGCCAGATGTTGCCTGCGCTCTACTCCGGCTTCCTCGGCGTCGGATGGGTCGTCACGCACCTCACGCGCGATCTGTTCGAAGGCGATGCCGATCTCGCCGGAGAGATCGACGACGCGCTGCGACAGCTCCTGACGAACGTCGAAGACCGGCTGACGTTCGAATTGATCTACGGCCTGGCCGGATATGGCACCTACCTCGTCGAGCGCCTCCCCGATCCGGGCGCGGCCGCGATGCTCGACCGCGTCCTCGATCTGCTCGAAGAGTCGCGCGATGCGTCGGGCGTGTGGCATACGGATCCCGGCTGGATGTCGCCGTGGCAACGCGAGCAGATGCCGCGCGGCTGCTACAACCTCGGCGTCGCGCACGGGATCTCGGGCGTGATCGGATTCGTAGCCGCCGCGCATCGCGAAGGCGTCGTCGATCCGCGCCTGACGCGTTTCGCCGAAGACGCCGTGAAATGGACGCTGGCCCGCAAATGGGATCGCCCGTCCTCGCTCTTTCCGGCCTTCATTCCGGTCGGCGGTGAGCCATATCCGACCCGCACGGCCTGGTGTTACGGCGATCTCGGTGTCGCCGCGATGCTGCTCTCCGCGGCGCAAAGCTTCGGACGGGACGACTGGAAGCGCGAAGCGCTGGCGATTGCCCGCGTCGCGGCGCGCCGATCGCGCGAGGACACCCAAGTGAAGGACGCGGGCCTCTGTCACGGCTCGACCGGCATCGCCCATCTCTTCAATCGAATGGCCCAGGCCAGCGGCGACGACGAGCTGTGCGATGCCGCGGAACGCTGGTATCGCGTCGCCCTCGACATGCGCCGCCCCGGCGAAGGCCTGGCCGGGCTCCTGAGCTGGGTCGACGTGATGGAGAACGGGAAATTCGTCGGCGGAGAGTGGAAAACGGAGCCCGGTTTTCTGTCCGGCGTCGCCGGCACCGGCCTGGCCCTTCTCGCCGCCGTCACCGACTTCGAGCCGCTGTGGGATCGCGTACTTCTCGTCGCCATTCCGCCCAACAGCAGCGAAAGCGAGAGCAAGGGAGCCGCGGCATGAACAAAGACATCGTTCCTTCCGGACTCGTGGTGATGCGCACGCCGCTCCTTCCGATGGAGGAGATCGAGGCCTGGCGCGCGGGACTTCGTACGCCGCACGCAACTGAAGACACGCTCGACGAAGCGCTCGCGCACGATCGCGAGCTGCTGCGCGAACGTCTGCGGAAAATCGTCGACAGGCCCGAGATCGCGGAAGCGCTCTTCGTCGCATCGCCCGATCTTTTCGACACGCTCGAGCAATGGAAGCGCGATCCGGAATCGAAGAAAGGCAAGAAGACCGAGCAGGCGCTGGTGCGCTACTTCCTGCGCATGGCGTCTCGTCCGACGCCGTTCGGCCTCTTCTCCGGCTGCACGGCGGGACGCGTCGGAGATCACACGCGGCTCATGCTCGCCGAACGGAGTTCGTATCGCCGCTACAGCCGGCTGGACATGGATTACCTGTTCGCGTTGTGCGAGCACCTGGTGCGCGATCCGGAGCTTCGCGCGGAGCTGCGCTTCCGGCCGAACTCGAGCCTTTACGAGACCTCGGGACGCCTGCGATTCGCGGAATCGCGCGTACAGGGACGCGTGCGCACGGTTCACCTCGTGGCCGTCGACGCATTCGACGCGCTGCGCGATACGCTTCGCCGCGCCGCCGACGGTGCGCGTTTGCACGATCTCGCGGCGGCGCTCGTGGCCAGCGATCCCGATGGCGAAATCACGCCGGATGACGCCGACGCGTTTCTTCAGGATCTCGTCGACAACCAGCTTCTGGTACCCGACTTCGCGCTGCCGGTGACCGGCGAAGAAAGCGCCGCCGGCCTGATCAGGCAACTCGATGCTGTGGGCGTCGCCGGCGACGTCCGCGCACGTCTGGCGGAGACGAACCGCGCGTTGCACGCCATCGATGCCGCAGGCCTCGGCTCTTCGCCGGAGGTCTATCGCCGGCTCGCCTCTGACCTCGAACCCCTCGGCGTACCGGTGTCGCGACCGTTCCAGGTCGATCTGACCAAGCCGTCGCAAGACGTGGTGATCGGCGCCAATGTCATCGACGAGATCGTGCGCGGGATCGAGATCCTGCAACGCTTCTCGCGCCTCCAGCACGAGCGATCGCTGCAGGACTTTCGCGCTGCGTTCCTCGATCGCTACGGTTCGGATCGCGAAGTGCCGCTCGTCGACGTGCTCGATGAGGAGAGCGGCATCGGCTTCGAGCGCGCGAACAGAGCCGGAGCGGAGGCCTCGCCCCTTCTCGCGGGTCTGCCGCTGCAGCGCCTCGGCGAAACATCCGGCTTCCTGTGGAAGAACGAGGACGCCGCGCTCATGGATCTCGTCGTGCGCGCGCTTGCCGAAGGGCGGAGCGAGATCGAGATCGGCGACGACGACCTCCCGCAACTGGAAAAATCCGCGCGCCCGCCGATGCCCGAGGCCTTTCACGCCATGGCCGTGCTGTGCGCGAAATCGGCCGAGGCGGTCGAACGCGGCGAGTTTCGCGTCCTTCTCTACGGAGGACAGGGACCGTCAGGTGGACGCATGCTCGGGCGCTTCTGCCACAGCGATCCCGCGATCGATGAGGGAGTGCGGAAGCACCTCGCCGACGAGGAAGCGCTTCATCCCGATGCCATCTTCGCGGAGATCGTGCACCTGCCGGCAGGGCGCATCGGCAACGTCCTCGCGCGGCCTGTTCTGCGCGGCCATGAGATCGCATTCCTCGGCCGCTCCGGAGCACCGCAGGACCGGCAGATCGCGGTTCAGGATCTGATGGTCACCGTGTCGGGCGATCGCATTCGCCTCCGCTCGCGCAGTCTCGATCGCGAGATCATTCCGCGGATCACTTCCGCGCACAACACGTCCTCCGAGAGCCTCGGCGTCTACCGGTTTCTGGCGGCGATTCAACCTCCCGTCGGCATGCAATGGGATTGGGGAGCGATGGACCTCGCGCCGTTCCTGCCGCGCGTCACCCGCGGCCGGCTCGTCCTGGCGCGCGCACGCTGGCGCGTTACGGCCGCCGAGATTCGGCCGATCGCAGATGCTGTCGGCGCGGAGCGCTACCGTCTGGCGAAGCGCCTCCGCGAGACGCGGCGGATGCCTCGCTACCTGAGTCTCGCGGAAGGCGACAACGAGCTGTTCATTGATTTCGAGAACGCGCTCACGCTCGACTCGGTGATCGAGCTCGTACGCAATCGACCTGAAGTGATGATGACGGAGTTCTTTCCGACGCCCGACGAGCTTTGTGCGGAAGGACCGGAAGGACGCTTCTTTCACGAATTGGTCGTGCCGTTCACGCGCCGCTCCGCGGAATCGCCGATGCCGCTCGAATCGCGAACGGCTCCTTCGCTCCTGGTCCACCGCACGTTTCCGCCCGGATCGGAATGGCTGTTCGCGAAGCTCTACACCGGCACCGCGACGGTGGACCGGATCCTCTGCGAGGACGTCGCACCGCTGGCGCAGGAAGCCGTGGCCAGCGGCGCCGCGCGGCGATGGTTCTTCATCCGCTACGGCGATCCGTCATGGCACCTGCGCATCCGCTTCCAGGGCGATCCGCGAGTGCTGCGCGAGCGCGTACAGCCCGCGCTCGAATCGATGGCGCAACGCCTCATCGACGACGGCGCCGCATGGAAGCTGCAGTTCGACACCTACGAGCGCGAAGTCGAGCGCTACGGCGGCCCCGAAGCCATCGAGATCGCCGAAGAGATCTTCCACCGCGACAGCGAAGCCGTCGCAGCCCTGCTCCCGCTATGTGCCGGCGACGCCGGCGCCGACCTCCGCTGGCAATTCATGCTCGCCGGCATCGACCGCCTCTACACCGACTTCAACCTCGACCTCCCCACCCGCCTCCGACTCGCCGAACGCGCCCGCGACGCCTTCACGCAACAGTTCCACTTCGACTCCCTCCGCGACCACCTGTCCACCCGTTTCCGCACACATCGCGCGTCGCTGCAGCAACTCCTCGACACGCCTATCCCCGCCCTCGACCGCCGATCCACCGCCATCACCCCCATCGCCCGCGACCTCCTCACCCGCCGCCTGCACAGCCCAATCGAAGCCATCCTCCCCAGCATCATCCACATGTTCGTAAATCGCCTAGCCCGCTCCGCCGGCCCCGAGCACGAGCTGGTCCTCTACGACTACCTCGTGCAGATGTACCGTTCCTATGTCGCGCGGGAGAGGAAGGTGAAGGGCGGGAGGGTGGCGGTGGGATGACGCGGCGCCGGTCACCATACGACCGCCGCTATGACTGGGGAGGGGCGTTGGCTGGTGTGCGGAGACCGTCCAGCCAATCGAGATACTCCCGTTCCACGCGCCAGGCAGCAACCGCCTCAGGAACAACTGGCAGTTGTTCGATACGAAGCGCCATTTCCTTAGAGCGCGGAGGCGACGAGCTTCGCCAATATTCACGTGCAGCCGAAAAGCAGACATGCGCACCCTTTATGTCGCCCTGAATTTCGGCTACCTCGCCAAGCCAGCATGCGGCGAAACCGCGATTAAGGAACACTTCGCCATCATCAGAATCCTGAAGAGCGATCGCCGAACGCACGAGACAAAACGCCGCATCTCCTTGTGCGCCCTGGAGCTGAAGGCAGCGGCCTATATTGCCCCAGAAAGGTCCATCGTTCACTACGTGTTCCGGTACAGCGCCGGCGAGCACGTCCGCAAGCGATAAACCGTGGCAAAAGTATTCCAATGCTTGAACGATGTTTCCGTAGTCTCTTCGCGCCAGCGCCAAATGATGTTGGCAGTCACTGTCAGTATCTAGCCCAGTAGAACGCTTCAATTCGTCGCCGCGACTGCCCCACTCGATCGCCAAGCCGAATTCGCGGCGGCTCCACAGTGAATAGCATCGCAGATCGCAAAGCTTTATGTAGCGAGCAGTTTTTCCAGGAATCGTGGCCTCAAATCGTTCCAGGTACAAATCAGCCTCTTCGAAACCGCCGAGATCACTCAATATATGAACAGCGCCGCTGACTAGCCTGTCATATAATGCGATATCCTTAAGTGTTACCCCACCAAGCAGTGGCGCCGCCAGTCGCACGAAGTCTTCTGAATGCCCATGCTCAATCAACGTTCGGTGAATGCTCACAAGGTCTCGCGCGCCTGCTTCAAAATCGCCCGCGTTTAGGCACAGCTCGACTTTTGCCACGGCGTGTCGCGCATGGATTGTCGAGGCATTAGACCCTTTCTTCGGCGCGGACTCGTTGAAGAGTTTTTCAAAGAATCTAAGAATTGGATTGATGTATTTCACCCTTTCATGGCGAGGGAACTCATCTCTGATAAACTGCCGCACCAGCGGGTGGAGCTCCAAAACCTCGTCTTTACCGGCCGCCTTAGTGACCACAAGGTCCAGGCTTTTCAGTGTACGTAGAGCGCGGTGTACGTGGTTAAAGTTCAGATCAGGCGAAATGCATTGCGCAATACTGTTTTCGTTTTCAGCGGTCACCATCTCCGCCATATAACGAAGTACTTTGTGTTGACGAGTGTTAAGTTCACCCCAGACCTCTAGCAACAGATTGCGAGGCAGGCCAACGTTCTGATCTTGTTCCAGCCGCTCAAGGAATAGATCGAATCTATCTGCTTGCTGCGATACTTGCGTGGCAATTACGTTCATCCACAGCGGATGGCCGTCAGTCAGTTCCTGCACTCGGTCAATCTTTGAACGAATCGAGTCCGAATCGACGTCAGGAACACCGCGGAGATCAAAAAGGCGCAGGGCGTCATCACGCGTGAGACCGTTAAGAGCGATTGATAGATACCCGTCGCCAAGAAACTCTAGATGGGGACGGCACGTAAATACGAAAGTAGAGCTGTGGCCTGTCTTAAGAGCCCGCGCAACTAGAAGATCCAAGCCGGCCACAAAGCGCGCCCGCTCGACATCGACGTACTGATCTGTGTTGTCAAAAACGATCAGCGCGCGGCGGTTCTCAAGCAGGGTAAATAAGATCTCGATCAAATAAGCCGTGCGCTCGCCTTGTAAGGTCGGCGCCATAACGCCGCTTGCGGTGAGACGCTGAATTATCAGCGCTAACTGTGTATTCAACGTGTGGGACTCTTCCTTGCAGTCGCGCCAATCCCAGAAATCGCAGTCACCTGCCGATACACTCCTTTCCAGAAATTTCGCAGCCAGCGCCGACTTGCCTTGGCCACCGATGCCCGTGATAGCAATCACGCGATTTACTTGCGATAGGCGACGCAACTCGGTTTCGCGTCCGACCCAGACGGTCGTAGATGGCGGAAAATCGCGAAGCACGACTTCAGCATTCTGCTCCTGTCTTCCAGTAGTTGCAGTTTGCGCGGCGGCCGACTTGGAGACCGCATCATTAAGGCGAGGCAGAAAAGTATGGCAGTCGATTCCCTTGTAGAAGGCCATGCCCACGCCACCGAACGCACCGGTCACAGCAAGAAGCTCGTGATGGTCGCGCGAGATCTCAGCATCATCGTTGGAAAAAAAAGTCCATAAGACGTTAAAGTTTGGACGACCTTCCGCCACAGCATCCACAAGCGTGCGCGTAAATACATCACTCCAACCACCGTACCCCAGAACAACCAAGGTTGACTTCGTAAGAAGCTCGCGCAGACAACTGCGCAATTGCGGCCGAGGCTGTTCGATCTGCTGCGGCGTATGTAACGTATTACTGCCGATCCAATACCCATGCATGTGGACAATTTTGGCGGTATCGTAGGCAATCAAGTTGTCAAAACGACCGTCCGCAGTGAGATACATGGTGAGCGCGGATCTTCCTGCGCGACGAATACTCAACTCCAGCAGGGGGTCGAAGTTGGTAGTGAGTAATGGTGCCTTGAAGCACACGGGTTGCTTCGCCAAGATCTCGCCCAAGGCAGACACAGCAGGTGGCAGTTCCCATCCTTCGACTGAGCGGTCAAGCTCTTCCGGCGACGGAAACGGCTCGTCGCGCGACACGCGTGCACAAAGTACGGCGTCACGCACAATTTCATTCAATGTCTCTTGCCCATAGGAGCCGACTACGAAATGCATCGCGGTTTGGTAACGTACGGCGGCCGTTTGCGGAAAAGGTAATGATGAGAGCCGCATTCGTAGTTGGCCGGAAGGATCAAAGCGGTCCAGCACCGATTCGACTATCGCCCCTGCCATAGGGACTCCTGGACGTCCTGGCTGGTGTGGAGCGCTAATTGCTGATCCGCAGAGAAAAGTTAGCGGACGTTCGGCGCGAATTTCTTCAGTCAGACGCGTCAAAAGCTGGTCGCGGTCGGCGAATGGCAGCATGGACTGGACCTTGGACAGCTAATTGACCACCATCGCGGCAGTATAGAACAGTGCGTACAGCCATCCGGAGCCAACGCGAACGCATCGCTGGCGCGGCACTCGCGCGAACGAGGAGGGGGTGAGGGAAGAATTGGTCGGGCAGGGGGGATTTGAACCCCCGACCACCTGAACCCCATTCAGGTACGCTACCAGGCTGCGCTACTGCCCGACTCGGGTTCGCATCCTAACACGTCGTTGGAGGGGGTATTCCGAGGTTAGAGGCCGGCGGCCCAGAGGATCAGGTACTTGGTGATCTCGATGTTTTTGGCGGTTGGGGTCACGGCGATTTCTTCGATCTCGCGGGCTTTCGACTGCAGATCCTCGCGGATTACCTGGAGCTCTTTTTCCCAGGCGCGCTGGATCTGGCGGATGCGGGAGAGGTAGTCGTCTTCGCGCACGGAGTGCGACGGCTCGGAGACGGCGGCGGGCTTGCCGCTGGTGATGTTGTAGAGGGCCTGGCCCCAGGCGACGTTGACTTCCGAGGGGCGTTCCATCGGCTGGGTGTCGTCGTTGTCGAGCTCGCGCGTGTCGCGTTCGGAGCGTTCCTTGACCTGATCGATGCGGCGGCGAAACGTGCCTTCGAGGCGTTCCTGCTCATTGCTGATGCGGCGCTTCGCTTCTTCGTTGCAGCGGGTGAGGAAGTCCTTGCGCGACTCGCCCTGCTGCGAATACATCGCGAACTCCGGGTTGTGGAAAACCGTCAGCTTCGCCGTCCCCGCCACGTATTGCCGGAACGCATCCTCGGACTGCAGCGCGCCCTGCATCAGCGTCTCCGGTTTGAGCGTGTCGTCGACGTCGTGATTCGGATCGGGGACGGCGCGGATGTCGAGCGACTCCGGATCGATCGGGCGCGCCTCGCTCCATTGCACGGTGCCGTCGCCGGCACGCATGGGCGCGACGAACGCTTTGACGGTCGCGGTGTGCACGCCACTGCGCGGTTCAATCTGCGTGACGATCGCCTCGGCCAGCAGATGCGGACGATAGGCGCCGCTGCCGCCGAAAACGTAGAGCTGTTCGAGCGACGGCGAGCTGCGCATCGTGAAGCGCGGACGGCGCGTGGCCGGAGCATCGTCGGCGCGCTCGACAGTCAGGCCGTGCGCGACCGGCTGCGCGTCGATGACCTCGCCCGGCACGGTCGCGAGGGCCGCGCGGACGGCATCGCGGCGATCGGGCGGCATGAGGAAGACGATGCATCCGCCGCCGCCGGCGCCGCAGACTTTTCCGGCCCAGGCACCGGCGCCAATCGCGGCCGTGATCGCCGATTCGATCTCCGGCGTGGAGATGCCGTCGATGAGCGCCTTGCGGTTCTGCCATTCGTGATTCAGGGCCACGCCGGCCGCTTCCATGTCGCCGCTTTCGAGCGCCTTCTCCATCTCGATGGCGCTTTCGGCGATCTTGTCGAGGCCCTTGTGCACCTTCTTCTTGCCGTCGATCTGGCGTTTGTAGATGTCCCAGTTGTTCGTGCCGGAGAAATGCGCGACGCCGGTGTAGTGCAGGAGCATGTGATCGGCGAGGCGGTCGACCGGCAGCGCGATCTGGTGGCGGATGACGGCGCCGGGATTGAGATGGATGGCCATCAGGCCGCCGTAGACCGGCGGGTAGTAGTCCTGGATTCCGGCCGGAACGCGGATGAGGCGCGTCTCGAGATCGCGCACGAGGGCGATGAGATCGTCGCCCTGCACCGGTTCGCCGGCCAGTTCCGACAGCGCGCGGACGAGCGTGATCGTCAGCGCCGAGGAGCCGCCGAGGCCGGAACCGCGGGGGGCGTCGGTACGGGTGGTGATGCGGATGCCAGGCAGATGGAAGTGCTCGAGCGCGCGATGAATCAGCGCCGCTTTCGGATCGGCGGCCAGCTCGTGGAGCGACGCGTAGCGATGTTCGTAATTCTGATCGGTGAGATGGATTTCGATGGCGTCATCGCCGGTCTCGGCCACTTCGGATTCGGCGTGGTAGGAAATGGCCACGTTGACCGTGCGCGAGCCGGGATGGAAGAGATAGAGGGGCCAGAGGTCGAGAGTACCGCCAGCGAGATCGGCGCGCACCGGCGCGCGGACAGTGACCTTTTTCATGATCGGGTTGGGCTGCTTCAGCCTGGACGCCTGACTGCTAGAAGAGTGCCCGCCGTTTGGAGGCGAAGACGGCCAGTTGCTGCGCCGGCGTCGCCAGTTTGGGTCCAAAGCCTTCCACGCTGCTGCGGAACGCGGCCAGCGACGCGCCGCGAAGCGGATCGGGAGTGATCGACTTCAGTTTCAGTGGATCGAGCCAGGTGCCGTTGTCGGAGACGCGGTAGTCGAGGTGCGGGCCGGTGGCCAGGCCGGTCATGCCGACGTAACCGATGACTTCGCCCTGCACGACGCGGCGGCCGGGCTTGATGCCTTTCGCGAAGCGGGAGAGATGCAGATACGACGTCTCGATGCGTGACGTGTGGCGGATGCGGATGAAGTTGCCTTCGCCGTGGTTGTACGTCGCGGCGGCGACGACGCCGTCGGCGGTCGTCATCACCGGCGTTCCGGTCGGCGCGCCGTAATCGACGCCGTGATGCGGGCGGAAGTAGTGCAGCAGCGGATGGAAGCGGCTCACGGAGAACTTCGAGGTGATGCGGCTGAACTGCAGCGGCGCGCGCAGGAACTGTTTGCGGAGCGGGCTGCCGTTGCGGGCGTAGTAGCCGGAGTGGCCGTCGGCCTCGCAGCGGAACGCCTCGAACGTCTGGCCGTTGTGCGTGAATCGGGCGGCCATGATGGGTCCGTAGCCGATGACGTCGGGTCCGGCGAATTTCTTCTTCACGACCAGGCTGAAGGAATCGCCTTTCTGAAGGGCGAAGAAGTCGATGTCCCACTGGAAGACGTCGACGAGCTCCTGGACGAGTTGCGGCGTTTCGCCGGCGCCGCGCAGCGCTTCCCACAGCGACGAATCGATCTCGGCGGAGACGGTGGTATCGATTTCGGTCTGCTGCGCCTGGCGGGGCGTGATCGTGAATCCGGTTGCTTCGCGGACGGCGTCGATCTCACCCCAGCCGGTCACCTTCATCTCTACGCTGTCGACTGTTCCCGCGGCGTCGTAGTGGAAACGAAGAAGGTGGCCGGGGCGAAGGCGACGGAGGTCGACGGTCTTGCCGAACTCGTTGTTCAGCGTGGCCGCGTCGCTGCGTCCGAGGCCGGCGGCGGCGAGGACGGAGTCGAGGGTGTCGCCTTCGTCGAGCGTCAGGACGACCGAATGTTCGGGGAGCGACGCGGCGGCGGGTGCGGTCAGCTCAGCGTAATGGAGCGGCGTGATCATCGCGGCGCGGGAAAGCGGCGCCGCTGCCGGCTGGGTGACGGCGGCGTCGTTGGTGACCGAGGCGAGGATGAAGGGGATGGCGAGCGGAAGGGCGACGGCGAAATACAGCCGCGGCCGCCTGGCCAGTCGTCGCAGAAATCCCTCGCGTGCGAACTGTCTTCTCATCGATTTGGAACCGGTACCGCGGACGAATCGGCCGGATCGTACCATGTGCGCCACCCTCCCTGCCGCCCTAGTGGATTAGTAGATTAGTGGATCAGTAGATCAGTCCAGCCCGCCCCAACGTTCCTGATCTACTGATCACTGATCGACTGATCGACTGATCTGCTAATCGACTAATCCACCGAAACTACTGCTTCTCCGCCGGCTCCATCGACAGCACCTGCACCGGCTGCTTCTGCGTGTCGTCCTGAACCGGACCGGCTTTGTGGTACGTCACCGGGACCACGAACGTGGCCGCGCCGACCGTCGCCGTCGGCTGGATCGACGTCACCAGCAGCTCGCGGGTCTGGGTCACGGTGCGGTTCATGTGCAACTCCGACGCGGTGTTGCCGGCCTGGTTGTTGATCGTCGTCACATTCACGACCTGCTTGAGTGGAAAGCCTTTGATTTCGGTGTTCTCGGCCGTCATCAGGTCGTCGAGGTCCTTGTTTCCGGTGTGGAGCGCGCCGCTGGCGAGGAAGGTGTCGCCGACGTCGCCGAAGGCGTTCGTGGTCCATTTGTCGATCGTCGTCCGGACCGACTGCGTGAGCGGCATCGTGCCGAAGTTGACCGTGATGTCGTAGCTCATCACCATCCGGTAATGCTCGGTGGGGAAGCCGGCGATGCTGACCTGGTCGGGCATCTTCGTGACGTCGATCTTCTTGTTGGCGATGGTGATCTTCCGCGAGCCGATGGAGTTGGTCACGCTGGCGGCGTTGATCTCGACGAACGTCTTTTTCGACGGATCGACGAAGGTCATCGTGCGCGAGCCGTTGGTGGCGATCACGTACGTCCCGGCCGGATAGGCGTTGCCGGTCATGAACTCGACGCGGGAGCGGTCGCCGTCGATGATGGCACGGCCGGCGCAATCGGTGGAGGGGATCGTTTCGAGGTCCGACGAGGTCGTCTGGCGGAACTCGTACTGGATGGCAGCGGGTGCGGATGAGGCGGTTACGACGAGCAGAAGTAGTGCAATCAGCGGCAAGTTCTTTTTCATCAATAACCTCGGTTTTCACTGAGTATAACCCGCTCCTTCGGAAATACGATTTTGGAAGGAGGCGTTGGGGCAGCCCATGTCGCAGTCCACATTCGTGAGGAAGTTTTTCGTCGCCGCGCTCGGCCTGGCCGCGCTGGCCATGCCCGCCGCCGCCGCGAAGGCGCCCAAAGCCGATTCGCTCGATGAGGTGATCCGCAAGGTGCAGGCGGCCCAGGCGAAGACCAACACGCTGCAGGCCGACTTCCGCCAGGAGAAGACGCTGGCGCTGATGGCCAAGCCGGAAGTCTCCACCGGCCGCTTCATTTACTCGAAGCCGAACAACGTCCTCTGGACTTACGACGCCCCAAAACGCGTGACGATGCTGATCGCCAACGGCATGCTGACCACCTACTATCCCGACCTGAACAAGGCCGAGCGGATCGAGGTGAAGCGCTACCAGGACCGCATTTTCAAGTACATGGGCGCGAGCGGCGCGATCGAAGAGCTGGGCGCCTGGTTCAATTTCACGTTCACGAATACGTCCGACAAGGCGTACTACACGCTCGATCTCGATCCGAAGAGCAAGTCGATCGCGAAGCGCGTCCGCCACATCCGCATCTACATCGACAAGACGTCGTACCTGACCACGCAGTTCGAGTACACGGAAGGCGACGGCGACAAGACGCGCTACGAGTTCACGAACGTGAAGGTCAACGCCCCGGTCGAGCAGAGCCGCTTCACGCTCCAGCTCCCGAGCAGCGTGCGCGTCGAGCAGATGAAGCTGCAGTAGGACGACCGCTCGCCAGCGGTTAGCGACCGCTCCCCAGCGGTTGGCGACTGCTGCTCAGTGGTTGGCGACCGCTGATCAGTGGTTGGCGACTACTGCTCAGCGGTTAGCGACTACTGCTCAGCGGTTAGCGACTGCTGATCAGTGGTTGGCGACCGCTGCGCAGCGGTTGGCGATTGCTGCGCAGCGGTTGGCGATCGCTGATCAGCGGTTGGCGATTGCTGCGCAGCGGTTGGCGATCGCTGATCAGCGGTTGAGTGTCATCTCAACAGGACACCAAGCGGCGTTCGCATCGAGCCAGATGAAGCTGCAATAGACTGCGCCGCCTCTGCGAACGTCTGCGGATAAAGCTTCATCCGCAGATTTCGCTGATTTACGAGATGGATCGCATGAGCCGACTCTCCTTCCGAATCCTCGCCACCGACGGCGCCGCGCGGCGCGGCGAAATCGTCACGCGCCACGGCACGATTCAGACGCCGGTTTTCATGCCGGTGGGGACGCTGGCTTCGGTGAAGTCGCTGACGACGGACCAGTTGCAGCAGCTCGGTCCGGAGATCATCCTCAATAACACCTACCACCTGATGCTTCGCCCCGGCGTCGATCTGCTCGAAAAACTCGGCGGCGTGCATCGGTTCATGAACTGGGATCGCGCCGTACTCTCTGACTCCGGCGGATTTCAGGTCTTCTCGCTGGCGTCGATCCGCAAGGTTCGCGAGGAGGGCGTCGAGTTCCGCAGCCACATCGACGGATCGGCGCACTTTCTCTCGCCGGAGACGTCGATCGGCATCCAGCAGCGGATGGGGGTCGACATCGCCATGGCTTTCGACGAGTGCCCGGCGTACGGGATTGCGCATGCCGAGGTTGAGAGGTCGATGGAGTTGACGCACCGGTGGGCGCGAAGGTCGCTGGCGGCGCGGACCGGCGAATCGGCGCTGTTCGGGATCGTGCAGGGTGGGATTCATCACGACCTTCGAAAACGGAGCGCCGAGGAGATCGGGGCGATTGAATTCGACGGAGTGGCGATTGGAGGGGTGTCGGTGGGCGAACCGAAAGAGGAGATGCTCGACGTCATGCGCTTCACGGCGCCGCTGCTTCCCTCGGACAAGCCGCGCTACCTGATGGGCGTCGGCACGCCTGAAGATCTGCTCGACGGCGTCGCGGCGGGGATCGACATGTTCGATTGCGTGATGCCGACCCGCAACGCCCGGAACGGCTCCCTTTTCACGAGCCTCGGCAAGGTCGCGATCAAGAACGCGCGCTACGCATCCGACCAGGGTCCGCTCGATCCCAACTGTTCGTGCGTAACCTGCCGGACGGTCTCACGCGCGTATCTCCGGCACCTGTACGTGACCGGCGAGATCGCGGCCATGGTGTACAACACCATCCACAACGTCTCGTTTTACCTTGACTTGATGCGGGGGATTCGGCAAGCTGTCGCGTCCAACTCTTTGCAGGCTTTTCGCGATGCGTTTCTCTCGCGGGTAACGGGCGGCGAAGTTGACGCCTGAACCTTGACGCCTGAAAGCAGCACAAAGAGCTCCCGAAAGCGAACCGAGAAAAGATATGACAGCGATTGCTCTGCTTCAGACTGCCGGCGGCACGTCCGCCTTTCTCATCAACATCCTTCCGATCGCCGCGATCTTTCTCGTTTTCTACTTCCTGGTGATCGCTCCAGCGAACAAGCAGCGGCGCAAAACGGCCGAAATGCTCAGCACGCTGAAAAAGGGCGATCGCGTCCTCACTTCGGGAGGGATTTACGGGACGGTTCAGGGTGTTGAGGCCGAAGTTGTCTACCTGAAGATCGCCGAGAATGTGAAGGTCAAGGTTGCACGTTCAGCGATCACCGGAATCACCACGGGCGATGCGGCGGAGTAACCCGCTCCCTTTTTCCTGGAGGAAACTTGACTAGAGGTTTGCTGTGGAAAGTCATCATTATCCTGGCTGTCCTCGTCGGCTTCGCCGCCGCGATGATACCGACCAACGACAACCCTGAGCCGATCCGCCGCGGTCTCGACCTGAAGGGCGGTACGCACCTGGTCATGCGCGTGAACGTCGGCGACGCCGTCCGCCTCGAGACCGACCAGGGCGCGGAGATGCTGAAGGGTCAGGCGAAGAAGTCGAATCTTCCGATTCCGGCCACGCGCCGCGTCAACGACACGACCTTCGTCGCCGCGCTTCCCGCCGATACGCCGACCACCGAGTACGAGAAAATCGCCAAGGACTACCTCGGCTCGTTCGACGTCAGCCGCACGCCCGAAGGCGCGCTTCAGTTCAAGCTGAAGCCGGCCGGGCAGACAGCCCTCGAGCGCGACACGATCGCGCACACGGTCGAGACCATCGACAACCGCGTCAACGCCCTTGGCGTCACCGAGCCGTACATCGCTACGGAAGGCGCGAACCGCATCGTCATCGAGCTTCCCGGCGTCGACGATCCGGCCCGCGTCAAAGACATCATCAAGACCACCGCGCAGCTTCAGTTCCGCCTCGTCGAAGGTGAGCCGGGATCGACTCCCGACACGGCCATGACGAACGTTCCGGCCAACATGAAAACGGAAGTGGACGTCCTCCCCGGCACTCGCGAAGACGCCCTCGGCCGCGCGGCCGGCGTCGAGTACTACGCGGTGCGCAAGACGGTTCCGGTCACCGGCACCGATCTGAAGAACGCGCGCGTCACCAAGGGGCAGATGGGGCAGCCGAACGTCGGCTTCTCCTGGAACCCGGAAGGCGCGCGCAAGTTCGGCGACCTGACGGGGCAGAACATCAAGCGCCGCCTGGCCATCGTTCTCGACAACAAAGTCGTCTCCGCTCCGGTGATCAACAGCCAGATCAACGAGTCGGGCGTGATCGAAGGCAACTTCACGCCGCAGCAGGCCGCCGACCTGGCGCTGGTGCTGCGCAGCGGCTCGCTTCCGGCATCGCTGACGACGCTGGAAGAGCGCACCGTGGGACCGTCGCTCGGGCGCGACTCGATCCGTCAGGGCGTCCTGGCGTCGGTGGTCGGCTTCATCGCACTCATTCTGGCCGTGCTGCTCTTCTACAAGGGCGCCGGGATCAACGCCGTGCTGGCTCTGCTCCTGAACCTGGTCATCCTCCTCGGCATGATGGCGCTCTTCCACGCCACGCTGACGCTGCCCGGCATCGCCGGCATCATCCTCACGCTCGGTATGGCCATCGACTCGAACGTGCTCGTCTTCGAGCGCATCCGCGAGGAGCTGCGCGACGGCAAGATGGTTCGCGCCGCCATCGAGAACGGCTTCTCCCGCGCCTTCGGAACCATCATCGATACGCACATGACCACGATCATCTCGGCGCTCTTCCTCTTCCAGTTCGGAACGGGCCCGATCAAAGGATTCGCGGTCACGCTGCTGATCGGTCTCTTCGCGTCGGTGTTCACCGCGTTCTTCGTCTCGCGCGTGATCTTCGACGTCATGTACAAACCGCAGGATCGCCCGACCGAGATGAGCATCTAAGGAAGGCGAGGAGAATTAGCCATGCAGATTTTCGTCAACTCAAAATACGATTTCGTGAAATGGCGTTTTTACGCCGTTTCGTTCTCGCTCATCTTCATGTTGATCGGCCTCGGTGCGTATCTGAAGCACGGCATCAACTGGGGCATCGACTTCGCCGGCGGCGCGACGATCACGCTGCGGTTCAAAGACGCAGTCCCGATGGACCGCCTTCGCGCCGATCTGGCAGCCGCCTCGATCCAGCAGTACGGCAAGGCCGGCGACAACGCCGTCCTGATCCGCCTCCCGGAGCTGAGCAAAGAGACCGACTACGCCGGCCAGGTCGTGGCCAAGCTCAATAACGACCTGAACCCGCAGACCACGACGAAGCTCGACATCAACTTCCACGGAAAGGATCGCCTGACGGAGCTTCTCGCTTCCTCCGATCCCGACGGCAAGGGAAGTTCTCCGGCCGCGCGCGACTATTACAAGAACATCGCCCAGAACATCGTCACCCGCCGTTCCGAGCTCGGCGTCTTCACGAACATGAATCAGGCCACCTCGGCGCCGGGCGTGACGACGCGCATCGCCGGTTTCCTGAACGACAAATGTTTCCTCGGCGCGTTCAACCTGCTCAATCAGGAAACGGTCGGCCCTCAGGTCGGACACGATCTGCAGCAGAAAGCCATCTGGGCCGTCGTCCTCTCGACGCTGGCCATGGGCGTCTACCTCTGGCTCCGCTTCGACCTGATGTTCGGCGCGTCGGCCATCGTCTGCATCATCCACGACGTGCTGATGTCGCTGGCCTTCCTGATGATGATCAACGGCGAGTTCTCGCTGAACATCGTGGCCGCGCTGCTGCTGATCGTCGGTTTCTCGATCAATGACACCGTCGTCATGTACGACCGCGTCCGCGAGAACCGCCGCAAGCTGAAGACGCGCATGTCGCTCGAAGAGCAGCTCAACCTGGCCATGAACCAGACGCTGTCGCGAACGATCCTGACCTCCGGCTCGGTGGTCATCGTCCTCATCGCCCTGATCCTTCTCGGCGGCAAGGTGATCCACGAATTCGCCTGGATCCTCCTCATCGGCGTCCTGGCCGGCACGTACTCGACGGTCACGATCGTCCCCGCCGTCGCCATCGCCTGGAACAACCTGACCGGCCGCAAACACGACCTCTCCGGTCCCGTCAAAGGCCCGATGCGCGTCGAACCCAAACCGGTTGTTCCCCCCGCACAGCGCAAACGCAAAGCGGGCTAAACAACACTTGGATTGAATGTTGGAAACGCCGCCGATTCATCGGCGGCGTTTTTGTTTTGCGCGGAGGCTCGCGAGGACAGTCGATGCGAACGTCGACACCCGCTGGCTCGCACACGTCACACTGCCGGGGTCGGGGTTTGGGCGGCGTCGAACGTTCCGGTGGTCTCGCGCTTCGCGCGCGACCACCGGCTACCGTACGGGTCGCCATCCGGCGACGGAGCCGCGTTGATTCGAATGCAGCGCGAGCACGGTACGCGGAGACGAATCCCGTGTCCGGCATTCGGCGACGGATCCGCGTTAGGTCGACCGCTGCGTGAGCACGGTACGCGTTCGCGTTAACGTTAAAGCGGCGCGACGACGATACGCGGGCTACAACGTGCGCAATACCGCGCGCACGGGGCTGGCGTCCGCGCCCTTAATGCGCAGCGGGAGGGCGATGAGCTCGTACTCCCCTTCTTCGACGCCGGATAACACCAGGCCTTCTAGGATGGCCATGTCGTTGCGGGCGATTGCGTTGTGGGCTTCGAGCGCTTTGGAGTCGAAGGGATCGACTGAGGGGGTGTCGATGCCGATGAGGCGGACGCCGTGGTGGTAGAGATCGTCGACGAGCTCGGGCGAGAGGCTGGCGAAATCGTTGTTCCAGCGGCGGTGATCGGGGAACGTTCCGGTGCGGAAGAGGATGCGCGGCGCGCAGAGCGTCTCGATCTTATCGGCGACGTGGTCGGGCATGATGCGCTCGCCGCGCGCGACGTCGACGTCCACCACGATGCAGCGGCCGAGGTAGAGATCGAGGCGGCGGACGGAGATGTCCTGGCCATCCGCGACGTAGTGGCTCGGCGCGTCCGCATGCGCGCCGACGTGCAGCGATACGCGCATGTCGCTGAGCGTCAGGTTCGCGCCGGCGTTCATGTCCGCGTTGATCGTGCGCACGAACGGCGTGTCGCCCGGCCACACGTTGATGGCGGCGTCGATGACGGGCGAAATATCGATAAGTGCCATCAGGCGGCTGCGATGATTTTCATCTCGACGGAAATCGGAGTCGGCAGCGAGTCGACGCCGACGGTGGTACGCGTCGGCTGGATTTTGCCCAGCACTTCTGCGTAGACGCGATTGAATCGATCGAAGTCACCCTTCATGTCAGTCAGATAGACAGTCACGTCGAGGATTTTCTCCAGCGAACTGCCGGCGGCTTCGAGAATGGCTTTGACGTTATCGACCGTGGCCCGCGTCTGCGCCTCGATCCCGATCGGGATTTCATTCGTAACCGGACGCCGCGGACCGATGCCCGAAAGGAACAGCAAATCTCCGACGCGGCGCGCGTGCGGATACGGTCCGACCGGTGACGCGGCGTTGGTTGCCATGATTGGCGCGCGATCCTCGGGCCACTCTTCCTGCGACGACATCTCGCTCGCGCGTCCGACGTCGGGACCGCCTTCGAGCACGTTGTGCGACTCCAGTCCCGTGCCCGACTCCACCGGACCTTCATCGAATTCCTTCTCGAAATCGAGCTCCTTGTTCGGATTCGGCGTCAGCTCGACGATGCCGTTGCCGGTGCCCCAGACCGGCTGGTAGTCCCACACCTTGCCGTCGTACTTGTTGTTCTCGCCGGCCAGCGCGGCCAGCCACCAGATGGCCTTGAAGCCCATGTCGGCGTTGGCCTCGCGTCCGAATTCGCGTGCGACCTGGGCAACATCCTCGAGCCGCCCTTCGCCGAGCATCTCCAGAATCTTGCGATTCCACTCGTCGTCCTTCGACGAGGAGATGTGATCGTTAGCGATGTCGATCTCGCCGACTTCGTAGCGGTTGGAGAGATTCGTTACCACGACCACGATCGTCTTCTTGCCGTAGCGGTCGATGGCCGTGCGCGCGGCGCGGCCGAGGGCGCGCGTTTCGTCGCGCTCCGCGTAGATGTTGCACGACACCATCGACGCGGGAATGGCGTTGTTCGGATTGAGGAGTTTGAGCGCGACCACCGTTCCGGTGTCGATCGGAAAGCCGTGATAGTCGACGGTCGCGGTCTGCATGCCGAGGTCCTTGCAGACGGACGCGTAGAGCTTGCCGAATTCAGGATCGATGCGAAACGAGTATGGGATCTCGCCGAACTGGTACCAGTTCTGATCGACGAGCGTCCACTGCGGATTCGGCGCGGTCTGAAAAAGATGTCCGATGACGGAGAACCACTGCGTCGAATACAGCAGCATCAGCTCCGCGCCGGAGCGCTCGATCTCGCGTCCGATGGCCTCGTAACTCTGCTTCAGCGACGCCCAGCCGGCGTTGCGGTCCGGCGCCAACAGAATATGCGGCTGGCCCGGAACGAGGTAGGCCTTGTGAATCGATCCGCTCACGTCAGTGCACGTACGAGTCGGCGGTGATGGCAACGTTGCGCGACTGGATGATCGACGTCGCCAGCAGCGCGCGGCGGCCGATCTCGTCCCACTGTTCGGTGTTCACGAGATCGGGTACGGCGAGCGACGCGCCGAGGTTGACGGCCATGCAGCCGGCGTCGAGGTAACTTTCGATGGTGTCGAGCGGCACGGGACCGCCGGCGAGCATCGGTACGTCGCGGATCGGACCGCGCAGCGTGCGGATGTAATCCGGGCCGCCGAGGTAAAGCGCGGGAAAGACTTTGACGATGTCGCAGCCCGCTTCCCACGCGCGGATGATCTCGGTCGCGGTTCCGGCGCCGGCGACGCAGAGCAGGTCGTGTTCGTTCGCGTATTCGATGACGCTGACGTCGGTGTGCGGCGAGACGATGATCTGCGCTCCGGCGCGGCGCGCCTGCGCGGCATCATTGGTACTGCGCGTGGTTCCGGCGGCGATGACGACTCCCATCGGCTCGAACTTCTGCGCGAATCGTTCGATGAGTCCGAACGCCTCGGGTGTGGTCAACGTCACCTCGAGGATTCGTATCCCATTCGCTGCAAACGCCTCGGCCACCGACTCCGCGGCCGCGACGCTGTTCTCGCGCACGACGCCGATGATCTGCTCCATGGCAACTTTTTCGAACAGTTCTTTGCGGGACATGGTGCGAAGGATATCAAGAGCTTTGCTAAGCTACGCGGCAATCCATGGTCCTCATCAACAAAGCGATCAACGAGGTCACGGTCAAGCTCGTGTACTACGGGCCTGGGCTGTGCGGGAAAACGACGAACCTCGAGAAGATCTACGGCAATCCGAAGCTCGACAACAAGGGCAAGATGATCTCGATGTCGACGGAGACCGACCGCACGCTCTTCTTCGACTTCATGCCGATGGAGTTGGGCACGATCGCGGGACAGAAGGTGCGCGTGCAGCTCTACACCGTTCCGGGCCAGGTGTTCTACGACGCCACGCGCAAGCTGGTCCTTCGCGGCGCCGACGGCGTGGTGTTCGTGGCCGACTCGCAGTCGTCGATGCGCGATTCGAATCTCGACAGTCTTGAGAATCTGAAAACCAATCTGCGTCTCAATCGCATCGATCCGCAGAAGGTGGCGCTCGTCTATCAGTACAACAAGCGCGACCTGCCGAACGTCGACTCGGTCGAGACGATGAACGGTTACCTGAACCCCGACGGTTCGCCCGTCGTCGAAGCGTCGGCCATCACCGGCATCGGCGTGACGGCCACGCTCCGCGCCGCCGTCGCGCGCATCCTCGACAATCTCAAGAACAACGTCGACACCACGCTGCACGAGGAGCCGGAGCTGGAAGCGCCCGACATGTCGGCGAAGTCGGGCGCGACACAGATGTCGGCCGGGACTCCGAAGTTGTCGATGAAGTCGACGCCGAAATTCGATGCCGAGGAGACGATTACCGTCTCGCCGTTCGAGGTGGATCCGGCGGATGTGTCCGTCGAGGATGAGAATCCGTTCGGGGTCATGGTCGCGGACGAACCGTCCTCCGAGGATCCATTCGCCGCCGTCGCGACAGAGATCCACGACGCCGGTGGTGTCGAGCTGCAGTCCTTGCTCGCCTCGGCGCAGGAAGTCGTCCGCTCGCTCGAGCAAGCGCTCGATCGCGCCCGCGCACACGAAGCCGCGTTGCGCGCGAAGATGTAGGTGTGTGGCACCAGCCAATGTGGCACAGACACTCTTGTCTGTGCTGGTGAGGCTCGGGAGATCTGAAAACTTCAGCCGCGGAACCTTGCCAAAGCACAGACAAGAGTGTCTGTGCCACATCACTCCCCGTAGGGAACGCAGTACGGGTCATCCGTATCGCAGCTTGCGAATTCGAACTGGATCGTTGTGTGCGCGATGCCGTATTCGTGCTCGAGCATCCCGTTCACGCGCGCCAGGAGATTGCCGGTAGAACGGACCGGGATGTCGCCGACCATCAGGTGACACGACAACGCCGGACGCGATGCGCCGAGGGCCCAGATGTGGAGATGGTGAACGCCGTCGACGCCGTCGAGGGCCGCGATCGCGCGCGTCACGGCCTCGGGATCGATCCCTTCCGGCGTCCCTTCGAGCAGCAGATTGATGGCCTCGCGCAGGATGCCCCAACTGCTCCAGAGAATCAGCACGCCGATGGCGATCGAGACTGCCGGATCCCAGAACAGCGCGCCGGTGCGGCGGATCAGCAGAGCGGCGGCGATGATGCCGGCCGAGGAGATGGCGTCGCCGAGCATGTGCAGGACGGCGCCGCGGATGTTGAGATCGTGACGCCCTTCGCCGCGCAGCCAGAGCGTGATCGCGCCGTTGAGCACGAGCGCCGCGGCAGCGGTGATGAGCATCGCCGTGCTGTTGACCGCCGCCGGCGCGCGCAGCCGCTCGGCCGCTTCGACGAAAACGAAAATCGTGAACGCCACCAGCGTTCCGGCGTTGATGAACGCCGCCAGCACACCGGCGCGATGCCAGCCGTACGACTTCGCGCTCGTAGCCGGACGCCGCGCCACGCGCACCGCGAAGAGCGCCAGCAGCAGCGCCAACGCGTCGGTGACGTTGTGCAGCGCATCGCCGATGAGCGCGAGCGAATTCGCGCGAATGCCGGCGACGATTTCGATGACGACGAAAACCGCGGTGGCGATCGAGGCGATCAGGAGCTTTTGCGAAGCGTGACCCGCCCCGTGGTGTGAGTGACCCATAAAAGCGAATGTTGAATGTTCAATGTTGAATGTTCAATGTTGAATGGCTGACGGCCGTGCTGCGCCTCATTCAACATTCAACATTGAACACTCAACATTCAACATTTGCTTTTCTATCTCGTCGACTTCTCCACCTTCTTCGACTTCGCCGCCACTCCCTCGGCCATCGACACGCGCTGCTCGCGCAGTCGCGTCGCGAGCGCGGCGTCGGACAACGCGATAATCTGCGCCGCGAGAACGCCCGCGTTGCGCGCGCCGCCGATGGCAACCGTCGCCACAGGGATTCCCGGCGGCATCTGAACGACTGCGTAAAGTGCATCGACGCCTTGCAGCGCGCTGCCGCTGAGCGGGACGCCGATGACCGGCTTCGTGGTCAGCGACGCCACGACGCCCGGCAGATGTGCGGCCATCCCCGCTCCGGCGATGAAAACGCCCGCGCCATCGCGCTCGGCGTCGCTCACGATCTGCTTCGTCCGCTCCGGACTGCGATGCGCGGACGCGACTTTCATTTCGTACGCGACGCCCACTTCATCGAGTGCGGCACAAGCCTGCCCCATGACCTCGGCGTCAGAATCGCTTCCCATGATGATGCATGCCCACATGGGGGCGAATCTTAGCAGGCCGGAACTTCGGCTTCGCCATTTGCGGCCGTCGTGCTGCGCACGATGGGCAGCGGCAGACAGCTCCGTACCAGCGCGCTGAGCGCGCCGATGTCGAACGGCTTCGGCAGAAATGCGCAGATTCCTTTGTCGACCGCGGTGGCCACCTCGGGGGCGCGATTCGCGCTGATGACGATCACCGGAATCTGCCGCAGCGCCGGCTCCAGCTCGCGCGCCTGCAGCACGTCCCATCCGGAAAGGATCGGCATCATCAGATCGAGCACGACCACGTTCGGCTGTTCCTTGCGCATCAGGTCGAGCGCTTCCTTCCCGTTCGGCGCCTCGAAGAAAACGTAGCCGTCGCGCTTGAGCGCCGCCACGATCATTTTGCGGATGCTCGGATCGTCGTCGACGACCAGCACGCAATACGCACGTTTATCGGGAAGTTCTTCGCCTGTCTGGACCACGCGCCTTCGGGCATGCACAACAGGTGCCTTTGCGGAATTTCGTCTCTGCGCAAGGCGCTTCTCGGAGGGCCGTGAAAGTCGCCGTGGCCATGTCGGGCGGGGTCGATTCGTCGACCGCCGCGTACATCCTCAAGTCCGCCGGGCACGAGGTGGTCGGTCTGTCGATGCAGATGTACGACAACCTCACCAACGCCGATACGACCTACGGCGGATGCTGCACCATCGACGATCTCACCGACGCCCGCCGCGTGGCGTGGAAGCTGGACATCCCGCACTTCACGCTCAACCTCGAGCAGAATTTTCACGAGAAGGTGATCGCGCCGTTCGTGCAGTCGTACCTGAGCGGCCTGACGCCAAGTCCGTGCGTGCTGTGCAACACACACGTGAAGTTCGATCTCTTTCATGAGAAAGCGCGCGCCATCGGCGCGGAGAAAATCGCGACCGGTCACTACGCGCGCATCACGCGCGATGCGAATGGACTCTTCGAGCTGCGCAAGGCGCTACACCTGGCGAAGGATCAGTCGTACTTTCTCTTCGAACTCACCCAGGAGCAACTCAGCGGCGCTCTCTTCCCCCTCGGCGAGATGACCAAGCCCGAGGTGCGCGACGTCGCCGAGGAGGCAGGGCTGAATGTGGCGCGCAAGAAGGAGTCGTACGAAATCTGCTTCGTGCCGCAGACCGACAGCTACGCGAAGATCGTGGAGCGCGAAGCCGCCATCACACCGGGCGACGGCGCCGGTGAAATCGTCGACGTCTCCGGCAAGGTGATCGGAACGCACGACGGCTACTACCACTTCACCATCGGCCAGCGCCGCGGCCTCGACATCGGCGGCACGTCCGAGCGCATGTACGTCGTCGACGTGAACCCGTTCACGAAGCGCGTGGTGGTCGGCGAAGCCTCCGACCTCGAGCGCGACGAACTGTTCGCCGAGCGCGTCCACTGGATCAGCGGCATCGCGCCAACCGGACCGATCGAAGTGCAGGCCCGCGTCCGCTCCCGCTCCGCGGACGCCGCGGCAACCGTCACTCCCCTCCCCGACGGCCGCGCGCGGGTCCAATTCGCGCAAAAGCTGCGCGCGGTGGCGCCGGGACAGGCGGTCGTCTTCTACGACGGCGATCTCTGTCTGGGCGGCGGGTGGATTACGCGGAGTTAACGCCTTCACGAAGCCGTACACACTTGCGCGCTCGGAAATCGCAAGTGCGCGCATGGAGATCGCAAGTGCGCGCTCGGGGATCGCAAGTGCGCGCTCGGAGATCGCAAGTGCGCGCTCGAAGATCGCAAGTGCGGGAACTGGGCGTATCGTGTATTCACGTACGCGTCTACGCGCTTAGAATAGCGTCTGCCCCGCGACGCGTGCTTCCATCGCCAGCAACTGCCGCTTCACGTCGAGTCCTCCGCCGAACCCCGTTAGCGATCCGCTGGCGCCGATGACACGGTGGCAGGGGATGACGATCGGGATCGGATTGGCGCCGTTCGCGGCGCCCACGGCGCGGACGGCAGCGGGACGTCCGATGCGTTCGGCGATTTTGGAGTAGGTCGTGGTCTCGCCGTACGGGATCTGCTGCAGCGCGCTCCAGACCGATTGCTGGAACTCCGTTCCGCGCGGCGCGAGCGGGAGATCGAAGGTCTGGCGCTCGCCGGCGAAGTAGGCGCGCAACTGATTTGCGGCTTCGCGTAGTGCGGCAGGGTGGTGCGTCCAATCGGGCTCCGGCTCGGCGCCTGCGAAGTGAATTTCTACGATCGCGGTGTCATCACCGGCGATGAGGATTTCGCCGATGGGGGTTGGGACGTAGGTGTAGATCACGCGAACGTAGGGTAACGCAGAGCTCTCCGCGCCCTCCGCGTCTCCGCGTGAAAACGTTCGTTACAAACTTCGCCAGAGCAGCATCGTCGCGTACGCGCGATACGGCCGCCAGGCCTCGGCGCGGGACAGCAACTCGCGGTCGCTGATCATGCCGGCGGCTTTGCGGATGCCGAGGTCGGTGTGGGGGAAGGCGTCGGGTTCGCGGAGGGCGCGCATGGCGATGTAGTGCGCGGTCCAGGGGCCGATGCCAGGGAGGGCGGTGAGGCGGGCGATCGATTCTTCGAGCGTGGCGCCGCGTTCGAAGGTAACCTCGCCGCGCGCGACCGCGCGCGCCAAGCCGCGGATCGTGTTCCAGCGGCTCTGCGGCATGCCGGGATTCGTTCGCGCGCGCATGAGCGATTGCGGCGTCACGCCATGGCGCGAGGCAATGCGCGCCATCAGCGTCGTCGCGCCGGCCACGCTGATCTGCTGTCCGACGATGGCGCGGATAGCCATCTCGAACGCGTCCCATGTTCCCGGAACGCGAATGCCCGGAAATCTGCGCACGAGCGGACCGAGTGTCTTGTCGCGCGCGAAATGCTTCTCGATGGCGGCGATGTCGGCATCGACGTCGAACATCGCTCTGACCCGATCGGCTTCGGACGCATCGCTCACGACGACGGCATCGCCGCCACGCGTTACGCGCACTCCACCGCGTTCATACGCGTCCTCGGTCACCGTCTCCACGCCCGCAATCGCGCGCGGACGAAGGAAGTTGAGGATGCCAGTCCAATCGTACGGAGCGCGGTAGCGCAGCTCGATCATTGATCCGCAATCCGGATGCTGATGAAAAATCCCGGATCGCGATTCGGCGCGTCGTAGTCGGTTCCGCGGACGACGCTCGCGGTGACGTCGCGCACCGGCGCGCCCGCGGAACGCGTCTCCTCTTTTCCTCGAAACAGCGGCCGCCACCCCTCGGGGATTGCGCCGCCGTCGGCAATGAAGGCGGACGTGAAGAAGAAGCGAGGCTGGATTGCGGGAATGCTCGTGCCGCCGTCGAAGAACATCGCGTCGAGCGTCAGGCGCGGGTCGGGACCCGGCGTGAAGCGGATCGTGGCGTAGACGGGCGGCGAAAGGAGCCGGCTTTTCGGCCCATCGGTCAGCCACGGGTCGTGATGGGTTTCATCGAGCCGGTAAAGCTCGTAGCTCTCGCGCAAACGGATCGTCGCCGCGCGCGAAGGATCGATGCCGAAGAAACGCGCGATACGCACCGCCGACTCGCCGCGCCAATAAAAAGTCTTCGGATATGCCGACGCCGCTTTCGCTGCCGCGAGTTTCGACGCGACAAGCAGCAGCGCCACGACGATCGCCGCGCGACGCATCACTCCACCGTCACGCTCTTGGCGAGGTTGCGCGGCTGATCGACGTCGCATCCCCGGCGCAGGGCGATGTAGTAGGCGAGGAGCTGCGTCGGGATGACGGACAGAATCGGCTGCAGCGGCTCGACGGTCCACGGAATCTCGATCACGTCGTCGGCGAATTTCTTCATCGCCTCGTCGCCTTCGTCGCAGATCACGATCAGCTTGCCGTCGCGCGCTTTCACTTCCTGCAGGTTCGACACGACCTTGTCGTAGACCGGCGTGTGCGTGGCGATTGCCACGACGGGAAGGTTCTCGTCGATCAGCGCGATCGGTCCATGTTTCATCTCACCCGCCGGATAGCCCTCGGCATGAATGTACGAAATCTCCTTCAGCTTGAGCGCCCCTTCGAGCGCGATCGGGTAGTGCACGCCGCGGCCCAGGAAGAGGAAATCCTGCGACTTCGAATACTTGTGCGCGAGCTCTTCGATGTGCTTCTCCTGCTTCGACAAAATGTCTTCGATCTTGTGCGGGATCACGCGCATCTCGTGCATGGCGTAGCGGCGGTCGTCGAGATCGTCGCCGCGAAGCTGGCGGATGTAGAGCGCAAGCAGGTAGAAGGCGGTGAGCTGCGTGGTGAACGCCTTTGTCGACGCCACGCCAATCTCCGGACCGGCGTTCGTGTAGATCACGCCGTCCGACATGCGCGTGGCCGCGGCGCCGATGACGTTGCAGATGGTGATGAGTTTCGCGCCTTTCTTCTTCGCCTCCTGCATGCCGGCGATCGTGTCGGCGGTCTCGCCCGACTGGGTGACGCCGATGACGAGCGTGCCGTCATCGATGATCGGATTGCGGTAGCGATACTCGGAGCCGTAGTCGACTTCGATCGGAATGCGCGCCGCATCTTCGAGCAGGAACTTGCCGACCAGTCCGGAGTGCCACGACGTACCGCAGGCGATGATGTGAACCTTTTTGATCTTCGCCCAATCGTCGGACGTGAGCTGCAGGTCGTTGAAGAAAATCTCGCCCGACTCCTCGAACATGCGGCCGGTGAAGGTGTCGCGCACGGCGCGCGGCTGCTCGTGAATCTCCTTGAGCATGTAGTGCCGGTAGCCTTCCTTCTCGGCCATCACGGCATCCCACAAAATCTTCTTCGGCTCGCGCTCGATCTTCTGATCTTTCTGATCGTAAAGCGCGACGTTGTTCTGATCGACGACGGCGTACTCGCCATCCTCGAGATAGATGATGTTGCGCGTGTAGGCGAGGAGCGGCGCGACGTCCGAGGCGACGATGTTTTCGTTCTCGCCAAGGCCGACGACGAGGGGCGGACCCTGCTTGGCGGCGACGATCGTGCCCGGCTCATTGCCGTCGAACATCACCAGCGCGTAGTGGCCTTCGAGCTCCTTGAGCGTCTTGCGGACGGCGTCGACGAACTTCGTGCCGTCCTTCATGTTTTCTTCGACGAGATGCGCGACGACCTCGGTATCGGTCTCGGTCTTGAACTCGTGACCGATCTTCTGGAGCTTCTGCTTGATCGGCAGGAAGTTCTCGATGATGCCGTTGTGGATGACCACGATCTTGCCGGTGCAGTCGCGGTGCGGATGAGCGTTGTTCTCGTTCGGCTTGCCGTGCGTGGCCCAGCGCGTGTGGCCCATGCCGAACGTGCCTTTCAGCGGCGCGGCATCCAGCTTTGCCTCCAGATTCGACAGCTTTCCCTCGGCGCGCACGACTTCGACGCCGTTGCCGTCACCGTTAGCGTTCGTAACTACGGCGATTCCGGCGCTGTCGTAGCCGCGATATTCGAGTTTTTTCAGTCCGCCGATGAGAACCGGCACCACGTCACGACTGCCGGCGTATCCGATGATTCCGCACATGAGGCTTCCCGTCCGTTAGAATTCCGCGCCGGTGAGAAAACTTGCGGCGCTGTTCCTTTTCGCTGTCGTTGTTGCATGCGGCAAACGCGGCGATCCGCATCCGCCTGTCCCGATCATTCCGAAGGCCACGACCGATCTTCTTGTAGCACAGCGTGGTCCCAAAGTTCTCCTGTCGTGGAGCTACCCGTCGATGACGACGGCCGGCAAGACGATGACGGGCATCCGGCGGGTCGTGGTCTGGCGTTCGGTCGAAGAGCTGCCGGTGTCGCAGCCGCCTCGCGATCCGGGCGACGTCGACCCCACACGTCCGGCATCCATCCAACTCTTCTCGAAGATTCCGACGCTCGCTCCCGCTCAGTTTCTGAAGCTCCGGAATCGGGTAGACAGCATAGAAGGCGCCAACTTGCCGGCCGCGACGACCGGCGCGCGGCTGACGTACGAGGACACGCCGCCGTTCCACACCACCGACGGCCGCCCCGTTCGCGTGACCTACGCGGTGGTGACCGAGGGGACGACGGCGAACGGCGACCTGTCGAATCTGGTGACGATCGTGCCGCTGGAAGTGCCGGTGGCGCCGACGGGGCTTGCCGCTGTGCCGCGCCGCGAAGGAGTCGTCCTGACTTGGACCGCGCCCGACACGGCCATCAGCGGCGCGAAAAAGCCGCCCATCGCCGGATACGACGTCTATCGATTCCCACACAACCAACCTGCTGACGAATTCGCGACGCCCATCAACACGGCGCCGGTGACGGCGCCGACGTTCACCGACAATCCGCCCTACGGTCCGCACGATTACTTCGTGACCGCACTCGCCGCGACCGGTCCGCCGCGCATCGAAAGCGATCCGTCATCCGCAGTCAGCGTGACGTTCAAGGATCTCGTTCCTCCCCCGCCGCCCACGGGCTTGACGGCGCTCGTCGAAACCGCCGGCGTCCGCCTCGTCTGGGATCCGGTCGAAGCACCCGACATGGCCGGCTACAAGGTCTACCGCACCGAGGGAACGGGGATCGAGCAACTGCGCCCGGTCGGAACGATCCCGCTGACGCCGATCCAACTCCTCACCGCCACCAACTACCGCGACACGAGCGTCAACCGCGGCATCTCGTACTACTACGAGGTGGTGTCGGTAGATAAGACGGGCAATGAGAGCGCGAGAGTGAAGACGGATTGGGTGCTGGTGCCGAAGACGCCGTAGAATTACTCCATGACTGCCGCCGCCGAACACGTCGTCGAAGATTTCGAGGCTCTTCCTGAAACGGAGAAACGCCAGGCGCTCGCGAAAATCCTCCAGATCGCCAGCCAGATGGATTACGGTCCAATTACTGATGAGGAGCTGGAGTCAATGACGGACGCCGTATTTGTAATGTACGACGCCGAGGAACGCTCTGAGTGAGTTTCCCGCATCGCGGCGAGGTTTGGCTCGTCGACATGGGCATGGAGGGGAAAATCCGTCCAGGCGTCATTCTCAGCGTTCTCGCTGGTGACTCTGACCGCGCTCTCTTTTCAATTGTTCCGCATACAACGTCACTTCGGGGATCTCGTTTCGAATGCGCGGGAAATGTGCGCTTTCTAAAACGAGGCGCATTCGATGCACAAGCAATCGGTCCCGTGACGAGGCCGCGCTTTATCCGCCGTCTAGGCGCGCTGAATTCGTCGGAATTGCAAGAGGTCGAAACCGCCGTAGCGGACTGGCTTGGCCTCACTCGTTCCACCGCCTAGATCTTCACGCAGACATTCTTCGCTTCCGTGAAGAAGTTGAGCGACTCGAAGCCGCCTTCTCTTCCTACTCCGCTTTCTTTCATGCCGCCGAAGGGGACGCGGAGGTCGCGGAGGAGCCAGCAGTTGATCCAGATGGTGCCGGCGTCGAGCGAGGCGGCGACGCGATGGGCGCGTGAGAGGTCGCGCGTCCAGATGGTGGCGGAGAGGCCGTAGCGCGTGGAGTTGGCGAAGGCGACCGCGTCGTCCTCGCTGTCGAAGGGCGTGATGGTGACGACCGGGCCGAAGATCTCTTCCTGCAGGACGCGGCAGTCGCATCCGAGTCCGGTGATGATGGTCGGCTCGACGAAATAGCCGGGACGTTCGACGCGGCGGCCGCCGGCGACGATCGTTCCGCCTTCCTTAGCGGCCAGATCGATGTAGCCCATTACCTTCTGCAGATGCGCGTCGCTGATGAGGGCGCCGACGTCGGTCGATTCGTCGAGCGGATCACCGATGCGCAGTTTTTTCGCGGCGGCGGAGAAACGCGTCACAAATTCGTCGTGGATCGATCGCTCGACGAAGATCCGCGATCCGCAGAGGCAGATCTCGCCCTGGTTCCAGAAGCTGGAGCGGATGGACGTGGCGATCGCATCATCGAGGTCGGCGTCGGCGAAGATCAGGTTCGGATTCTTGCCGCCGAGCTCCAGGGACAGCTTCTTGAAACGCGGCGCGGCGTTGGCGGCCACCGCGGAGCCGGTGACCGTGCCGCCGGTGAAGGAGATGGCGGCAACGTCGTCGTGGCAGGTCAGCGCGCGGCCGGCTTTGTTGCCGTAGCCGTGCACGATGTTGATGACGCCGGGCGGGATGCCGGCTTCGAGCGACAGTTCGGCCAGGCGGTTCGCGGTCAGCGGCGTGAGCTCGCTCGGCTTCGCGACGCACGTATTTCCCGCGGCGATGGCCGGGGCGATCTTCCACGAAAGGAGATACAGCGGCAGGTTCCACGGCGAGATCAGACCAACCACGCCGAGCGGCTGTCGCAGCGTGTAGTTGAGCGCCGCGGCGTCCATGACGTGCGCCTCGCTGGACTGGTGGAGGATGGCCGTGGCGAAGAAGCGGAAGTTAGCGACGGCGCGCGGGATGTCCAGCCGCTTCGCCAATGAAATCGTTTTGCCGTTGTCGATCGATTCGGTGCGCGCGAGCTCGTCGAGATTTTTCTCGATCAGATCGGCGAGTTTGAGAAGGAGGTTGCTTCGTTCGGCTGTTGTTCTTCGCGACCAGGCGGGAAACGCTGCCTTGGCTGCGCGGACGGCGTCATCGACGTCGCGTTCGTCACTGTCGGGAATCGCGGCGATGACTTCGGCGGTGGCGGGGTTGATGTCATCGAAGAATTCGCCGGAGCGCGGCGGGACGAATTTGCCGTTGATAAAATTGGCGAGTTGCATGCGGGAGGAAGTTTATCGCCCTGCCCGAGCCGAAAACCGTTTTCACCACAAAGGCACAAAGGACACGAAGAAAGTCTCTTTGTGCCCTTTGTGTCTTTGTGGTTCAAACCTCGGTTAACGCCTTCCAGATCTTTTTCAAATCGGCGATAAACCTTCGCATCTCTTCGTGCCGCGCGTCGTCACTTGGCGCGCGAAGGATTGACGATGGATGCACCGTCGCCGTCACGAATGGCGCGAGCGCCGACTCGACGAACTGCCCGCGCTGGATCGATACGCGGAACTTCGGCCCGATCACGGCCTGCGCGGCGGTGGATCCGAGGCAGATGATTGCGCGCGGCTTGATCACGGCCACCTCGGCTTCCAGCCACGGGCGGCAGGCGGTGATCTCCGCGCCGTTCGGCTTCTTGTGGATGCGGCGCTTGCCGCGCGGCTCCCATTTGAAATGCTTGACGACGTTGGTGACGTAGACGGTCTTGCGGTCGATGCCCGCTTCGGCGAGGGCCTTGTCGAGCAGCGCGCCGGCCGGGCCGACGAATGGGTGACCGGTCAGATCTTCCTTATCGCCGGGCTGCTCGCCGACGAACATCACGGTCGATGACGGCTTCCCTTCGCCGAAAACGGTCTGCGTACCGATCTTCCAGAGGTGGCAGGCCTGGCAGCCTGCGGCGACGATCTGGAGTTTCTTCAGCGTCGGGCGTGGCGGGATCAGCGGCGCGGCGGTTTCAACGGCTCTCACGACTCCGGGGAGAGTGCAATCGATGATCCCACCCAGGTGAACTGCTTGTTGAAATCGACGCCGAGCATTTTGCCGCGCGAGAGGCGGACCAGGTTCTGCGCGAGGATCGGTTTCGCTTCATCGTCTGGGCGCAGGAACATCATCCGGATCTCGATTTTCACGCCGCCGCCGTCGGCCGCCTGCAGCGCCGGCTCGTATTCGATTTTTTCCTGCACGCACCAGGCGTGGCGATCGGCGGCAGGAATGGCATCGAGGTCGGCCGCGGTCGGCTCGACATTGACGCCGCCGCCGGCGAAAGAGAAGAGCGGCTTGAGAACGTAGCGGGCCGTGAAATCGTCAGGCACTCGATCGAGATCGGAGACGAACGTCGCCCGCGGCACGGACGGATGCGCGAGGAACGGCAGCGAATACTTCGACCAGGCCCAGTACCAGTTCGGATGCGGCGCCCATTCGACGTCGAGCTCTTCGCGATAGTCGAACGGGATCTCGATCTTCTTCGCGATCAGCTCATCGAAGACGACGCGGTTGTAGATGCGGCGGATGCGCGTGTCGCCGCGAAAGAGCTGCTTGCCGCGTTTGGTGAGGGCGCGCGGATCGACGGCGTCGACGCCGGTGAGCAGCTTCGTGGCGGCGAAATCGGGATACGTTTTCTGCTTCGGCGGATCGATGTCCATGAGGATTACTTCGGCCGGATCGTGGCCGCCGATAATCGTGCGCCTGGCGAGATCGATGAACGAATCGCGGTCGAGGCCGGAGAACCAGCACGACCATTCGCGATCGAGTCCGTCCATCATGCGCATCGTGTCGCGCCATGCGTCGCGCTGCGTGACCTGGAGGCACGTCAGCGACGGAAAGCCCTGCAGCTCGATCAGCTTCGGGACGAGCGTGCCGTTTTCGCGGACGACGGCGAAGTCGACCTGCGTGAAGCTCGGCAGCGCGTCCATGCCCGGCGTGTCCCACCGCGCCGGAATGGCGCGTTTCATCTGTTCGATGCGCGGCGGCTCGGAGAGCTGCGCGACGATGGCCTGCGCGGCATCGACGATGGAGCGTTTGAAATCGTCGGGCAGAAAGAGCGGCGACTCGGCCAGACGAAATTCGAACGTGCAGTCGAGGCGCGACGACAGCTCGCGCACGTACCACTCATAACGCTCCGGCGTGATCTGCGCGTTGAATAAACCACGAAAGCGCGGATCCATGGTCTTACGCGGTTGCCACTTCGCAGCGTTCGGCGATGAGCGCGCCGAGGTGATGGCGGATGGGCCCGAGGAGCGAATACTCCGAGGTCAGGCGGCTTTCACGTTCGAGATGAGCGAAGAGATCGCGCATCGTTTCGACGCGCTCCCGGTACCACGGCTCGGAGACTTCGCCGTGTGCACGCTTCTCTTCGAGCACGGCCATGATGTGCTCGCGGTCGATGATCTCGGGGTGATGATTGACGCCGAGAATGCGCGATAGTCCGTCGTTTGTGCGCGCGAATTCGAGCATCGTTACGCCGTCGCTCGCTTCGTCTTCGCGGGCGATGATCGTGGCTGAGGAGCGCTCGGCGATCAGATCGAAGAGGCGGTTGTCGACGACGCGAAAGTGGCGGCGATCGGGCAGTTGCTTCGCGAAGTCGCCGAACCACGGATGCGTGGCAGCGTCGGGCGTCAACACGTTCTCCGGCATTCCGCTGCTTTTTTCGGCGCGCAGTTCGGGACGCGCGACGCCGGACCAGCGGCACATCAGGCCGAAGCTGTGACAAACGCCGAGGAGCGCGGCGGTCGGATGCGCGGCGATGTCGTCGAAGAGGCGGAACAGCGGCGCTTCCCACGCAGGATTCTCGACGATGCCCTGGCTCTCTTCGCGAATGCCGTCGTTCATGCGCGGATCGAGATGGCCGGGACCGCCAGTCCCAACGTAGAGCCGGAAGCGGCCGTTGGGCGATTGCGGGATCTGCAGCGAGCGGCGCACGTCGTACGAAATCACGCGCACTTTGGCGTCCGCGGCGACGAGCGCGTCGCGGTGCGGTTCGGTCGACTCGAGCACGGCATGAACCAGCGAGTCGTGGCCGACGTTCGGCCAGGCGTGGTTCATGTCGACGATGGCTACGTCGATGCGGTCGCGGTGCGGCGGCGGCTCGGAATCCGTCGCGCGGACGTATTCGAAGAAATCGTAAGTCTGGTGGATGTCGCGTCGTGGCATGTCAGATGACGCCGTGTTCCGTCTCGGCGATGATGTAGTCGACCACCGAGCGAAGGTCTTTCGTCTCTTCGTACTTTTGCAATTGCCGGTCCGCACCGGTGCCGCGGGCCACGATCGTGCGCGCGTAGTAGACCGCCTCGCGCGATCCGAGGTCGTCGACGACGTCGTCGACGAACGCGAGCAACTCCTCCAGCAGCTCGGTGTACGGCACTTCTTCGCCGCGGCTGAAGTCGATCAGCTTCCCCTGGATTCCGAAGCGCGCGGCGCGAGCCTTGTTCTCGTTGAGGAGCATGCGCCGGTAGAGGCGCCATCCCATGTTGCGGCGGTAGAGCGTCCACAGTTTGTAGGTGATGGCCTGGAAGAGCGCGGCGATGCAGATGGTCTCTTCGACGCGCATCGGGACGTCGCAGATGCGGTATTCGAGTGTAGGGAAGAACGGATGCGGGCGCATGTCCCACCAGATCTTCTTCGCGTTGTCGATGCTGTTCGTCTTGATGAGGAACTGCACGTACTCCTCGAACTCGCTGTTGGACCGGAACGAGTCGGGGATGCCGGTGCGCGGAAAGCGCTCGAAGACTTTGGCGCGGTAGCTTTTCCAGCCGGTGTTCTGCCCGCACCAGAACGGCGAGTTCACCGACAGCGCGAAAACGTGCGGCAGAAAGTAGCGGGCCGCGTTCATCACCTGGATGCGCGTCTCGAGATCCTCGATGGCAACGTGGACGTGCAGACCGAAGATCAGATTCGCGCGCGCCACCATCTGCAGGTCGTAGACGATCTGGTCGTAGCGTTCATTCGACGTGATCGGCACGCTGGCCCAGTGCGAGATCGGGTGCGTGCCGGAAGCGGCGATGCGCAGTCCGCTTTCGCGGCAGAGGTTGATGATCTCGCGCCGCAGCCGGGTCACTTCGCGCCGCGCATGCTCGACGTCGCTGCAGATCGGCGTGCCGACCTCGATGACCGCCTCATGCATCTCGCGCTTGATCTCGTCCTTGAGGCGTTTCTCCCCTTCCGCGAACATCTCCGAGATGTGCGACCGCAGCTCGCGCGTCTCGGGATCGACGACCTGAAACTCCTCCTCGATGCCGAGGGTGAAGGAAGGTTGTGGAGGCATGTTCTGAGTCTATCAGTGGATCAGTAGATTAGTGGATCAGTAGATCAGGGGCCTCGACGTCAGACGCGATTCCCGCCGTCGACGACCACGGTTTCCGCCAAAAGCCGGTGTAGCTCACTGATCTACTAATCTACTGATCTACCGATCCACTGCTTCTAAATCGCCGTCTCCACGTCCTTGCTCGTATTCAACGTCTGCGGCCACGTGCCGGTCAGCTCGAGCTTCCTTCCGCTGGTGACGATCTCGATCAGCGCTTCGGCCATGTTCGAGACCACCCACTTGAAGTTCTCTTCGCCGACCGAGGCCAGGTCGGCGTCGGGAGCGCAGTTCATGAAATCGATGGCGATGGGGACGCCGTCGCGCACCGCGAATTCGACCGTGTTCATGTCGTAGCCGAGTGCGTCGCACAACGCGATCGCATCGCGGCGGATGCGGGCCTCGAACTCCGGCTCCATCGGCGGCGGATTCTTCACGTAGCGCAGGTGGTGCGGCTGCTTCGGGTCGTAATGCATGATGTGCACGCGGCTGCGCCCGAGGACGTAGCAGCGGTAGTAGCGGTCGAACTCGATCGCCTCCTGCGCCATCATGGCCAGGTCGCGGGTCTGGTCATACGCCGCGAAAAACTCCTGCGGGTTGTCGCACTTGTATACGTCCTTCCAGCCGCCGCCGTACGCCGGCTTCATGAAGATGGGGAAGCCGAGGTAGGCGAAGACCTCGTCCCAATTCACCCAGCGCATGTTGCGGAACGACTTGGCTTCGGTGCTGGGCGGATACTCCTTGTGCGGCAAGAGCACGGTCTTCGGAACGGCGACGTTCACGGACTTGGCGACGAGGTTGTCGAAGAACTTGTCGTCGGCTGACCACCAGATCGGGTTGTTGACGATCTGCACGCCCGAGGCCGCGGCGCACTTCAGGTAGGTGCGGTAGAACGGGATCTCGTGGCTGATGCGGTCGAGGATCAAATCGTACGGAAAGACGCCGTCGTCTTTGAGGTACGAGATCTCCGCGGGCATGGCTTCGACCTGATCGCCGCCGCGGGAGTTGATGGCGTCGATCAACGCCCAGGGGAAGGTGTCTTCCATGCCGAACACGAGTGCAATTCGCTTTTTGCGCATCAGATTCTCCGGGCGGCGGATCGTATAGAATCGCCCGCCGCTCCGCAAACGAAGAAGCGGAAATGTTGAATGTTCAATGTTGAATGTTGAATGTTGAATGTTGAATGTTGAATGTAAAAACAGTGCTGCTTTTCATTGAACATTTAACATTCAACATTGAACATTCAACATTTTGCCTTTGAGGGAACGCATGTACACCGAACACGTTCAATGGCACAGCAACGCCCTCGGCCGGCCGATGGAGTTTCTCTGGTACGGCAAGTTCGGGCGCCCGGTGATGCTCTTCCCGACCTCCGCCGGCCGCTTTTCGGAGAATGCGGACCGCGGCATCCCCGACTCGCTGGCCGACAAAGTCGACGGCGGCGAGATCCAGCTCGTGCTCGTCGACACGGTGAACGATGAGAGTTGGTACAACCGCGGAGTCCATCCCGCCGTTCGCGCCGCGCGCCACGCGCAGTACGACAACTACCTTCGCCACGAGCTGACGCCGTACATGTTCAACCGCGCCCAGCGCGGCGACCTGGCGGTCTACGGCGCGAGTTTCGGCGCGTATCACGCCGCGAATTTCGCGGCGCGCTATCCCGACGTGGTCAGCCGCGCCATCTGCTTCTCCGGCATCTACGACATCCACGCGCAGCTCGATGGCTACTGGGACGAGAACTGCTACTTCCACTGCCCGACCGCGTACATCCCGAACATGGATGGCGAATGGGTCGGCAAGCTCTCGCGCGTCGACTGGATCATCGCCACCGGCGAATACGACACGATCGTGGATAAGAACCGCGAGTTCTCGTCGCTGCTCTGGTCGAAAGGGATCCCGAATCACCTCGAGATCTGGGGCGGCGTCTTCGGCCACGACTGGCCATGGTGGAAAGAGAACCTGCGCCGGTTCCTCTGATTCAGTGCGGGAAATATCGCCCGCCGCCTGAGGCCTGAAGCCGTTCTACACGCACGCAGTTTGCAAGCCCGGGAGACCTCATGCGCCAATTCGCGGTAGCTGTCGCCGTCCTAGCCATTGCTGTTTCCGCGTCGGCCCAACTGATCGCTGATGCGCAGTTTCATGCGGAACGCGCGGACGGAACGGAAGTCGTGTTTCTTTCGCAGTCGGAACCAGCCAACGGATTTATCGTCGAATTCGTCGCGCCTCCCGCCGCGGTGAATGTTGCGGGAAAGACGGCTGTCGACTACAAGGCCACATTCACGCGCTTCCGCAATGATCTGGCCACCATCCTGAACGCGAAACGGAGTGGCAAGACGGCGATCGATGCGGAAGTCCGGCGCGAGTTCTCCGTCGTCTTCAACGGCGTGGCCATCGACGTGCCGCGCGAGATCGCGAATCAGCTTCGGACGCTGCCCTACGTCAAGCGTGTCGTCTCCGACACGCCGATGCACGCGCTGGCGGAAGGCGCGAACATCACGCTGATCAACGCTCCGAAAGTGTGGACGTCGCTCGGATCGCGCGGCAGCGGCGTGACCGTGGCCATCATCGACACCGGCATCGATTACCGGCATTCCGCGCTCGGCAGCGGCTTCGGACCGGGATTCAAGGTGAAGGGCGGCTGGGATTTCGTCAACAACGACGCCGATCCGCTCGACGACAACGGTCACGGCACGCACGTCGCCGGCATCGTGGCAGGACAGTCGGACGTCATTACCGGCGTGGCGCCGGATGTGTCGCTCATCGCCTACAAAGTTCTCGGCTCGACCGGCAGCGGAAGCGAGTCGAACGTGATTGCAGCCATCGAGCGCGCTGCCGATCCGAACCAGGACGGCAACACGGCCGATCACGTCGACGTCGCCAACCTCAGCCTCGGCGGCACCGGCAATCCCGACGATCCCGGTTCCGTGGCCATCGACAACGCCACGACCGCCGGCGTGACGTTCGCTATCGCCGCGGGAAACAGCGGCAGCAGCTTTCACACGATCTCCAGCCCCGGCACCTCGCGCAACGCGATCACGGTCGGTGCGAGCGATCTCGGCGACACCATCACCTCGTTTTCGTCGCGCGGCCCGAACATGAAGAATCTGGCCGTGAAGCCGGACGTGGTCGCGCCGGGATTGTCGATCCTGTCGTCATACCTCGGGGACAGCTACGCGACGTTCAGCGGGACGTCGATGGCCACGCCGCACGTGGCCGGCGCTGCGGCGCTGCTGAAGGCGCTGCACCACGACTGGACGCCGGCGCAGATCAAGCTGGCGCTGATGAACAACGCCAGTTTCCTGCACCAGGAGATCATGGCCGGCGGCGCGGGACGCATCGACGTTTTCGCGGCAGCAACCGGCACGATCCGCATCGATCCGCCGGCACTCAGTCTCGGCCTGGCGCCGATCGAGTTGACGAACTGGACCGCCACGCGCTCTCTGCACCTGACGAACAGCGGCACGCAGGCGGTGAGCTTCACGGTGAAGTCGAACGTGCTCATCGGTGAAACTGTGACGCCATCGTCGCCGACAGTGACCGTCCCCGCCGGCGGCGCGGCGGACGTCACGCTGAATTTTGCGATCGACAATCTGAACACGATCGCCAGCACGGCCTCGTTCACGGGCGGAGGGCAGGTCGTTCTCACGAACTCCGCGTCGCCGTCGGACGTGCACAACATCCAGTTCGCGTTCACGAAGGCGGCGCGAGCGACGGTGACGTTCGACCGCGCCTATCCCGACGCGTTGTGGGTCAACAGTTCGCACACGAGTGCCATCGGCGGCGCGCACCTCGATGACAACACGTCGGAGATCCTGATGATCCCGGGCACGTGGGACATGCTGATCTACACGCGCGAATTCGATTCGACCGGCGCGGTGACCGGCGTCGACTTCGTCGCCCGCGAGGCCCTTTCCGTGCAAAAGGACACGACGATCGCGCTGACGGCGGCCGACGTTCCGCACACGGTCACCTTCGCCGGACGCCGCGAGACCGGCGCGCTGCTGACCGGCGGCGGCTACGCGACCAGCGGCCGCATCCTCCTCGGCGGCACGTCCGGAATCACGTCGCTGTCGTTTCCGTGGGCCAGCGTGCACTCGATGCACATCTCTGATCTGTCGGCGTCGAAGTCGCTGCTCTTCTACGAGACGATGCTCGACGCGCCGACGAACAACTACTACATGATTCAGCATCCGCCGCTGGCCGGCGTGAATGCGGACGCGACCCTGACTACTGGCGGCTCCGTCCTGCGCGGCGGCGCGGTGCAACTGGCCATTCCGGCGGCGTCGCGCGGCGACCGCCGCCTGGGGGTGAGCGGGACCAGCCTGACCGGCGGCGGCGTTTCGTTGATCAACATCGTCGATGCGCCGATCATCAACGCGCACGTCTTCGTCTCGCCCGACGTCCATCCGAGCTTCTCTTACGGCATCTCCTTCGGCGCCATCACCGACGGCACTACGCAATACAGCACGCCGCTGCTGCGCGTCGTGAATGACAAACTGGTGGGACTCACCACGCCCGGCCTTCTGCCCTGGACCTACAGCGGCTCGACGTATCAATTCGGCCTCGGGCCGCGCTTTGCGGCGTCGCAGATCACCTCCACCGGAAATCTGCGTTTCCTCTGGACGACCGACCTGTTCGGTCCCCTCGGCGAGGTGCGCGTCAGCGATCGCACCGGCACGACCACGCAGTTCGTCGACAGCACGGGCTTCCGGTCGCCGATCGGCGGCTACTCGAACTCTGTCGACGTGAGCGCCAAGGGCCCCTTCCACCTCGAGGCAACGAACCAGGGCACGCTCTATCCCGGCGTGAACAAGACGACGACGATCTCAATGGATATCGATTCGACGCGCGCCGACTACATCCCGCCGACGCTGACGACGATGATGATGCTCGACGGCACCGGCACCATCGCGACGCGGCTCGATCCGCACGCCAGCGGCTCGCTGCTCTTCTCCGCCGCCGATTTTTCACTGAATGGAACGCTGCGGATCTATCAACAGATCCGGCCCGATGCCACGGCCGTGTCGTACCGCTACGGCGGCGAAACGGCCTGGCGCCCCCTCTCCGCAACGCAGTTGACGGAAGACACGCTCAACTCCGCCGGCATCCTCTACCGCGTCGACCTCGCGCCAGTCGCGAACGTCGCCGGCGGATTCGTCGATCTGAAGTTCGACCTCGCGGACGTGGCCGGCAACACGACGACCGTCACGCTCGCGCCGGCGTTTTCCATCGGCCCGGAGTTGGGACCGCGGCGTCGCGCGGAACGGTAGGGTTTCGAACCACAGATACACAGAGGTGTTTCTCCGTGTCCTCTGTGCCTCTGTGGTGATCTGAGTGGCGCGCTAAATCAAGCTGCCGACTTCGTGCAGCGTCGCGCACACGCGCGTGGCCATCGACGCGGTCTCGGCGGATGGCGGAACGAGATCGGGGACCATGATCACGTTCATCGCCGCGGCGCGCGCGGCGCGGACGCCGACTTCGGAGTCTTCGAGCACGAGGCATTCCCCGGGCGCAATGCCGAGGCGTTGCGAAGCGAGGAGGAAGAGATCGGGCGCGGGCTTCGCGTGTGAGACCTCATCGCCGAATGCGAGCGTGGCGAAGCGTGAGGCGAGATCGCCGAGGCAGCGAAGCGCGAGGGTTCGCGGCGATGAGGTAGCCAGCGCTTTCGGGATACCGCGCGTTTCGAGCGCGGCCAGCAGCTCCATCGCTCCCGGCTTTCGCGCAATCGTCGAGACGCGATCGTGGAAATCGGCGCTCCAGCGAGAATGAAACTCGTCGAGCGGAAAGGCCTCGCCGAAATGCTGGCGAAGAATCAGCTCCGAATCGGCGTTGCCGCGGCCTACGAACCGTTCGTAGAGCACGTCATCGATCGGATAGCCGAGCGACGATGCGGCCGCCTTCCACGTTGCGCGGTACAGCGGCTCACTGTCGAGCAGCAGGCCGTCCATGTCGAAGATGACGGCGCGCGGATTCAAACCCATGCCCGCGGGACGAAGAGACGCTCGTAGAGATTGATCGCGTAGCGGTCGGTCATGCCGGCGATGAAGTCGATGGCCAACCGTTCCACCGGCTCGTCGCGCGAGGTATCGAGAAACTCCTCGGGATGCGCGATGACGTGCTCGAAGAGCGCGGTCAGCGTCCGCTGCGCTTTTACGAATTCGCCGCGTACGGTCGGAGTGAGATACATGTTCTGGAACATGTACGTCCGCAACTCTTCCAGCGCTTCGAGCACCTCGGCGGACATCGAGATCTGCTCGTAATCACAAGCGAGCGTCGAATCGATCACGTCGCGCACCATGCGGTCGATGCGATCGCCCCCTTTGTTGCCGAGTGCCTTGCGAATGTCTTTCGGGATGTCGTTCTCGGTGAGCACGCCCGCACGGATGCCGTCGTCGATGTCGTGATTGACGTAGGCGATGATGTCGGAGATGCGCACGATGTCGCCTTCCAGCGTGAGCGCGCGTGACTTCGGACGACGCCGCAGCAGCTCCCCCTTCTCACCCTTCGAATGTTTGAGGATGCCGTCACGCACTTCGACGGTGAGATTCAATCCACGCCCGTCGTTCTCGAGCACTTCGACGACGCGAACTGATTGGCGGTAGTGATCGAAGCCGCCCTTCACCAGTTTGTTGAGCGCCGCTTCGCCCGCATGTCCGAATGCCGAGTGTCCGAGGTCATGACCGAGTCCGATGGCCTCGGTGAGAACTTCGTTGAGCCGCAGCGACTTCGCGATGGTGCGCGCGATCTGCGTCACCTCCAGCACATGCGTGAGCCGCGTCCGATAGTGATCGCCCTCGGGCGCGAGAAACACCTGCGTCTTGTGCTTCAGCCGCCGAAACGCCTTGCAATGAATGATGCGATCGCGATCGCGCTGATACGACGGCCGGATGTCGTCCTCGGCCTCCTCGCGATCGCGCCCGCGCGTCTCCGCGCTGAGCGCCGCGCGCGCGACGAGTGTGTCGCGCTCGATGTTCTCCAGCATCTCGCGGATGGTGGTCAGAACGGCTTCTCCAGCGACTCCGATTGCGGGGTGAAGAGTTTTGCGCCGTCGGGCGTGATGTACATGTCGTCTTCGAGGCGGACGCCGAATTCGCCGGGGATGTAGATGCCCGGCTCGTCGCTGAACGTCATTCCCGCCTGCGCGCGCAGCGATTTCGCCCAGCCGAACATGTTGTTCTTTACGAGGTACGGCCATTCGTGGCCGTCCATGCCGATGCCGTGGCCGAGGCGATGAGAGAAGTATTTGAAACCGGGGCCGTAGCCGGCGGCGACGATGACGTTGCGCGCGGCGGCATCGATCGATTCGAGCGGGGCGCCGGGCTTCGCCGCTTTCAGCGCGGCACTCTGCGCGCGCTTCACGATGTCGAAGACCTTGTTCATCTTGTCGGTCGCTTTGCCGAGGACGAACGTGCGCGTGATGTCGGACTGGTAGCCTTCGACGCTGCAGCCGTCGTCGACCATGATGATCGTCCCTTCGCGAATCACCTGGGGAGTCGATGAGCCGTGGGGCAGCGCGGTCCATTGCGCGGTCTGCACGCTCGCTTCACCGTTAAACCCGACGCGCTTGTATGCCTGCGAAATCAGCTCGGAGACATCGCGCTGCGTCATGCCCGGTTGCAGCGCTTCGTACATGGCTTTGTAGACCTTGAGCGTGGCGGTGTTTGCGAGCTGCATCAGCGCCAGCTCGTGCGCGTCTTTGATCATGCGGCAGCCGGCGGTGATGGCCGTGCCGAGGACCACTTTTGATTGCGGCGCGGCGGAGGCGATGCCTTCGCTCCAGACCAGTTTCGTCGTCTCTTCGATGCCGATCGAGGCCGTGCCGAGGCCGCGATCCTTGAGGCCGTGCGCAACGAGCGCGTACGGACTCTCGTCTTCGTTCCAGGTGCGGACGTCGGCGTGATCGGGTCCGAAGGGACCGACGGCGATCTGTTCGCGGGCGCGATCCTCTTCGAACGCGGGACAGACGAAGAATGGCTCGCCTTTGACCGGAATGACGCACGCGAAGAGCCGCTCGCCGCCACCCCAGCGCATGCCGGCGAAATAGACCAGCGACGTGCCGCCGGTGAGGATCAGCGCGCCGATCTTGTGCTCGGCCATGAGCCGTTTCGCCTTCTCGATGCGCGCGCGGCGCTCATCGTTGGTGATCGGTTTGGCCTGATCGCGCATCGACGTCAGCGCGGCGATGGAGGGCGGCAATTTGCCGCCCTCCGCTTGCGCGAAGAGCGATGGCGTGCGCCAGAGTGCGGTGAGAGCTGCGGATGCGCCAATGAATTTGCGGCGGTTCATTGCCGCGATTCTATCGTCCTCCGAAAAAGACCGGATCGCCGGACGCGTTGTCGACGATCGAGCCGTAGGCGAACAGGTTTGCCGGTCCGTCCGCGTGCGCGAGGAGCGTCAGCGTTCCCGCGCGCGGTGTGTTGGCGGCGGGGAAGAGAGCGCCGACGCCGTACTGAACCTGCGAGCGCGGCGAGAGTCCGATCTGCGTCGTGCCGAGGATCGCGCCGGTGTCGGAGAGCAGCGTCGCGGTGACGGTGAGTTGCGTGTCGCCGCCGTTGACGAAGCCGACGTTCGAGCGGAACAAGGAGTCGGAGCGGAGACCGGGAACGAACGAATCGTTGCCGAACGACGCTACCGGATCGATCGACTGGCCGTACGTGCCGCCGCTGTCGGTGGTGATGTAGGTGCGGCTGGTGACGATCGGGCCGGACGCGGTCGTCCACGACACCAGCAGCGCGCCGCTGCCGGAGGAGACGCCGAGCGCCTGCGCGACGTCGGCGATGACGACGGTGCGCGACGGCGGAACGGTGACGTTGTGCGGCGCGGCGCCGCGGTTGTCCTGGCCGGCGGCGAGGTAGCGCAGCGACACGTTCATCGTCGTCAGTCCGGGATTGAAGAGCGTGACGTCGCTGCGCCAGAAGGTGCCGTTGATGCCCGGCGCGCGGCCGACGGCGGGGATGGTCAGCTCGGAACCGTTCGGCGCGGGGATGGCCTGCACGTAAACGGGATCCTGCGTGCGGTTGTCGACGACCGATCCGTACGCGCTGACCGCGTTCGGCGTGGCGGAGTCAACGCGCATCGAGAGCGCGCTGAAGGAACGGCCGTTCACGGCCGGAAAGAATGTGCTGAGCGACGACTGCTGGAAGTTCTTCTCCGGCACGGTGACGGTGGTCGTAGCCACGACATTGCCGTTCGCGTCGTACAGCGTCAGGCCGGCGTTCACCGGCAGCAGTGTGCGGTTCACAAGGCCGATGTTCGTGCGGAAATTCGCGTCGGACTCGAGGCCGGTCAGCAGCAGAGTCAAAGTCTGGTCGTCGTCGCTGACGTTCGGCACCGACTGGCCGTACGTTCCGACGGAACCGGCCGTGAACGTGCGGCTGGTGACGCGGATTGCGGGCGTCGTCGTCGCGCTCGACGCTTCGATCGCGATCGCGCCGGCGCCGTTCGAGAGCCCGAAGAGATCATTCAATGCGTTAGCAAACGTGATCGACTGATTCACGCCGAGGAAAAGGCTGCGCGTGAGCACGGGCGCGCCGCCGCCGGGGATGAACGTGAACTGGCCGCTGGCGGGCTCGCTGCCGCCGTTGAAGAGCGTCAGCTCCGTGCGCCAGACCGAGCCGCCGACGCCGTTGGTCTGCGCCGCCGCGGGAACGAGCGAGCGGTAGGCGGTAGGCGGAAGGATAGTGACGACGTGCGAGGCCGTCGACGATGACGTTGCGTTGGAAACGGTCAGCGACACGCCGTACGAACCCTGCGTCGCGTAAGCGTGCGTCGGATTCTGGGCGTTCGACGTGGCGCCGTCGCCGAAGCTCCACTGCCACGACGTCGGCGAACCGGTCGATTGATCGGTGAAGACGACGTTCGCGCGGACGGCGGCGGTCGACGGCGCAATCGCGAATGCGGCGGATACCGGCGGCGTCGCCGGCGTGGCGGTCGTGACGGATACCGCGTGCGAGTTGATCGACTGCAGGCCGGCGGATGTCGACACAGTCAACGTGACGGGATAGTTGCCGCCGATCGTGTAGCGCTTGACCGGATTCTGCAGCGTCGATGAGGTGCCGTCGCCGAAGTTCCAGAACCACGACGTGATGTTGCCCGAGGAACGATCGGTGAAGTTGATGTTCGTCTGCGTGGTCGGATTCGACGGCGTGAAGGTGAAGTCGGAGGCGACGCCGGAGCTGACCGAAACGACGCGCGACGCGAACGACTGTCCATTCGCGGTGAGCTGGATCGTGTACGTGCCGGATGCGTTGTAGACGTGCGTCGGATTCTGCAGCGTCGACGTCCCGCCGTCGCCGAAGTTCCACGACCACGACGTCGCGCCGGTGGACGTATCGGTGCAGACGAACGTGGTCACGCCGGCGACACCGGCCGAGGGGGTGACGTTGAACGACGCGGCGATCGACGTCCCGATCGTGACGCTGGCCGTATTCGAGGCCGCCGATTCGCCGGCGCTGTTGAACGCGACGACATAGAAGCGGAAGGTGCCCGTGGCGAGGCTGGAGACCGTCGCACCGCGGCTGCCGGCGGCGAGGTCGGGCGACAGGCGATTGAATGCGCCGTTGCCGGTGGCGAGATAAACGCGATAGCCGGTTTCGTTCGTGGCGTTGTCGTTCCACTGCAGGTTGGCGTTCGAGCCGGACGGCGTCGCCGTCAGTCCGGTCGCTGCCGCGGGCGTCGTGGCGGGCGGCGGAGGCGTGACCGAGCCGTTCGGATAGAGCCAGCGCATGGCGACCTGATCGTCGGCGCGCAGCGACGGCCCGAGGCCTGTGACCGACGGAAACATGAGCGCGGTCTTGTCCGTGCTGTGGCCGAAACCGAGCGTGTGTCCGAACTCGTGCGCGACGATCTCCGCGAGCGTGTTGCTGGAGATGCCCGCACTCGGCATCACCCCATCCTGAATGGTCAGATTCCCCTCGGTGATGATGAAGGCGTGGTAGGTCTGCGACGTGTGCGCTCCATCGGCGTCGAACGGCCCGGTCCAGTTCATGGAGCCGGAAACGCCGTTGAATCCGCCCTCGCCGACGATGCCGCCGGTGGAAGGATTGAACGTGCCGCTGATCTCCCCCTTCGGATCGTTGAAGAGAATTTCGTTGACGCCGTTCGGACCGGCAAGACCGCCCAGCGTGGACGTGGTGCCTGAGTAGGCGTAGCTGATCTTGGCGGCGGTGTAGCTATTCCACGCATTCATCGCCGTCTGGATCTCGTTGACGCCGCCGCCGGTGTATCCCGACTGCGTTCCGTTGCTGAACCACTTGGCGTTTCCGCCGTTGTCGAACGCGGCCCAGCGATAGACCGTCCCTTCCTGGATGAGCGTGAACTCCGGCTTGATGATGCGGCTGCCCATCGCCGAGGTGGTGAGGTCGCGCGCGAGGACAGGGTTGGCCACGCCGTAACTCTTCACGCCGTCGCGGCCGGCCACGCGGTCGGTGACGTACGACTCGAACGCGGTGGCGTCGCGCTGGATGTTCTTCGTGTCGAGCGGCTGGAGCGATGAATCGAGCAGTTGCACATCGCCGGCGTTGTCGTCGCGGATGAGAAAGCGGCGGCCGTTCGCGGCGCGCTGTTCGCTGAACTTGCCGACAAAGAGATCGATGGTCTGGTAATCGCCGCGCGGCGTGGGCGTCAGAAACGCCATGACGCGCTCGCCCGGCTCGTAGACCGGCGATCCGAAAATTTTCGTGATGCGGCCGTCGATCTCGCCGCCGACTTCGCGAATGGTCAGCTCGCCCGAGGCATCGCCTTTCAGCGTGCGGTCGACGGCGAGCTTCGTCTCCGTCCAGATCCCCTCGCCGCGAAGCACAGGCGTGGAGCTGATGACGATTCCCTCCACGATGACCGGCGACTTGCGAATGAGCTGATCGTCATTGGGCAGAACGATCGTGGTCGCCGACGCGGCGAACGCGCTAAGCATCAAGACACACGCCGGCCAGTACACCCTGAAGTGCTTCAGCATTGGATGGATCTCCTAGTGGTTGAGGCGGACTGCTCCCTGCGTACGCCGGCGTGAATCCGGGAGGGGAGCGGGTCGGGTCATTCGGGACTTGGAACGAAGTTATTCGGCATTAACGCCGCATCGCGCTGCTACCATTCCAAGGAAAGCCAAATGTTGAATGTTCAATGCTGAATGTTGAATGTTGAATGAAACCGGGGTCGAGGGCGGCGCCTTCATTCAACATTGAACATTCAACATTCGACATTCAACATTGAGGGTTCTTCAAACGTCCATGCTCCAGCCTGACGCCATGCTCGGTCCCTATCGGATCGTGAGCCTTCTCGGCGAAGGCGGCATGGGCGCCGTCTATCGCGCCAGGGACACGCGCCTCGGACGCGACGTCGCCATCAAGATCCTCACCGCGCTCACCCTCAGCGATCAGGAACGCGTGCAGCGCTTCGAGCAGGAGGCGCGGGCCACCGGGATGCTCAATCATCCCAACCTGCTGACGATCTACGACGTCGGCAACGAAGGCGGAACGGCGTACATCGTCAGCGAGCTGCTCGAAGGCGCGACGCTGCGCGAGAGGCTTGAGCGCGGGCCGCTGCCGCCACGACGCGCCGTCGATGCCGCGCTGCAGGTCGCGAACGGACTGGCGGCGGCGCACGAGAAGGGGATCATTCATCGCGATCTGAAGCCGGACAACATCTTCCTCACGCGCGACGGCCGCGCGAAAATCCTCGATTTCGGCATTGCCAAACTGAGCGCGAAATCCGACGACGGCGGCGTCTTTCAACAGGCCGCCACGGAGCCGGGCATGGTCCTCGGCACGGTCGGCTACATGTCACCCGAGCAGGTGCGTGGCGAAACGGTCGACACGCGCTCCGACATCTTCGCCTTCGGCGCGATCCTCTACGAGATGCTGACCGGCGTACGCGCCTTCAAGCGCGGCTCGTCGATCGAGACGCTGAGCGCGATCCTGAAAGAGGATCCGCCCGACATCGCCGACTCGCTGCCGAACGTTCCGCCCGCGCTGGAGCGGCTGACGCGACGTTGCCTGGAAAAGGATCGCGAGCTCCGTTTCCAATCGGCGCGCGATCTGGCCTTCAACCTCGAAACGATGTCGACCCTGTCGATGCCAGGTACGCTGACGCCGGGCACGTTGTCGAACGTCGCCAACCCGGCACAATCCGCGACGATGCGCGTCCAGCCGGACGCGCCGCGGCGCACCTCGGCCACGGCAATCCGTCCGGCGACGTCGGCGATGCCGGCCACCATCCGCACAGCCGCGCGGCCGGCAACGATGGCGCAGCCGATGCCGCGCCGCGCGTCGCCGATCCTGCTCGCGCTGCTCTTCATCGTAGCCATCGCCGGCGCGGCATGGGGCGGCTGGTACTTCGCCACGAATCGGATGAAAGCTGAGACTCCGCCGGAGGTGGTGTTTCATCGGATGACGTTCCGGCGAGGCGAGGTGCGTTCGGCGCGCTTCGGGCCGGACGGCGATTCGATCGTTTACAGCGCGGCATGGGACGGCAATCCGCCCGAGATTTTCGTCGCGAACCGGCAAAGTCCGGAAGCGCGGCCGCTCGGCGTGAAGGATGCCGACATCCTGGCGATTTCGAAATCGACGGAGCTGGCCGTATTGCTCCGCCGCGATCGCCTGACAGGCCTCGGCACGCTCGCGCGCGTCCCGCTCGCCGGCGGCACGCCGCGCGAAGTGGCCGAGCAGGTGCTGCAGGCCGACTGGTCGCCCGACGGCGCGAATCTGACCGCCATCGTCGGCGGCAACGGCAGTTTCCGCATCGAGTCGCCGCTCGGCCACGTACGTTACCAATCGCCGCACGCGCTGCGCGACGTCCGCGTCGCATCCGACGGCCGCATCGCCTTCAGCGAAGAGTACGGCGGCAAGAATGACGTCGCGATCCTCGACACGAAATCGGCGAAGCCGGTCTCGATCGCACGCGGCTGGAGCCATGGCATCAACGGCTTGGCGTGGGCGCCGGGCGGCAAGGAAATCTGGATCACCGCTACCGACACGGGCGCGCCGCCGTCGCTGTACGCGGTGAACGTCGACACCGGCGACACGCGCCTCGTCAATCGTCTGACAGGGTCGATGCGGCTCTACGACGTCGCGCCCGCGGGACACGTGCTGTTGTCGAATGGGATGTGGCGCGCGGCGCTGGAAGTTCAGCCGCCGGGCGAGACGGCCGAACGCGATCTGTCGTGGCTGGACTGGTCGAACCTGGCCGATCTCTCGCGCGACGGCCGGACAATTCTCTTCAACGAATCGCGCGAAGGCGGCGGCGCCGCGAGCGCGATGTACGTCCGTCACCTCGACGCACCGACGCCGGTCCGCATCGCCGACGGCTACGGCGACGCGATCTCTCCCGACGGCAAGTACGTCCTCGGCCACAGCGGCGCGAAGCTCGTGGTCGTCCCCACCGGCAGCGGCGAGGCGCGCGAGCTGAAAACCGACGGCGCCTTCGACAGCGGCGCGGCGTGGCTCCCCGACGGCCGCCGCGTGGTGATCGCCGGCGCGCTGCCGAAGAAGGGCTATCAGTTGATGGTCATCGACACGCTCGATGAGTCCGTGAAGCCGGTCTCGCCCGAAGGCATCTGGGGCGAGGCCTATCGTCCGTTCGCCGTTTCGCCCGACGGTCACTACGCGGCCGGAATGACGAAGCAGCAGACGATCGCGCTCTATCCGATCGACGCCGCCGCGGAGCCGTCGATCGTTCCCGCCATCGAGCCCGGCGAAATCCCGATCGCCTGGTCCGCCGACGGCGCATCGCTCTTCGTCCATCGCCCCACTGCGTTGCCCGCGCAAGTGACGCGCGTGACACTCGCCACCGGCGCGCGCGAGCCATGGAAGCAGTTCTCCCCGACCGATCCCGCCGGCGTCTACAAGATCGCCCCGATCTGCATCACCCCCGACGGCACCGCCTACGCCTACGACGCCCTGCGCATGCTCGGCGATCTCTACGTCGCCGACGGTCTGCGCTAATCACCCACCCGCAAACGCGACCACGATCTCGACCTCATCGCCATCCTTCAGCGCGACGTCGTTCTCGCCATGCAGCACGAGATCGCCATTCACCGCGAAGTTGAACAACTCATCGCGATCGTCGCCGAGATCGAGCTTGGCGATGATGTCGCCGAGTGATGCGGCGTTCATGGTGATGACGTCACCCCGCCCTTCGCGCAGCGGCTCGGGGAGGCGGACGGTGATTCGTGTGGTGGTTTGGAGCATTGACATCAGTACGGAAAGTTGCGCTATTCTCTGCGAAAAGTGAGCGGTTCGCATTTAACGATGGTCATCGCAGCGGCGGCACTGCCGTTGCTGTTCCTCGTCATCATGACGTTCGCGGAGTGGCTCGTCGATCCAAAGCCATTCTGGGAGGTCGCGGTACAGACAGGCTGGGACATGTCGATTCTGGGTCTCGGGTTAACTGCTGGACTTTTTACCGATCGCGACTTTGTCGCGCATATGGGCGGCTCGATGGCTGTTGTCGCGAGAGCTTCGTGCTGGGACTCGATTTGCTGTTTGCATTCGCGGTGCTCGGTTTGAAGAAATATCGGAAATTTTCGGCTGCGGGCGGATCCTTTTCGGTCACGCTCGGTGTTCTCGCGGTAGCGATACCCTGCTTGCTGCTGCTCGTGGAGGTGCACAAATGAGCGTTGTCCTCGACGCATTTCTCATCGGATTGATCCCGGCAACAATCGCCGGCTTGAGCGTCTATTTCATCGGTCGGCGTTGGCCGCATCTCGGCGAACGACGCCACAATCAGAAGTAATGATCGCCGCAAGCTTGAGTATCGTCTTGAATGCGTTTCTCATCGCGCTCGTTCCCGCGATTTTGGTCGGCTTCAGCTCCTATGCGATTTTCCGACGCTGGCCGCACCTCGGCGAGACACGTCAGAAGTAATCACGACGTCAACACCGTCTCCAACTCCTCGCGCCACTCCGGAGTCGGCACGCCTTCCTCGGTGAGGTTCGAGATGGCGTAGAAGCGGGAGAGCATCTTGTCGAACTCTCCCCGGTCGATTTTTTCGCCTTTGTAGGGGCCGACGCCGATGGCTTCTTCGAACCAGCGTTTGGGGAGGGTGTCGTCGGCGCGGGTGATGCCGAGTTTGGCGTTGATGAGGCGTTCGACTCCCATCACGTTGAGGCCGATGTGGTCGATCGCTTCGTTCGTCAGCTCGATGCCGGTCACGTTCGCGACCTGGTCGGCGAATTCTTCGTATCCCGGAAGTGATGGCGAGTTGAAAAGCTTCGTGGTGAAGCGGCACATCCCGACCGAATCGCCGACCGCGTAAATGTTCTCGCAGCGGCGCACGGCGGTCTCTTTTCCTTCGTAGCTGTTCGGTTCGGCGGAAACGGGGCCGCCGTACAGCTCCGCTTTGAAATCGGGCGAGTCGTTGATCTTCGCGTTGATCTCGAGCGTGACGCGGTTGCGCAGGTGATCCATGCCACGAGTGGCGACGGCCAGGCCGAGGGCGAAGGCTTTCAGGATGCGGGCATCGTGCGGGTCGCTTTGCGTGAGACCTTTCACCGCCATCAGGTAGTCGAGCGATTCGCTCGGATATTTGCCCGTGGCGACGGCCTGCGATGAATCCGCGATCACGTCGCCAAATCCTTCGCGTTTCGCGGTCATGAAGAGAAGCCGCTCGATCGTTTCGTAATTGCCCCATTCGAGATCGAGTTGCGTTTGCTCGCGCGTGATGATGCCGCGCTGGTAGAGCTCCATCGCCCACGCGATCGCGGAACCGGTCGACGCTGTGTCGAGCCCGAGGTCGTTGCAGATGTTGTTCAGCCGCAGGACCTGCGTCACCTCGGTGATCCCGACGTTCGGACCGAACTTGCCGACGGTCACGTACTCGGGACCGTCGCCTTTCACGTACTGGTCGTGGCGCACGTTCATGTCGTGCGACATATCATTCAGCGGCCGGCAGTTCACCGGGCAGGCGAAACATCCCTCCATCCCGGGACGGTACGGATCGATGTTCTCGGCGTCGAGCTTATCGGTCCAGGTCGTTTCCTGATTGTTCTTCGTCCCCATCGCGCCGAGCATGCGCGACGGCTTGTAGAGAAACGGCGTGCCGCGTTTCTTCAGCGCATTCTTGACGACGGACGTGCCGAGGAGCTTGACCGCCACGTCGCGGTTGCGGAGTTTGTGAGGACGGGCGGTCGCCAGATCGGCGCTGCGTCCCTGAATCAGGATCGCTTTCAGATTGACCGCGCCCATCTTCGCGCCGGGACCGCCGCGGGCGTAGATCGCTTTCGGGCCGGCCATGATGCCGGAGCAAAGCACGAGGTTCTCGCCGGCGGTGGTGATCGCCGCCAGGCCGTAGTCCTTCCCTTCCACTCCATTGAAATCGTTGGCGATCTTCGCGCGGAGGTCGATGTTGTCGAGTCCGACGAACGGCGCGGCATCGACGAACTTCGGCTGATCTCCTTCGAAATGCAGCAGCGTCCACTTCGGCGCTTTTCCGTAGAGCACGAGGTGATCGATGCCGTTCAGTTTCATGAACGATGGGAAGTAGTCGCCGGCGTTCGAGTCCATCAGCACGCGCGACTCCGGCGACCACGACGTCACGTTGCCGCGCGACGCCGACGGCACCATCGACGTCAGGATTCCCGTTCCGAAAATCAGCGGCACCTCGGGATGGATCGGCTCGAGCGCTTCGTCGAGCAGGTTGTGCAGCAGGAACATGTTCACGCCGCGCCCGCCGAGAAGCTGCGTCACGACGCGGTGCGGAATCCAGGCGCGGCGAACTTCCTGACGCGCTAGATCGACGAAGATCGTCTGACCTTGCGTCGGAAATTGCTGCTCGGAGGCGAGCCGCGGGAAAAGCGCGTCGATGCGCGCTCTAATCGACATAGTGGATCAGTAGATTAGTGGATTAGTAGATCAGAGGAGAAGCGCCTTTCCTGCGCGGCCACTTCCTTCTCATCTTCTAAGCGCCGATTTTGTTCAACTAATCCACTGATCTACTGATCCACTAATCGACTAATCTACTATCAGGCAAGGTCATGCAGAGAGAGGAGAAGTCGGAGCGCAGCCGGCGGCAGGTGCTCGACGCCGCGCTGCAATTGTTCTCGCATCAGGGATATCGCGCCACCACGGTGCGCGACATTGCCGAGCAGGCGCGCGTCTCGACTGGCAACGTCTATCACCACTTCCCCGACAAGGAAGCGATCTTCCGCTCGCTGCTCGACGAGTTCTGGCGCATCACCGAGACGCGCCGCTATCCGTTCACGCGCGCGCTTTCGATCGGGACCTTTCCCGACAACATCGAGCAACTCGGCCTGGCCGCGCGCGAATCCATTCGCGAATTCAAGCCCTACTTCGCGCTGATCTTCGTCGACGTCATCGAATTCGAAGGGACGCACATCCGCAAGTTCTACAGCGAGCTGGGCAAACGCTACGGCGCCTTCGTCGGCGAAGAAGCGCTCGGCGCCATGCGGCAACGCCTCCGCCCCTCGGTCTCCGTCATCGACGCGCTGCTCATCACCGCCCGCGTCTTCTTCAACTACTTCACCATCGAGATCCTCTTCAACGTCCCCGAACCGTTCGGCAAGGACGCCGCGCACGTCATCAAAGAACTGTCCGACATCGTGCGCAATGGGATATTGATGAACGATCAACGTTAGGAGATTGATTGAAACGTTTCGCACTCCTCATCCTTCTCGCCACGACCGCCTTCTCCCAACAGCAGAACGACGCCGACTACACGCGGCAGATCAAGCAGTTCACCACCGGGCCGCAGTTCATCACCGAGATGGTCGATCACCTGCCGGCGTCCGCGAAGATTCCGACGCCGCTGAAGTTCTTCGGCTACATCGCCGGCGCCGAGGGACATCTGACGTACTCGGAAGATGTGAATCGCTACATGCGCGCGCTCGAAGCGGCGTCTCCTCGGGTGAAAGTTTTCTCGATCGGCAAGAGCGAGGAAGGACGAGAGATGATCGCGGTCGCGGTCGGTGCCGACGAATCGATCGCCCATCTCGATCGCTATCGCGACATCACCAAACGCCTCGCCGATCCGCGGTCGCTGACCGATGCGGATGCAGAGAAGTTGGTCGCCGCCGGCAAGCCGATTTACTACATCACCGGCTCGATCCATTCGCCGGAAACCGGCAGCCCGGAGATGCTGATGGAACTGGCGTACCGGCTGGCCGTCGAGGACTCAGCGCTAACGAAAAAAATTCGCGACAACGCCATCGTGCTCATCACGCCGGTCGTCGAAGTGGACGGACGCGATCGTCAGCTCGATCTCTCCCGGTGGCGCGATGCCAATCCGAATCGCCCCGTGCCGCCGCTCGTCTATTGGGGCCACTACGTTGCCCACGACAACAATCGCGACAACCTCGGCCTCGCCCTCGCGCTGAGCCGCAACGTGCTGCATACGTTCTTCGACTTCCATCCGCAGGTTCTTCATGACCTGCACGAGTCGGTGCCGTTCATGTACATCAGCACCGGCACAGGCCCGTACAACCCGTCGATCGACCCGCTGGTGGTCGACGAATGGCAGCGGATGGCTTGGCACGAGGTGCAGGAGCTGACCAAACGCGGCCTCCCCGGCGTCTGGACCTACGGTTTCTACGACGGCTGGGCGCCGAATTACATGATGTGGGCCGGCCAGGGCCACAACGCCATCGGCCGTTTCTACGAGACGTTCGGCAACCGCTTTCCGATGACCGCCGACCGCGTCGTGCGCGGCCAGAGCGATCGCGCCTGGTTCCGTCCGAATCCTCCGCTGCCGACGGTGAGGTGGTCGCTGCGCAACAACATTAATTACCAGCAGAGCGGAATCCTCCTCGCGCTCTCCGACTTCGCCGACCGCCGCCAGCACTTCCTCGAGCAGTTCTACCTGTTGGGTAAACGCTCGATCGCGAAGGCCGCGAACGAAGGTCCCTCGGCATGGGTATTCGACGGCGCGCAGAAACGGAAGGGTCAGCTCAACGATCTGATGTCGCTGCTGCGCACCCACGGAATCGAAGTGCAGCAGTCCGACGCGCCCTTCAGCGTCGCGGTCGATTGGCCGCCGTCAGCGAAGAAAGACAAAACCGATTTCGCGAAGGGCAGCTTCATCATCCGCATGGATCAGCCGTATTCGCGCCTCGCCGATGCCATGCTCGACGTGCAATACGTCCGCAGCGACGAGAAGGTCTACGACGACACCGGCTGGACCCTCGGCTACCTGAAGAACGTCGACTTCAAGCGCGTCGCCAATCCCGACGTGCTGAAGGTGCCGATGCACGCGTGGACAGGCGCCGCGGCGTTCGCGGCGGGCAACATCATTGAGAACAACGCCGACACCTCGCTGCCGCAACTGGTGTGGGCCAACGGCGCGACGCACTGGCTCGTCGCCGATGAACCGTTCACGATCGACGCGAAAAAATATGCGTCCGGCACGATCGTGGCCGCATCCGCCGCGCCGTCGACGAAAACGCACGAGGTCCATCTTCCGCGCGTAGCCATCCTCCACACCTGGCTGCGCACGCAGGACGAGGGGTGGTTCCGTCTCGCGCTGGAGTCGCTCCACATTCCGTACAGCTACATTTCGACGCAGGAAGTCGCGCGCACGCCGAACCTGCGCGACAAATTCGACGTCATCCTTTTCGCGCCCACCGGCGGCAGTAATTCGTCCGCCGAAATCGTGAACGGACTTCCGCCCGGTCCGCCGCTTCCGTGGCGCAAGACCGCGATCACGCCGAATCTCGGAGGGATCGACGAGACGGACGACATGCGTCCCGGTCTGGGCCTGACCGGCGTCGACAGCCTCACGCGCTTCGTCGAAGACGGCGGCCTGCTCATCACCGCGCGCGACACTTCGATCTGGGCCGTGCAGTACGGCCTGGCGCGCTGGGTGCGCGTCATCGAGCCGCAGAAACTGCGCGCGCCCGGCACGATCCTTCTGTCCAGCGTCACCGACAAAAAGAGTCCGATCGCCGCCGGCTACGACGACACGCTCCCGATCTACTACGCCGGCGCGCCGATCTTCCAGGTCGGCCTCACGCCGCCGCCCGCGCCGGAGTCGCGTCCCAGCGGCCGCGGCGGCAAGAACGATCCCGACGTGCCGCAGGGACGCCCTTTCGTGCCGCTGCCGGAACGTCCGAAAGCCGCGCCGGGCGAGGAAGGATTCCAGACGCCCGAGGATGCGCCGTGGAACGCGGACTACGCGTTGCCGCGTCCCGAAGATCGCCCGCGCGTGATCGTTTCGTTCGCAAAAGAAGCGGGCAACCTGCTCCTCTCCGGCATGCTCGAAGCGGGCGAAGAGATCGCCGGCAAGCCGGTCGTGATCGACGCGCCGCGCGGCAAAGGACACATCCTCCTCTTCGCCAACAATCCGATGTGGCGCCAGAACACGCAAGGCAGCTACGCGCTGGTGACGAACGCGATCATGAATTGGGATCACCTGCGTTGAGCTGGGACGTCGATCAATACGAGCGCTTCAAGAACGAGCGCGCGCAGCCGTTCCGCGACCTCGCCGCGCTGATCGAGCCGCGCCCGAACATGCGCGTCATCGACCTCGGATGCGGCACCGGCGAGCTGACGCGCGAACTGCACGAGCAGTTGGGCGCAACCGAAACGCTCGGCATCGACAGTTCCGAATCGATGCTGCAGAAAGCATCGCCGTCCGGCACGCTGCACTTTCAACTCGGCGACATCAAGTCATGCGTATCCGATCGTCCCTTCGATCTCGTCTTCTCCAACGCCGCGCTGCACTGGATTCCCGATCACGAATGGCTCTTCACGCACTTCATGCTCCTGCTCACGCCGAACGGCCAGCTCGCCGTGCAGATGCCGGCCAACCACGACCACGCATCGCACCGGATCGCCGCCGAAGTCGCGACGTCGTTCGGGATCAAGCCGCGAACCGTCAACATCCTCGCGCCTGAGTCCTACGCCGACCTCCTACACCGCCTCGGATTCAAACGCCAACACGTCCGCCTCCAGGTCTACGGCCACGTCCTCCCCTCGACGCGCGACGTCGTCGAATGGACGAAAGGCTCCACGCTGACGCCATACCGCGAAGCGTTCTCGCCCGAACGTTACGAAGAGTTCCTCTCCGAATACACCGATCGCCTCGTGGCCACGCTCGGCGATTCAAGCCCGTACTTCTACACGTTCAAGCGCGTGCTTCTTTGGGCCACGAGGTAGGGATCCGGCGCGCTGCGAACACTCCTCTGTTGTCCGTCTTTCCAAAAAAACAGGAGGAGTCAATGTCCAACTCGCATCCGCCGAGGTGGTGGAAACCATTGAAGGATTTCTATGCCTTCATCCTTCCGCTTCGTTTCAACCTCTTCCTTTTAATTGTGCTCGGCTTCGCCCTAATCATTACGGATCAGGGACACGACATCATTGCGCATCTCGCAGAAGACGAGTCGATGTGGCCGGGTTTCTTCTTCGGACTCGCGACGCTTGCGCTGGCACTGCAGGTCTGGTTCTGGTCAAGGCAGTTGCTGTATCTGGATTTGACGTCGCGTGACCTTCGCTCGAATCAGTTTCCTTCGTGGACCGAGTGGCTGCCACGAGTGCTCGGCGTTCTTGTGTTTGTGATCGTCCTGATCGCTATCTTTTACATCCACACCGAAACGGCCAGCGTTCCTCTGCGCGTGATCGCACTGGAACTGTTGATCGGTGGGCTCGCGGCGGCTTTCCTGGCGTTTACGATCATCCGCCGGCGGATGATGAGCAGCTCGGTGATGGAGACTCGCGGAGCAATCCGCGAGCTCTCAACTGCAGCGAGGGTGCTGTACGTGATCACACTCCTTCTCGATCTCATTTTCCTCTGTGTGAGTTTCGTAATTCCCCTCATGAACTTCATTGGTGCGCCGTTCATCCTGGTCTTCGCCTTCGCACTGTGGGTGACGTTCGGATTTTTCCTGGTCTGGCTCGGGCACCGTTGGGAAATGCCTCTGTTTACGTTCCTGCTGCTGTTCGCGGTCATCATCAGCCCGCTCGCCGACAATCATCGCGTGCGCCTTCTCGACGCTGCACCAATGCCACGGAAGAATGTCGCCGATACGTTCGACGACTGGATGAAGCGTCTTGCCGCCGAGCCGGGCGGCGCCATGAATGCTCCGGTCTTTATCGTAGCGACCGAAGGAGGCGGCATCCGCGCCGGCTACTGGACCGCCGCGGTTCTCGGTCAGCTTCATGACGCCACGGGTGGCGCTTTTACGCGGCACACCTTCGCGATCAGCGGCGTTTCGGGCGGTTCGGTCGGCGCGGCCGTCTATGTAACGGCTGCCGCCACGAATCCCACCAGAGTCTTTGAAGCCTCGACAAGAGCCCTCGCCTACGATGCCCTGGCTCCGCTGCTGGCCTCGATGACCAGCGCGGACCTGCTGCAGCGATTCATCCCCTTCCCCGTAGTCCGCCGCGATCGCGCCGCCCAACTCGAGATGGGCTGGGAACACGGTTGGGCAAAAGCCAATACTTCGACAGCCAATGCGTTGGAGCAACCGCTAACGTCGCTTTACGCCGGCGACGGCGCAACCCGTTTGCCGTCGCTGTTCATGAACGGCACGAGCGTAGAGAGCGGCGGCCGTTTGATCACCAGCAACTGTGTGCTTACCGGCATTCGCAACGCGGGCGATGTTCTTTCGATCGCCGGTCACGATATGCGGATCAGCACCGCCGCCCATTGCTCGGCGCGTTTTCCTTACGTCTCACCGATCGGCGGGCTCCCGCCGATCGCCGATCAAAAGTGCAACAACCACGTGGCCGATGGCGGCTACTTCGAGAACTCCGGCTCCGCGACTGCGCTGCAGATTTTCAACGTCATCGCACAGACGGACTCGTTCAAAACGTACCATCCCCGAATCATCTTCATCATCATTGATTACCGGCCAAAGGCGAAAAAGCCGAAGTGCTGCGGCTTCGCTAATGAGATCGTCGGGCCGCCGCGTACTCTGCTCGCGACGCGTGGTGCTCACGCCGTGTTCGCTCTTGGCGAGCTACCCGATCCTCGGATCGACTTCACCCTTCTCCCGACCGTACCGCAGCCGCTGGGCTGGATGCTCGCCGATGCGTCGAGCAAGGCGATGGACGCGCAGATCAAGACAGGGCCGAACGCGCAGAAGGTCACGATGATCAAGGCGTTGTTAGGACAACCATGACGAACTGGCACTACGCTGCGGTCGTCGTTTTACTGTTGGCCGCTACGGCGGGCGCAGGTTTTCTCATTGCGCGAAACGACGCCGGATTCCCGAACACGATTCTCGGCGAACGGCGTCGAAGCGCCATCCTCGAATGGAAGATGCAACCCGCTGAGGCCGAAGCGATCGTTCTGGACTGGAACGCGAATCGGCCTTCGCTGTCGGTGGCCCGTCGCGGTCTGCTTCTGGACACTCTCCTCTTCATCCCGCTCTATTCGAGCCTTATCGCAATGATTTGCTTTTGGGCCGCTCATGTCAGCGCGGCCAGCAGCTCTACGCATACGGTCTTCCTGGCGCTCGGCTGGTGCGGATGGGTCGCGGGCGCATTCGACCTGATCGAAAACGCGGGCATTCTCGCGGAGACTTATGGCCATTACTTCGTCGCCACACCGACGGCTTGCGTGGCCCTGATGAAGTGGGGGCTGGCGCTGAGCGCGTCACTAGCCGCAGTCGGCCGACTGCTCGTCGCACTGATTCTGCGTCGCTGACTTTGCCGGACTCTGCTACGACACCATCATCACCGGCTGGGCCGCCGCCATCTCCGTCTTGAAGGCGTTGAAGGCGCGGACGGTGTATTGGATCGTTTTGCCGGAGGCGGACGGCTGCGCGGGGCCGGAGAGTTGGCGGTGCGGGCGGGCGGCGCCGGGGCGGCGGGAGCGGAAGATCGTGGTCGGGAAGGGCGACGGCTTGGCGAACTCGATGATCATCTCTTCGATGACCACGTCGGCGCCGCCGAGGTAGCGAAAATCCCATTCGATGCCCTCGCCGACTTTGAGGGTGGTGTCGTTCGGATTGATGGTCAGGTAGATTCGGCCGCCGTTCGATTCGATGTCGATGCGAACGGGAACGGTGCGGACGACGAACTCGGTGAGCTCATGCGATCCGACCAGGCGATCGGACGACGCCGGCGGCGCTGCCACGAGCGACGGCGCCTCGGCGCGCGGCGGCGCGGGGATGAACGACGATGAACGCGGACGGTCGCCCTGCGAAAACCACGCGGCCGTGGCGGGTCCGCTCGACGTCACGCGCGGACGCGAACGGCGACGCTTCTTGTCGTCCGCGGGCGGAACAGCGCGCGCGACGGCTGCGCCGATCGCGGCTCCGGCAGCAACTTTCGCGACCGTCTTCACCGCCGATTTCACTTTCGATTCGGCAGGCTTTTCGGCCTTCTTCGGCGCAGGTTTTGGCGCCGGTTTGGCGGCAGGTTTCGCTGCTTTCTTCGGCGACGGCTTCGGCGCGGCCTTCTTCGCAGCCGCTTTTTTCGCCGGCGCTTTCTTCGGCGCTGCGGCTTTCTTGGCCGCAACCTTCTTCGACGGCGCCGGCTTCTTCTTCGCAGGCGCGGGCTTGGCAGCCTTCTTTTTCAGAGCCGGTTTTGGCTTCGCGGCAGGTTTTTTCGGGGCCGGTTTCTTACTGCTTTTCGGGCGCGCTGCTGTCTTCGCGGCTGCCTTTTTTTTCGCACTGGTAGCCGCTTTTTTACCCTGGACCTTCGCCATTCGAACCTGCTCTCCCGGATGCCCTGAAAATTGGATGGCGCAGTATAGCGACGACCTCATGGTTTGCATAGCACGGTTCGGAGAGCGGATAAACTGGCGTCCATGGCCACATTTCAGCCGTCGCGGCACAACGAGCGGATGATTCCGGTCGAAGAAGCCCAGGAGCGCGTTCTCGCCGAAGTCGAAGTTCTCGGTACGGAGCAGGTTGCGTTCACCGAGGCGCATGGGCGCGTGCTGCGCGAAGACGTGCATGCGCGCTACGACGTGCCGCACGGCGACAACACGGCCATGGATGGCTATGCGGTCCGCGCGGACGACATCGCAGCCGCGCCGGTGTCGTTGCGCGTCATCGAAAACCTGCCGGCCGGCACGGTGGCCACGAAACGGCTCGAGCCGGGGACGGCCATCCGCATCATGACCGGCGCGCTGATGCCCGAGGGCGCGGACACGGTCGCGCATGTCGAGATCACGGATGCGGGATCGGACGAGGTCCGCGTTCTCGAGCCGCTGCGCCGCGGAACGAACATCCGCAAACGCGGCGAGGACATGCACGCGGGCGACGTCGTGCTCGCGGACGGCACGCCGCTTCATGCCGCGGAAATCGGCGTCCTGGCGGGCGTTCAGAAGCCGGTCGTGCGCGTCGGACGGCGGCCAACCGTGGCCATCCTCTCCACCGGCGACGAGATCATCGACGTCGGCGACGCCATGTCGCCCGGCAAGGTCCTCAATTCGAATTCGTATTCGCTGGCGGCGCTGGTGCGCGAGGCGGGAGCGATCCCTCGCATGATCGGCATCGTTCCGGACACGAAGGAAGCGACGATCGCCGCGATCGAATCGGCGCTTGAATCCGACTTCGTCATCTCGTCCGGCGGCGTCTCGGTCGGCGCCTACGATTTCGTCAAAGACGCGCTCGACGCCCTCGGCGCGGAGACGAAGTTCTGGCAGGTGGCGATGAAACCGGGCAAGCCGGTGGTGCTCTCGCGCGTGCGCAGCCGGCTCTACTTCGGCCTGCCGGGAAATCCGGTGTCGTGCATGGTCTCGTTCCTCCTCTTCATCGCGCCGGCCATTCGCAAGGCGATGGGACAGACGTCGAACCTGCTGCCGCCAATTGTTCAAACGCGGATCAATGCCTCGCTGAAATCGCGCGGCGACCGCCGCAATTACCTGCGCGTCCGCGTCGTCGCGCGCGACGGCGAGCTGGTCTCGATGCCGATGAGCTCGCAGGGATCGGGCGTCTCGACGTCGATGGTCCAGGCGAACGGGCTGGTGATCGTCGAGACCGGCATCACCGCCGTGGAAGCGGGTTCGATCGTGCCGACGGTGCTTGTTGGGCCGGTGCAGTCGTAGATTTTTTTGAACCACAGAGGCACAGAGGACACTGAGGAATCCTCTCTGTGAACTCTGTGCCTCTGTGGTTCAAAAGCCTTTCAACGAACTTCCCTTCTTTGGCGTACATCCCGCAGCTAGGATGAGTGACATGCGTTCGGTGGGAATCGTTTGCGGTTACGACTTGAATGACGGGCTGCACGACTACGTCAAGTCGGTTGCGCCGCTGATCGAACGCGAGAATCTCGACTTCGTCATCCTCTCCGGCGGGCGCACCTCGCCGCGCTCGCATCATTCCGAGGCGTGGGTGATGGCCGGGCACCTGCGGAAGCTTTTGGCGGGGGCGGAGCTCCTGCTGGAAGAGCACGCCATGACCACGCTGGAAAACCTCATCTTCGCGCGCGGACTGGCCGAGCATCACGCCGGCGTCGTGGCGCGTTTCGTGGTTTTCTGCGACCGCGTGCACCGTCGCAAGGTCGCGGCGCTGGCGAAGCTCATCCTGGGCGCGCGCGCCATCGTGCACAGCGTCGACCACGACGTCGCGCATCGCGTCCGGCTGTTCGAGCCGGTGTCGCACGTCATCGAAGCGGTCGTGGCGCACTTCCCGCCGCTGCGCAAGTACCTTCGCGCCGCGGCCATCCGCCTGAAAGGCGTCAGCGGGACGCCGCCGGCGGCTGCGCGGCCGGCGATTGCGGCGGACGATGAGCCGCATCACCGGCGCGCAAACCGGTAATCCAGATCCCTTTGTCGTCGGTAACGTGGAGGGTGGCTGAGATCGCGGTGCCGTTCGGCGGCAGTGCATCCACCTTCGCGCCGCGGACGATGTAGTCCATCGTCATCGCTTCCATGTAGCCGGGGATGGCTTCGTGATCGATGGTCAGCGAATTCTCGGCGGCGTCGCGTCCGACGATCTTCCCGTTCAAGGCGTAGAGCTTTTCGCCGGGCACGGACAACGGCTTGTCGGCGTTCGAAATCTTCGCCTTGCCGCAAGCGAGCGCAAGAATCAGCGCGAATGTGAGAGTCTTCATGCGTTGAAACCCGCCACCGCCGCCAAACTCGCCGCCGCCGCCGTCTTCCTGCTGCTCTTCGGCGCCTTCGCGCTTCGCGCCGCGATGCGGCTGGTGAGTACGGCCACGCACTCGCTGTTCTTCGGAGTGCTGCTGCTGGTCATGGTGGTGTGGATCTTCTCGAAACGAAATTAGGCCGCGGGCTGCGCGAAGCCCGTGATCACGTACGAGCCGCTCTTCACGTCCTTCTTGATCTTGATGATGTCGTTTTTCTGCGCGTCCTCGAGCAGATCGCTGAACGTGTTGTAGCCGTAGTACTCCTCGTTGAAGGTCGGCTTCTTGCGCTGCATGGTCTGCTTGATCATCGAGCCCCAGAGGATCTCTTTGTTCTCGCGCATCAGCGCCTTGATCGAATCGATCAGGAGCTTGAAGACCTCGCCCTGCTTCTTGTCCTTGAAGTTCACGCTCGGCGCCTTCTGCGTGCCGCGCACGAGGTCCTCGTAGAAGATGAACTCGTCACAGTTGTCGATCAGCAGATCGCTCGACGAATTCTTCACGCCGACGCCGATGACGTACTTATCGTTCTCTTTGAGTTTGGACACGAGAGGCGAGAAATCGGAATCACCCGAGGCGACGACGAAGATGTTGATGTGATCCTTCGACCAGGCCATGTCCATGGCGTCGACGACCATGCGGATGTCGGCGGAGTTTTTGCCGGAGTAGACGCGGCCCGGAATCTCGATCAGCTCGATGGCGGCCTCGTGCAGCTCGCGCTTGTAATCGGGAAACTTGTCCCAGTCGGAGTAGGCGCGTTTGACGACGATCTTCCCCTTCTCCAGCAGGCGCTCGAGGAGGAGAGCGACTTCAAACTTTTTGTACTTGGCGTCGGTGACGCCGATGGCGATGTTTTCGAAATCGATGAAAAGGGCGATTTTGCTTTCGTTCATGCTGCTTCTCGATGGCGGCGATCCGACGTTCCCGTCGTCCTCGGCCGCATCGTTGTCGAAGTTAGGTTTGCGGCTCATCGTTGACTGGCTCAGGGATTAGCCCCGGCAGCCTAACACCGAACGGTTACAGCAATTCCCTCTGTCATCCAGAGCCGCCGGAGCCGTGCAGCGCGAAGCGCGAAAGGCGAAGGACGGCGAAGGATCCCCGGCTGATAACCCGGGTTGGGAGGTGGATTGAAGAGAAGCAACCGCCGCCCGTCCCCGGTTAGCAGCCGGGGATCCTTCGCCGTCCTTCGCCGCTCCGCCTATGGCTACGCGGCTTCGGCGGCTCTCGATGACAGGTCTACTTCTTCGCCCCCACGATCCTTTCGATCAACTGCGCGTCGTCCGGAAGCAGACCCGCGTGCGGTAACCGCGGCGTCAGTTCGCGCCAGCCCGGCTCCATGTCGAAGGCGCGGGCGAAGAGCGGGAGCGATTCGTCGACACGCTTCATGTTCACGAGCGCGACGGCGTGCCAGTAGATCATCTCCGCGTAGCGGCTCTGCGGGACGCCGGTGGTCGTCGAGGCGATCTTCTCGGCGGCGCTGTATTCGCGCAGCGCCCCTTCGTTGTCGTTGTGTTCCGTGGCCAGGTCGCCGGCGTTCATGTGGTTGTAGGCGCGCTGCAACGCCACGAGGCGGCGAAGCTCGACGAGAGGCGTGGGATTGTCGTCGACGCGAAGATTGAAGACTTCGTCCTGCCAGCGTTTGCCGGTCGACTTGCCGCTGACGACGATCAGCGCCGCCGACTGTTTGCCGCGAATGTCGCCGCCGACTGACTGCGCGGCATCGAGCGCTGCGAGGAGGCGATCGGCGAGATCGCCGGTCGACTCCGAATACGCCTTCGCCATCGCCGGCCAGACCTTGTCGTTCGCCATCAGGTTTGCCTGCGCGGAAAAATCCTTGCCGATCGACAGCATCCCGCCCGCCGTGCCGCAGCCGAGCTGTTTCCCCGCCGCGCCGCCGCCCGCCACGCCGCCCGCGGCCTGGATGTCGTGCGCGCCGGTGAACGTGGCCACGTTTCCGTTCGGATCGATCATCGCCACCTGCCGCACTTCGCAGGACGGATCGGCGCCGAGGAGACCGCGAAGCGCGTCGGGAGCGGACTTGCCGGTGCGGAGGAGATCGAGTCCGAGCTGGCCGTACGACGGATCGACGAAACTCTGCGTCGCTACAGCGCCCACGCCCGCTTCAGCCCACGGCACGATCTGGCCGACCGCGAACCAGTGCGACTGCACCGCTACGCCGATCTGTCCGGTCTGAGGATCGCGCGCGACGATCGAGAACGTATTGACGGGGCGATGCTGGGCGAGGACAGGCAGCGCGCCAAGGATCAACAGCAGCAGTTTTTTCATAGAAAGGCATTGAACCACAGAGGCACAGAGGTGTTCTCTGTGATCTCTGTGCCTCTGTGGTTAAGCGCCGTTCACCGACCGCACACCACCATTCGCCGGTAGCCCGCAGACGAGACGAAGATCCCTCCGTATCTTGCCGCCATGAACGACATCGCAATCGAACAGCAACCGAGACTGAGCGGCGTGAGGTTTCTCGCCGGCGTCTTCTTCACGCTCCTCGGCATCCTGCTCACGCTCGACAACCTCGATCTCATCGACGCCGGTCGATTTCTCGAATGGTGGCCGCTCTTCCTGATCGCCGTCGGCCTCATGAAGCTGCCGAAACGCGACAGCCGAGCTCCCGCGATCATCGCCATCGTCATCGGCGCGCTGCTGTTGCCGGACGTGTTCCGCTTCTCGATCTTCGACTTGTGGCCGGTCGCGCTGATCCTCGCGGGCCTGGCCATGGTCGCGCACGCATTCGGTTTTCGCGCTCCGACGATCTTCAAGGGATCCGATTCGACGACCTTGTGCATCCTCGGCGTCCGCAAGGAAAAGGTCACGTCGCGCAACTATCGCGGCGGACGCATCATCGCCTTCATGGGCGGATGTGAGCTCGATCTCACGCAGGCGGACATGGAGAGCGGTCCCGCGGAGCTCGAGATCGTGGCCATCTGGGGCGGCGTCGAAATCAAAGTACCCGAGGGGTGGGAAGTGATCGGGAACATGCTGCCGATCATGGGCGGCGCGGACATCCGCACCAAAGCCGCACCGGGCGGACGAAAGCTCGTCGTCAACGGGGTCGTGATCATGGCCGGCGTCGACGTCAAGAGCAAAGCAGCGGAGACGCTATGAGCAAGAAACATCCGCACGACAAAAGCGATCAAATCTTCTGGGGACTTCTCTTCATCGCCGCGGGCACGATCCTGCTGCTGCAACGCCTCGGCATCTCTGACTTCGGCTGGACGATTCGCCACTTCTGGCCGGTCATCGTCATCGTCATCGGCGCGTCGAAGCTCGTTCATCGCGACACGATCTGGGCGGGCCTCTGGCTGATGTCGGTCGGCGCGTGGCTGCAGATGGTCACGCTGCACGTTTACGGCTTCACCTACCAATCGTCATGGCCGCTCCTGCTGGTGATCCTCGGCGGCGGAATGATCGTGCGGACGATCGCCGGCGCGATGCAGCGGCGCGACGCCGAGGAAGGAGAGCGCCATGTCTGACGATCGGGACCGCGATGCCGAAAGACGCGAACGTCGGCGACGCGCGCGCGAACGCCGCGACAATCCGTGGGCGCGTCTCGTTTGGGGCTGCGCGATTCTCGCCGCCGGCATCATCGGCTGGCTCGATCACACGGGCCAGCTCAACGCCTCGGACTACTTCCGCTGGTGGCCGCTGATCCTGATCGCGCTCGGCCTCGCGCATCTGCCGCAACGGCAGTGGGTCTCGACGATCGTGTTGTGCGTGATCGGCATCCTGTTTCTGCCTGAGCTGCCATTTCTGCCGCACGTGCACCTCTCGATGATCCTCGGCGTATGGCCGCTGCTGATCAGCGCGGGCGGCGTGACGCTGATCCGCCAATCGCTTGGGCCGCAGGCGCAGGGCGATAACTCGTTCCATTCCGTCGCGGTCATGGGCGGTGTCGGACGCAGCGTGGCATCGAGCGATTTTGTAGGCGGCGACGCCGTCGCGATCATGGGCGGATGCGAGATCAACCTCGCCAACGCGAAGATTGCGTCCGAGGCGGTCATCGACGTGCTGGCGTTCTGGGGTGGCATCGACATCAAAGTGCCGCGCGGCTGGCGCATCGAGAATCACGTCGTGGCGATCCTCGGCGGCGTCACTGACAAGACTGACGGCACCGCCGCCGCCGGTGCGCCAACGCTCGTCCTTCGCGGCAGCGCGATCATGGGCGGCGTCGAAATCAAACATCCGAAGGGAGAGTGAGATGGCCACGACGCGAACTGCATTGAGCCGCGCAGCTCTGGCCCTTTACGGAATGGCGGCGGTGACGCTCGCCGCCACGGCCAGCTCCGCATTCTTCCTCTGGGCGCGCCACGCCTCGCCCGGAATGGCGGTGGCCGCAGCGCTGCCGCCGTCGCTGGTCCTCGGCGCGATCGCGCTGGCCTCGCGATTCCTCTGCAACGCATTGCCGCTGCGCAGCGCGTCGCGATCGTCGATCGCCATCGGCCATGCCGGATCCGCCGCCGCGGCGAGCGGGCTGTGGGTGCTGACGTGGAAGTCGTGGGTGCCGGCGCTGAATGCGCAGGTCGCGACGCAGCATCTCGATCCCGACTACTCGCTCCTCTTCGCCCTCGGTGTGATGCTGTACGTCGCGGCCGTCGCGGTGCACTACCTCGTGCTGGAGATCGAGGCGCTGCGCGAGGCGGAAGACGAAGTGCTCCGCTACCGCGTCCTGGCCCGCGAAGCGGAATTGCGCGCGTTCAAGGCGCAGGTCGATCCGCACTTTCTCTTCAACAGTCTCAACGCCGTCGCCTCGATGTGCGGATCGCGTCCGCTGGAAGCGCGCGAGATGGCGCAGCGCCTCGCCGATTTTTTTCGTTTGATCCTCCGCCTCGGCGCGCTCGAGCGCATCACGCTGGCGGAGGAGATCAACCTCGTGCAGCGCTATCTGGCCATTGAAAAGGTGCGTTTCGGCGATCGCCTGACCACGCACATCGACGTCGATGAAGGCGCCGCGGCGTGCATGGTCCCGCCGCTGCTGCTTCAGCCTCTGGTGGAAAATGCAGTCCGCCACGGCGTGGCCTCGATGGTCGAAGGCGGCACGATCGACATCAAAGCCACGCTCGAAGATCACATGCTGCGCATCGTCGTCGACAACCCCGCCGATCCCGACCGCACCGACGCGCGCGGCGAAGGCATCGGTATCGAAAACGCGCGCGGCCGCCTCAGCGCCGTCTCCGAAGGGCGGGCCATGCTGCAGGCCGCCGAGGCGGAAGGGCAGTTCCGCGTGGTAATCGAGTTGCCGCGATGATCCGCGTAGTCATCGTCGACGACGAGCTCCCCGCGCGCGAACTGCTGCGTGAGTTCCTGGCCGCCGATGAGGACTGCGAGATCGTCGCCGAATGCGCGAACGGCTTCGAGGCGGTCAAAGCGGTCGCTCAACACGATCCCGACCTCCTCCTGCTCGACATCCAGATGCCGAAACTGGACGGCTTCGAAGTCCTTGAGCTCCTCGACCGCTCGCCGATCGTCGTCTTCGTCACCGCGCACGACGAGCACGCGCTGCGCGCGTTCGAAGTGCATGCGCTCGACTACCTATTGAAACCGCTCTCGCAGGAGCGCTTCCAACAAGTGATGGAGAGAGTCAAACGCGCTGCCGGACACGATCGACAACCGGTGGCCGGTCTCGCAACATCTCTCCGCGCCAAACCGCTGCAACGAATCGTCGTGCGCGGCGAAGACGGCGCCATCCAGGTCGTCCCCGTCGCGCGCCTCGACTACATCGAAGCCGCCGACGACGCCATCCGGATCGCCACCTCGGGCACGAAACTCCGCAAGCAACAACCGATCAGCGAAATCGCCGCCCAACTCGATCCCGACCGCTTCGTCCGCATCCACCGCGCTTACGTCGTCAACCTCGAACGAATTGAAAAAATCGAGCTGTATGCAAAAGACAGCCGCGTAGCGATTCTTCGCGATGGAACGCGATTACCGGTAAGCAGGAGCGGGTATCAAAGGTTGAAGGAGTTGCTGTAGGACAGGCCGTTCAAGCACGACGCGCTAATGAGACGCCACTCGCGCCAACGAGCAACGGCGGCGTAGCCGCCGTAAGAACCGCAGCCCCCACGTTCACGTGGGGACAGCAAATTCGTTCATTGTGTGAGCCCGTCTTGACGGGCGAGAGAACGCTTTCTTTCTCCCTACAGCGACCGCAGAAACGCCGTGAGCTGCGCTTTCGCGTTTTCTGTAAGAGCGTTGTAGCGATCCCTCGCCGCGCTGCCTTGTCCGTCGTGCGCGGTGATCGCTTCCTCGAGCGTTATGACGCGGCCGTCGTGGAGGTAGCGGGTGACGAAGCGAAGTCCCCAGAGCGGTTCGGTTCGCATTTCCGCGCCGGTGGAACTGGCCATCTCCATGCCGTCGCCGAGCGCGCCCATGTCGTGGAGGAGAAAATCGGAGTAGGGATGGTAGGTCTGATGATCGAGTGAAGCGATGGCGTTCGATCCGGTGGTGAGCGTGCTCACATGGCACTCGCTGCATCCGATCGATTCGAAGATCTGCTCGCCGGCGATCGAGTCCGTGGTGGAAGGTCCGCGGTTCGGAGCGGCCAGCAGCATCATGTAGTTCGTGATCATCGTCACCGCTGAGCCAGGGTCGTCGACGCCGGACACCGGGCTGAAAACCAGCTCCGCGCAGTTGCCTTGCGGGCAGTTCTCACTCTGGAAGTCGGGCGTGGTGATGCCCAGCTCGTTCAGGAGTGCGTCGCCGGAAAACTGGACGAGCGTCGGGACCTGCGCCTTCCAGCCGAAGCGGCCGACCGTCTTCGTGCCGGCGCGAAGGTTGTCGGTCATATTGACGCGCCCCGCCACGCCGTCGCCGCGTGCTGCCTGAAGCGCCGCCAGCGTGACGAACACCGAATCGGGCGTGGCGTCGACCAGGCCGAGGCCGAAAAGGGGAGTGGTACGGCGTTGCGCGACGATCGTCGCTTGCGGAGGCACGTGCTCCGGCAGGAAGGTGTGCTGTGTCCCCGGCCCAGTATTGCCGATGGCGTGATCCTGCATCAGCGAGCCGCCGAGCGACGTCAGGGGATCGAAGACTCCGCCGGTGCGTGTCGCGAAACGCGTCACGTTTCGCGTGCTGCCGCCGCCGGGCGCGGGAGCGTTATGACAGTCGGTGCACGCCCGTTCATTGAACACCGGCCCGAGGCCGTCGATGTTTTTCCAAACGCGAAAGAACGTGCCGCGGCCCACGTTGAACGATTGGATCTGCGCCGTCGTGAGACCCGCGAACTGGGTGCCAGGGAACTGCGGCAGGGTCTGCGTAATACCCGCGTTTCCATCGACCGCGTGGCGCCGAACCTGCGGATAGGAAACGACCGCGATGGAGATGGACGCAACGACGATGATGAAACGCCTCATAGGTTGACTCCTCGCTCAAACGTGCGACCGATCATTAGAAGCGCTGTGCCATCCATGCTCTCACACACTTCGCGGAAAGATGCGTCATATCGCCGCGATTCGCGAGTCAAATCGACGCGGTATGGGATGCGGGACGCAGCTCACGGCATATTTCGCGAAGCTTTGGAGTGCGGTGGCGAGCGAGCCACCGCTTTGGGAGAGAGGGGGACGGTGACGTCCGCGCAGACGTCGCAAGCATCACGCGCTGCGAGTCGTCACGATTCCTCCGCCCTCCCAAAGCGGTGGCGTTGCCGCCGCACTCCAAAGTGCTTCGCACGAAATGGACGCCGCAGGATGGTCGAAAGCGGAAGACGCCGGCCCGATCACGGATGCGATGCGTTTCGATCGCGCCGTCTCGCACCGATCCGCATCCGCAGATTCGCGAACTTCGTCTTCTGCTCGGGCGTGAGGACCGTTTCGATTTCCGCGTTGGTCGCGTCGAGCTCCTGACGGACTTGCGGGCGGACGCTCGCCATCGTCGCGTCGATTTTGGCGCGGTGGCGTTCGATGATCTGCTGGACTTGCGTCTTCTGTTGCGGCGAGAGGTCGAGCTCCTTGGTGAGGCGCTCGGCCATGCGGTCGGAGGCGAAGCGGGCGGAGTGGCGGGGGGAGAGGCGCCCCGATTTGATCAGGTAGAGATGGTCGCCGGCCACGCCGGCCAGAATGCCGGCGATGAACGCGACGACGACGACCGCGACGGCCGCGGTGCGGGTGTTACTCGACACTGAACGTATCCCCTCCGACTGAGATGTCGACTGTCTGTGTGCTCGTCATCGTATCGAGTGATGCGGCTGCGTCGTGCGATTGTTCGGCCCACTGGATGCCGAGGGTCGCCACGAGCGCGAGCGTGGCCAGCGAGGCCACGACCGGGCGGAACCAGCGCGCCAGCACGGGCGCGATGCCGGATTGTGATTCGGCGGCGATCCGTTCGCGGACGCGCGCGGCGATGCGGATGGACATCATCTCGTCCGGCTCGTAGCGGAGTTGCCGCGCGTTCGTGCGCAGGCGATCGAAGAAGTCGTCGTTGTCAGTCATTGCTGCCTCCGTGCAGGTCGGCCAGTTTTTCTTTCAGTTTGCCTCGGGCGAGCGACAGATGCGAGCGCACCGTCCCTTCGCTCAATCCAGTCATCTTCGCGATTTCGGCGTGCCCGAACTCCTCGACGAGGAAGAGCCGCGCCACGATGCGCTGCATTTCCGGCAGCGACTCGATGCCGCGATCGATCCGTTCCGCGAGCTCATTCGAGATCGCCGGCAGATCGGCGCGGTCGCCGCGCGCGGCCGGCGCGGAGTCGGTGATCTCTTCGTGCCGGAAACGCTTGCGATGCTTCATCACGTCCAGGCCGAGGTTCGTGACGATGCGATAGATCCATGGCCCGAACGGTTCGCCGGTTTTGAAACGGCCGATGTTTTCGAACGCCTTGACGAACGCCTCCTGCGCCAGGTCCTCGGCATCGGCCGCGTTGCGGACGACGCCCCATGCGATCGAGACCACCCGTTTCATGTACTTCGAGACGAGGTAGTCGTATGCACCGGCGTCGCCGGCTTTGACGGCGGCGATTGCTCGCGCCTCGATCGGGTCTTCGTTTGCCGCGCTTCTCGTCCGCGCCTTCTCCACACCGAAAACCAGCCGATCGAAGCCGAGGGAGCCGGCGCCGGCTCCCTCGAACATCGGCAAGGTGCTCATCATCTTCCTACTTTGTCGCTCTGCTTCGCCATCCGCTGCTGCAGGAATGCCGACGCCTTGGCGCGCTGATCGGGAGTGAGCACGTTGAGTGCCTTCGATGCGGCGACGAGCGCGTTGTGCTTCATCTGGCGCTCGGCGTCGAGCTGTTTGTCGAGCAGCGCCTGGGCGCCGGCGACGTCGTTCGGATTGGCGAGCAGAACCTGCGCGATGGCCTGGCGGCCGCCGCGCATCGACGTCCGAAGCGGTTCGTTCTGCGTGCGGAGGTCGGCGAAGATCTGCTTGATGTCGGCGGACTGCTGATCGGAAAGTCCGAGCGCGGCTTTGGCGCGTTCCAGACCGAACATCATGCCGCCGTGGCCGTGACGATGTCCGCGCATGTGCTGCGCCATCGCGAACGGCACCGCGGCCAGCACGATGACGAGCGCTGCGGCGGAGAAAATGAGCGTGCGTTTCTTCATGGAAGTCTCCTTGTTTCGACTGGAGGAGTTACGACGGCGGCGGGGGAACGTTGAACGTATAATCGCGGCAAATAAAAGAGTGAAGGGTGAAGAGTGAAGAGTGAAAAGAAGCGGGCTTTCGACTTTCTTTCACTCTTCACTCTTCTCTCTTCACTCTTCTTGAGCCCCGCTCTCGCGCAGCCGCTCCTCTGCCCTCCCGTCGCCTCGGCTGCCGGTAAACCGTGCGAAACGTTTCACTTCCACGTACAACTCTTCCGGCCGGAGTCGCGCGATTTCGTCGAGCTGTACGGCATCAATCAGTTCGCGTCGATGGCGTCTTGCGAACGGGCGCGCGACGCGGCGTTCAAGCGCAACATGAGCGTCGTCGAGTTCATGCACACGCAGCGGCGCGACTGGTGGCAGGCCGACAAATTCGGACCGTGTCATTGCGACATGACGGTCGAGAAGGCCAGTCCGAATTTTCTGTCCGAGGGAGCGCGGACGCAGCAACTGCGCGATGCGGAGGAGATCCGGCAGCGCGTTCGCGAGCGGTTGATCGACGCGAAGGCGCCTCCCGATTCCGAAGTGATGCGCAACATCGCGCCGCCGCTGAGCGCGACGCCGCTGATCGGCGGACCGAAGTTCGTGTCGATGCCGGCGCCGGTCGCTGCTGCGGCGACTGCGAATTCGCCCGACGATCTCCAGATCACGAAGGCAGTCGATACGACGCCGTCGTCTGCGACGTCGCTCGATCTGCCGCTCGTCGACATCCCGCTGCCGGGGATCACGCCGCCGGCGGAAGTTGTTGCGGCTGCACCTGTGCCCGTGGCTCCCGCGCCCGCATCCGCCGACCCGCCCAAACCCGTTCCGGCGCCGTTGCCGCAGCAGACCGTTCAGGTTACGGCCGAACCGGCCACAGTCGTCGCGGACGAACCTGATCTTCCCGCGCCCGAGGATGTGGCGGACGCCTTCGTCAGCTACGAGTCGCAACGGATTCAGAACGTGCTGAAAGTCAGCGGCGAAGTGGGCGACGAGACGCTCAAGGCGAAGGTGCTCGATGCCTGCACGCAGCGCATCCAGCTCCTGTCGAACCTGCGCTCGATCATCGTCGGATCGGGCGCGAAGAGCCGGCTTGTGGCCGCGGCCAGTGCCGCGAAGAAGGAGAGCGAACGGGTCGCCGTGGCCGCGAAACTCTTCGGCAGCGACATCCCGCCGCATTGGGCGCCGAAGGATGCCGCGAACGTCATCTTCGACCCCGGCGTCGCCGAACCGGAGCGCGTGCTGCGCGACGCCTCCTCATCCGATGAGCAGAAACGCCACGCGCTCTACGCGCTGCTGGCGACGTCGTCGCCGACCGAACAACAGCAGATGTGGCTCAGCACCGTGATCGAGGGACTGCTGAAATGATCGCTTTCTTTTTCGCTGTGGCGCTGGCGCAGCAAGCGCCCGCACCGATCGCGCCACCGACGCCTGCACCGCAACCCGCTGCCGCGACCGCGGCGATGCCGCCGAGCGAGGAGTTCGTCAAGGCGGTCTATTTCGGGAAGAAGTTCGCCGACCGCAAGGACTACGCGGCCGCGTACACGAACTATGCGAAGGCCGATTCGCTGCAGCCCGACGTGCCCGGCGTCCTGTACAACATGGGCGTCCTGCTCGCGCGCGCGGGGCGCTTCTCCGAGGCGCAGGCGAAGGTCGACCGGTACAACCAGTTGTTTCCGAACGGCGCGGAAAAAGCGCTCGTGACGAAGCTGCAGCTCGACCTCGAGTTCGAGCGCGAGTTGCAGAAGAAACGGCAGGCGGACGAGGAGTACACAGGTCTTTTCACTCGCGGGCGTTTTCTCTTCGGCAAGGGCGACCTCGAAGCGGCGCTGAAACTGTTCCAGGACGCGGAGCAGCAACGTCCCACCGATCCCGCCGCCGTCTTCGACCAGGCCGTCGTCTACGAGCACCTCGGCCATCTCGCGAAGGCCTCGGAACGCTTCCACCGCTACGAGGAACTGGAGCCCGACGCGAACGCCAAGTCCTCCGCCGACCAGCGCATCCTCGGCATCGAGAGCGAGATGTCGGACATGAAGACGAAGATCGTCTGCCCGTTCTGCGGCTGGCGTCTGCCGATCGGCGCGATCTGGTGTCCGCACTGCTGGCACGGCCCCTATCTGACGTCGCAGTCGCCGTGGAACTCGCGCCCCTGCAACGACGGCGCGACCGCAACGCGCGCGACGTACTACGCCGACAACCGTTTCGCGAAAAACGATTCGCTGCCGTGCCTCTTCCCCGGCTCGATGCTCGAAGCGCTCCGCTACACGCCGGCGCGCCAGCATCAGGTGCAGGAGGCGCGCAAAGCGGAAGGATGGACGTACAGCGGCGACGTGATTCAGGGATGGCACGACCGGCAAGGCAATGAGATTCGCTACGTGCAGGGACCGGATTATCTGGAAAAGATCGTGTCGCCGACCGGCGGCGACATGCTGCTCTTCGAGGCGCATCGCGCGGGCGATGTCTGGCTCCTCGATCGCGAAGACCAGATCATCGACGGGCAAAAGTACACGTCGCATTACACGTTCGACATGCACGACCGCATCTCCGGCCAGCAGGTCGTCTACCAGAACTCCGCAGGCTGCAACGACGTCATCACGATGACCGCGGTGACGTCGTACGCGAACGATCAACTGTCCGCGTTGAAGATCCGCGGCGCCTACACCGGCCCGGCCGTGCAAGGCTCCCCGCGCGCGGAGTGGGAAGCGAACGTGACCTACGCGTATGACGCGAACGCGCGCCTGACCAGAGAAGAGCTGGCGGTAACCTCAATGACGAAGGTCTATCAAGACAAGCCGTACGGCATGGCGCGACAGGAAATCGCGACGCTTTATCCCGAGATGCGCGTCCGCAAACCGGTCGAACACCTCCTCGCCACCGGCGACCGCTGCGGCCTCTCCGGCGGCACCATCCTCAGCAATGCCATCGACCTCCGCCCGTTCTACGTTTTCAGCCCCAACCTGGCGATGACGCTCCCGCCGGGCGTGACGCGGGCGGCGGTGACGTTCACGTACTAAGCAGGGAGGTGAGGCAGGGACGAGGGACGAGGGAAGGCTCTTCCCTATTGATCGGTCGCCGTTTCTGAGCGTTACCGCCCTCGCCGCGGAGCGGCTTCAGAGGGTAGCGAGGGGTGAGAGCGCAGCGAACACCCCTCGAATGTCGACGCGCTCACCGATTCGTGCCGCGTCAGCGGCACTGGAAAATGTCACACTCCATCGGGTGCCGCTGACGCGGCACACTTCATTCTCGACCCTCGTTTCGAGGGGTGCTCGCGATGAAGCTGCTCGCACCCCTCGCTACCCTCTGAAGCCGCTAAACGCGGCGAAGGGCCGCTCGTCCCTGCCTCACCTCCCTCGTCCCTCGTCCCTGCTTTTTCCGGCCCACCGTTTGCTTACTCACCTCAGCAGTAGCTGCACAAATCCACCATCAAAGTTGGAACCCGTTCGCATGCCCGGAACGCCAGATTCAAAGTCACAGAGCGTCGTCGACAAGCTCCTGCAGAGGACCCGGCTGGAGATGCCGGCCATCGGGATGGAATCGGAATTCAACGTCTGGATCGACGAGATCGAAGTCGATCCGCGCGAGTACTGGGGCCATCCGGGAGCGTTCATCGACCGGCCACTGCTGCCGCGCGAAAAGTCGTCGCTGCAGCTCCCAACGGGTGGAGCGGTGTACTTCGACCGAGGAGTGATCGAGGTCGTGACGCCGGTGATCGAGCTGGCGCCGCACTCCACCGCCCGGATGGTGCGCAACCTGTGGGAGCAAATCGGGTTCGTGCGCGATCAATTGACGAAGTGGGAGAAGGCCAACGGACACACCGTCCGGCTGAAGGCGTACAGCAGCCACTACAACATCTCGTACGAAATGCCGAAGCGCGAACAGAGCGCGAAGCGCAACGAAAAGGCGCTGGCGCTGCTGCTGGCGTACATCCTTCCCGTGCCGGTGATGCTGGTGGCGTCGAACCGGCGCTCGACCGGTGTGGGCGTCCGGCCTCGCGGCGGCAGGATCGAGGTGACGGTCGATTTCACGCCTGATCCCGGCCTGATGGTGGCCGCGGCGACGCTGATCGTCGGCATCGTCCGCGAGGTGATGACCTGGCCGACGTACGACCTGTCGGTGCTCAGCAAGCTGCCGATCCCGATCGTCGACGGCGTCGTTCCGGGCAAACACACCACGCGCAAGGGATGGCTGACGAAAGACTTTCACTATCCGAGCAGCCCGTACACCGCGGACGTGAACGCGCGCATCTGGAAGACGCAGTTCGGCGAGACGATCTCGCTGCGCACGATGGCGGCGCGGACGGCCTGGTACTTCCGCCACTCGATCCGCAAGTACTCCGATCCGTTCAGCATGCGGCTGCTCTTCGCCATCCTCTCCGGCCGCGCGCCGTCGTTGCTGGAGCTGATCGATCGCCCCGCCGCGTACGACGACGTCGGCCACCTCTGCCGCTGGGGGCAGGTCATCCACGAGCTGAAAAACTACGAGTCCGAATTGCGCCTGATGCAGTCGAAACGGCAGGCTTGGGAACGGCAGTCGATCGACGAGTACGTGGTCGACCGCGCCAAGGCGCGTGACATCCATCTCACCGAGATGGAGACGGTCGCCGACGCGAAAGCTCCTGCCCCGCCGCCGCCTGCCCGCCGCCCTGCAGCGCGCGTGAGCGCGAATACGCAGCGGCGTCCATCGAATGGCCGCTCGCGAAGCCGGGCATCGCTGTCGCGGCGGCGCAATGACACACCCGGAAAGCTGCTGCCGCCGCGCCCGTCGCAATATCTCGACCGCCGCGCCACGTCGCTGATGCCGGATTCGCCGAATCGCGAACGGCGCCGCGCCGCCGAACGCCGCCGGAAGAGCTACAACATCCCCTTCCCCGACCGCCGTCTGACCCGCTCCGCGTACGAGCAGGTCTTCCTCAAGCTCGTCTCCGGCGGCAAGCTGCG
>Ga0207677_10000075_pt1 | contig 83195 bp, 71 predicted proteins | sample KBSMisM42_FD_184311 | JGI IMG/M metagenome (GOLD analysis project Ga0207677, IMG submission 184311) | Miscanthus rhizosphere microbial communities from Kellogg Biological Station, Michigan, USA - KBS Miscanthus M4-2 (SPAdes) (version 2) | ecosystem: Host-associated > Plants > Roots >...
GTTACCGTTCGTATCCGTGGGACTCGATGGCTGCGTGAATGTGTCGACAGATCCCCGATCCGAACGAAAGCGTAGGCTGACGCCAGGCTGCGGCTGGCTGGCTCTGACCGTCCCGGTGAGATTCGACTGATACTGGACACACCTGTTCGTGATCGCCGTACCCTTGCTCAACAACGGGCTGCCGTTGGGGATGATCGGCGGAGTTGCTGCGATCGTTGCGGTCTTCTGCGGCAGCAGGGTGTACGTCCCAGACGCGGCGAGGCTGTTTGACAACCCGGTTTTGAATGCCGTCGCCTTGACGGTGGTGGTCTTCGTGAACGTCAGCGCACCCGTGTACTGCGGCGATGATGTTGTGGGTGCTGTACCGTCCACGGTGTACCTGATGGTCGCACCCGACGTTGCGGTCGCGATCGTGACCCGAACGGATCCCGAGTAGCTACCAGGGGCCGGCGACAAGGTGGGCGTCGCCACGACGATCGAGTAGTTGGCCGTCGCGAAAGCGCTGTTGGACATGCCGGTCCTCGTCGCCTGCGCTTGCACAGTGCTTGTGGCGGCAATGGTCAGTGGCCCCGTGTACGTCGTGCTCGTTCCACCGTTGAGGGTGTACTTGATCGTCGCGCCCGCCGTCGCGGTTGACATGCTGACCGTAACCGAGCCGATATAGCTGCCTGACGCGGGAGAAAACGTCGGTGTTGCAACCGTTGTTGCGCCCACCGCGCTGGCCCAGACCAGCACGGCCACTAATAGAAAACAAGTCCTCAATGCGCGTCGCATGAACTCCCCCCGTTAGTTGAGCGATTGGAATAGGGTTGACGAACTACGCGCCTGACTGCTCCGCTCCGGATGGTGCTACGCCAATTTGGACTCTGTCAAAATAAGTCGAATCATGAGCGTTGTCAAGCCTTTCTGTCAAGAATTTAAGCGGTTATACAGCATGACAGAAATTTTAAGGTTCACGATCTGTCATCACACCGAGAGGCAAATCCGTGACAGAATAACGTTCCGGAGGAGGACTCGCGTGACCGACATCCCAGACGCGCTCACCCGCACCACGCTCCGGCTCCCATCTGATCTGCATCGACGCCTCAAGATGACCGCTGCCGCCTTCGGCACGACTTCCGAAGCCATCTTGGTTGAAGCGGTTCGGCGCGAACTCGAGAGATGCGGCTCCGCGCACTTGCGCGCGGTCACGATCCCAAGCTCGATGAATGCTGTCCTAGCCGAGCTATTTCTGCAGAGCATGCCGACGTTCGCGCTGATCAAGGATCAGCGTGCGCGCATCGTGTGGGGCAACGCGTTCGTAGAGCGCGCATTGGAAGTGTCGCTCCGAGATATTGTCGGATCGACGATTACCGATCTCGGATTCACCGACGGCATCCAAAAGGAAACCATCCTGGAAAATATTCAAACCGTGCTCCGAGGGCGCGGCGCGCTCATGTCCAAGGAAGGTATGCATCTCAAAGGTCTCGGAAAAGTTACGGTCCGAGCGCAACGTTACACGTTTAATGACACCATGCTTGGCGACATCAGTTTCGTCGAAAACGACATCAGGGACGACTCGTACCCCACCATGCCGGACGTGCTTCGTCGCATCCAACAGACGACCATGGAACCAACAGTCGAACCACTCCTCGTTCCCTTCCTCGACGCGGCTCCGGTCGCCATCGCCATCAAACGGCCGCTGCCAGGCGATTCGGAAATCGTTTGGGGGAATACGGTGTATCTGCAGGTCATCGAGCGCAAAGCCGCGGACACCTTCGGTCGCACGACGACAGACGTTCTTGAATTACCACACGATCACCCCATTCTGCTGCGGGAGAACGAAGTGGCGCAAACGGGGCGCGTGCGTATGTCGAAGGAAAAGCTTCACCACCACGAACCGCGCTGGAGTCTCCGCTTCCCCATCTACGACGCACAGGGCGACATCGCCCTCGTCGGCGTGGTCTCCCCAGACTTCCAAAATGCAACGAGCAGGTAACTGGAACGTCGCCAATCTGGTTCGGTCCCATGGTTAGCGGTATTTGCACGGCGCAGTAGCGTCATGCGGATGTGCCGGCGATCAACGTCGATCAACAACCCCAATCCGTGATGCGCACGGATGGCTCGTAGCGCGTGTCCGCGTGAGGCGAGGTTCCGGGGACAGCCAATGATTTTCAGAATTCTCGTACCACCCCGACTTTCTGGACGCACGCGAGGCCACCGCACTTCTCGTATTGATCGAGCAGCTCCCTATCGAGTCGATACCGTGAGGGGAACGACCATCCGGCACACGATTGCTCGGCGCGCTCCGACGTTGGGAGATCCACGAAACCTGCGTCAGACTGAAGTGTCTACTGGACTCGCGCGGCGTTCGTTATCTGCATCGATTGCCAGCCTTGTCGTACGCCCCGAGATTGCGCACTATCCAGTCACTCAACATTTTCTGGAACTCGTCTCGTCGGTGCTCGTCGTGCCGGTCGAGATAGTCGTAAAAGGTCTCGTCGGACACAATGTCGGCGTCGGTCAGAGGAGGATGGTCGGGCCAGTCGCGGAGGATGAGCGCCTTCACGGCCCGATAGGCTTGTGCAAGGTCTTCTTGATATTGGGTCATACGTTTCTCGCTCTAGTAGGTAGGGTCGTTTACGACATTGCCGGTATCATCATCGCGCAGAAGCCCGCCGCATCCATAAAAAATGGGAACGATTGAATTTGGGCACTCAACGTCGCTCGCGAACCGCGACGCAAGCAACGATGCCATACCTCTCCCGCTATCGGCCCATCTCTCGGAGGCACCGGACGCAGTAGAAGCGTTCGTCGTCCTCCGCGCGGCCGTGCTTTTTGCACGTCGGGCAACGACACCGAAAGCAGTTGTCGTAGGCTGGCGCCCAGTCTTCAGGATGCTCTGGATAGTTATATTCACAGATGTAGCAGAGTGGAATGGGCACCGCAGGACCCCCTCATTAGAATGTGCTGCTCGACCAGCTGTGCCACATGCATGGGCGGTCGTGTACGGACGCAGTTTCACCCGGCGAAGCCCAAAACGCCAACACCGGGCGCTCCCGCGGTCTGCGGAGAGGGCTGAGGGAGGCGCGACAGAACGAGTCGCCGCGGTCTCAGGAGTCGTTCACGCATGGAACGCCCGGTGTGGTGCTCACCTGATCAGAGGTGTGTCTTCGTTACGCGGCAGGGTTGATGTTGATGTCTGTTTCCAGTACCCGACCCTCTTCAAAATCCACGAGCGCGTTGACCGCGTTCCGCATGTCTTTGATCTCCGCCGCATTGGTACGCCCAGGCCAATTCGCCAAGTAGTCGATTGTGGCATTCCGAACGGCTCTGAGGAGCTCGACGTAGCGTTCCCTGCCTGACGACCTCTCTACTGCTCCGCTTGGGCCGCCCGCGACTCGATCGGCGAGTTCACGGCAGGCATTGGCGTGACAGCAGCAGAGATCTTCGAGCGGGAAGTGTCGGTCTAAATACCGTTCGGTTGCCCGACTGAGCACGTTGGTGAAGGCAACAAACAGCGCCCACGCGGCGACGGCGACAATAACATCGGTGACGGATGAGACGTATGCTGTGAAGTTCATGAGCTGAGGGGTTATGGGAATCCCGACAAAGTGCCACGGACGAAGACGACCATCCTCCTTTCAGGAGAGAGTTGTTCCAAATTGATCCCTAATCTGCCCCTTCGATGCGGGGCAGTACCGCTGTACCGTCAACAACTTCCACTCCTTCAGACGTGCGGTCGACCGAACACCTCGACCAAACGTTCGTCGTACCGGACGGCACAGCACAGAAATGCTCATGGAGTTCCGTCACGATCGGGACGGATGTCGAGATGCCAGCCACCGCCGCGGTGATCGCATCACGCCGCCTCTTCCCTCGCGTAAGGAGGAGCAGTGCCACGGTCGATCCACGGTACGGCGCAAGGACATCGAGTACGACTCTCCGCGCCTTCGGAACGATCATGCTGCGAATGGGTTCGTTTCCGAGATCCACTTCTACGGCGAGGACGACGCCCGCTCGCGTCGCGGATGAGAGTGTGAGGCAGAGAAGGTCCGGGACGCTGTCGATACGCCCTGCGAACACACGCTGGAGTGCCCACGCCGGGAGGAGTACATCCGGGGCAAGGCCGCGCTGCTTCACGGCGATTGCCGCATCGATGATTGCAGCCGTGTGGGCAAAGTCCTTCGGCGGAACGGGCCCGCGCGCCGGGAAGAGATCGTCGCGGTCAATACCGGTCTTGTCGGGAAGGAAGTCGGCGCCTTTGGACGTGAGCCAGAGGACTTGCATCCCATTGCCATTCAGTCGCTCCGCACCGAGGTAGCCGCGCTCGGTCATCCGGTCGACGAAGCGGCGGACGACGGTATCGGAGACGGTCGGGAAGTGCCATCGGTGAAGCTGCGATCGGGTGAGCATCCGAAACCGACCGATCCGCGTGAGCGCGTCGGCGTCGCGCGGCAGCAGCGCCGTCGGAGAGATCGCCCGCTTGGTCATAGCACCCAGATCGTGACCGTGCACCGGTCACAATTAAATCCCTTCGTAACATTGCGGCAGGCGGAGCAGCGAAGACGATTCCCGTATTCGACCGTCTTGCACCGGCCGCATATGGAGAGCACGTCGAGATCGTTCACCGCAGAGCAGTGCGGGCAGGTGATCTTGCCGGCCGTGAGGACGTTGCGGACGGACCAGAGATGTCCGACTCGCCGGATGCCCACGATGGCGTAGATCGGCGCAGCGAGAATATAGAGCGTCGCCAGCGCGATCGTGCGAACGAACGAGGACTTCATGACGGTCCTCCCTGACGCTTGCCCCGCTTGAGCATGTCGAAGAGCGCATCGACGTTTTGTGGTCGCTCGATCTCCGCGTTGCTCGTCCCGTTCGGCAATTCCGGTGCGACCTCGCCATTGAGGAGCTCACGGTCCTCTTCGGCGATACAACACTCGGCGTCGTCGAGATGTACCATCGAGCGGGCGGCGATATGGCGAGCGAAGAGGTCGAGCAGCTCGGCACGTGACCGCCCGCGCTTCTTCGGGTCCGGGACGTCGTGGATACGCACCTTGAGCGGTGAGAGCCCTTTCCGAAGGATATAGGCGTGTTGCTGCGGAAGTGCCGCCATATCCGCAAGGAAGCCTTCCCGACGCCGCGTGTCCGCGCGTGTCTCACCGGTCGTGCCGATGTAGGGCAACAGGAGACTCGCATCCTCGCGGCCACTCTCAAACGCAAGCAGCCACCGTGCGTTTAAGACGAGGGCGTGCCGCACATCCCGCGGCAGTGCAGTCGTCGGGTCCTGGCTGCAGGCGACGATGCCGAGTCCTTTCCAGCGCGCGGTCCGTGATCCTTCGAGGAGGTAGCGACCGACAATGCGTTGCGAGACAATCGAGGCCACCTCTTCGATGACGAACATCGTCGGCACGGGCTCCGGTCGCACCATCGCTTCGGTGATCACGTCGATGACCCGATTGATCGCACGCGTCTGTGCCACGTCGGGACTGACGAGCGGCGATGCGCCGCAGTTGGCGATGGTGATCACGGCCCGCGCATCCGCGGGCGCAAGGCGCGCGACCGCGGCCGGCGAGAGACCGAAGCTGATGCGACCGATCCGAGAGCTGAGGAGGATGTCGAATTGCCGGACGACGGCCTGACGGGTAGCAAGCGGCAGAATCGCTTCGAGGTTCGTCACGGTGTCTCTCAGGCTCGCGTCGGCGAGCTTCGGAGCGATCACCTGGACACGAAACGTCTCGTCGAGGAAGAAGCGGCGCGTCAGGGCCTTCGTGATGCCACGCTGGAGCGCGATGGCGACGCTGTAGATCGTGAAGAGCGCGTGCGCCATGAGGTCCGAGAAGTCATGCTCCGACGTTTGCATCGTCGCTGCGGCGCGGAGTTGCGCCAGAAGCGACGGGCTCATCCCCGCGGGAACGGCGAAGAGGTTCGCTGGTGTCACGCGGTCTTCGCCGACGTCGATGATCCGGAAGCGCGCTGCGAATGCCTCGCGCTCGTCATCGGCCAGAACAAGGTAGCGCATGGCCGCCTGCTCGGCGGCGACGATGGCACTCTCTCCCTTCGGATCGACGAGTTCGACGCGGTGACCGGGTACGGCGGCAAAGCCGTCCATGAGGAGGTGGAGCGCGTACGACTTACCGGCGCCGCTCGCACCAAAGACGATGCCGTGCCGACCGATGTCCCGCGGCGCGAGCCGGACGACGGTGCCGTCGTCAAGTCGACCTACCTCGAAATCATGCGGGCCGCGAAGAGCAGCAACCGCGGCATTCTCGATCGGAGCGGTGGCGCGCGCTCGGCCTTCATTCACGCGGGCGCGTTGGTATGCTTCTCCTGAGTTCCTGAAGAGCAGATCGTAAATGTTCATCGACGCGGCTCCTGAAACGGCTCATCGTCGAAGTCATCCTCAAACCGAACGCGCCGCTTTCCTCCGCCCCGCGTGAAGTACGCCTCCCATGGATCGTTCGTTTTCTTCGGTGCCGAGAATGCCTTTCGCAGTCGCAAGATGCCGTATGCCGCGAGCGAGAGCAGGACGAGCAGGCCGAAGACGGCAAGGGAGGTCGTGATCGTCGAAAACGGCGATCCCGGATGCGGGATGGGAGGATGCCCGTTCGTTGGCGGCGTCGAGGCGAAGAAGACACCGTAGATGATCGAAGGCAGGAGCGCGAGGATGAAGCAGAAGGCAGCCCAGCGCCGGAGTGTTGCGCCGAATTCCGTTTTCGACATCGGCAAGCTGAGCACGAACAGGCCCGTCGCGGCGGCAAAGAGGAAGCGAATCATGCGACCTCCTCGATGGCGACGAGGTCGGTGTTCGAGGCGATCAGGGAGAGGATGGCGGTTCGATAATCAGGAAGGATGCTCCACCAGATCCTTATTTTCAACTCCTTTCGCCAACGGGACGCGAAGCCTCAGTGCGATGGCGTCTCCTTCGCCTGTGGCTGCAGGCGCGCAACCGATGCGCGTTTCGCACGGCTCAGCGACACGTATCGAATGACGAATTCGGTGAACGGCCGCGTGAAGATTTCGCTATGACTGGGGATCAGCGCTCCGAAGGCCTTCACCACAGGAAAGGGGTAGTTCTCAGGACACGATTTTCCGGCGACGAAATCGAGATTGGTGTCACCATAGTCGCGTGGCCTCGTCAAATCGATCGCGGCCAGTTGCGCGATGGCAGCGGGGGGATTGGCGTTGATGGCCGCGCGCTCGCTTTCCGTGAAGGTGAAAGCGCTCGCGTCGATGCTGCTGAGGTTCCATGGACATCCACACGCTTCTCTCGGTGGTTCCGAGCCCTCGTCCTGCGAGGCACCGGGTTTCAGCCGCAACTCGTGCGTGCGGATGGGCGAGTAGTAGCCAATCGCTCGCCGGCTACGGGCGAATCGCGCGAAGTTGTTAGGCGGATACATCCACGCCGTCAGCGTCCGGCCCGCAGTGAAAGCCCAGAGGTTGAATCCGTCCTCGTCCGATTGAACGGTGAGAAGGACCGGAGACTGACTCGGCGGAAACGCAAGATGCTGCCGCCGGCCGGTGTCAAGCTTGCGGAAGCGCTGCGCTTCGAATGCCGGATTCACGAGCACGACGAGATCGCCGATGCCGCGCACGGTCGCGGCGTTGCCGCTCATGAAGTCGTCGAGCTGATTCTCGAGTGTATGTTCGACGGTCGAATAGAGAAGAGCGCCGCCGAAGCTATGACCGACCGTCACGAGCGACATCTTGTAACAGGCCGTATTCGCTTGGCGATAGATAGAGTCGAGGCGCGCGATCGTCTGCGCCGCATCGGTCGTCGTTTTTCGATTTGCGCGCCGGATGCGTTGCCAGAGATTGGGCGCATTTCCGATCGTGTGTGCGGCGCTCTTGCGGTTGTAAAAGCTGAAGACGTTCCACCCGCTCTTGCGGATCGATTCGCCGCGCCAGCCGAGGTAGACGCCGACAATCGGGCGATGGACGTCGGGCCTGTTACAACCTTCGATGAAGTTGGTTCGCTTCAGCTTCGCCTCAGCGATCGCGAGTTGTCCCAACAGCTGGCGAAAGCAGGCGATGTCGCGATCGCAGACGTACGCGCCGTGCTGCCAACCGTGTGCGATCACCGTTACGCCTGCCGGTTTGGCCGCGAGATCTTCAATCATGGCGAGCACGCTTCTGGCCTGCTCTTCGGACCAGTAGCGTCCGCGGTCGTCGAATTCGATCACGCCGACCGTGAAGCTCGTCGATGCGGAGCCTCCGTCGTCCGTCTTGTAGTCGATCGCGTAGTCTTCGATGCTCGCCTTTTCGTATTTCGACAACGCCTCGCGAATTGAAGGAAGCGGGTCCGGCCGTGGCCGCACGACGCCGGCGGAGCCATCGGCGGCGACGCGCCATGGTTTCAGTTCCGTGCAAGCGGTCATCAGAAGCGCGAGGACGACGAGGGCTCGTTTCATCGCACGGTCTCCTTCAGCAGGTCGACTACGGCGTCGTACGCCATATGGGTGGGGTGAGACTTCACCGGGTTGTACCACTCCGTCAGCGTCGCGTGCGCGATCTTCGGGATCTTCGCTTCGTTTCCTTCCGACGAGTCGATTTGGATGATGCGCAGCTGCGTTTCCGGAAATGCCGCCCGAAGCGTTTCGTATCGGACTCTGGGAGATTTTGTATCTTCGGAGAAATGAACGGCGAGCATCCGTTTGCCCGACTGTGTTGCCGCTTTGACGTCCTCCGCGGAAACGCCGAGCGCACGCCGGTGTGCATCGTTCACGGCGAGCGGAAGCGCCGGCTGCGCAAGAACCACCGACGCGACGCGTCGGTCGGCAAGGAGCGGAATCCCGAAGTTCCCAGTGAGGCACATGCCGATGACGCCGATGCGGTGGCCGGGCTGCTCCTCGTTGATGCGGGTCAGCGCATCACGCGCAGCTTCGATCATCGGACTTACGTCATTCTTCGACAGCGAATGGACGTCGCGTCGCAACAGCACCAAGCCCATCCCGGGATTGCTGAGACGCTCGCCGAATTTACCGAAGAGCAGCGGCACATAGACGCGAAACCCTTCGCCCGAGAGACGCCGCGCAAAATCAAGGCATTCGAGCGTCAGGCCAGGGAGCTCATGCAGCAGCAGGATGGGTGGCTTTCCCACCTCTCCGATCGCATAGATGTCGCGACTCTTTCCGGTCGGGGGTAACAGAGTGAATTGCCGTTTGAGCTGCTCCGTCTCTTCCGGCGTCCTCTCGTGGCGCGGATGATCGTGAGTCGCGCATGCCTGCACGCCGACCACCAAGAGCAGCGCAAACACCACAGTTCGGATTGTTTGTCGCATCGTCATCTCTCCTCAGCATGGGACGGACACGGACGTCGAGTTCCGTCCCGAGGGCGAAAAAGATGGCCGTCGCCTTTCGGCGGCTCTGAGGTTTGGAGTAGCACACGCAATGAATCGATTCAACGATACGGTCAGGCTGGCCGCCAAAACGATTGCAGCGTTGCTGTGACGCGGCGGTCGCCGATTATTGCGGCTCAAAGCCAAGAGGCGGCGGCCTCGCGGCCGCCGCCCGGTTCGAAGCGGATTAGTGGTGCGCGTACGGCGACGACAGCGGGGCCACTTCCACGACCGTCATCATGCCGCGGTCTTCGTGGGCGAGGATGTGGCAGTGGATGACGTAGTAGCCGGAGAAGTCGACGAAGCGGCTGCGCATCTTGAAGTAGCCGGGGACGACGATCACGTTGCCGGCGGCGTCTTTGATCTGGTTCCCGGCGGCGTCCGTGGCGACCAGGCCGGAGGGGATCGGGAAGACGTCCCACCAGATGGCGTCCTTCGATGACGAACCGCTCCCGCCGCACGGCTTCCAGGTGCTCGGGTCTTTCGGATCGAGGAAGCACTGGCCGGGCTGGATGTTCGTCTTGTCGGTCACGTATTTCGGCGCGCCGTTGGACAGCGTTTCGTTCGGCGTAAACACCTCGGTCACCTGGAACGGGTTGATGTGGATGTGGAACGGGTGGGAGATGTTGCCCTGCGTAGAATTCGTGATCTTCCACTCCTCGACCGTGTTGAGCAGGACCACCGCGCCGACCTCGCCATCGAACTGCTTGCCGTCGATCTCGTGACGGGCCGGCTGCGAGGGGGGAGCGACCTGCGGGATGGTGTTGAAGGCGATCGTCTTCGTTCCGGTCACCTCGCTGTCCGCAATGTCTTTGAGGAAGGTGGGGAACGTCGGGGCGGTGGGCATGAAGGCCATGGGCGTCGTGAACGGTGTGCCGGAGACATTCACCGTCATGAGAGTGATCGGGAACGCTCCGACGAGGTCCGACGGATCGACCTCGTTGTTCACCTGCACCGGGTACGAACACGGCGGCTTGAGGGCGTTGCACTGAGGCGGCGCCTGTACCAGGAGATCGGCGCGATTGCCGGCTGCCAGGAGGAAGGGGCGATCCTGGCTGTTCTGATAATTCACGTCCTTGAACTGCACGCCGTCCTGCGCCAACTGCCGCCAGTGGAAGCCGGGGGGCGGCGCGATGAAGTACGTGCCGCCGCGGCCGGAGGCATTGACGATGCGCCACATCTGCACCTCGCCCGGCCGCATGGAGATGACCGGATCGATCCGACCGTTTACGGAGAAATCGGGACCTTTGTCCTGACCGCCGGCGGGGTTCTTCAGGTTAGGAGAAACGCCGAACTGATTGATCACCAGCACCGTCGGATTCCAGGCCGGATTCGAGGTCTTGTAGTAATTCGTGATCTCGTCGTCGTACTGCCCCTCGATGATGAAGGCGCCAACGAAACCGTTGCCGACGTCGATCGCCGTCGAGCCGTGTTTGTGGGCGTGGTACCAGTGCGTGCCCGGCGCCTGACCCATCTGCAGCAGATGCGAATGCGGCGCCTCGGTCAAAAGCGTCCGCGCCGCGCTGCCGGCCAGCTCGCCCGAGCCGTCGTGTACGTGCGTGGCCGTGGTGGTCGTCGTTGTTGCAGCAGGATCGGGATATGACGGCAGCTTGAAGCAGTACGGATAGGAGCCGATGTAGTACTGCGGCCAGGCGCCCTCTTTGATCTGCTTATCGTTCACCGGCGACAGCGGCGTGCCGCCGCCTCTCTGCGCGTCGAACTTGAGCAGATCCGCCTTCTGCTTATCGGTCCAATCGGTGGTTGGAAAATCGCTCGGGTACTGGCGCGGCCATTCGCGATGCGAGCCCTTTCCGAGCTCCACTTCGCAGCGGTCGAAGAACGCGTCGAAATCCTTCTTCACGCTGTCGGGTGTGACCACCGGCTTCCCGGTCAGCCGCATCGACGAAAGGATCTCCAGGAAGACGTTGTCGCCGGTCGTATTCGGATTCGTGTGCGTTCCATGAAAGTGAATGTTTGCCGTGGTCGATCCGTGGAAGCAGTTGGGGAACTTGTCTCCCTTCGGATTTGTGCCGGGATAATCGTTGGAGGGGGTGCCCGCGGAGACCGGCGCGCCGTACGTGTGATCGCACCCTCCCTCGTCACCGCTGTCGATCGACTTGCCGAACACCCCTGGATCGATGTTGTTGAGGAACGTGAGCTCGATGAAGTCTCCCACCTTCGCACGAAGTGTCGGTCCGTTCATCGGATCGCCGACGGCGTCCAACGTTCCCGGCGCGGGGAACGGCGGAACGGCGTCCGGACTGCGGAAGGCGCGGACCCATTGTCCGTAGCACGCCGTATAGGCATTCGGATCGCCGGGCTGCGTGGGGCCTCCTCCATTGACACTGCCCGGAGTGCGCGTGCCGATGCGGTCGAATTCGCTGGTGGCCGTAACGGTCGCGCGCAGCCGGCCGCCTTTGGAAACGACTTCGGGGATTTTCACGAGCGGCTGTTGCGGACGTGCGCATGGAATCTGCGACGTAGCCGGGGCGGCGGCAGCCGTCGATGTGCTCTGGCTGGATTTTTTCTTCGTTCCGGCGCCGCTCTTGGTTCCCGACGTCTGACTAAACAGCGGTACCGCGAACAACAGCGTGAGTGCGAGCGTCGCCGACACCGTGGTCAGGCGCGCGAACATATGCGTTTTCATCTGATCTCCCTCTCTGGCTTTCGTGGATGAGAAACGGCCTCGGCTCAGCACGGTGGGATGTCCAGAACGTCCACCACATCGATCGAGCCGTTTTCTCCTTCGTGTCCACGCATCGTGCACTCGTAGGTAATCGAGGCCGCGATGACGTATTCGTCGGACGACTGTTCGGAAATGATCACGTCCGTAACCCTGCCGTCGCTCAACTTGAGCTGATGGTCGGCCTCCGTCGTGTTGTTCCAACTGACGATGGAGTTCGCTGGGCAAAGCTGTGGGTCCGGTGAAAAGGTCGCCGGGTCCCCTGGAACGATACTGATGGAAAAGTCGGGCATGATGGTTGTTCCCCTCTCTTTCTCTCTCTGATGCCGGCAGGCCGATCCCGCCTGGCGCACAAAAATCGTTTGATCACAAATGCATCGACTCGCGCGTCACTCTGCAATGACTCTGGATGCGTCCGACAGTCGCGGGCGCCGGCATCGAGAACCACGTGTCGTCGCCCTGATCGCGCCGCGCGGCCATGATGGCTTGCTTGATGGCGAAGAACACCGACGTCGACAACACCAGCGGCGGCTCGCCGATCCCGCGCGACGACATGACCGCGGAATTGGTCTGATTCGGATCGCCGCCCTTGTCGAGTGTGACGCGGAGGTCGACCGGGATCGACTTCGAGCACGGCGGCTTGTACTCCCACGTCCCGTTCGAATAGAGGCGGCCGTCCGGCTCGTACATCATCTGCTCGGTGGTCATCAGCCCGAGTCCCTGCACGAATGCGCCTTCGACCTGGCCGACGTCGAGACAGGGATTGAGACTGTGGCCGATGTCGATGAGGATGTCGGAGCGAAGGACCGTGGTCTCGCCGGTGAGCACGTCGATCTCGACTTCACTCGCCGCGGCGCCGTAGACGAAGTAGAGGAACGCGCGTCCGTACTGATCCGACCCCTCCACGTCGCCGATCAGCGGCGTCTGGTAGAAGCCCTCTACCGCCAGATTCACGCGCGCGTTGTAGGCGCCGCTGATGATCGTCGGCCAGAGCTTCTTCCACTCCGTCTTCCACCCCTTGACCTTGTTCTCCTTGCAGTACTGCTCGAGACGCGCGCGCAGCTCGAGGCAGGCATTGCGCACCGCGCCGCCGAACAGATCCGATCCTGACGACGCCGCGGTCGGCGTGGCATTCGGCATCGTGTCGGTCGACGTCTGCGCCACGCGGATGATGCTCATCTCGATGCCGAGGGTTTCCGCGGCGATCTGCATCATCTTCGTGTCGATGCCCTGGCCCGACTCCGCGCCGCCGTGCTGCAGCATCACGCTTCCGTCGGCCGCGTAGGCAGCGACATAGGCCACGCCCTGATCGAGCAGGCGCGGTTGATAGCCGACGCCGTACTTGATCGGGATCATCGTCAGTCCGCGCTTGCGCCAGCGGTTCTTCGCGTTGAACTTGTCCACCGCGTCGCGGCGCTTGTTGAAGTCGGACGACTTCATCAGCCGCTGCCAGAGATCGCGGATGTTGCACTGATCGAGATCCTGCGCGTACGGCGTCTGCTGGTAGGAACGCTTCGTCCCATCCTGGTACATGTTCTTCCAGCGCACATCCTCGGCGCGCATCCCGCACGCGTGCGCGATCTTCTCGATGGCCTCCTCGCAGATCAGCGTGGCCTGCACCACGCCGAAACTGCGGAACGCCGTGTTGCTGGCGTTGTTCGTGCGCGTCACGTCGCCGCGGCTGTGCCACGTCGGCACAAAGTACGCGCCGTCCGAATGCTGCTGCGAAAGATCCATGACCGGGAAACTGAGGTCGTACGTCGATCCGCCGTTCGAATAGAGCTGGACCTTGTAGCCTTTGATCTCCCCCTTCTTCGTGAACGTGGCGTGGAAGTGGCCCTGATACGGATGGCGCTTGCCGGTGATGTTCATGTCCGTATTGCGGTCGAGAATCAGCCGCACCGGACGATTGAGAATCCACGCCGCGATTGCCGGCGCGGGATTGATGACCAGCGGGCGCGCCTGCTTGCCTCCGAATCCGCCACCGAGCGGACGCTGAAAGATCGTGACGGCGCTGTTCTCGATATTGAGGAGTTGCGCGACCGAGGACTGCACCGATGAACCCTGCTGCGTCCCCGAGTAAATCGTCATCACGCCCTGAGCATCAGGTAATGCCAAAGCGCCCTGCGTCTCCATGTAGAAATGTTCCTGCGCCTCGTTCCCCATCTCCCCTTCGACGACTTCGCATCCCTTCATCGGCTTCGTCGGATTCTTCAGCCACTTCTCGTCGCTGCCTTTGCGCGTGATGTAGGGGATGTGCTGGTTGTACTTCTGATCGGTGAAGAACTGCTTGGCCTTGACGGCTTCGTCGATCGTCAGCACCGGCTTCGTCGGCTTGAAATCGATCATCTCCGTCTGGATGAAGTACGCGGCGCGTTGCGCGGTCCAGCGATCCTTCGCTACGACCAGACCGATCGGTTGGCCCCAGCAGATGATCGTTTGATCGACCGCGAAGACCACGTCGTCTCCTCCCAGCCCGACGTAAGGGTTCTTCTGGTTCGGGACGTCGTCGGCGGTGATGTAGGCGACCACGCCGTCGAATTTTTTCTGCGCTGCCTTTAACGCGTCGTCCGCTTTTTTCTTGTAGCTGAATGTGCCGCTGGCGATCTCGCTGATGACGAAGGCGGAGTCGTAGCCGTGCGGCGGCAGCGGCATGTCCTGCGTGTACTTCTGCTCGCCCGCGGCCTGCACGAACGCCGTCGTCTTGAGGATCGGTTCGCCGACCGGGCGCTCCTGGTGATAGACGCTCACCGTCTGCTTGCCGCCGGAGAGCGGACGCACATAGACCTCGCCGCCGGAGCGATTCTCCGGCTGCACTTCCTTCGGCACGCGGTTGTTGGCGACGTGCAAAAAGAATTTGTAGAACAGCGTTTCCGTCAGCGACTCGCGATACCCCTCGGGCAGAAAATTCGTGCCTGGCATCGGCTGGATCACGCCCGCGACTTCGCCCGCGAGCACGTCGAGCGCCTTCTGCAGCGTGGCATCGGTCCACTTCGCGCCGATGATGGCCGCCTCGGTCTTCGACATCCGCGACGGCATCGCCGCCAGCCCGCCGTAGAGAATCGTGGCGCTCTGGACGACCTCCTTCTTGTCGAGGCGGACGATGAATCCCGCATTCACGATCGCGTGCGCGTTCTGATCGCGATACGCAATCTTGAACGTCTCGATCTCGTCGCCAGCCTGCGAATACGGAATGTGGAATGACCGCGCGATGGCGTCGGCGGGAAGTTTTGAAACCGCCGGCAGCTCGGCCATCGCGAACGTCTTGCTGCCGCCGTCGTAATCACGCGAAGCGATGGTGATCGACGCGCCGAGCGTTTCGAGCACGAGGTAGACGTCGGAGGGGAATGGGGAATCCGTCTCCGCCTGCGCGCGCGTCATCATCACGTTGCCGCCGATCGAGCCGATGTTGCGCACCTGCAGATTGGCGACGTCGAGCAAATGCGTGCGGAACGCCGCGAATCCGAGCGTCTTCTCCTTCGGCTTCGTAGCGATGACGCGCTGCAGTTCGTCGATCACGTTCTGCAGCGACTCCGCTGCGCCCACGTCGAGACCTTTCTCGGATTCGTGAAAGCCGAGGAGACTCGGGATGGCGTGAATGTCGATGAGGACGTGCGGATCGTCGACGTCCGCCTTGTAGATACCGATCGACGTATTGCCGACCACCAGCTTCACGTTGCGTGAGTTGCCGCCGTTCGCGGCTTTGATCTGCTGCGCTTCTTCGAGCGTGGCCGGACGGAACCAGCGATAACCGCGGCCGGCGCTTTCGAGCGACGACGTCCGGTTCGCGTAGTCGATCAACTCAGGCGGGAACTCGAGCGACGGGCGAGGTCCCGGCCGATGCTGTTCGATCGGGACGTCCGCAAAACATTTGTGGTTCGTCGAGTAGGTGTTGTGCTTCTTGTAATCGGCGGCGAAGCTCTTCATCCCTTCGAGGATCGGACGGTAGCCGGTGCAGCGGCAGAGATGGCCGTCGAAAAGATCCTCGATCTGCTGCTGCTCGGGCTTCGGATTGTTGCGCAGGAACGTGAACATGTTCATCACGAACCCAGGCGTGCAGAAGCCGCACTGCGATCCGTTGTGCGCGGCGATCGCGTACTGCACCGGATCGAGTTTCTCGCGCGTGCTCCCGATCCCCTCGGTGGTCGTGATCATGGCGCCGTCGAGCGAACAGATCGGCCGCAGACACGAATTGATGGCTGTCTCGGCGACGCGTTTTTCCGCCGGCTCCCAGCGCGAAAGCATCACCGTGCACGCGCCGCAGCCGCCTTCGCCGCAGGAGAGCTTCGTGCCGGTGAAGCCGACGGCGTCGCTGCGAAGCCAGTCGATCAGCAGCATCGTCGGATCGGGATCCGCAATCTCGTAGCGGTCGCCGTTGACGTAGAAGAGGATCGCGTGGGATGTCGACATGCGTTCTCCTTAGCTATTGATCACATCGAGGAAGAGGTCGTAAAAAGCATCGGCGTCCGCGTCGAGCATGACGTCGATCGACGCGCCATTCGGATCCTCGACGAGCTGGCCGGAGTGGTCCGCTTCTTCGTCGAGCTCCTGCACGACGCGCAACCTCAGCGTTTTTCCGGACGCGAGTTTGGGATCGGTCAGCACCGCGGCCGCCAGCGGATCCCAGAAAAAGAAATTGCCGCTCTGCACGAAGGGGATGTCCGCGGTCAGCGTCTGGTAGATGAACGCCGCCTGCGGCGTGGTGTGGCGCTGCTGGATGCGGTCGTAGAACGGCAGATTCAGCGGCACCTTGTCGGACGCGTCGAGTGGAATGAGCGTGACCGGAACGCCGGAGTCGAACAGGTACTGGCCGCCCAGCGGATCGAGGAAGAAGTTCCACTCGGCGACTTTGTTCGTGTAGTCGGGATCGACGACATTGACGTTCCCCGGAACGTAGACCGCGCCGCCCATCATCACGATGCGCTCGATCTTCGGCGCGACGTCGGGGTAGTTGTGAAGAAGGGTTCCGAGGTTTGTGCCGCCGCCGATGGCGAGGATGGTCATCGGATCGGACGACGCCATCAGCGTCGCGCGCAGAAAATCGACGGCGCTCTCCGCCACCGGATCGTTTGGATTGGTTGGAAGCGGAATGTTGTAGACGGCGTCGATCGGCCCGCGGATCGACGTCGGAAAAACGTTGCTGTAACTCAGCGGCGCATTCGTGCCCTTCGCGACGGGAACGTCCGGCTTACCCGTGAGCTGCAGCAGATTGAGCGCGTTGCGCGTGCCGGGAGTGAGATGGCACGCGCCGACGCCAGTCGTGGTGATGCCGCGAAGATCGACCTTCGGATGCATCGAGAGATAGAGGATGGCCATCCAATCGTCGATGTCGACGTCGGTGTCAATGAGCACAGGGATTCGCTTCATGCGTCCGCCTTTTCTGATCGTGATGTCGGGGGGAATGTCGCGCCATCCTAAAGCCGCTTGCCTCGGCCCGCAAGGATGTTAGGATGCAAATACAGCTAAAAAATTCGGAAGGAGCATCCCATGGACGTCATCCTCGTGCACGACGCCGCGATCGACGAGTACATGTCGCAGGTTCTTCTGACCACCATGCCCGGCATCAATCTCCTCGGCGCGGTGATCGTCAACGCCGACTGCATCGACTCCGCGGCGATGCAGACCGCCTGGCAGATCATGAGCTACATCGATCGCACCGACATCCCCATGGGACTGAGCAGCGCGCGCGGCTGGAATGCGTTCCCATGGCAATACCGCAGCGATTGCGTGCGCGAGTCGGCCATCAACTGTCTGAAGAATTTCCCGCCCAATCCAAACTGGCCGCCATTCCCCGACGGTGATTCGCTCCTGCAGTCGTTGATGGAGAACGCGTCCGGCCCGGTGACGCTGCTCGTGACCTGTCCCTTCACTCCGATCATGACCCTGCTGCAGCAGTCGCCGGAGTTGGGATCAAAGATCGAACAGATCATCTGGATGGGCGGCGCCATTAACGTCGCCGGCAATCTCGATCCGTCCACCGTCCCAACTCCGCCCTGGAACAACTGCGCCGAATGGAACGCCTTCTGGGACGCCGTCTCCGTCGACTGGGTCTTCGCGAACACGACCTGTCCCATCATCCAGTTCCCGCTGGACATGACCAACCAGGCCGCCATCACCAAGCCCTTCATGGCCAAGCTGGCCGCGCAGGCCGCCAAAGGCTCCCGCTACTCCCAACTCGCCTACGAGAGCTACCAGCTCGTCGATGCCGAATCCTTCTACGACATGTGGGACGTCGTCACCACCTGCTGGCTCGCCAACCAAAGCTTCTTCCAACCCCCCACCACGATGAGCCTCGCCATCGACGCCACCCTCAACAACACGCAGGGCTGCATCAAGCAAGTGGACTGCGGCCGCGAAGTGCAGGTGGTGCTCAATTTCTCCGCCACGGGACAACAAGCGTTCTACGACTACGTCGCGGCGCAGTTTGATCGGTGAGGGTTGGGCCGCTGTAGCTACGGCCATTCAAAAAAGAGGCTCGTAGACGAGTGAGTGCCGGTTCAGGTAGTGTTGCTGACTCCGACGTCTTCTTCTCCTTCCGCGACGGCCTCGACATCCTGGCCGACGTCGGGCGAGCGCGGTGATCTAATCCTGCGGCTCGGTTCGCGACCGAGGTGATTGCCACCGCGAACGAGCGCGGAGTGGCCATGGTGCTCATGGGCGAGCGGCACTTCCGACGATGACGTTTACTGCCCGCCGGTCAACTGCTGCAATTTCCCGAATGTCGGCATCTTCATGACCAGGCCGAAGTGCATTGAGAGGCCGCGGTCAGAGAAGGTCTTGAGGTAACGGTCGCGGTTCGCGTAAACGATCCCGATGGGCATGGTCAGCATGTCGCTGATCTTTTGCGAATAGACAGCCGAGGCGACGAAGCGGTTGTCGCGGTCTTTGTCGCCGGTCACGTTCTCGTAGCTCGCGGAAAAGTCTAGGCGCCCTTCGCGCGTCCCCGGACCGTTGCCGATCAAGGGCAGGCCATAGACAACGGATCCGATGAGCGACTCCGATGAGGGCCTGTGCAGCGTGAAGGGGTCGGGCGTCACCGACGGCGGCGGTGACTTGAGCGAAACGTTGTTTCTTCGCACGCCCGCGTACTCCAGCGAGAAAGCGAAGCGGCTGGGCGAGGCGAGCGCCGCCTTGGTCTTCGGATCGGACCGGAAAGCCTGCCAGGCGTCGAGGCACGCTTTGACCGCTATGCTGTCGCTTTCCGTTTGGCCGGCTAACGAATCCTTCTGCGCCTGCTCGAGCTGCGTGTCATTGCATGTGGTCTGAGCTTTCTTGTAGAAGCTGCCGAGGCCGCGGCCGCTGGTCTCGTAGGTGAGCTTGAATGAGGTCTCGTCGGCGCCGATCAGCGAATTGCGGCTGCGCTGCACCGCGGACGCGTAGGCCTGCGGCTGCTGGTTGAGAAGCGTGCGGAAGTCGTCCACACCCAGATCGCGCAGCATTTTTCGATAGGCCACGGCGATCGCCACCTGTTCGGCGCCCGCAGATACGATGGCAGATCCCATGGCCGCTTTTTGAGGCGCCGTCAACGCTCCAAATTGCGGGTTGGGGTTGCTCTTGAATGGTTCCTCTTTCTCGAAGACTTGAAGCAACCTGGCAAGCTCCCTCGTCTTGACGTCCTCGACCTCACCAGTGCGCGCCCTACTGGTGAGCAGATCGATGAGCGCGCGGTGTGGCGACAGCGTTCGCCCAAGCGTGCGATTCTGCGGCGAGTAGCTGAGGCTGATCGTGGCGTCGTCCGTGTCGCGCAGCGATGCTTCCTGCTGCTGGAGCAACTCGCCGCCGAGCGCCGCCTTTACTTTCGGATCGAGCTGTGGCTTGTTGAAGACCGCCTGCAGCTTGAACGGACGTCCTGTGGTGAACTTCTGCGATCCGAAGTTCCAGTCGAGAGTCAGTGCGCCGTCGTTCTTCTCCGACAGAGTGGCCATGTCGACGGAGGTGACGAACAACGACAGAAAGTCTTTCAGCGGCGAAGCGAGTGGGGAGGTCAGCGGCGATGTGACAGCTGGGGCGCCGGTGTTCGCCTGCGCGACGTCGGTCACGATCGCCGTCACGACGACGTCGGGCTTCGGATCGGCAAAACGCCCGAAACAATCTGCAACGGGTTCTTGCGGCCCGCACGTATCCGGCGGGAGCGATTGCGCGAAGAGTGATGTGGCCAGAATGGCCGGAATGAACGCAAATGAAAGTTTTCTCATCGGCACACCTGCATTACTCGCTCGTTACGGCGATCATCAGCGCGCGATACGGAGTGCCCGCTGGATCGGAAACAGTGAACGTGTAGGGGTTTTGATGCTGCGTACCGTCGGGCCTGATGATGCGGGCGCTGAAGGTGACGGATGGGGCCGGCAGACCAGCGAAGTTGATCCGCACGGTCATGATGTACCGGTTGGGACTGACCAGCGGAACGCCGGCACCATGCTCCAGACGCGGCTGGCTGACCACGGAGTCGTCGTCGCCGGAGGAATCGACGGTCATGTCAATCGTGTAGTTCTCGTTTGTTCCTTCGGATTTCGCCCGGAGGGTCGAACCGTCGGGGACGTTGTTCCAGAATTGCGGCGGTTTGATAAGCGACATGCGCGCCTCCTCTCTACGTTCCGGTTAGACTGACGGAGCGACCCGTTTCCGGAGACGGGGCGTCACAGCGCCCCCCACCACGATGAGCCTGGCCATCGACGCGACGCTCAACGACACCCAGGGCTGCATCAAGCGGGTGGGCTGCGGGCCGCGAAGTGCAGGTGGTTCTCAATTCTCGGCGACCGGACAACAGGCGTTCTACGACTACGTGGCGGCGCAGTTCGATCGGTTAAAAGGTCGTCGCGGCAGTTACCACGGCAGCCTTGGCGTCGATCGATCCCGATCCGGCCGCACGTCCGCAAGCGGCCGAATTCGCGAACGGCATCCTCGAGGCGCTCGCGGCCGGGAGTTCATGATGTCTCGGGCTCGCCTTCTTTCGCCTTCGCGCGCTGCTTCCCCCGCGTGCGGATATAGATCTTCTGCATCTCCTCGTAAAAGGGCCGCAGGTAAGAATAGGCGGGGTCGGCGGTGAGGGCGCGCAGGATTCCGTAAAACGCCAGGATGATTTCGCCGAGCCCGTGTTTTCGGCGCAGGTTCGCATCGGCGATGCCCTTGGTGATGGCGCGCAGGTGACGCTCGACCTCCTCCCACCGCCGGATCTCGTCCTGATCCTCGCGCAACTCCTCACCCGAGCGGCCCATCATCTGCTTCAATCCGCGGAAAACCGTTGCCGCCTGAATCCCGATATCGAGGAACTCCGGATCGAGGTGTGCGGCATTGCCCATCGACCTCCGCTCGCGCACCGGCAGGACGACGAAGCCGGGAATGCGCTCCTGCACATACATCAACGCATCGACGAGCATCCGCGGATCGGCCACGGCAGCATCCAGCGTCGCCAGAGCCCTGGCCCGCGCGCTGCTCCCGACGATCGCCGTGTTCTCACTCTCGTCGTCATCGGCCATGCGCGGCATGATGGCACGCGCGTCCGTCTTCATGATGCGGAGTAATGTCGCGACATCTGGACACACCGTTGATGTGGGGCGATATCGACGAGTCGATATGGGCCGACATCGCCGAGCTCCCCCGTGAACGCTCGTTCCTATGAGGCGATATCAACGACGGTGCAGCATCACGCCATGTTTGTCTGTCCGCGACCCATGGTTGATATGGGGCCATATCAACGATGAGCGCAGAGGACACAAAAGCGGAATCCTCGGCCACTCATTTGATATGGCCCGATATCGCCGATCCCTCCCGTGAACACTCATTTGATATGGGGCGATATCAACGACGGTGCAGAATCACGCAAGTTTGATGCTTCACGACGCGTCGTTGATATGAGGCCATATCAACGATGATGCTTCACGATCCGTCGTTGATATGGGGCGATATCAACGAGGGGAGCAAAGGCCACAAAACCGGCATCCTGGGCCGCTCATTTGATATGGACGGATATCGCCGGACCTCCCGAGCACCCTCGTTCGATATGGGGCGATATCAACGGCGGTGCAGAGTTACACGCGGATGCCTGTCCGCGGCCCGTCGTTGATATGGGGAGATATCAACGACGGTGCAGAGCTACACGCGGTTGCCTGTCCGCGACTCATCGTTGATATGGGCCATGCGGGCACGACGAAACCGCCAACGACGCGGACATGATCGTAATCATGCGGCAGCGCTGCGAGCGGGCTGAGGGGGCCCAGCAGGCGGGCTAGCAGCTCTCGAACTGAAAAAAATGCAGCCGCAGGTAGGGATTTGCCGGTCCACGTCACTCCCATAGGGGGAGGGTACGTGTGTGGCAGCTATCGGTCCGCTTTCTTTCGCCCTTGTGATCGGCTGCCTGATAGCTCAGGGCCGTCGCGCGATGACCATTCGAGGTCTCGCGGGTCTGGCGATCGCTTCCTCGAGCACAGCGGCTCTAATCAATGCAGCATCGGGTCGAAGGGTCGCCTTCACGGGCGGCGCGTTGGTTTGCGCAACGGCACTCTTCCTCGACCTCGCGAGGATCCTCCTCCTCCGACGCCGCGGTCTGTCAGGAGAGGCGTCATGAACAGTGCAAACAATCTCCAAATCGCGGGAGCATTCGGTTTCGGATTGCTGATTGGCTGGTACGTCTACTATATCAACCGGTACCGCAAATCAGACGTGCAACTCAACGACATCGTCACGCTCATCGGCGTGCTTGGCGGTGGAGCGGTACTTGTGATTTTCCCGGCGAAGAGCGACCTTTTCGGCGCTTACGGCATCGGTTTGGCGGTTGGATATTTCTCATATTTCTTCGTCCTGATCATTCTCGTTTCGAAATCGAACGACTTCACCAGTGACTGGTTCCTCGATGGCAGACGGAAGCGGCCAGCCGAACCTTTCTACATTCCGGGTGATGATGCGCAGCATCCGATGGCGATGGACAACGGGCAGGTTAAACGCTGATGCGTGGTGACCCAATGGCACGGGCTCGGCGCCTTCTGCTGAGAGAGATGGCGGCAGCGAACGCGACCACAACGCGGCGCGTGTTCAAACCGGAAACACCCATCGACGTCGATACGGCATTGACAGTCGCTGCCGGCGAAATGGCCCGAAGCGCGATACCCCCCCGCCGTTCGCCGGTCATGCGATTGAAGAAGCTTCTCGCGCACCTCGATTCAGTGGCGAAGCAGGACCTTTGGCGCTGGGCACGATCAGCGGCTATCGAACAACTGCAGAAAGTGCCGAGTTCTAAGTCACTGGAGTTTGTTTCATCGGCGGCGCTTGCTCGTTCGATTCTGGATGAATTTCTGGAACTCGAGCCGAGATCCGACGCGGCACCAGATTTAGATGACCGCCTCTTGCATGTTGCCTTTGCCTCGGCGCTATTTCCATGGCGCATCTTACCCAAGAGCGAGCCGCTCAAGTGCAATAGTGAGTATACGCTGAAAGTGATGGCATTGCCGTTCGGCTATGCCAAGGGGCCGGCGCGGCTCGACGTTGTCATTTACACCTTTCCCCATGAACTGACCGCGTCAGTGGGAGATTCGATTGGAGTGCTGACGCGCGACGAGCAGTCGTATCGCGCTGGGCGTCAGCCGGCGGGCAGCCCTCAGAGCACCACCGGAGATGCGCTACTGTTTCCATTCAGGACGCCTCCAGCACCGGGTACGTACCGCGTCCGCTGCAGCATCTTCGCAGACAACGTCCTCCTGCAATCGAGGATTATTTCGGTCGGCGTAGGCGTCGACGGCGACGGAATGACGACAACGATCGACTACTGCCTGACAGGCTCTCTGCCCCCCGATATGTTGCCACCGGTTCCGAAGTTGTCATTGATGCTCAATTCGAACGGCGACGGCTCGCATACGCTCCGCTACTACAGCAGCTCGGCGCAGCGCCAGGTCGGCTCGGCGACTCTCGACGGTGCAGAAGTATCGGACTTCATCAACGATGCCCGCGATTCTTTGTCTATTGCGGCCGTCGCGAACAATACATACCGATACGGTACGCCTGACCTAAAGCGTCTTCATGCTGATCTGATTCGCTTCGCTCGCCGCGGGTATCGCTTTTATAAGGAAATCGTGAAGAGATTCGGCGGCGTGTCGCGCTTTCGTGATGTGGAGCGCTCACTGCGCGCGCCGGGTGGAATCGAGCTGACCATTCGCGAGACCGCCCGGCTTGTTTTGCCGATCGCGATGATTTACGACCATCCGCTCGACACCATGGCAAAAAACTTCAGGTTCTGTGACGTCGTCGACGATGCAATGCGGAATGATCGAGATTTGACCGACGTCGCGTGTTTTAAGGCTTCCTGCTGCTATCTGCACGAACGCGACGTCATCTGCCCCTCGGGATTCTGGGGCTTCCGGCACTGGATCGCAGTTCCGGTTTCTCGATCGGCAACTGCGACGCGCCTTCCGACCATCGGAGATACCCACCGTCCCGATATCCTCGTCGGAATGTCCACCGACCCCGGATTTTCGAATCGGCTGACACACCTACAGGCGTTGCGGAAGCTGGCAGGTGGTTTTCGCTGCAGCTATGTGGAATCGCGAGGCGATCTGTTGAAGGCATTTCAAACGATCTCCCCCCATCTCGTCTACCTCTTCTGTCACGCTGGGATTGACGTCAACGTGCCATGGTTCAAAGTGGGCGGCAACGGTGATGACGCTGTGACAGGCGATCAATTGCTTACTTACAACGTCGATTGGTCCCGGACGCGGCCGCTCGTATTTCTGAACGGCTGTCGCACGGCGGCGGCCTCGCCCGGAATTGCGATGAGCCTCGTCAGCGATTTCATTGAGGTGGCGTATGCCTCCGGGGTCATCGGCACTGAGATTTCAGTTTATGAAACGCTGGCGGTTCAGTTTGCGGAGACGTTTCTTAAGCATTTCTTTATTGGGCGGACCGCGGCCGAGGCTGTATGGCTGGCGCGGCTCGACCTGTTGCGGACCACGAACCCGCTCGGATTGACGTACGTTCCATTCGTCTCGAGTTTCGTGAGCTTAAAAACGGGAGCCGCGGCGGCATAGGGGAGCAAATGGCGAGCAAACGGGAGCGGCGGGCGGTGAGTAATAGTGCTTTCGCAGAGCAGAAGCGGCAGCTCGATCTGTTCGAGGAACGGTATGTGGCCCTATGCGACGTGGTGTCGGAGGCGGACCTGCGAACGGCGGATCACTCCGCCCGCATACTCCTGCATTTCGTTCACGATGCCGCGCAGTACGTCATCGGCGTCCTCAGAAAAGCTCGCGCTCCCCGCGCGGAAGGCGACGACGTCGTCCGGCGTCCCGACATCCGGAAGCTCGCCATCCTCCACCACAAGCTCACGAGCGTTCTCGCATATGTCAAGCCCAGCCCGATTCCGCTACCATCGGAAGTGGCACGCTCGTTCAGGCGCATTGTCCGGATCGCACACGAGAATGCAGAGCTGCTAATCACGGTCAGTGAAAACGCATCGTTTCAACTGGTCGATCTCATCACGCCGATCATCGATTCCGTCATCGTCGACCTCGAGACGGAATGCGACGTGAAGTTTAAGCGCCCAGACGCAACGCTCATTCACGTGCAGATCCCGTCGGCCGAAGTTACGCAGGTTCTATTTCATTGCATCTTTGCACACGAGTTCGGCCATTGGTTTCTGAAAGGCAGACTCAAGAAGATCGGCGCCCGTGTCTTCAAAAGCCTTCCAGAAGAGATGCGAACGACGGCGGCCGATCTTGCCAATGCGTGGCTTCTCGAAATCGCGGCCGATCTGTATGCGGCGTTCCTGTTTGGGCCGGCCTATGTATTCGCCGCTGCGTATTACGCCACCAGTCTTTACGACGCGGCGCACGGAACGGCTAGTCATCCGCCGTTCTGGTTACGCGCGAAGATCCTCATCGACACCCTGAACGATAACTTTCGGATTCCGGTCGAGAGTGAAGATGAACAAGTGTACGAGGAGCCGCCATGGCTACCAAATACCAGGAAGCAACTGGGCGACTGGCTGCTGATTGCACGCAGCAAGGAGAGTTTTTCGTTTGACTCTGCACTAGATTCTCGCGTCGGGATGGCGGTCCTGCAGGAACTCCGGCACGACGATGCGCTGCTTTGGCTGCGGCGTGAGATACGAGCGGAAGTCAACGAGCAGGCGATTTTGTACATGCCTCTGCGCTATCGCGCGGATGTACAAGACCTCGTCGATTCCATCAACTGCAACATCGTCCCGGTGGAGCGTTACGTCAACGGCAGTCCCGAATATGTGGGAGTCGCTAGCATCCTGAACGCGGCGTGGGAGTGTTTTCTCGGCGATTTGCGGCAATTTTCGTCTCGGCTTTCCAAGGGCATGCCGCGTGCGCGGGTCATGCGGCTCTTTAATGAGTTTTTGTTGAAGACGCTCGAACTGTCGGAGTTCGCAAACGAGTGGACGCTTCAGTACGAACGGATTGACCGGTCGGATTCCTACGAGTCCTCCACCGGCGATGACGATGAAGAGCCCATCCTTGAGGGCTTCTCGTCATCCGGCGCGGTGCTGACAGCGAGCCGCGTCCGCCAGCTCGCAACAATCGACGGACCTGGCACACCAAACTGTCTCTCCATTAGCCCAATCATGAGGTGGGATCGTCAAGCGAAGCCGGGGAATGCTTCAGTCGACCTTCGCCTCGGACAACGCTTTCGCGTTCCGCAGCGAACGCGAATCGACAGTCTCGACCACATCAGCGTCGATCACCGACGCAACATCGGCGTCTATTTCGACGATTACTTCGTACCGGTGGGCGATTACCTAATCCTCCATCCGCGGCAGTTCGTTCTCGGCGTCACGCTTGAATGGTTGCGCCTGCCAGCGCATCTCTGCGCATCCGTGATCGGCCGCTCCGCGTGGGGACGCGACGGTCTGATCGTCGCCACGGCTACGATGATTCATCCCCGCTACGCCGGCGTACTTACGCTCGAGCTAACAAACCTCGGAGAGATTCCGATCCGGCTCTATCCCGGCGTGACGATCGCGCAACTGCTCGTGCAGACGATCGATAGACCCTCACACGATGGCGCTCGCAGCGCATTCATGCTCTCTTCGTATCCTAGAAGTGCGGATGCGGCGAGCGACGACCGGGAGATCATCCGTCGCTTCGGCGAGGAACGCGTCGGGCATTCTCTCGACTACATCACGAGCGGCGACTGGTAACCATGTCGGCGGAAGGATCACCTGCGGTAACAAGTGACTTCTTGTTCATCACATCCCGTCAGTCGCGTGACGCTCACGTTGGTCGAGCCTCAGGCGCATCTGCGTCGCCGCATGTATCGAGCGCGACCGTCAGCAGTGCAAAGTCGTCGACTTGTGGATCGACGGTAGGAGCGGAACTGCGCGATGCGCGCCGTCGCGCCGGACGCCGTCCGCCTGCAGTGCATTTGTAGTCTTGATCCGTTTCAACCGGCGACGCGCGAAGCGCGGTCGCGCAGCATCAGATCGAGCCGCACTTCGGCCAGCAGCGACTGGATCTCGGCGGCGGTCTGCTGGCGTTCGTAGAGATTTTTGAGCAGCGCGCGATCGACGATCGTTCGCAGCGATGGTGGAACGATCGGCGGCAGCGGCGCGGGATCGGTCTCCACGATCGCGGCCAGCACGTCCATGACCGTTTGGCCGGTGAACGGCTGCTTGCCGGATAACATCTCGTACAGGACTACGCCGAGGGAGTAGATGTCGGAGCGAGTATCGATGATGGCTTCGCCGCGGACCTGCTCGGGCGAAAGGTACGGCAGCGTGCCGGTCAGCGAGGTGCGGCGGCGCAGCGGATCGGTGCGGTCGTCGTCGCCGAAGAGCGCGGCCACGCCGAAGTCGAGCACCTTCACGCCGCCGTCGCGGCGCAGCATGACGTTCTCCGGCTTGATGTCGCGATGGACGATCCACGCTTCGTGCGCGGCGACGAGCGCGCCGGCGATGGCAAACGCAACGTCGACCGCTTCGGCGGCCGTCATCGGCCCGCGATCGAGCCGCTCGCGCAGCGTCTCGCCATCGACGTACTCCGTGGCGATGTACTGCAGCTCGTCCTCGTGTCCGACGTCGAAAACAGTGACGATGTTGGGATGATTGAGCATCGACGCGCAGCGCGCCTCGCGCTCGAAACTGCGAAGCTGGCTCGCGTCGGCATCGCGACGCCGGAGAATCTTCAGCGCCACCTTCCGCCGCAGCATCGAGTCCTCGGCGAGATACACATCCGACGAACCGCCACTCCCAAGGCGCTGCAGGACGCGGTAGCGGCCAATACGTAAAACGTTCATCGATTCAAGCTTTGCGTGGGCCGCAAAGTATGCTGCGTCATTTGACGCAAGCGTGAGCTGCGTCACGCTGTCCTTTGGGGAGTGAGGGACAGGCGCGAACGCCTGTCCCTCACGCGACATCGAAGTTACGGAGTGGGCGGCGCATAGCCGGTCATCGAGACCCAGCCGCTGTCGAGGTGGACCCATACCGTCCGCAGCACCGGCGCCTGGTCGGAGACCATGCCGAAGAAGTAGCTGCTCTCGCCGCCGCCGACGTAGTTGCCGGCGCCGACCGGGTTGTTGAGAACGAAGTACGAGTATCCGCCGGAGAGAAAGGCCGACGTGACCGGCTTCGTGCCGGTGCCGCCGCTGGTGATGTTGAAGACCTGATCGGTGGCGATGCCGTCGGAGTTGAAGTCGTACTGCCGCAGCGTGCCCCAGTTGTAGATCGCCAGTTCATCGGCGTACGGAATGTAGGTGATGCCGGCCACCTGGGTCAGGTCGATGCGGTATTCGTAAACCCATTTTCCGGCGCCGACCGTGCCGGCCTGACCCTGGAAGATGCGCGACTGCAGGTGACCGTTGCCGCTGCCTCCGGGGACGGAGAAATACGCGCCGTAGTCGGTGACGGTGACGCTGCACGACGGGCTGAAGAGGCACTGAACGGTCCACGACGTGTTGACGACGTTGTAGGCGAAGGCTGGCGCGGACAACGCCAGTGTGACGAGTGAGAAGAGAGCGATACGAAGTGAAACACGAACCATTTTCTTTCTTTCCTCCGAGTGTTTTTTTGAAACCGGGAAAGTAGTGACGTTCGGTTCGAAAACGTTTCGCGCCTGTGATCTGCGTTACTTGCGGCGTTCCAGCTCTCCTTCGATCTCCGCCCATTCGATCCCTTCGTCGGCCATGAGCACGCTGACGTGGAAGACGAGATCGGCGATCTCGCTGACCATCCGTTCGCGCGTTTCGCTGAGCGCGGCGATGACGACCTCGGTCGCTTCTTCGCCGATTTTCTTCGCAATCCGTCCGCGTCCCTCGCTGAAGAGTTTCGCGGTGTAGGAACCCTCGGGGCGTTTTTCGCGGCGATCGCGGAGGACGTTCATCAGGCCGTCGAGCGTGCGCGGCGGGACTCCGGTGAAACACGATCGCGCGCCGGTGTGGCACGCGGGACCGTTCGGGATGACGCTGATGACGAAGGCGTCGGCGTCGCAATCTTCGCTGATGGCGACGACGCGCTGCGTGTTGCCGGACGTCGCGCCTTTGTGCCACAGCTCGTTGCGCGAGCGGCTCCAGAGCCACGTCTCGCTGGTCTCGCGCGTTTTCGCCAGCGCCTCGTCGTTCATGTACGCGAGCGTCAGCACTTCGCCCGTTCGCGCGTCCTGGATGATGGCGGGAGTGAGTTTGTTTCCGTCGGTCATTAGTTGTCCTTAGTGGATCAGTAGATTAGTAGATCAGTAGATCAGGGAAGGCACAGCCGAAGCCTCTGACCACTTCACTGGCCACTGGCCACCTGACCACTTATCTGATCTACCGATCTACTGATCACTGATCTACTGCCTCACCGGTATCCCTTCGCTTGTCAGAAATTGTTTGACGTCGCCGATCGAGAGGCGGCGATCGTGAAAGAGCGATGCGGCGAGAACTGCGCGGGCGCCGCCGGCTTCGATGGCGTCGCGGAAATGTTCGACGCTGCCGGCGCCGCCCGAGGCGATGACGCCGATTTTTACGACGCTGGTGACGGCGCGGAGGAGTTCGATGTCGTAGCCGCTGTTGGTGCCGTCGCGATCGACCGAGGTGAGCAGGATTTCGCCCGTCCCCAACTCCTCGGCGCGCCGGCACCATTCGACGGCGTCGACGCCCGACGATTCCTTTCCGCTGCGCACCATCGCTTCGAAATGATCGCCGGTGCGCTTCGCGTCGCACGAAAGCACGACCGCCTGGACGCCAAATTCGCGCGCGCAATCGGCGATGAGTTGCGGATTTCGCAGCGCTGCGGTGTTGATCGCCACGCGGTCGGCACCGGCGCGGAGCAGCGCGCGAAAGTCTTCGATCGTCCGCACGCCGCCGCCAACGGTCAGCGGGATGAATAGCGACTCGGAGACGCGCCGCACGGTGTCCAGCGCCGTCGTGCGATTGGCGTCGGTCGCGGAGATGTCGAGGATCACCAGCTCGTCGGCCCCCTCGGCTTCGTAACGCATCGCGCATTCGACCGGATCGCCAGCGTCGCGGATGTCGACGAAGTTGACGCCCTTCACGACACGCCCGTCGCGAACGTCGAGGCAGGGGATGACGCGCTCCGGAATCGCATTCGTCGTCGCCACGCGCACCCTCGTCTCGGCTAGATCGACGCGGCGATCGAGCAATGCGCGTCCGATCACGCAGCCGCTGACATTCGCGATGCGGCCGAGCGAAACGACGTCGCTGATCGCCGACACGCCACCCGAGGCGATGATGCGCAGGTTTGTGTGAAGCGAGCGGTAGAGCGCGAACGATGGGCCGCGCATCGCGCCGTCTTTGCTGATGTCGGTGATGAGCGTCTCAGTAATCCCGAGCTCTTCGACGCGCGCCAGCACCTCGGACAGTGACGCTTTCGCATCGCGCTCCCATCCGCCGACGCGAACGACACCGTCGCGAACGTCGATGGCGGCGATGACGCGTTCCGCGCCGAGGTCGTCGACGATCGCGCGCAGGATTTCGGGTGAGTCCGCGGCGACGGTACCGATGACGACTTTTTCCGCGCCGGCATCGATCCATGTGCGCGCGTCATCGAGCGAGCGAATGCCGCCGCCGGCCTGGATGCGAAGTCCGCGCGTCGCAAGGCGGCGCACGATGTTCGTTTCGACCGGATGTCCGCTGCGCGATGCTTCGAGGTCGACGATGTGCAGGCGCGAACCGCGCGGGACATCGAGCGAATCGAGAACGGTCTCCGGGTCGCCGTACGCCGTCACGTTCGCGAAGTCGCCGCGCAGCAGGCGGACGACGTTGCCGCCGAGCAGATCGAGGGACGGGATCACGTCCATGCGATGAAGTTCCTCAGCACGCGCAGTCCGGCCGCGGACGATTTTTCAGGATGGAACTGGACTCCGAAAACGCGGTCGCGCTGCACCGCGGCGGTGAACGGGACGCCGTAGTCAGCACGAGCGATTTCATCCGGCGCGTCGATGGCGGCGTAGGAGTTGACGAAGTAGAAGACGCCATCTTCGACGCCTTCGAACAACGGGCCGTTCGCGGCGACGCGGTTCCAGCCGATCTGCGGCACGGGGAGAACGCCGTCGAACTTCTGCACCTCGCCGCGGATCAGTCCAAGTCCGCGCGTGCTGCCCATCTCGTGCGAAACGTCGAAGAGGAGTTGATGTCCGACGCAGACGCCGAGGAGCGATGCGCCGCGTTTGATGGCATCGTGAATCGCGTCATCGATACGGTTCTCTTTCAACCATTGCATCGCGGCGAGGAACGATCCGACTCCGGGGAGAACGAGCTTCTGCGCGTTCGCAATCGCGATCGGATCGCGCGTGACGTCGAGATCCGCGCCGGACGTGCGCAACGCGCGCGCGATGTTGGCGACATTCGCGACGGGGGAATCGATCAGAATCGTCTTCATGATTTACGCGCGGCTGCGCCGCTGAGCACAGACAAGAGTGTCTGTGCCACACGCGCACGCGCATAGAAAGACAGATCCAAAACTGCGCGACAGGTGTGGCACAGACACTCCTGTCTGTGCTTGGGAGGCTCGGCAGCGACCTTTCAAATCACACCTTTCGTCGACGGGATGTCCGAACCCACGACCGCCTTCGCCTCGCGCAGCGCGATGGCGAAGGCTTTGAAAATCGACTCGGCGGCGTGGTGTCCGTTGCGGCCGCGAATGAGGTCGACGTGGATGTTGCAGGCGCATTTGTTCGCGAACGATTTGAAGAACTCCTCCACCAACGCGAACGGAAAATCTTTGTGGATCAGCAGCATCTCCCGGTCGATCGGGACTTCGAAGACGAGGTACGGACGGCCGGCGAAATCGACGATCACGCGCGCGAGCGCTTCGTCGAGCGGCACGTAGGCGTGGCCGAAACGGCGGATGCCGCGCTTGTCGCCGAGGGCCTGGGCGAAGGCCTCGCCGAGGACGAGCGCGGTGTCTTCGACGGTGTGGTGATAGTCGATGTGCGTGTCGCCGGTGGAGACCACATCGAGATCGACGCGGCCGTGGCGCGCGATCACGTCGAGCATGTGCGAGAGAAAGCCGACCGGCGTCTCGATGCGCGAGTGCGTGCCGTCGCCGTCGAGATTTACCGTGACGGCGACGTTCGTCTCCTTCGTGGTGCGGTTGATCGTGGCTACGCGCATGACGTGAGTGCCTCCAGGAATGCGTTGTTCTGCTCGGGCGTCCCGATGGAAACGCGCAGCGCGCCGGGAACGGCGGCGCCGATGTCGCGAATGAGGATTCCGCGCGCGTGGATGTCGTTGAAAACTTCCTTCGCATTGCGGCGCGTGGTGAAAGCGATGAAATTCGAGCGCGACGGAAACGGGGTCACACCTTCGATTTTCTCCATCGCCGCGAAGACGCGCGCCCGTTCAGAGATCGTGTTGGCGACGTTGCGCGAGCGGATTTCGGGGTGTTCGAGCGCGGTCGCGGCGACCGCTTCGCTGACGATGTTGAGCGAGTAGGGAAGCTTCACTTTGCGAATCTCGCGGCAGGTCGACGCCGTTGACGCCAGCCAGCCGACGCGCAATCCGGCCAACCCCCACGCTTTCGAGAACGTCGAGAACGTCACCAGCCGGTCGTGCAGCGGCGGAAGATTGTCCTCCGCGAAATCGCCGTAGGCGCGATCGAAAAGCACCGTCGCGCCGGTGGCGAGCAGCGCATCGATGCCGCCATCCGGCAGCACGCCGCCGGTGGGATTGTTCGGCGAGCAGACGATGACCACGGCGTTGTCGCAGCGCTCGATCGCGCGCAGCATCGCGTCGAGCGGAAGCAGGCCGGTAGTCGGGTCGACGGCGATCGGCAGCGCGATTCCGCCCGCGACCGCGATCAGCTTTTCGTACAGCGCGAAACTCGGCTTCGGATAGACGACCGGCGTGCCGGGGCCGACGAACGTCGGCACGGCAGCGGCGAGCAGCTCGTTCGATCCGTTGCCGACCAGGACGTTGTCGGTCTCGTAGCCGTGAACCTTCGCCAGCGCGCCACGCAGATGCATCGACTCGAAATCGGGATAGATGTTCCACGGACGTTCCACGATGCGCGCGAGCACCTTCTCTTTCAACTCGCGCGGAAAATCGACCGGACCTTCGTTCTGGTTCAGCTTGATCTCCGCCTCGCGCAGCTCCAGCGTGTATGCGGTCATGGCCGCTACGACCTCACGCGACATACGTCACCGTCCTCTCCGCGCGGCCATCGATGCCGCATGTTTCGGCAGCCCTTCGAACTCCGCGATGCGTTCGCCCGCATCGCTGATCTCCGCCAGTTCGTTAGCATCCAACGCGATCACATTCGACCGCTTCACAAAGTCGTAAACCCCGAGCGGCGAAAAGAATCGCGCGCTTCCGCCGGTTGGCAACACGTGATTCGCGCCCGCAACGTAATCGCCGGCCGCGACCGGGGAATGCGGTCCAACAAAAATCGCCCCGCAGTTCTCCAGCCGCTCCGCGATCGCCGCGGCTCCGCGTGCATGAATCGAAACATGCTCGGGAGCGATGCGATCGGCGAGAGCAATGGCGGCATCCACGGAGTCGACGCGAAAATTCAACGTGGCGCGAACGTCGAGATCACACCCGACCGAAATGCAGATCACCGCAGAATCGGATCCATGCTCCGCTTGCGCATCGAGATCCGCCTGGACCAACGCAACGTTCGACGACTCATCCGCGATGACGACCAGCTCCGTCGGACCCGCGGTCATGTCGATGCCCACCGTCCCGACGAGCTGCGCCTTGGCCGCGGTCACGTACTGATTGCCCGGTCCGACGATCTTGTCGACGCGCTCCAACGACTCCGTCCCGATTGCCGCCGCCGCGATTCCGGCCGCGCCGCCGCATTGATAGATCGCGGTGATGCCGAGGCGTGAGCAGGCGTAATGAAGTTCATCGCGCGACGCGGCGGAGGGCGTCGTGATCACGGCCAGCTCGTGCACGCCGGCGATGCGAGCAGGCACCGCGCACATGATCAGCGTCGAGAGATACACCGCGCGTCCGCCGGGAACGTAAATCCCGACGCGCCGCAGCGGCCGGACGCGATGCTCGATCGCGTTCCAGCGATACGACTGCGGCAGTTGCGGACGGTGAAAGGCCTCGATGCGCTCGATGGCCAGCTCGATCGCGTCGCGCATGGGAGGATCGATCGATACCTCGCGCAGTGTGATGAGGACTTCATCGATCGTGACGTTGTCGAACCGTTGGACTTGCTCGCGCACGAACGCATCGCCGCGCCCGCGCACGCCCGCGATCTGCTCGGCGGCCACGCGCATGGCGTTCTCGTTCGACGCGCCGCGGCGCGCTTCGAGGTCGCGCAGGGCTGTATTGATCTCATCACTCAGCATGACGTTCGCTCATTCAGAAAAAACCGTTTCACCACAGAGACACAGAGGACACAGAGAGACTCTGTGATCTCTGTGCCTCTGTGGTTCAAACCTTCGAAACATTCACCGCCTCCTCAACCCTCGCGATCAGCTCGCGCACGAGCTTCGGCTCCGTGCGATAGAACGTCTTGCCGACGATCAGCCGCGGCGAAATCTCCGCGATCACGTCCTGCAGCTCGAGGTGATGCACGCGCACCGTCTCGCCGGTCTCGACGAGATCGACGACGTGCGAGGTCAGCTTCAGCACTGCCGCGAGCTCCACCGATCCGCTCAGAGGTACGACTTCTGCGCGCACGCCGCGACCATCGAGGAACTGCCGCGTGATGCGCGGATACTTCGTCGCGACTTTCGTCAGCGGCGGCGCTCCCGGCGCGGCGATCAGCATCATTTTGCAGCGGCCGAACGGGAACTCCACCGGCTGATACGCCGTGCATTCGTGCTCGAGGATCTGATCGAGTCCGGCGATGCCCGCGTCCGCGGCGCCGTGCTCGACGTAGACCGGCACGTCGCCATCCTTCACGAAAATCCACTCGATGCCGCCGCGGTCGAACACCAGCCGCCGCGTTTTGAGATCGGCGTCGTCGGGCACGTCGTATCCGGCGTCCGCGAAAACGGCGAGGGCCCGGTCCTGCAATCGTCCTTTGGGAATGGCAATGCGCATGGTTTCAGTCCAGATCGTCGATGGTGAATGTGAATCCGATCGCGGCGGCGCGGCGGCCGAAGCGTTCGTAGAGATTGTCGTAGCGTCCGCCCTGCGCCACCTTCGCGCCGTTTGTAAAAACACTGAATCGCAGGCCGGTGTAGTAGCCAGACCTGCCGTCGATGTCGTCGAGGTGCAGCGAGAAAACGTCGTCCTCGCCGAGCGCATCGCTGATCGCGCAGAGCCGCGCCGCGGCCTCGGGGGCGAACGGCGCGACGTCGTCGATCGTCGCCTCGCCGGAGATCAGTTTCCCAACGATCGTTCGCAATGCCGCCGGAACGTCCGGTGTCATCCGCTTCGCGGCCAGCGCATCGCGCACCGAATCCGATTGCGCGATGAGCGTCGAGGCGATCGAGACGTCGTTGTAGACGATGGATGGACTTGGTACGAGCTCCGACGCCAGCCGCAACATTGCCACATCGGCATCGACGGAATCGTCGCCGACGATCTCGGCGCCGATCTGGAACAGCTCGCGATTCGCCCCCAGCCGCGACGCCTCCACGCGAATCACATCCCCTCGGTAGAAGAGACGCAGCGGAAGATCGCCGTCCGCGATCGACGGAGCCAGCGCGCGCGCAAGCATCGGCGTGAAGTCGGCGCGGATGGCCACGAGGTCGCCTTCGCGGTCGACGAAGCGGTAGCTCTGCTTCGCCGCGGCGCTGTCGACGAGCGACGCGTACGGTTCAACATAATCAATGATCGGCAGCACGACTTCGTCGAAGCCGGCTGCGGCGAAGGCGTCGACGAAGCGCGCCTCGATGCGCCGCCGGCGCGCGGTCTCTTCGCGCAGCAACGGGTGAACGCCTGTCGGATATCTCGGTTTCGCGGCCATAAAGTCAAAAACCTCTCCCCCGGATCGGAGAAGAGGTTGATTTCAGTCGGCTACGTTCGCTGAGCGCCCCTTGTCCGATCGGGGCGCGTGCAGCACCCCTACGTCACGTGATGATGCTGGTGGTGCTGCGCGTGAGCGAAGTTGGTGTTCATCAGAGTTTGCGGAGTGTAGAGACGGGATCGGCGCCTGTCAAATTCCTAATGGCGGACAGCGCGGGTGTGCGCTTCGTTGATTCGCAGCGACTCGGTGTCCGGGTTGTAGTGGGCATCACCCGAATAGCGGATCGTGAAGACTTGCGGGCCGGCGGGGACGTTCGTCAGCTTCACGTCCGCCTCCGCAACGCCGGGGGACGTGGTGATGAGGGCGACGCCGGGCGTTGCGCTGGTGAGGCCGGCACCGCTGATGCTGATCGTGCCGGTCGGTGCCGCCACCGGCGATCCGGTGAGGCGGACATGAATGGTGGCCGCGGTGCCGGATCGCGCCGACCCGGCGAGCACGCTCACGAACCCCAACGCGACGTTCACGTTGAGATTCATCGTGATCGGAAGGAAGTTCGCGTCGCCGGCGTAGCTGATGGTGACCGGTGTCGGACCGACGTCCTCGGGATAGAACGAGATCGTCCGCGATGCAGAGCCGGCGTTGGGCGTCAGCGTAACGCGCCCGAGCTCGTGGCCTTTCGATGTCAACGTCACCGTGCCGGTTGCGCTCTCTCCGTTGTATGGCGCCGTGCCGTCCGGAGCGATGGTGAAACTCAGCGGAAAGTCGAAACGTCCTGAAGTATCGGAAAGCGGGTAGAGGGCGCCCGGCCACCGCGGTTTGATCCCGGCGGGCAACACATCCACCGTGAGAGTGCCAAGGGTCCCGGTAGAGGTGAAGACGCGGATCGTCGCCGTGCCGGCCGCCAGCCCGTGTGCGACGAACGTCATCCCATTCAACGCCGGCATCGTGACGGTCGAAGGAACCGAGAGGACGGTGGTATTCGACGACTCCACGCCGAGCGTCGCGCCAGCCATGTTTGTGAGAGCGTCAAACCAGACGTGCCCATCGGTCCCTGGGTTGAGGTAAAGCGCGTCCATGGCCATGTTCTTATGCGACGTCCAGCCCGTGCTGTTGTTCGACGGCTGCGGATCGCGTTGCCGCGCGGAGATGGTTGCGGTGCGGTATAGCTGATCGTTGGCCGCTGTGGGGATCACGGAGTAGTCGGAGATGTCCGCCGTTGTGAAGGGCGCGATCGACGACAGCGAGCATGCAGAGCAGCGACTCAACACGGATGGGTCGTGGGGTGTGGAGGTGTACTGAACGACGACGCTCGTTGCGCTCCGCGGCCCGTCGTTCCTGGCGGTCGTCATGACGCGATAGGAGTTGAGTTGGGAAAAATCGGGAGCGATGGAAAGCTCCGCGCTCTGATCGTCATCGTCGATTACCGCAAACGCCGTCGCTTTCTCGATCGCGGCGCCGGCCGGATTCCGAAGGTTGACGAAGAAGACTTCGTTGTTCTCTGCCTCCATGTCGCCGTGGACCTTGACGTCGAAGCCGCTCGACGTCTGGCCGGGCGCGAATGTCAGGGTGCCCGAGGCAGAGTCGTAGTCGCTGCCGCTGACGGCGGTGTTGTCGGACGTCGCGTAGTCGACGGTGATCGTGTTCGATGACGGCGCCGAGAGCTTCACTGTGAAGTGCGCCGTTGCCGTCCCCGCATCGCCCTCGGCTACGCGAACGTCATCGATCGTCAGCCGAGGTGTCGAAGGCAGCGCCACGGCCCACAGCTCCAGTCCCGCCGCTTGCGTCGTGGCGGTGAAGTACACGCGGTCGCCGGCCCGGGTGAACACTTTCGGAGAGCTGGAACCCGGTACGAGGATATTGCTCGGGAAAGTCGCCGTTTCGACGTCGCCCACGAGCCTCGTTCCCGCGGCTGTTCCATCCGTGACCCACGGCTCAAGGCCGTGAACCCTGTCGTTGGCGCTGAAGTACACGAAGCCGGCGATGCTCGCCAACTCCGTTGGGGCGGAGCCGAACGTGCCGGCGTTGACGTCGAAGATGATGTGGGTGCCGGCCGCGGTGCCGTCGCTGATCCATGGCTCGGCGCCGTAGGTGAAATCAGTGGCGGAGAAGACCACGCGGTCGCCGGCGGCAGCGAGAGCTCCGAGCGGTGCGGCCGGAAGCGAGTGCGTGCCCGAAGGCGTGCCGTCGGTAACCCACAGTTGCATGTCCACGGCCCCGGCGGTGAAAAAGAGATTCCGCCCCGCTCCGGTAAAGTTGCTGATCGGAGTGGTGAACGATTTGACTTCCGCCGTGCCGTCGAATGTTCCGTCGCTTCGCCACAAGGACGTGCCGCCGCTCGTTGTCTGCGTGAAATAGAGCCGGCCGCCCGCGACGGCCTGGCCGGTGGGCAATGGCTGAACGAGGTTCGGGACGACGGCGTGCGTTCCGGCGAGCGTTCCATCCGTTGTCCAAAGGCCCGTGCCGCTGAAAAACAGGATCCTGCCGGCGACCTCCGAAAAGTTGTATCCCTCGATGCCGAGGGGGACCGCTGCTGCGTCGGGTTCCGTCGTCGTCACCCACAGCGGCGGGTGAGAGCCTGAAGCCGGATAGCCGTTGGTGACGAATATCTTGTCGCCGGAGACAAACCGGATGACGGGTGTGAACGACGGGCCTGGAAAACGGTTCACGAACGCCGTTGCGGGAACGGTCCGTTCCGGTGTGCCGTCGCTCGTCCAGAGGCTGTCCTTGAAGAAGAAAACGGAATTGCCGGCGGCAGTCGAGTCGAGCGCGCTTACGGAGTCGACGAGCTTCCGCGTTCCTTCCAGCGTTCCGTCGGTGCGCCAGAATGATTGCTGCAGGTCCGCGTGAGGGTCGGTGAAATCGACCGTACCATCCGAGGCGGTGAAGAAAAGCAGGCCGCCGGCCGCGGTGAGGTGACCCGGGAAAGCCGACGGCTGCGTGTCGTTCCGGGCGATGTTGGCCATCGGCACGGTTCCAGCGTCTGTGCCGTCGCTCATCCACGGCTCGAAGCCAAAATTGGGAATCAACCCGGAAAAATAGATCACGCCGTCGATATTCGTCAGGACAGCCGAGCTGAATTTGGACGTACCGACTGCGACATGGATCGAGGTCTTGACCTGGTGCGTTCCCGACTCGGTGCCGTCCGTAACCCACAGCGTCCGTTCGGATCCGTTCGACGCGACGAAAAATACTTTGCCGTTCACGGCGATGATCCCGGCCGGCGCGCTTCCTTCACTGCCCGGCAGGACGTCGCGCACGATCGCCGTGCCGCCCTCGGTGCCGTCCGTCTTCCAGAGCTCCGCTCCTTCCGCCGGCGTCGCTGCCGCAAACACGGCCATGTTGCCCGCCACCGCGATCGGCGCGCCAACAGTCAGCGCTCCGACCGCTCCTGCATTGATGTCGCGGACGATGTGGGTGCCGGCGGCAGTCCCATCACTGATCCACAACTCCGCTCCGTGCTCCGCGTCGGCAGCGATGAAGAGAATCCGTTCGCCGAAAGGCGTGACGCTCGAGATCGAATGCGCCGGCCCGGGTGCGATTTCGGCGATGAGGTGTGTGCCCCCCTCGGTTCCGTCGCTCACCCACGGCTGAACGCCGTGATCGCCGCTCGCCAGAAAAAATATCCGCGAGCCGGCCGCGACCACGTTCGAGATGATCAGGGACGGTTTCACGTTGACCGTTCCTGCTTCTGTGCCGTCGCTCTTCCACAAGCCGCCGCCGGCCGTGCCGAAGTAAACAGCGTCGTTGAACAACGCGAACGAGGCAGGCGCGGAACCATTCACGCCCGGCACGAGATCCTTGACCAGTTTCGTGCCGGCGGATGTTGCGTCGGAGATCCACAGCTCCCGGCCGTGAATGCCGTCATCCGCGGAGAAAAGCATCTTGTTGTGGTAGACGATCCGGTCGCCGGGTGCTGACGATTGCGATCCCGCGTAGATGTCGGCAAGCAAACTGACGTTGCTCGCGGCATCGGCTGCCAATAGCTCGTCGCCGAGGAATTGGCTTCCGTTCCCGTTGAAGAGGAGCTTTCCGTTGACGGCCGTGAATCGCGATGAATTCGAGGAGTCTTGCCCGGGCTTGAGGTTGTAGCCGATCACTGTCGAGCCGTCGATCGACCACAACTCGACGCTTCCGAAATCTCCCGGCGCGGGGTTCGCCCAGCAGTAAACGCGCGAGCCGAGGCGCCCGAAACCGAAGGGGTTCGACGAGCCCGTGCTGTTGACCGTGAATGGATTGATGTCTTTGACCAGATACGGCGTTTGCGCCGCGAGCGTAACGGAGACGAGGAGCAGCGGCAGGAGAAACCGGACGGGGTTACGCATGGATTGAAGGCCGCAAATTGTAGCATCCGGCACGTCGTCTACACGCCATTACAATGCGCCCCATGACTCTCGACGAACAGCTCGACTTCCTCGGCAAGGGGACGGTCGATTTCATCGAACGCAACGATCTGAAATCGAAGCTCGCGCGCGGTACGCCGCTCACGATCAAAGTCGGGTTCGATCCCACCGCCCCCGACATCCACCTCGGGCACACGGTCGTGATCCGGAAGATGAAGCAACGTAGTCGGCTGGAACCAAACACGTGAACGAACACCGGCAGGTTTTCTCGACCAAATGGTTCCGACAGTCGCTGGCTGTACTTCACCCTACCGTCGAGACTCAACAAATCCTGTTAGCGGTCGTTCGTCGTCTCGAACACTCCGCCACGAGCTTTGCTCCAATTTCTGGAACGGAGATCCGTTTGGTCAAGACCAAGCGTCATGTGGCACTCGGGCGGGAGTATCCCGCACTTCGAGTCTTTTTTTTCGTTAACGATGACCAAGTGTTGCTGCTCTGGGCAGAAGAGTACGACGAAATGGATGCGGATGGCGCGGCAGTACTTAACGCCATTGATCATGCAGCAGAGCAGGGCTCGCCGCCCGCAGTTGCCAGCGAAGGCGCTCAAGAAGTGCTTGAGCAGTTCCGCTTTCCCAGCCGGCGGCCGTTACGTGCGTTTCTGAGCTATTGTCGGGAAGACTACGAAGCGGTTCGCCAACTCTACGAGCGCTTGAGGACGTCAGGTATCGAGGTCTGGTTTGACGATGTCGCATTACTTCCGGGTCAAGAATGGCAGAGCGAGATCCACAACGCCGTCCGACGTAGCGATGTCGTCATAGTGTGTCTCTCTCAACGAGCAATCAAAAAGGTAGGGTTCGTTCAGAGAGAAATTCACGAGGCACTTGAGTACGCGGTAGAACATCCGCCAGGTACCGTGTTTGTGATCCCAGTGCGGCTTGACGACTGCACGGTCCCTCCATCCCTTAAGCACCTTCACTACGTCGATTTGTGGAGCGAAAAGGGATATCAGAAGCTTCTTCTCTCCCTTACACAAAGATCGTTACAGATCGGAGATTAATCGGGTTGCCGGTCATCGATGGGAAGCGGTGCGGATTACCAGCTGAGGCGGGGCGGCGAAGCGTGATCGTGCGACAAATCGAAGGCGAGGTTCCGGCGAAGATCGAACTGACGAGATCGATCGAGTTTGTTGGTAGCGCACCTCGAGTTCGCGATTTCGCGGGGTCCGCGTCGCGCGCGCGTCTCGCTCCAGCAAGTAGCGCGAAACCACGCACAGGAGAGAGCCAGTAAGCTAATCTGGTAACTCGGCAACAACCCCGAATTACAATCCCCCCATGACTCTCGACGAACAGCTCGACTTCCTCGGCAAGGGGACGGTCGATTTCATCGAACGCAACGATCTGAAATCGAAGCTCGCGCGCGGTACGCCGCTCACCATCAAAGTCGGCTTCGATCCCACCGCTCCCGACATTCACCTCGGGCACACGGTCGTGATCCGGAAGATGAAGCACTTCCAGCAGCTCGGCCATCGCGTCATCTTCCTCATCGGCGATTTCACCGGGATGATCGGCGACCCGACCGGCAAGAAGGCCACGCGGCCGGCGCTGTCCACCGAGGAGATCCTGCGGAACGCGGAGACCTACAAGCAGCAGGTCTTCAAGATCCTCGATCCGAAGACGACGGAGGTTCGCTTCAACTCCGAATGGCTCGGCGCGCTCGGTGCCGAGGGGATGATCCGGCTGGCGGCGAAATACACGCTGGCGCGCATCCTCGAGCGCGACGATTTCCGCAAACGCTTCGATGCCCATCAACCAATCGCGATCCACGAGCTGCTCTACCCGCTGGCGCAGGGCTACGACTCCGTGGCGCTGAAGTGCGACGTGGAGATGGGCGGCACCGACCAGCTCTTCAATCTCCTCGTCGGCCGCGACCTGATGCGCGAGTACGGCCAGGAGCCGCAGGTGGTCATCACCATGCCGCTCCTCGAAGGCCTCGACGGCGTAGAGAAGATGTCGAAGTCCCTCGGCAATTACATCGGCATCAACGAGGACCCACAATCGATCTTCGGCAAGGTGATGTCGATCTCCGACGACCTGATGTGGAAGTACTACACGCTCTGCACGGATCTGACGCCCTCCGAGATCGCCGCAAAGAAATCGTCGTCACATCCGATGGAAGCCAAGCGCGAGCTGGCCAAATCGATCATCCGCGACTTCCACGACTCCGCCGCCGCGGATGCCGCCGAGGAAGGTTTCCGCCGCGTCTTCTCCGAACGCCAGGCGCCGTCGGAGATGGAGGAGGTTTCCCTCCCTTCATCGCCCGAACCGCAGTTGTTATCAAAGGTGATCGTCGCCGCGGGTTTGTCCGAGTCGAACAAAGACGCGCAGCGGGTCATCGCCCAGGGAGGCGTGCTGGTCGACGACGCAAAAGTCAGCGATCCGCGGGCGACGCTCGATTCAACCGCCGGCAAGTCGTACGTGCTGAAGGTTGGGAAGCGGCGGTTTGGGAGGGTGGGGTTCGCATAAGATCCAGCGCTAAGCGCAATGAACCCAACTATTGAACGTCGGTTGTCGTGGATCGTTACAGCACTGGCATGCTGGTATGTCGGTTGGACGGGATATGTGCTGGGCCGTCGTGCCCCAGCCTTTCGTCAGCTATTTTCGGGGCTTGGCGCCGAGTTGTCATGGCCGACGCGAGCCGTCCTTACGCTCTGTACCCCGTCCGTCGTTTGGCCGGCAACGATCGTAACGATCGCATTCCTGGTGGTCAAAGAGAGAACAGTTGAAAGTGGAGCGACCAAGCTTCTTCTCTCCGTAATCGTATTCATGACTACCGCGTGTACTGCCACCATCGCTACCGAGGCGCTGTATCAACCGATTTTCAGCTGATCGAACGCGTCCGGTGAATGCCCAGCATGGTCGATCGCAAGTTGCTTGCGCCTATAACGACAGGATCTTATCGAGATACCGAACCAAGGATGCCATGCCACGCACTATTTGGCAGTCGAACCTCTCGAACACGCGAGCGCGACGCAGCAAATCAAGGAGACCACCGTCCGAAGTCACTAAAGCGTTCGTGTACGGAACGGCTAGCACCGCAGTCTCGTGATCGTAGAAATCTTGCGTGGTGGGCCGGCTCTTTTGCCAGCACAACCTGGACGTTCATTTCGCAGCTCAACCAGGCAGAAGGCATCGCCGAAACAACATCCCGAAGTTCCTTTGCCCGAGCCTGAAGATTTTGGAGCTTTGGAAGCAACTGAACAAGCTCACGCGGCGTCACGATGCGTAGAACCTGGCCAAGAATGTACCTATTCAAGACGACCTGATGCTCTTCGCGGCGCAAGACCTCGGCGTTCGGCTTTCCAGACCGGTCGGCGCACCACGCCAGCGCGGCCTCGCGCTTCAGTGTAATTTCTCTGACGTACTTCTCGTCCGTAGCGGCGTTATGTGCTAAGAACTCGGGTTCTCGCACCGTGGTCCTGAAGCCATCCACGTAGACTACGGTTATGTTGGGAGCTCCTTCAGTGTTCATCACGCGGTGGAGTCGCCGGCTTCGCCTTCGCCTTGCGGCCGCGAGGTCCGAGGGCAAGGCGCATGTCGTCGACGTACGGAGCGAGAGCGGCCGTCTCGGCACGTTTGGCCAGACGCTTCGCCAGAGCGTAGGTAGAGAGCGCATTGCTCCCGGCCTCGTTCTTTGCCACGCGATCATGGCAATCGCGGCTCCCGCCATGGCGTGCGTGTGCGTGACCGGCACACCAAAAGACGCGTTCAAGAACGCCTCCGCCGTCTTCGTCGGAGAGGTTCAGTCCTACAACGGTGGTAGCGCATCCGTGCGTGTTGTCGAGGTCTTTAAGGGGCGCGTTGGACCGGCGGTCACGGTTTTCACCGGACCGTACGGCGAGAGCTGCGGTTATGGCGCATTCCTACGAGCAAACAGCCGTCATTTGTTCTATGCGAGGGAATCTGGCCACGGTGGTTTCGTCGTGTCCACGTGTAGTCGCACGCGCCCTCTGGACTCTGCGGCGTGTGATCTGAAGCTACTCAGAAATCGCGGGCGGTGGTGGAGCACCCGATTCAGTTCGTTTCGCCCTGCGAAATGGTTGCATCTTTTCTGGCCGACATGTACGCCCGATCGACCCGTTGCCTGATTGAGCGCTGCGTGGGCGCCTTCCCGACTACGTTACTATTTCGCATGCGAAGCCGATGGGATTGAGGATGGCCTGAAAACCATGGGACTCGTCACAGTCGGCAACTATGCGGACATCGCCAGCGCGGAAGTCGCGGCTTCGCTTCTTGAAGCTGCGGACATCGAGTGCGTGATCCCGGACGAGAACTTTGCCGGGATCAGCTGGCAGATGGGAACCGCTCTGCAGGGAGTCAGGCTGCAGGTCGCAGACGAAGATCTCGAACTCGCGCGCATCGCTCTCGAAAATCCCGGCGAACCGGCACGGGGCGAAGAAGACGCGCAACCACCGTCGGCGGAAGATGTCTGTACCATGTGCGGCTCGGAATCGATCGGGCAGCCGAAGTGGAAGAACAGGTTGAAGGCAATTGGCATCTTCTTTCCGTTCGCTCTCTTGGTCTGGCCGGTACTCGCGGCGGTGAACTCGCGCACCCAGTGTTTCGTATGCGGCCACGCGTGGAGATGACGCGCTAACGTCGAGCGTCACGATCGGCGCTGGAATATCCTGTACAGGTAGCCTGTACGGATCGCCATGACTGAGATGGGCAAACTTGAAGGCGCTGCTTGATGAAGCAGTCGACTCCAATGAGCTGGTCATCATTCATCGGCGCGAAGGCGGGGACGTGGCATTGATCGCCGTCGCTGAATTGCGCGGACTAATCGAAACGGCTCATCTCTTGCGATCGCCAAAAAACGCCGAGCGGCTTCTCCGGGCATTGGCCAGAGCGCAGGGCCGGAAGCTGAAGCCGGAGCCTCTCGAAAAACTCCGCCGTGAGCTGGGGCTCGACGAGCCCGAACGCGATTAGGCCGTCCGATGCGCGCCGCGGTGCTTCATCCCGAATTTCGGGAAGACCTTCGCTTCTGGGCTGCCAACGATCGGAAGGTGGCGCTTCGTGCTCTCGACCTCGTCGAAGCGATCCTCCGCGAGCCATTCGCGGGAATCGGGAAGCCGGAGCCGCTGAAGTATCTCGCTGCCGGCGCGTGGTCCAGACGCCTTACGCAGGAGCATCGGTGGGTCTACGTCGTGACGAAAGATCGAGTCGAGTTCCTTCAGGCCCGCTACCACTACTGAGCACAAAAAAGGCCGGACTCGCGTCCGGCCTTTTCCGTTTGATTCGTTGCGCTCTTAGTGAAGATTGAACGGGATGGTGATGATTTCCGTGGCGCCGTCGGCGGTGACGCGGACTTTCAGGTTCAGGGTCGTGCCGGAGGAGGCGGCGTCGGGCCACCAGGTCAGGCCGCCGTTCGCGTCGTAGAAGCGGAGCTGGGACGGGGCGTTGAGCAGCTCGAAGGTTGCGGGCGTGGCGGAGTTGACGACGATGCGGAAATTGATCGGCCACGAGCCGGTCTGGACGTCGATGGAGCGGTCGAGAAGGCCGTCGTGGTTCGCGTCGGGGACGCTCACGCTGGTGCTGTCGCCGAAGGCGACGCCGGCGAAATCGATGCGCGAGTCGGCGCGGGCCAGGATGCCCGGGACGTACGTCGGATCGCCGGAGACGTTGTTGACGGCGCTGCCGTAGGCGATGGCCCGGCCGCTGGTGACGACGGCGTGGATCGTGTCGTTATCCTGCGCGTCGGTGTTGAAAAGCGCCGCCACGCCGCCGTTGTACTGCGCCTGCGTTCCGGCTGCATACGTCAGCTGCTTCGAGGCGGCGATGCTGCCGTCCGCGCGCACGAGGTCCCACTGAATCGTTGACGCCTTGTCCGCATAGGCGCCGAAGTTGAAGCGTGCCTCGGTGGCGGACGACGGACCACTCAGCACGACGGTGCTGCCGCCCTCGGGGATGCTGGCCTGATCGACGGCCGGGATGTCTTGGCCGAACTCGCCGGCGGCGGACTTGTTGAACGTGCGCGAGCTGACGGTCAGCTTCTGCGCGAAGGCGCTGTCGAACGCGATCTCGATCGCGCCGGTCGCGGCCTCGCGGCCGAAACGGCTGGCCACGACGTCGGCGATGGCGACTGTCGCGCGCGGCGCGACGGTGACGCTCGACGTTCCGGCGCTGCCGGTGACGTCGTGAAACGTGAGGGTGGCGGTGACGGCGCTGGCGCTCAGGTTGTGGAGCGTGAGCTCCGTCTGCCAGTGGCTGTCGTTCGCGCCCGGGCCTGTGCCGGAGGCGGGGAGGACGAGTGTGGTCGCGCCGGCGGCGAGCGGAAGAAGCGTGGCGAAGATTGCAGCGAGGATGCGTGTGATTTTCATTTCCGATTTCTCCTTCGTTGTGTTGCCCGGTAATACGCGGGCACGAAAAAGAGTGTCTAGAAATTTATGCGATCACAGCATGTAATTCGCGATTACTAAATAGACATGAAAAAGCACACGCGCAGCCGCGCCGTGCGGCCGCAATCGTGTGCGTCTGGCGGTGTAGATACGCGGGTGGAAGGGAGAACGTTGGGGTTTGATGCTTGCGCGAATCAAGGCACATTTCGCGAAGCTTTGGAGTGCGGTGGCGACGAGCCACCGCTTTGGGAGGGAGGGGGACGGCGACATCGCGCAGACGTAGCAAGCATCACACGCTGCGTGTCGTCACGAACCACCGCCCTCCCAAAGCGGTGGCCCTGCCACCGCACTCCAAAGTGCTTCGCACGAAATGGATCGTGCGATCCCTGCTTCCCGTCGCCCGATATACTCCGGCGCCATGGCCATTCCGCTTCTCGATCTGAAACAGCAGTACGCCACGATTCGCGACGAAGCTCTTCGCGTCACGAATGAGGTCTACGAGTCGCAGTACTTCATCCTGGGGCCGCGCGTCGATGCGTTCGAGCGCGATTTCGCCGCGTATTGCCAGAGCAAGTACGCGGTCGGACTTTCGTCCGGCACCGATGCGCTGCTCATCGCGCTCATGGTGCTCGGCGTCGGACCGGGCGACGAGGTCATCGTCCCCGCCTACTCGTTCTTCGCTACGGCCGGCGTAGTCGACCGCCTCGGCGCGACGCCGGTGTTCGTCGACATCGATCTGGCCGACTACAACATCGATCCGAAGCAGATCGAGTCGCGCATCACTTCGTGCACGAAGGCGATCATGCCGGTGCATCTGTACGGTCAGTGCGCAGCGATGGACGAGATCAACCGCATCGCCACGAAGCACAACCTCGCCGTCGTCGAGGATGCCGCGCAGGCGGTCGGCGCGGAATACGACGGACGCCGCGCGGGCGTGCTCGGCACGATGGCCGCGTTTTCGTTTTTCCCGTCCAAGAATCTCGGCGCGTTCGGCGACGCCGGCGCGGTGACGTGCGAGGACGAGGCGACCTATGAGAAGCTCAACGACTTCCGCGTTCACGGGATGCGGCCGAAGTACTACCACCGCTACGTCGGCGGCAACTTCCGCATCGACGCGCTGCAGGCCGCCATTCTTCACGTCAAACTGCCACATCTCGATTCGTGGTCCGAGGGGCGGCGGCGCAATGCGGCGACCTACGCGGAGCTTTTCGCCGATGCGAACCTCGGCGAGCGCGTGATCCTGCCGCGCGAACTTCCGAAGCGGCGGCACATCTACAACCAGTACATCGTCCGCTTCGCCGACAGCGCGGCGCGCGACCGCGTGCTCAATCATCTGAAGAGCGTGAGCATCGGATGCGAGGTCTACTACCCGCTGACGCTGCCGCAGCAGGAGTGCTTCACGGACGTTCCGTCGGCCAGCGAGCACTTCCCGCACTCCGACACCGCCGCCGCGACGACGCTGGCTATTCCGATTTTTCCGGAGCTGACCAAGGACCAGATGGCCGAGGTGGTGCGGGAGATCGGGAACGGGTTGGGGTGATATTTGCTCAAGCCTCGCGACCATCAGCAACACAGACAAGAGTGTCTGTGCCACACCTGCCGCGGAGCGGCTCCAGAGGGTAGCGAGGGGTTCGAGCGAAGCGAGTACCCCTCGTTATGTGATGTCGAAAGGTTTTTTGTGCCGCGTCAGCGGGACAAGAAAGATTTTTCGAGTGCCGCTACCGCGGCACGAAGTCATGGGGCGCTCTTGTTTCGAGGGGTGTTCGCTTCGCTCTCACCCCTCGCTACCTTCTGGAGCCGCTCCGCGGCGCAAAGGCATATGCCGCGCATGCGTGGAGCCGCATGATCCCCATCCGCCACACCCTCCCGCCGCGCACGACGCCTTTCGTCAATCGGGCGCTGGTCATTACGAACGCAATCGTGTTTCTGACGCAGATTTTTCTGGGCAACCGCACGGAGAACGTCATCAACCTTTTCGGATACATCCCGGCGCGGCTGACGAATCCGGCGGCGTATGGCTACTCGATGCTGGAAGTCGCCGTCACGCTGATCACGTCGCTGTTTCTGCATGGCGGATTCGTGCACCTGATCGGGAACATGATTTATCTCTGGGTCTTCGGCGGCGCGGTTGAGGATGCGCTCGGGCACACGAGATACGCGCTCTTCTTCGTCGTCTGTGGCGCGATCGGCAGCCTCACGCACACGCTTCTTTTTCCGCATTCGACTGTGCCGTCGATCGGTGCCTCGGGCAGCATCGCCGGAATCCTCGGTGCGTTCCTGGTGCTGCGGCCGAAGGCGCGCATCGTCACGTTGCTGCCGCTGGTCGTCTACTGGGCCATGATCGAATTGCGCGCGGTCATCTTTCTGCCGATCTGGTTCGCCATGCAGTTTTTCAATGGCTTCCTCTCGATCGCGGCCGCGCACCGGACGCAGGAAGTGTCCGACATCGCGTGGTGGGCGCACGTCGGCGGATTCATTTTCGGCGCGCTCGTCGGCCTGATCGCGCGCCGAGGAAAGCGCGAACGTGTGACACCATATGCGGCCGAAACGGAGGACGTTTGAAAAAGGGAATCATTCTTGCGGGCGGCTCGGGCACGCGGCTGTATCCGATGACGTCGGCGATGTCGAAGCAGTTGCTGCCGGTTTACGACAAACCGATGATCTATTACCCGCTGACGACGCTGATGCTGGCCGGCATCACCGAATTTCTGATCATCACCACGCCCGAGGATCAGGCCAGTTTTCAAAAATTGCTCGGCAGTGGATCGCAGTGGGGGATCAAGATCAACTATGCGGTCCAGCCGGATCCGGGCGGGCTGGCGCAGGCGTTTCTGATCGGACGCGACTTCGTGGCGGGCGATCCGAGTTGCCTGATCCTCGGCGACAACATTTTCTACGGACACGGACTGCCGGATTCGCTGAAGCGCGCTGCGGAGAACGAGAGCGGCGCGACGGTCTTCGCATATCGCGTTCCCGATCCGGAGCGCTACGGCGTGGCCGAATTCGACGAGCGCGGACGCGCCATCAGCATCGAAGAGAAGCCGGAGAAACCGCGCTCCAACTTCGCCGTGACCGGACTCTATTTTTACGACGAGCGGGTCTGCGATTTCGTCGAGAACCTCAAGCCGTCAAAACGGGGAGAGCTGGAGATCACCGACCTCAATCGCGTGTATCTGCAAATCGGCGAATTGCGCGTCTAGCAGCTCGGGCGCGGTTTCGCGTGGTTCGACACGGGTACCCAGGAGTCGTTGCTGCAGGCGGCGAATTTCGTCGAGACGGTCGAGTTGCGGCAGGGTTTGAAGATCGCCTGCCCCGAGGAGGTCGCGCACTACCTCGGGCTCATCGATGACTCGCAGTTGCGCGCCCTGGCCACGCATCTGTCGCGCAGCACGTACGGCAAGTACCTGCTCAATTTGCTCGACGAACAGGCGCAGCGCGCCACGCGGACATCGACGGCGTCATGAAGCACGTCGTCGTCACCGGCGGCGCCGGCTTCATCGGCTCGAACATCGCCGATGCGTATCTGGCTCGCGGCTGGCGTGTGACGGTCATCGACAACCTCATCACTGGCAAGCCGCGCAACGTCGATCCGCGCGCGGACTTTCATCAGCTCGACATTCGCGATCAGGCCGCGGGCGATCTGATCCGCGAGTTGAAGCCCGACGTCATCAATCACCACGCCGCGCAGATGGACGTGCGCAAGTCGGTCGACGATCCTGCCGCCGACGCGGACGTCAACGTGATCGGGACGTTGCGGCTGCTCGAAGCGGCGGTGGATGCGGCGGTAAAGCGCGTGATTTTCGCGTCCACCGGCGGCGCGATTTACGGCGAGCCGGTGGAGGTGCCGCAGACGGAATCGCATCCGCTGAATCCGCTGTCGCCGTATGGCTGCGCCAAGCTGGCCGTCGAGCGCTATCTCAACTACTACCGCGTCGTGCGCGGACTCTCATCCGTCGCGCTGCGGTATGCGAACGTCTACGGACCGCGCCAGAACGCGCATGGCGAGGCGGGCGTCGTGGCAATCTTCGCGGCGAAGGTGCTCGATAACCAGCAGGCCACGATCAACGGCAGCGGCGAGCAGACGCGCGACTTCGTCTACGTCGACGACGTCGTTGCCGCGAACCTTGCTGCCTCCGATGCCGAATGGCAGGGCGAGTACAACGTCGGAACGGGTGTCGAGACGACGATCAACGAGTTGTACGACTCGCTGGCGTCGATCGCCGGCATCGCCACGCCGGCCTTGCATGCGCCGGCGAAGGAAGGCGAACAGCTACGCAGCGTGCTCGATGGCAGCCGTCTGCGGAAACTGGCGAATCTTCCCGAACGCAAACCGTTCGCCGAGGGGTTGAAAGAAACGTTCGAATGGTTTCGTAGGGATCGCGCGCGATGATCATCACGCGCAGCCCGCTGCGCATCAGCCTCGGCGGCGGCGGGACCGATCTGCCGTCGTACTACGAAAAGTTCGGCGGATTTCTGATCGCCGCGGCCATCGACCGCTACGTCTACGTCACCGTCAACCGCCCGTTCGGTCCCGGCATCCGGCTCAAGTACTCCGACATCGAAAACGTCGACACCGTCGATGAAGTGCGCCATCCCATTCTTCGCGAAGCGTTGCGGATGATGAATCTGCGTACGCCGCAGATCGAGATCACCACCCTCGCGGAAATCCCCTCGGGGACGGGACTCGGATCGTCCGGCAGTTTCACGACGGCGCTGGTCAAGGCGCTGTACGCGCATCGCCGCCGGCTGCTGCATTCGAGTGAAGTGGCGCGGCTGGCGTGCGAGATCGAGATCGAGCGATTGCACGAGCCGGTCGGCAAGCAGGATCAGTACATCGCCGCGTACGGCGGCGTGACCTGCTTCGATTTCAATCCGGACGGATCGGTCGCCGCGCGGCCGCTGACGCTGGCGATGGATACGATGTTCGAACTGGAGGACAACCTCCTCCTCTTCTTTACCGGCTTTTCGCGCAGCGCGGGAAGTCTGCTGAAGGATCAGAAAGCGCGTTCGGAATCCGACGACGTCGAGATGATCGACAACCTGCACTACGTCAAAGACCTCGGATACCGAAGCCAGACCGCGCTCGAAGCGGGACGCTGCCACGAGTTCGGCGAGTTGATGCACGAGCACTGGGAGCACAAGAAGCGGCGCTCGCACGGCATGACCAATCCGAAGATCGACGAGTGGTACGAGCTCGGCCGGCGCAACGGCGCGATCGGCGGGAAGCTCGTCGGCGCGGGCGGCGGCGGATTCCTGCTGTTCTACGCGGAGGACCGGAAATCGCTGCGGCGCGCGATGACCGAGGCGGGGCTGGAGGAAGTGCGGTTCCGGTTCGATTTCGAGGGGACGAAGGTGTTGATGTCGTAAGGCGTTGAACCACAGAGACACAGAGGACACAGAGAGATTCTGTCAAGGCTCAGCACATCGTGGACAGTTTGATGGCTCAGCACATCGTGGACAACGGAAGTGGGAGTTCGGCCTTGAAAGGGCCGAAGCTTGCTTCGGTCCATAGCCGCCACGTAGCCTCGGGGAGTGAAAGCCGTCACCCGAAGGGCCGGAGCGAAGCGGAGGAGGCGCGTAGCGCCTTGACGGCTTTCACTCCCCGGGGCTACCCGAGCCTGTAGTCATGCGTCTGGATGATTTCGTCGTGGAGAACCACGGTCATCCTTTGTGCCGCGACGTCGATGGTGGCACGCACATATTCATGGGTTGCTTCCGGCGGCATCGGAAAACGCTGACCGAAGATCTCCAGACTCAGATCGCTGCGGATGAACCGGATGAAGCTCACGCGGCCATCGGTGGGCTTGTCCAACGGCATCGGCGGAGGTGTCGGCCGATCCGGAAAGCGAAGGTCCACTCTGGACTGCTCCAGAGCATCATTCGGTGTTCGCCCTCCGATTTTCTTGCATCGCCACGTCGAGTTGTGCCGGCTCTCGAACTGCAGAGACTCGCTCCGGAACGCGTCGAATGAAGTCCTCTCCGCGCGGCGATAGAACATGCGGTTCCAGTGGTCGTTGAACTTCTCGACCACACCGTTCCGCCACGGCTCGCGGATCGGAATGAACACGATCTCCACACCGGCCGCAAAGCACAGCCGCATCATCTGTCCGCTCGCACGCGGATACCGCCGATTCCCGAAGAAAACCAGCTCGTTGTCGAGTTGCAGGATCGATGGGAGGCCCATTCTCGTCCAGACGTTCCACAGCCCTGGAATGACGTGTTCGGTGGCGCGCGAGAGAATCGGTTCTGCTGCGGCGCGGCCACTGGATACATCGACCCCATTCAATGAGTAGAACCGTTTGCCGCCAACGTAACGCGGGCCGACGAAATCGAACTGATGTACCGATCCCGGCTTCATCGCCAGCGGTGCCGGATACCTGGTTCCTTTCGGCATCCGCCGCTTCGGCACCGTCAGTCCGGCAACCTTGAGGATTCGTTTGATCGTCGAGATCGATGGCGGCTCGATCTGCTCGTCCTCCAACTCCCAGGCGATCATCTGCGCACTCACGAACGTGCCTGCCGCTTCCAGCCGCCGCCGGGTCTCGATGATCCGCGTCCGCAGATCCTCTTCGCACGCTCCCGGGTCGTGACGCCGCCTCGATCGCTCCTCGTTCCAACCCGTCTCTTCGTGTTCGGCACGACTGAGCCATTTATAAAACCAGCTCCGCGATCGCTTCAGCGACGCGCAAATCGCTCCGATCCGTTCTCCCCGCCGATACCGCTCCACCGCCAGTAATCTCTCCACTTCGCGACCATCCATCGACGCCACCTCCTTCGGCAGCGTCGTACGGCTCCCATCGCTTGTCCACGATGTGCTGAGCCTTCAAGATGTCCACGATGTGCTGAGCCACATCAAGATTCCTCTGTGATCTCTGTGCCTCTGTGGTGATAACCCTCGGTACAATGCGCCCGCGCTGATGAGCTATACCGAACAACACCTTCGCGAAGCGTCCGCGATCATCGACAAACTCGATGCGGATGCCATCGAGCGGACCGCGGTCCTGCTCGCCGAACTGCGCGAGCGCCGCGGACGTCTTTTCCTCCTCGGCGTCGGCGGCAGCGCGGCCAATTGCTCCCATGCGGTCAACGACTTCCGCAAGATCTGCGGCATCGAAGCGTATGCGCCGACCGACAACGTCAGCGAGTTAACGGCGCGCACGAACGACGAGGGGTGGGCGTCGGTCTTCATCGAATGGCTGAAGGTGAGCCGGCTGAGTCCGGCGGACATGCTCTTCATCTTTTCGGTCGGCGGCGGAAATCGGGAGAAGAACGTCAGCCCGAACCTTGTTGCGGCGCTGGAATTCGGAAAAGAGGTCGGGGCGAAGATCGGCGGGATCGTCGGCCGCGACGGAGGCTACACGGCCACGGTCGCCGACGCCTGCGTCATCATCCCCACCGTCAATCCGCAGAACGTCACGCCGCACACGGAAGCGTTTCAGGCCGTGGTGTGGCACCTGCTGGTCTCGCATCCAGCGCTGAAAGCAGCGGAAACGAAGTGGGAATCGACGAAGTGATGAAAGCCGTGTTTCTCGATCGCGACGGAGTCATCAATCGCGCCGTCATGCGCGATGGAAAGCCGCATCCGCCCGACCGCGTCGAGGATCTCGAAGTGCTGGAGGGGGTTCCCGACGCGCTGCGGAAGCTGCGCGGCGCCGGCTTTCGCCTGATCGTCGTTACGAATCAGCCCGACGTCGCGCGCGGCACGCAGACTCGCGAAACGATTGAAGCGATGCACGTGCGTCTGATGTCCGAGTTGCCGGTTGACGACGTCGTGACCTGCTACCACGACGACGGCGACGCCTGCGACTGCCGCAAGCCAAAGGCGGGCGCATTGATCGACGCTGCGCAACGGCACGGCCTCCAGCTCAATCGTTCGTTCATGGTCGGCGACCGCTGGCGCGACATCGAAGCGGGTCAGCGCGCCGGCTGCCGATGCCTTTTCGTCGATCACGGCTACGCCGAACGGCAGCCGGCCGGATCGTTCGTGCGCGTGGCGTCGCTGGCCGCGGCCGCGGAATGGATTCTCAGCAATCAATGATGAAGCGACTCGAAGATCTCACCGTCAAAATTTTTGCCGACGGCGCCGAGAAGGGCGGGATGCTGGAAATGTACGCCAAGCCGTACATCAAAGGCTTCACCACCAATCCGACGCTGATGCACAAGGCCGGGCTGACTGACTACCGCGCCTTCGCCCACGACATCGTGGCCGCGATTCCCGACCGGCCGATCTCGTTCGAAGTCTTCTCCGACGAATTCGACGAGATGGAGCGGCAGGCGCGCGAGATCGCCACGTGGGGCGAGAACGTCTACGTGAAAATCCCCGTGACGAACACGCGCCGAGAGCCGGCGTATGACCTCGTGCGTCGGCTGGCCAACGAAGGGGTGAAACTCAACATCACCGCCATCATGACCATCGATCAGGTGCGCAACGTCGTCGACGCGGTGAAGGACGGCGCGCCGTCGTGCGTCTCCGTCTTTGCCGGACGCATCGCCGACACCGGCCGTGATCCCGTTCCGATCATGTCCGAGTGCGTCGAAATCCTGAAGGCTTCGCCGCGGGCGGAACTGATCTGGGCCAGCCCGCGCGAGTTGCTGAACATCATTCAGGCCGACGCCATCGGCTGCCACATCATCACCGTCACCAACGACATCCTCAAGAAGCTGCCGCTGATCGGGAAGGACCTCGGCGACTATTCGCTCGACACGGTCAAAATGTTTTTTGACGACGGCCGGAAGGCGGGGTTCACGCTTTGATTTTCGTAACGGGCGCGGCCGGCTTCATCGGCTTTCATGTGTCGAAGCGGTTGCTCGAGCGCGGCGAAGATGTCGTCGGCATCGACAACCTCAACGATTACTACGATCCGGCGCTGAAGCATGCGCGGCTGGACATTCTGCGGAAGTTCGAACATTTCGAATTCGTCCATGCCGATGTCGCGCATCAGGCCGAGATGGCCGAGCTGTTCGCGAGCCGCAAGCCGCAGCGCGTCGTCCATCTCGCCGCGCAGGCCGGCGTGCGCTACTCGCTGACCAATCCGCACGCCTACACCGAGAGCAACATCACCGGCTTCCTGAACATCCTCGAGGGATGCCGGCACAACGGCGTCGAGCATCTCGTCTACGCCTCGTCCAGTTCCGTCTACGGCGCGAACACGAAGCAGCCGTTCTCGGAGCACGACAACATCGATCATCCCGTCTCGCTCTACGCCGCGACGAAAAAAGCGAACGAGCTGATGGCACACACGTACGCGCATCTTTTCGGCGTCGCGTCGACCGGCCTGCGTTTCTTCACGGTGTACGGACCGTGGGGCCGGCCGGATATGGCTCTGTTCCGATTCACGCGCGGCATCCTGGCCGGCGAGCCGATCCCGGTGTTCAACGAAGGGAAGATGATCCGCGACTTCACCTACATCGACGACATCGTCGAAGGCGTGATCCGTGTACTCGACCAGCGCGCCGAACCCGATCCGGCGTGGAGCGGCGATGATCCCGATCCGGCCCGCAGCTATGCGCCGTACCGCGTCTTCAACATTGGCAACAATCGTCCGGTGCTCCTTCTCGATTACATCGCCGCGCTCGAAGAGGCGCTGGGAAAGAAAGCGCAGCTCGATCTTCTTCCCATGCAGCCGGGCGACGTCGTCTCCACGCGCGCGGACGTCAGCGAGCTGGAGAAGGCCGTCGGCTTTCATCCGTCGATCACGATCGGCGACGGGATTGCACGATTTGTAACGTGGTACAAAGACTACTTCCAGGTGCCCTAACGTGACTGCTTCCACCACTGATACTCAGACTCTCGATACGTTTCTCGAAGCCGTTCGCGCCCGTACCGCCGTCGTCGGCGTGATCGGACTCGGATACGTCGGTCTTCCGCTCGTGCTGCTGTTCGAAGAGCGCGGCTTCCCGGTCATCGGCTTCGACGTCGACGCCAACAAGACCTCGGCGCTGAACCGCGGCGAGTCGTACATCAAACACATCGGTGTCGAGCGGATCAGCAAGGCCTTCAGCACCGATCGCGTTATCGCCACGACGAACTTCGACCGGCTGGCCGAGTGCGACGCCGTCATCATCTGCGTCCCCACGCCCCTCGGCGTTCATCGCGAGCCCGATCTGAAGTACATCCGCATGACCGCCGAAGCGATCGCGGAACGGATCCGGCCGGGGCAGTTGATCGTGCTGGAGTCGACGACGTATCCCGGCACCACGCGCGAAGAGTTGCTGACGCGCTTCGACAAAAAGGGCATCGTCTGCGGACGCGACTACTTCCTCGCGTTCTCGCCCGAGCGCGAGGATCCCGGCAACGAGCACTTCAACACGCGCACGATTCCGAAGGTCGTCGGCGCCATCGATGAGCCGTCGCTCCGCGCAGCCGAGGCGCTTTACGCGTCGGTGATCGATCGCGTGGTCACCGTCTCCAGCGCGGAAGTGGCGGAGTCGGCCAAGCTGCTGGAGAACATCTTCCGTGCCGTCAACATCGCGCTCGTCAACGAGATGAAAATCGTCTTCGAGCGGATGGGCATCGACGTCTGGGAAGTGATCGAAGCGGCCAAGACCAAGCCCTTCGGCTTCATGCCCTTCTATCCCGGTCCGGGACTGGGCGGCCACTGCATTCCGCTCGATCCGTTCTACCTGACGTGGAAGGCCGCCGAGTATGGGACGTGGGCGCGCTTCATCGAGCTGGCCGGTGAGATCAACACGTCCATGCCGCGATACGTGATCGATCGGACCACCGAGGCGGTGAATCAGATCGGGAAGAGCATCGTTGGCGCGAAGGTGGTCGTGCTGGGACTCTCCTACAAAGCGGACATCGACGACGATCGCGAATCGCCCTCCTTCGAGCTGATCGAATTGCTGCAGGAGCGCGGCGCGATCGTTTCGTATTGCGATCCGTTCGTTCCGACGGCGCGGCGAGGACGCAAGCACGACATCAACCTCAGCTCCGTTTCATGTACGGCCGAGGAGTTCGCAAAGTACGACGCGGTGCTGATCTCGACCGCGCATTCACAGTTCGCCGATCCGAAGTTGTACGCGTCGGCGAAGCTGGTCATCGACACGCGCAACGTCGTGCCGCGCGACGCCGGCATCAACGTCGTCCGGGCCTGAGATGGCGAAAACCGCGCTCATCACCGGCATCACGGGACAGGACGGCTCCTACCTGGCCGAGTTGCTGATCGCGAAAGGGTATGTCGTGCACGGCATCGTGCGCCGCTCGTCGTCGTTGAACACGGCCCGGATCGATTCGATCTACCAGGATCCACAGGAAGAAGAACGGCGGCTCATCCTTCACTACGGCGATCTGAATGACAGCTCGTCGCTCAACCGCATCCTACGCATCGTCAATCCCGACGAGATTTACAACCTCGGCGCGCAGAGCCACGTGAAGGTGTCGTTTGACACGCCCGAGTACACCGGCGAGGTGACGGGACTCGGCGCGGCGCGGTTGCTCGAAGCGATTCGCGAGCTGCAGATCCGGCCGCGCATCTATCAGGCATCGTCGTCGGAGATGTTCGGCAAAGTCGCCGAGTCGCCGCAGAACGAGCGGACGCCGTTCTATCCGCGCAGCCCGTACGGGGCGGCCAAGCTGTATGCGTATTGGATGACCGTGAATTACCGCGAGGCATACGGTCTCTTCGCCGTCAACGGGATTCTCTTCAACCACGAGTCGCCGCGCCGCGGGGAGACGTTCGTGTCGCGCAAAGTCACGCACGCGGCGAGCCGCATCAAGTTCGGACTGCAGGACCGCCTCTACCTCGGCAATCTCGACGCGCGCCGCGACTGGGGCTACGCGAAGGACTACGTCGAGGCGATGTGGCTGATGCTCCAGCAGGATTCGCCGGAAGACTATGTGATCGCGACCGGCGAGACGCACACCGTGCGGGAGCTCTGCGACCGCGCCTTCGCGCGAACCGGCGTCGAGTTGTCGTGGGAGGGAAGCGGCACCGAGGAACGCGGCATCGACAGACAGTCGGGCAAAGTCCGTGTCGAAATCGATCCGCGCTACCTTCGCCCCACGGAGGTCGAGCTCCTTCTCGGCGATGCCACGAAGGCGAAAGAGAAGCTCGGTTGGTCGCCGCGCACGACATTCAACGAGCTCGTCGATCTCATGGTCGACGCCGACCTCGTGCTCTCCGCCGAGGAGTCGCGCCGCAGTTCTCAGTGATCTCTGTGTCTCTGTGGTTCAAACGGTGGACGCCGGCGCTCCGGCGACGAGTTGGAGATCGTTGTTGACCATCTCGCGCACGAGATCGTGAAACGAGTGAGACGGCTTCCATCCCAGCACGCTTCGCGCTTTGCTTGCGTCGCCGACGAGCAGATCGACTTCGGCGGGGCGGATGAAGCGCTCGTCGACTTTTACGTACTGGCGGTAGTCGAGTCCGAGCTCCGAGAACGCCATCTCGCAGAACTCGCGGACGGTGTGGGTTTCGCCGGTGGCGACGACGTAATCGTCCGGCGCCGGCTGCTGCAGAATCAGATGCATGGCCTTGACGTAATCGGCGGCGTGACCCCAGTCGCGTTGTGCGTCGAGATTGCCGAGGCGCAGTTCCGTGGCCAGTCCGACTTTGATCTTCGCGGCGGTGCTGGTGATTTTGCGCGTGACGAATTCGAATCCGCGCCGCGGCCCCTCGTGATTGAACAGGATGCCGCTGCAGGCGAACATCCCGTACGACTCGCGGTAGTTACGCGTCAGATCGAATCCCGCCACCTTGCTGATGCCGTAGGGGCTGCGCGGATAGAACGGCGTCGTCTCGGTCTGCGGAACCTCGCGCACTTTGCCGAACATCTCGCTCGATCCGGCGAAATAGAAACGGCACGTCGGACGCAGCTCGCGCAGCGCGGCGAGCATGTAATGCGTGCCGTTGATGTTCGTCGACATCGTCGAGAAACCGTCGAGGAAGCTTTCGGCGACGAAGCTCTGCGCGGCGAGGTGGTAGCACTCGTGAAACTCGTGCCGGCTCATGATGTGGAAGATGCTCGGATAACTCTCGAGCGTGGCGGGATGGAGGATGAGGCGATCGGCGAGGTGCGCGATGCGGCCGAGGCGCAGTTCCGGAGTCTCCAGCGCAACGCGGCGGACGATGCCGTGAACCTCATAGCCGAGGCCGAGGAGCAGTTCGGCGAGGTAGCTGCCATCCTGCCCTGTGATGCCGGTGATCAGCGCGCGTTTTCCCATCAGATCTCCGCGGGGGGCCGGTGCAACCTCTTTGATACTATCAAAGGCTCGGTGCGCCGGACATGACGCCGGATTCATTCTGGAGTGGACGACGGGTGCTGCTGACCGGCGGCAACGGCTTTCTCGGCAGCTTCGTGCGCGAGCGGATCGCTGTCCGAGGTGCGACGGCGATCTTCACGCCGCGGCGCTCGGAGCTGGACCTTTGTGATGCGAGCGCTGTCCGCGCATACCTCGGCGACATTCGTCCGGATCTCATCATCCACGCCGCCGCCGTCGTGGGCGGTATCGGCGCCAACCGTCTGCATCCCGGCCAGTTTTTCTACGACAACGCCGTGATGGGGCTGCACCTGATCGAGGAGTCGCGCGTGGCGGGCGTCGAAAAGTTCGTCTGCCTCGGCACGATCTGCGCGTATCCGAAGTTCGCGCCGATTCCGTTCCGCGAAGAGGAGCTGTGGAATGGATATCCCGAGGAGACGAACGCGCCGTATGGGCTGGCGAAGAAGATGTTGCTGGTGCAACTGCAGTCGTACCGGCAGGAGTACGGATTCAACGGCATCTTCCTGCTGCCGGTGAATCTGTATGGACCGCGCGACAACTTCGATCTCGAGACCAGTCACGTGATTCCGGCCATGATCCGCAAGTTCGTGGAGGCGCGCGAACGGGGAGAGCGGCAGGTCGTGCTGTGGGGCGACGGTTCGCCGACGCGCGAGTTTCTCTACGTGGAGGATGCGGCCGAGGGAGTCGTCGCGGCCGCGGAGCGCTACGACGGCGCCGAGCCGGTCAACCTCGGGCGCGGCGAAGAGATCGCCATCCGCGATCTGGCGCGCCTGATCGCCGAGAAGACCGGCTACCGAGGCGACATCGTGTGGGATGCGACGAAGCCGAACGGCCAGCCGCGTCGAATGCTCGACGTCTCTCGCGCCGAGCGCGAATTCGGATTCCGCGCACGGACGTCGTTCGAGGACGGCCTGGCGAAGACGATCGCGTGGTACGAAGCATCACGCTGATTTTCGTAGCAATCGATGCAGCGTCCCCCAGAACGTGCGGCTACCAACGCTTTCCGGATGCAGCAAAAGCGCGCGGCCGAGTGACGCTGCGGCACGAAGACGATCGCCGCGACTGCTGGCTTCGACGGAACGGCGCATCAGCTGCGTCGCGCGGCACCAGCGCCTGTCGGCGCCGTGCAATTCGTTCATGTAGTGCTCGGCGATTGCGTCAAACTCGCGGTCCATGCGATCGCCTTCCGCGACGGTTTTGCTCGTGGGGTGAAGGCGGTACTTCGCCACCGCTGCGGGCAGGTGCTTGCAGGTGAATCCTTCCAGAAGAAGCCGCGTGTAGAGATCGCTATCGAAAACGTATTGCCAGCGCTCGTCGAAGCCTCGTTTCATCAACGGCGCTCGCCAGAACATGCCGGGTTGCGGCGCGCGGAACGCCCACGACAGGCAATGCGCCGCGGACTTCGGGACATTGGCTGCGATGAGCTGCGTCGGATATCCGTCGCCGAACACGATCGTGTCGCCGCACAGCCATTGGCATTGCGGCTCTTCGCGAAAAACGTTCATCGCCGCCGCAAATGCGCCGGGCAAGTAGACATCGTCGCTGTTGATGAATGCGGCCACATCGCCGGTCATGTGCTCGATTCCCTTGTTGATGGCGTGAACCTGTCCGCGATCGGGTTCGCTGACCCAGTAAGCGAGATGCCGTTCGTAACGGCGGATGATGTTGACGCTGTCGTCGTTGCTGCCGCCGTCGATGATGATGTATTCGAGGTTCTCGTAGTTCTGATTCAGAACCGAGAGGATGGTCTCCTCGAGAAATCGTCCCTGATTGAAGGACGGCGTGATGATGCTCAATTTCGGGATCATGTGAGGCGCGAAAAGAGCCGCAGCGGATACGCCGCAAAGTAGCCGAGGTTCCGCGCGTCGTAGCGAAGGCTTCGGAGGGCGTGCCATGCGAAACGCGATGGTTGCCGCGTCCCGAAATAGCATCCGGCCAGCACGCGATGCAGCCGGCCGTACGACAGATTTCGCACGGACTGTACGGCGGGATCGGGCGACGCGAACGCTTTCGCGAGCGCCAGCAGCATCCCCCTCTCCATCTCCGGGATGTTGTGATGCGCGCCGCTTCCGTGCATTCGGTAACGCACCAGTGGCCCGGCGGCGAATCCGATCGCGTATCGCGACGCGACGCGGTACGAGAAGTCCCAATCCTCCGAACCGATCATTCGCGTGTCGAAACCGCCGATCTCTTCGGCCACTCGCCTCGGCACCATCATGTTGCTGCCCGGCGCGGCGATCACCGGTTCATGGCGCAACATGTTGATGGCCACGCGTCCCTCGATTCCGTGTGGCAGCACGTGCAGCGTCCGTCCTTCAGCATCGAACGATTCTGCGCCGCAATAAGCCAGTCCGAAATTCGGATCGGCGTCGAATCGCGCCATCTGCGCTTCGAGCACCGCCGGCTGCCAGAGATCGTCGGCATCCAGAAACGCGACGTACTCTCCACGGGCCGCCGCGATGCCGGCGTTCCGGGCAGCCGACACTCCCTGATTCTGTTGTCGAATCGCACGAATCCGGTTTCCGTACGCGGCCAGAACCTCCGGCGTATCGTCGGTGGATCCGTCGTCGACGACGATCACCTCGAACGCCGGATACGTTTGCGCGAACACGCTTTCGATCGCTTCGGGGAGATAGCGGCCGTAGTTGAACGCCGGGATGATGACCGAGATCGTGTTCACGGCGTGGTCGCGCATTCCTCGTCGACGGCAACGGGCTCGGGACTTCCGGAAAGCGCCCGGTAGAGGCGCATGTATCGCGCGGTGCCGACGGAGTGGAGATCGAAGCAGCGATGCGCAACTTCGCGGCAGGCATCAGCGAAGCCGGGCTCCTTTCGCAGTGCGTCCGCTTTTCGAAAGGCTTTCGCGTACGACCGATCATCGAGGCCGTCGACGAGTACTCCGACGCGCTCGTTGTCGATCATCGCATCCATGTCGCCGATCCCTCGGGTCGAAATGACCGGCAGTCCGCTGGCCAGGTACTCGGCGAACTTCGTCGGCGACGCGGCCATTCTCGAGTAGCCCGGCTTGACCCAGCTCATGGCGATATCGCTCGCGCAAAGGTACGCCGGCAGTTTTTCCGGCGGAACGTATGCGATGTGGAAGTCGGCGGCCGGAATGCCGGTGCGTTCGAGCTGTTCGCGGATCAATCGCGGCGCGCTGTGTGTGGTGACGAGAAGAAACGCGGTCGCATCGATCGTTCGCGCAACGGCGAAGAAATCGGCGAGCTCCTTGGTCAGATAGGGGATGCCGAGGGATCCGGCATAGACGACGATCGTGCGGCCGCGCGCACCGATTGCCTCGCGAATGTCTTCCTGCGGCGCGCTCCAGCGTTCCGGATCGAAGCACGTCGGGATGATCTGAATCGGTTTCTCGCTGACGGCGGGGAACATCTCGGCGCGTGCGCGATCGGTCAGCACGACGAATCCATCGGCGCGAAAGAGAACGTTCTTCACCAGTTTCGTGATGCGATAGAGCAGGCCGCCAGCACGCCAGTTACCTGCCTCGACGTAGTACTCCGCGAGCAGTCCGCGAATGTCGAAGATGACCTGAGCGCCGGTGAATGGGCGGGCTAGCAGGCCGATGAGCGCAGCGAGGTGGCTTCGTCCGTGGATGATGCCGATCCGTTCGCGCCGCACCGTCCGGATCACGCGCAGCGTTCCGTTGACGATGTCGACGATCTTCGCCGGCAGCGACGGGCGGCTGTGATACGGCAACGTCAACCACTCGATGCCGTCGTCGCGAAGACGCGCGCGCCAGGTCTCCGCCGGCTCCGTCGTCCAGTGCTCCGGCATCGCGCGTTCGAAGGTGAGCAGCCACACTTTCGTCCCGGCCCGCGACATTCCGCGGAGGTACGGAAGAACCTGCGTCTGCACCAGCGGTTCGTACAAGCTGAAGTAGCAGACGTAAAGCGTCCGCAGTTCACGTTCGACAACAGCCGTCATGCGATGGCCGCCGAGAGGCAATTCGCTGCCGGTACGTTGCGCGATTCCGTCCACGCCTCGAACATGAGCACGGTCCAGAGATAGCTTTGCCATTCCGAATGGCCGGCCAGATGCGCGCGCCACATTTCGGTCACGCGCGTTGCGTCGAGGAACCCTTCGCGGCGGATACGCGCGTCGTCGAGCAGGCTTTCGGCCCACCCGCGTAATGGTCCTCGGAGCCAGTCGCCGACCGGTACGCCGAATCCCATCTTGGGACGGTCGACCAGTTCGCGCGGAACGTGTTGATAGAGAAGATTTCGGAGCAGCAGCTTTCCGCGGCCGTTTTTCACTTTCATCGAGAGAGGGAGACTCCATGCGAATTCGACGAGCCGGTGATCGAGCAGCGGTTCGCGCGCTTCGAGGCTGACCGCCATGCTGGCGCGGTCGACTTTGACGAGGATGTCGTCGGGTAGATACCCGATCTGATCGAAATACATCATCCGCTCGATCGGGTCGGGAAGTTGCGCGCGGCGCAAACGATCCGAACACGGCAGGTTGGTTTCGCCGGCGCCGAGGACGAGCGATTTCCAATGCGAGACCACCTCGAAATAGATCGCGTCTTCGTCGTCGCCGGCTGCCAGAACGCGAGCGAGTTTGTGAAGCCGCTCGCCGGGACGATTCTGCCGCAGCGATCGCGGCGTCACCGGTGTCGCAACGCGGAAGGCTGCGTCCCACGTTTCTTTGCGGACCGCGGTAATTGCGCGCGCGGCCGGACGCCGCATCAGCCGCGGGATCCGCGCGATCTTCGCGCGCGTGCATTCCGCGAGGAAGTAGTGATGATATCCACCGAACAACTCGTCGCCGCCGTCGCCGGAAAGACAGACGGTGACATGACGCCGCGCCATCGCCGAGACGAGATACGTCGGAATCTGCGAGGAGTCAGCGAACGGCTCGTCGTAAATCGACGGCAGGTTCGGAATGACGTTGAGAGCCTCATCGGCGGAAACGTAAAGCTCCTCGTGTTGTGTGCCGAGGTGACGCGCGACGCTGGCCGCGTAGCGCGCCTCGTCATATTCGCGATCCGGCGAACCGATGGAGAACGTCTTCACGGGCGCCGTGCTCTGCGCTTGCATGTACGCGGTCACGATCGACGAGTCGATGCCGCCGGAGAGAAAGACTCCGAGCGGAACGTCGGCGATCATGCGCAGCCTGACGGCGTCGCGCAGGAGCGTGTCGAGCTCGCGCGAGGCGTCCTCGAACGTTCCGCGGAACCGGTTGGCCGCACCTCGCTCTGCTGCTTCCGCCGCGGACCAATACACCTCGGTGCGCGCTTCGCCGCTGCTCGAAATCGTCACGATCGTTCCCGGTGACACTTTCGCGATGCCCTCGTAAATCGTGAAGGGCGCCGGCACGTACGTGAGCCGGAAGTAGAGCGCCAGGGCATTTCGATCGATGACCGGCTGGAAGTCGGGATGCGCTTGAAACGCGTTCAGTTGCGACGCGAAAAGAATCGTTTCTCCGGTGCGGCCCCAGTAGAGCGGCTTCACTCCCATGCGGTCGCGGATGAGATGCAGCTCCTGCCGCTCGCGGTCCCAGAGCGCGATCGCAAACATACCGATGAAACGTTTTACGGCAGCGAGTCCCCACGCTTCGAAGGAGGCCAGAATCACTTCGGTATCCGAATAGCCGCGGAAATCGGGAGCCAGGCCGGCTTTGACGAGCTCCTCGCGAATGGCCTCGAAGTTGTAGACCTCGCCGTTGAAGACGATGACGTATCGACCCGACGCCGACAACATCGGCTGATGGCCGGCCGGAGAAAGGTCGACGATCGACAGACGCCGGAACCCGAACGCGAGTCCGGCTCGCGAGTCGACCCATTCTCCCGAATCATCGGGACCGCGATGGCGAAGGCAATCGGCCATCCGGCGCGCGACGTCGCGCCGCTGATCCGCGTTCATCGCGCCGCCGAGGAAGCCTGCCAGTCCGCACATGGTTCCGGCATAGTACGAGGGAAATCGTTTCGGCCGCTGCCGTGGTATGAATCTCACCGACCGACTATGTGTGGAATCACCGGCATCTGGAGAAAGCGGGGCGACGTTGCGGACACGGCCGCGCGGATGACCGACTGCCTCGTGCATCGTGGACCGGACGACGCCGGCGTCTGGTCGGATTCCGATGCCGGTGTCGCGCTCGGATTCCGGCGGCTGTCGATCATCGATCTCTCGCCGGCCGGGCATCAGCCGATGCAATCGGCAACCGGCCGCTTCACGATGATTTTCAACGGCGAGGTTTACAACTTCGCGGCGATCCGTGAGGAGTTGCAGCGCAACGGACTCGCTCCCGACTGGCGCGGACATTCCGATACGGAAGTGATTCTGGCGGCCTTCGAAGCGTGGGGTCTCGACGCGGCCGTGAAACGCTTCGTCGGCATGTTCGCGTTCGCGCTGTGGGACGGCCGCGAGCGGCTTCTGCATCTCGTGCGCGACCGCATGGGCGTCAAGCCGCTGTACTACACCGCCGCGCACGACGCCGTCCTTTTCGGTTCCGAACTGAAGTCGATGACCGTGGCCGAGGAGTGCCCGACCACGATCAGCCGCGATGCGCTGTCGTTGTACACGCGTTTCGCGTATGTGCCGGTGCCGTACACGATCTACGAGGACGTCTGGAAAGTGCGCCCCGGGATGATCGTCACGTTCGACGCCGATCATCGCCGAACGGAACGCGAGTATTGGTCGCTGCGCGACGTCATCGAGCGCACGTCGGCGGATCGTTTCGTTGGCAGCGACGCTGAGGCGATCGAGAAACTCGATGAGGTGGCGCGGGAAGCAGTACGGCTGCGCATGATCGCCGACGTTCCGCTCGGAGTTTTTCTCTCCGGCGGCGTCGACTCATCGCTGGTCACGGCGCTCATGCAGGCGCAGAGCAGCGGAGCGGTGAAGACGTTCAGCATCGGTTTTCGCGAGGCTGAATACGACGAAGCCCACTACGCCGCGGCGGTGGCGAAACACCTCGGCACGGAGCACACGGAGCTTTACGTCGCCCCGTCCGATGCGCGCGACGTCATCCCGAAGTTGCCGTACATCTACGACGAGCCGTTCGCCGATTCGTCGCAGATTCCGACGTATCTCGTTTCGAAACTCGCCCGCGAGCACGTGACCGTGAGTCTTTCCGGCGACGGCGGCGACGAGTTTTTCGCCGGCTATCACCGCTACTTCCTCGGCCGCAAACTTTGGGACAAGGCGGATTTGTTGCCGCGCTTCGCACGGCCGATGGCCGCGGCGGCGATGCGCGCGGTGCCGATTCGGAGGTGGAACACCCTGTTGTCGCCGCAGCGCCGCTTCGTCCCGCGCGCGCTGCGACGCGAGCGGGCGGGAGAGCGCATTCACAAATTGGCGGCGGCCATGACCACGACCGATCCGGACGCGCTTTACCGCGAGGTCGTCGCGCAGTGGCCCGGCCTCGTGCCCGGCGCGCGCGATCTGCCCATCGCCATCACCGACCGCGCCGCGTGGCCGCGCATCGACGACTACATCGAGCGGATGATGTACTTCGATCAGGTCTCCTACCTGCCCGACGACATCCTGGTGAAGGTCGACCGCGCCAGCATGGCCGTGAGCCTCGAGGCGCGCGAGCCGCTGCTTGATCATCGCCTCATCGAGTTCGCGTGGCGCCTGCCGCTGTCGATGAAGCTGCGTGAAGGCGGCGGCAAGTGGATTCTCAAGAAGCTGCTGGCGCGCTACGTCCCGCAAACGCTGATCGATCGTCCGAAGATGGGATTCGGCCTTCCCATCGATCACTGGCTTCGTGGTCCGTTACGCGAATGGGGCGAGTCGCTTCTGAACAAAAAGCGTTTGCGTGATGAAGGCTTCTTCGACGCGCGCGCCGTGCGCGAGAAGTGGACGGAGCACACGACCGGACGCGGCGAATGGCAGCAGTATCTCTGGACGGTGCTGATGTTCCAGGCCTGGCTCGACGCGCGGCGCGGCGAAGCGGTCAGTGCTGAACCGGCCGGTGTCGCCCGATACTCTGCTCTCGCTCCTTCAGCGCGATGACCAGGATCTGACCGTCCGGCGCGGTCATGAGCTGCGGTCTCATGTCGGACGAAATCGCCGAGTAGTGATCGACGGCCGTGTTCATCTTGTCGTACTGATTCAACTGGAACGGATCCTTCTGATCCGGAATCGCGCTGCCGGCGGCGAAGCGGCGAACGATCAGCCATCGCCCGTCGGCCATGCCCACCGGCACGGCGATGACCTGCGGATCTCCATTCGCGAGCACGAGCTCCGTGCTGGCGCAATTCCAGTCGGCGCACGTTTTCACGGTCCAGAGATGCGCGAGCGGTACGCAGGGACAGTCCGCGGATACCGGTGCGGCGAGCAGCGCGGCGGTGATGGCGATGAGAAGAAGGTTGCGCATGGCGGTCTCCTGCGCGCGACTTCTTGAAACAGTTGTGCCATCGCGGGAAATGAATTTGGAGCAGCCGCCGGGTGCAGCAACGGTTGCGTCCGGTCGACATGGCGCGCCAATTGAACCGGGGCCAGCCAGTTATTTGGCTGATCAAACCCGGAGCAGTTCATGACCCGAATACGTCAAGTCATCATCGCTGCAACGTTTCTCCTCAGTGCTCCTGCCTTCGCTGCAACCTTCGTCGTTCCTGATGACCGCGACCTGCCGAAGCGCGCCGATGCCATCGTCGTTGGAACCGCGATCGACAGTTACCCGCAATGGTCTGCCGATGGCGGCGTCGAGACGCTGACCGTGTTCTCCGTCGGCGAAGTCATCAAGGGCAATGTGTCGCCGACGATCAACATCGTCGAGCCGGGAGGTTCGATCGATGGCGTCAGTGTCGTGATCGCCGGAGTTCCGCACTTCGCAGCCGGCGAAAAGGCGCTGCTCTTTTTGCGCAAGACCGGCGCCGACCGTTGGGCGGTCGCGGATCTCGCCGTCGGCAAGTTCACGGCGGTTGCAGACGGGAGCGAGCGCCTGCTCCAGCGCGATGCCGACGGCATCGCCGGATGGGACTCGCACCTGAAGCCGTTCGTCGACCATCCGCGCGACGAAGCCCGTTTTCTCGCATTCGTGCGCGAGGTAGCCGCCGGACGGAACGACGCGGTGGCCGACTACTTCGTCGACCGTTCACCTCTTCGGCCGCGCACGCAATCGTTGACGCCTCAGACACTGACGCCCAAGCCGACCATCGCTCCGTTCAGCGCGACGTCCTACACCATCAACATCAGCGGCGCGATGGGATCACGCTGGGACGTCTTTCCGAATCCGGTCACGTTCGTGAGCGGAACGCAGGCCGAACCTGGCGCACCGGGAGGAGGAGTCACCGCCATCCAGGTCGCCTTCGCCTCGTGGGACAACGACTGCGGATCGAACGTCAACTACGTTTACGGCGGCACGGATAACGGCACGCACACGCAAGGGCTGCATGCGGTGGACGGCGCCAACACGATTCTCTTCGAGCGCGATCTCAGCTCATGGGGTGTCACGCCCTTCACCTGCAGCGGCAACAGTTACAGCGGCACGCTCGGCATCGGCGGCATCACGGATGCGTCGGGAACGAACACGATCTTCGGCGAGAACTTCGCTACGACCAACGAAGCGGACGTGGAGATGAATCGCGGCATCGCCAACTGCACGCTGCTCTTCACGAATGGTGATTTCAACAGCGCCGTCACGCACGAGGTCGGACACACGCTCGGCTTCCGCCATTCCGATCAGACGCGCGACTCCAAAGCGGCCTGCACGACCGATCCATCGCTGGAATGCTCGGATCTGGCGATCATGAAGTCGTTCATCAGCACCGGACTGAATGGTGCGCTCCAAACGTGGGATCAGCACGCGGTTCAGGCGGTCTACTCCGGCAACATCTGCGCGCCGAATTCGACGCCACCGCCGCCGCCGCCTCCTCCTCCAACCTGCACGCCGCCATCGATTACGTCGCAGCCGCAGTCCGGTACCGTTCGCGTGTCAAATGGCGCGACGCTCACGGTCGGCGCGACCGGCACGTCGTTGACGTATCAATGGTTCATCGGCGCTTCGGGCAATACGTCGAATCCGATCGGCGGCGCGGTCGGACCCTCGGTCAGCGTTTCGCCGCAGCAGACCACCAGCTTCTGGGTGCGCGTCAGCAACTCCTGCGGCACCGTGAACAGCGCCACGGCCACGGTCACGGTCGTGGGCAATGCGCCTGCGGCGAAGTTCTTCCTCATCACTCCATGCCGCGCCGTCGACACGCGCGGCGGCGGAGCGATCCCTGCCAACGGTACCCGCACGGTCGGCATCGCCGGAGTGTGCGGCGTTCCGTCGGGTGCGACGGCGCTGGCCGTCAATCTCACGGCGGTCAGCCCGCCGTCGAGCGGGTTCGTCACGCTTTATCCGGGTCCTGCGATTGCCACGCGCCCGAACGTAAGCACGATCAACTACACCACCGGCCGGACGCTTGCGAACAACGCGCGCGTCGCGTTAGGGCCGGACGGCTCTCTCAACATCTTCAACTCCAGCTCTTCACCGGTCGACGTCCTCATCGACATTCAGGGGTACTTCAAATGAAAACGATCATCCGGCTCACTCTCATCACCATCGCACTCTCGCTTTCGGCGACGGCAGCGCAGGCGCAGTTTTCGTTCTTCGCGATCACGCCGTGCCGCGCGGTAGATACTCGCGGCACCAGTCCGCTGACCGCCGGACAGCAGCGCAGCTTTCAGATCCGCGGCGTCTGCGGCGTTCCTTCCACGGCGGCAGCCGTCTCGGTCAATGTGACGGTGGTCAGTCCTACGGCGGCGAGTTTTCTGACGCTGTGGCCGACGGGTAGCGCGCGTCCGAACGTCTCCACGATCAACTTCACCGGAAGCGACCCGTCTCTCGCCAACGGCGCGATCGTCGGTCTCGGGACCGCGCCGAACGACCTCTCGGTCTTCAACTCGGCCGGCAGCGTCCACGTGCTGATCGACGTCACCGGCTACTTCCAGTGAGCGTTTTGCCGGCACAAAAAAAGCCGCCCCACCGGAGTGGGGCGGCTTCCGTATCGGATGAGAGTGAGACTACTGCAGGCCAGGAACGGTGTTGCCGGTGAACGTACCGTTCGACGAGTTCCCTGTCAGCACGTTGTTCGTGTAGGACGACAGTTCGCCGCCGAGGGAATGATCGAGGCCCGTACCGTTGCCGGTGATCGTCGAGAAGAAGACGCGCATGATCGCGTTTCCGCCCTGCGTCTTCAGGCCGTTGCCGGTGTTGCCGGCGACCTGCGTGTGCGAGACGACGACGACTGTGCCGACGCCGCCAGCTGCGAAGCAGAGAACGCCGTCGCCGACGTTGCCCGAAACGCGGCTGTCGGAGATGTTCACGTTGGCCTTGTCCTCGGCGCGGACGCCGACGGTGTTGGTCGTGATCAGCGAGTCATGGATCGAGGCGCGCGCAGCCGTAGCGCCAGCCAGCGGCTTGACCAGGACGCCCTGACCGCACTGTTCGATCGACGAGCGGCGAACGACCAACTGGCCCGTGCCGAGGTCATTCTCGAAATCGATGCCCGCGCCCGAGTACGTCTTGATGTAGCAATCCTCGACCAGCAACGCATCGCCCGCGATGAAACGGACGCCGTTCGTGCCGATCGTCGTGCCGCTGCCATCGATGAGCAGGTTGCGCAGAACCACGCGGCGGTTCGTGCCGGACGTGATGTTGACGATCACACCGTTGACGCCCGACGACAGGATGCTGGCCAGCGTGCCATTTCCTTCGAGCGTGATCGGCTTCGTGACCGTGACAGCCCCGAACCCACCTGGATCGAGCGCGTCGATGATGCCGCCTGAAGCGGTCTTGGAAATTGCGCCTGCGAATGTCTTGCACGGCGCGGTGCGGCTGCACGGGTTGACGTCGTCACCGACGCCCGAAACCCACGTGCGGGTTGCCTGGCCCTGCGCTGCGAACGCGGCGACCAGGATGATAAGGGCAAAAAAGCCCAGACGGAACCGAACGGTCTGCATACTGCTGCCTCCTTGTTGAGTTGTTGATGCCGGAATGTCTGTCATTATGTCATCGACGGCTGTGATGTGGAACACAAAATTGTCTTGACCTCAATTTTCGTGAAATCGCTCAACATTGGAAAATCGCTTCTCTACCGATCGGGTTGTCCGCGCCGTGCATGACCCGACCGGCCGGCCGGCCCTGCAAGTCGTGGCGCTGTCGACGTTTCCGCTCGGTGCTGCCGCCACTCGCTTTCGCATCGGACAGTTTCTTCCCCATCTCTCGGCCCACGGCATCCACGTCACGCTGCTGCCGTTCCTCAACGAGACGGCCTACCGTGATCTCTACGACCGGAAGAGCGCTGCGAAAACGGCACTTCGTCTTTTGGGGTCTCTCCTTTGCCGCGTCGCTCAGTTGCCGCGCATCCTGAGGGCCGACCTCGTCCTGATCCAGCGCGAGGCGATGCTTTTCGGACCGCCGTGGATCGAATGGCTCGTCGTTCGCGCGGGGATTCCGGTGGTCCTCGACCTGGACGATGCCACGTGGATTGCAGTCAGAAGTCCGGTCTATGGCTGGTTTGCTACGTTGCTGAAATGGCCCTCCAAGACCGATCGTCTGATTCGATGGGCGCGGACCGTCGTCTGCGGCAACCAAACCGTGGCCGAGCATGTCCGCGGCTGCGGCACGCACGCGGAGGTATTGCCCACGATCGTCGATACGACGCAGTTCGTGCCGCGAGCCGAGGACGTTCGCGAGGTGCCGATTGTGGGATGGATCGGGACGCACAGCACCTGGAAATTCATGGAGGCTCTTTTGCCGATCCTCGAGGAGCTCGCGCAATCGACGCCGTTCCGCTTGCGAATCGTCGGCTCGGGCTGCACTTCCGTCGCGGTGCGTGGCCTGGACGTGGAACTGCTGCCGTGGAGTCTCGATCATGAGGTGCGCGACTTCCAGTCGCTCGACGTCGGTCTCTATCCGATGCCCGATGATGCATGGACGGCAGGGAAGTCGGGATTGAAACTGATTCAGTATTTCGCCGCCGGCGTAGCGTCCGTGGCCAGTCCGGTCGGAATCGTCAAGGAGATTGGCGTGGCCGGAACGACGCACCTGCATGCGTCCACTCCCGATGAATGGCGCGCGGCCGTCGGTCGTCTGCTGCGCGACGTGGCCGGACGCCGCTCGATGGCCGCGGCAGCGCGGCGGTTTGCGGTAGAGCACTACTCGGTGCCGGACTTTGCGTCGCGGCTCGCGGACGTCATCCGCCGGACAGCCGGAGCGCGCGCGTGAACGATACGGCGGCGCCGGCGCGTCGATTCATGCGTCTCCTGCACGTATTTCCGATCGTCGCCTTCCGCGGCCTCACGGGCGGTATGCCGATGCTCATCGGTCTTTACATCGCGCATCGATGGGGACTGGCGTCACTCGGCGCGTATACGTTTGCTGCCTCCTATGTCGCCGTCGGTCTCATGATCACCGACTGGGGCTGCACGCGCTGGCTGCCGCGCGAGCTGGCGCTCGTGCGGATGACGCCCGGCGCACCGGCTACGGCGGCCGCCACAGCGAACGCGCTCCGGCTGACGATCACCGCGGCATTCTTCCTGGTTACCTGGCTGCTCGCGACGACGCACTTTCTGCCGGCGGAGTCGACGCGCTTCGCGGTCGAGCTCGGGCTGCTTTGCCCCATCACCATCTACAGCATGAACGGCGTGAGCGACCGGATCGTGACGCGCGAGATCGGCGGGATCGCCGTCGCTGTCTTCGCCGGGCTGGCGCTGTTTGCCCTCCTCGCCCTCGCCGGCGCGTTCTTCGTGCCGGGGCCCGACGGAGTCATCCTCGCCTACGTGATCGGACGCGCCGTCGAAGCGGCGGTGATGATGCGCGGGAGGCGCGATCTCTACCCGCTTGCGTTCCGTCACTTTCTGCCGACCGCCGCCGCGTTGTGGCCGTTCAGCATTCAGGCGATCCTGGGTGTGTTCTATTCGCGTCTCTCCGTTTTCATGATCGAGCACTTCCGCCGGCAGGACCTCGGGCTGGTCGGCGCTGCATCGACGCTGCAGAACGTTCTGCTGCTTTTCCCGATCTCGATCGCGCTGTTGAACTATCCGTCCATGACTACGGCCGCCGCGGGCGGCGATCGCCGCCGGTTGCGCACCGTGCTCGTCGCGTCGGCCGCGGCCTCTACCGCCGCGCTCGCGCTTGCCGCCGGCGCGCTGTTCGTCGTTCGCGACCGCGTCGCCGTTCTGCTGCACATCGCTCCGCAGTCGATGCCGGTGGTCGTGGCGTTTACGGCGATCGCCTTCATCACGGTGGCGACGATCATCGCCGGCGTCCTGCTGCAGGCGATGCGGTTCGAGAAGATCACGGCGCGTCTTTCGTTCCTGACCATTGCCTTCGCTCTGATCTATCAATACATTCTCATCCCTCGATTCGGTTTGTGGGGATTGGTCGGCGCGCTTGCTGCAGCGGAAGCGACTTCGGCAACGATTTTTGGGTTCGTTGCGTTTCGTGCAATTCGTAAGGCAGCAAATTTGCACTCTGCTAAGATGCCTTTTCCTGAATATTTGCCGTCGTCGCAGCAGCCGGCGGATGCCGACTCTGACGTAATGAATGCGTTGATTCCACCCGATTGATCGATTGCCAATGGTCTCCGCTCTGATCGCCGTACTGACCCAACTACTTTTCACGTGTGTTGCGGGATGGTTGTTGTGGAAGATCTGGCGGCGCCTCACCGCGATCGATGCACGCGCGGGACTTCTGATCGGCGCCGGTCTGGTGATCCGCGCGCTGATCGCGCAGGCGATGTTCTGGATTTCCTATCTGCGCCTGCCAATCGCGCGCTCGCTTCAGGATGGCGACGGTTTCTGGGCCCTTGCCATCGACGGCCGCGCGTACTTCGGATACGCAACGCAACTCCTCGATCACGGCTGGGCCGCCGTGGTCCTCGTCGACAAAACGCTCCCTTCGCCCGCGTTCCTGCAGGTCCTGGCCATCTTCCAACTCCTGTTCGGCGGCGCGGCGTCCGTCGGTGCTCTGTTGAACCTCTTCGCCTACCTCGGCGCGTGTGCGGCGATCCTGCGCCTCGGGCGCACCGCCGATGGACGGCTGTCCACTCCGGCCCTCATCGCCCTGGCCGCTCTGAGCTTCGGACCGGCCGTGATCATCTGGTCGGTACAACCTCTCAAGGATCCGTTCTTCATCTTCACCGTCGCCGCGTTCGTGGCGGCGTGCACACTCTGGCAGGAAGCGTGGCGCGGCCGTTTTTTTGCTCGGCACTTCGTCCAACCGCTTCTGCTGATGCTGGTCATCATGTACGCCCTGGTCGGTATCCGTTGGTATTTCGGATTGCTCGTGTGGATTGCCTCTCTTCCCTTTTTTGCTGTCGCGGCGTGGCGCAGCGACCGGCGCGTGCTCGCGGCAGTAACCAACGCGATTGTCTTTCTGGCGTTGGCGGGGGTGATCGTTTTCGCGGCCGGGCCTTATGTAAAAGGGCGATTGATGTTCGGCGGCGTGGAGGAGAACAGCCGGCCGTCTCTGGCGGCGACGGTCGTGGAGTCGCGGCAGAATTTCGACAAGGCGCACGGCAACACGATGATCACGTCCGGGGCGGCGTTGCAGAAGGTCGATGTACCGCCCCTCCAATCGGAGACGAAACCGGCCGCGCCTGTAGAGATCGCGCATGAGAAGCGTGCCGTCAAACCGGCGCCCGAGCAAACCGCGCCGGCGCAGAGCGCTTCGCTCGTCATCAAGCCGGCAGAAGTACCCATCTCAGGGCCGTCTGCTTCTCTGCCGCCGATGTCGAGCGGCGCGGAGCCGCCCGCTGAGGTCGTCGCGCCGGCAACGCGTCCGAAGGAATCGGCGATCAGGCCAGCAGTTGCGGCACCCGTGGTTCACCCTTCAGAACATCAAATGGCAGCGACGAAGGAACCGGCAAAGTCTCCGTCGCTTCCGCACGCGATCACGCCTCACGAACAGCCAGCCGAGGTCGCCGCAGTCGTACCGAAAAACGTGGAGGCCGCGAAGAAAAGTGTGGAGGTCGCGAAGAGCGCTCAACAGCCAGCGGTGCCCCCGCCCGCATCGAAGCCCATTCATACGGCAACGAAACGGGTGCACAAACTGCCTGCACGTCCCGTTCAGAATTCGGCGGAGAAGAATGCTGTCGTGCAAGCGCCGGTCGTCGCGCCCGCGCCGCCTGCGAGAAAAATCGCCGTAACTCCGCCGCCGCCGGACGTCCTTCCGCAGTCGACTCTCACCCGCGTCATAGCCGGCCTGACCGCCGTCGTCCTTCCGCATTTCATCGGAGAGCGCCTCGGCTTGATTCACATTGGCGGGGGCCGCGGTTTGTGGGCGATCGTGGAGACCGACACGCTCGTGTTCGACGCTCTGCTGTTGCTGGCGGTCTACTACGGCTTCGGCACGATGGCTCGGGGAGCGTGGCGCAATCCGTCATTCTGGCTGGTCGTGATCACCACCGGCGGGATCACCATTCTGCTCGCCTACACGATCAGCAACTTCGGAACTCTGTTTCGCCATCGCGCCATGATTTTCATCGGTCTTTGTCTGATGCTGGTGGTGGCGCGCGAGACGCCGCGCGATCCGCTGCCGAGCGACGTGAGCAGCGAGTCATAATCGACGCATGGCGCTGATCGACAAAGGTTCGACGCTCTCCACGCTCAGCGAGCACGCGCCGCTCACCGTGGAATTGGGCTGCGGACCGCGCAAGCGCTACCCGCGCTCCATCGGCATCGATGCCATCGCCTACGACGGCGTCGACATCGTCGGCGATGCGATGGAGGCCTTGCGCGCATTGCCCGAGGGCTGCGCCGACCTGGTGACGTCGAGCCACTTCCTTGAGCACGTACCGGACGTCGGCTCGTTCCTCGACGAAATGGCGCGCGTCGTTCGCCCCGGCGGCCGGATCGAGGTAATCGTGCCGCATTTCGCGCATCCCTACTTTTCGTCCGATCCGACGCACACGCACCGTTTCGGCCTCTATACCTTTTCGTATCTGACCGAGGAGTCGCTGTTCCGCCGGCGCGTTCCCGGATACGTCCGCCGGACGAACCTGCAGCTCGTGAAGGTCGATCTCATCTTCAAATCGTCGCGCCCTTTCTACGCGCGCTATGCGTTCAAGCGCGTTCTCGGAATGCTCTTCAACTCCTCCCGGTACCTCCAGGAACTCTACGAGGAGAACCTCTGCTATCTCTTTCCGTGCTACGAGATCCGCTACCTGATGCAGAAGGTCGAGCCGTAATGCGGAACGTCGATGCGGATGTGGTGGCAGGCTTCGGCGATGAGTGGAGCCGGTTCGATCAGAGTGAACTGGCCGATGCCGAAGCGGAGTCGCTCTTCGGCGAATACTTCGACATTTTTCCGTGGAGCGAACTGCCGGCGGACGCCGTCGGTTTCGATGCGGGATGCGGCAGCGGACGGTGGGCGCGCCTGGTGGCGCCGCGGGTCGGGAAACTCCGCTGCTTCGACGCCAGTCCGGCGGCGGCCGCCGTAGCGGCGCGCAACCTGGCGCCGTATCCCAATTGTGAAGTGACCGTGGCGCCGATCGATGCCATGCCGATCAACGATGGCAGCGCCGCCTTCGGCTACTCCCTCGGCGTGCTCCACCACATCCCTGACACCGCCGCGGCGCTCCGCGACTGCGTCCGCAAGCTGCGGCCCGGTGCGCCCTTCCTTGTCTATCTTTACTATCGATTCGACAACAAGCCGTCGTGGTACCGGTTGCTCTGGTCGCTCACCAACGGCGTGCGCTGGATCGTGTCGCGATCGCCGCATCCGGTCCGTTACGCGATCAGCCAGATCCTCGCGGCCACCGTGTACTGGCCGCTGTCGCGCTCCGCGCGGCTGGCCGAGAAGCTCGGTCTCTCCGTGCAGTCATGGCCGCTGGCGTATTACCGCAACCGTTCTTACTACGTGCTGCGCACCGACGCGCTGGACCGGTTCGGAACGCGGCTGGAGCAGCGTTTTACGAAGGCGGAGATCGAGTCGATGATGCGCGCCAGCGGGCTGACCGATATCGTCTTCAGTCCGCACGCGCCGTTCTGGTGCGCGGTGGGACGGAAAGCGTAGCGCTGGCGGCGTCGAAGGCTTCCAGGCGGCTTCGGTATTTTTCGGCGAGCATGCGATAAATCTTCGCCGTGTCGGCCACCATGGTCTCCGTCCGCCAGGCTGGATCGACGTGGCGGCGGCCGTTCGCGCCCATCGTCGCGCGCAACTCGGGGTCTGCGAGCAACGTCGAGATGCGATCGGCCAGTGTTTTGTAGTCGTAGGCGTGCACGAGATATCCGGTCTTCCCGTCGATGACCGCTTCCGGCGCGCCGTCGATGTCGAAGCTGACGCACGGCTTGCCCATGGCCAGCGCCTGCGGCAGCACGCGCGCAAGCCCTTCGCGCAGCGAGGTGTGGACGACGACGTCCATGGCCGCGAGCATCTCCGGAATCCGCTCGCGCTGGATCAGTCCCGCGAAAACGAAGTTGTCGAGGATGCCGCCGGCGCGGGCGCGTTCGCGCAGGTGGTCGTAAAGGATGCCGTCGCCGATGAGGAAGAAGCGGACGTTCGGAATACGGCGCACGATCTCCGGCGCGGCGTCCATCAACTCGTCGTGGCCCTTGAGCGGAAAAAGGCGCGCGATCTTGCCGACCACCGGCGCATCTTCGGGGATGCCGAATTCGCGTCGCACGGCCGCGCCGTCGGCGGTCGATTTCAGGAACCAGTCGAGCTCCATGCCGCTGTAGACGGTGGTGAATTTCTCCGGTTTGTCGACGCCGGCCGCGATCGCCTTCTGCGAGATGATCGACGAGACGGAGAGAAAGTGCGTGGTCATCGGCGCGCAGATTTTCTTCACCAGCAGCCAGGTGCGGTTCACGATCCACGGCTGGTAATCGTGAAAGACGAGGCTGTGCAGCGTGTGCACGATCAGCGGCGTCCCGGCCATCTTCGCGGCGATGCGCCCCAGGACGCCGGCTTTCGACGAATGCGTATGCACGATGTGGTAGCGGCCGCGCTTGATCAGGCGATACAGCTTCCACAATGCGCGAATGTCGGCGATCGGACTGATGGCCCTTCCGAGCTCCGGCACGAGCACGAGGTTGGTCGACTTCGCGGCGCGATCGAGCAGATCGCCTTCCGGCCCGCGGTCGATGCCGCTGGCGAGCGTGACCTCGTACTCCGGCATGGCATCGAGGCCTTCGCAGGTCAGCAGCGTATTTTCCTGCGCACCGCCGACGATGAGGCGCGTGATGATGTGCAGGACGCGAAGAGGACGGGTCTCGGGCATCAGCTCAGGTGGGCGACGACGAAGTAGTCGCGATCGAGATTGATCCAGTCGTATTTGACGATGCCGGCTTCTTTGAGAATCGACTCCACCCGCTTGCGCGTGTAGAGAAACAGCGGGCATCCCTTGAGGATGAAACGCACGCGGCGGATCGGAACGCGGATCGGCACGCGCCAGTCCATGGCCTTCGGAAAACTCATGACCATCGTCTGCGTGGTTTTCGCGCGCATCGCTTTCATGATGGCCACCGGGTCTTCGATGTAGTCGAAGAAGCCGAGCGCGGTCGAGGCGGTGAAGCCCGATTCGGGGACGTCATCGGGAAAGCGGCCGACGCGGAATTCGCAGCGGTCGGCCACGTGCAATTCGTCCGCGTACTTGCGCGCGATGTCGATCATCGCTTCGGCGAAGTCGACGCCGAGGATGTGCGTGGCGCCTTGCTGCGCGTAGGCGAAACAGAACCGGCCGGAACCGCAGCCGACGTCGAGCACGGTCTTGCCGGCCAGCGGCGCGAGCTTCTCGATGGTCAGGTCGAGCCGCCGGCGAACGACGCCGCGCCAGACGTTGTCGATGAAGCGCGCCACCGGACCTTTCTTGTCGTTGTAGATGGCGTCGAAACGCTGCGCATCGAGATGGAAGTGATGGGCGACTTTGGCGTCGACGGACTGTTCAGCGGACATCGATGATCTCCTTCATGGGTGCGAAACGGAAGTCGTGGAGCAGCCGCACGAGCCGCCCTTCCGTCGCTTTCAGATTGAAATAGTGCGTGGCCGCGATGCGCCGCGGCAGGTCGATGCGCGGTTGATCGGGATCGATCTCCCACGGATGCAAATAGAAAACCGCCGGTTTGCCGCCGCGGTTGATGCTGCGAAATCCGGCGCGGGTGATCGCGTACGGAAAGATGCGGAAGTACGCGCCGCCGGCGATCGGAACGTTCTTGCCGAGGATGCGCCAGGTGGAGATGGGGAACTCGCGCAGCGCATGTCCGTTCGCGTCGATGTCGTACGGCCAGCGCGGCGCGTCCTCGATTCCGTAGCGGTAGTTCATCACCGGAAAGATGCTGGTGTCGTAGCGGATGCCAAGCTCGCCGAGGATGTCGAGCGCCCAGAGCGACTTCTTCGTGATCGAAAAGAACGGCGCGCGATGCCCGAGCACTTTTACGCCCGCCGCCTGCTCCACGGCCCCAAGCGCGCGCTTCATCTCATCCCGAAAAACCTCGGGTGTCTGTGTGTAGATGAGGGTGTGCGAGTAGCCGTGCGTGGCCAGCTCGTGGCCGGCCGCGGCGATTTCGCGAACGATCTCGGGATGCTTCTCCGCGACGAAGCCGAGGATGAAGAACGTCGCTTTCACGTTCGCGCGGTCGAGGATCTCCAGCAGACGCCGGCCGACCTGGACGATGCGGTCGTCGAATCGCCCCCATTCGGCGTGCGGGATCTCGAGGCCCTGGTACCAGTCCTCGAAGTCGATCGTGAGCGCGTTGGTGATGTCAGCCATGAAAGCGGTTTGAAAATGCGGGCGACACGATACTTATGCCCGTGAGTGAGGTCAAAGCGATTTCGGTTAGTGGTCGGTGGCCACCGGACGCGTGGGATGAACGAGGTTTCCGCGCGGGGCGACCAGCGGGACGCCCGGCATCGCTGACGGCGTGCCGTCGGTCGCCAGTACCCAGCCGAAGTCAGACGGCGCGAGCGGTTCGAAGCTCATGCCGGCGCGCGAGACCAGGATTCCGAGAGCCGCGCAGCGGCCGACGATGTCGGTGAGCCGGTCGGTGGAGAGTTTTACGGTCGAGATGAGCACCTGCTGGATGTTCAGACGGCGGCAGGTTTCCTCGAGCGGGATGGACGTTGAATAAACGCGCAGCCCGTGAATCAGCCGCCCGTTCTTGGCCGGATCGTCATCGACGAACGCGACCGGTACAGCTTGCAGCTCAGGGTTGTTGCGCAGCTCGCGGTAAACCAGCTCGCCGCCGTCGCCGGCGCCGTAGATCAGAACGCGGCGGCAGCTTTCGCCGTGATTGACGGGGAAGACGCGGCGGAGCATGCGGAAGGCGAAGCGGCTGCCGGTCAGCATCATCATCATCAGGACGGCATCGGCCACGAACACGGTCCGCGAGAACCCGTCGAAGCGGAAGGCGATGACGATCGTCACCATCACCGCGATCGAGCTCATGATCGTGGCGCGTGCGAAATCGACCACGCTGGCCAGGCTGGCGTAGCGCCACAGTCCACGGTAGATGCCGCTGGTGAGAAACATGGCCAGCTTCACCACCACCACTACCGGCAGCGTCTTGATGAACAGTTGCCAGTCGCCCGACTCGCTGACCGTGCCGAACTTCACCGCGTAGGCGAGGTAGTAGGCGAGCGAGATCAGGATGACGTCGAGGATGACCTCGAAGATGCGGCGCTTGTAGGAGAGGTGGAGCAGGAACGAGACGAGCGGCTTTTCGCGCGCCGCGGCCAGCTCCTTCTCGTCGTAGACGCGCACGCGTCCGAGATGGATGCCGAGGAAGGTGAGGACGATCGTGAACGTCGCGATCGAAACGATGCTCACGTCGATCGTTGCATGCCGCACGATGAGCGCCAGCACACCGCCGCTGACCGCCAGCGAGTAGAGCATCCAGACGGCGTGCTTCTCGCTGAGGCCGAGCGCGACGAGGCGATGCGACGTGTGATCGCGGCCGCCCTGCGATGCCGCGCGGCCGGCCATCTTGCGCATCAGCGTCACGAAGGTCGTGTCGAAGATCGGCACGAGGAGCACGAGTACCGGCACCGCCAGGACCGCCACGATGCTGCGCGACCGTCCGCCGCCGCCGCCCTGACTCATGAGCGCCGTCGTGGCCAGAAAAAAGCCGACGAACATCGAGCCGCAGTCGCCCATGAAAATCGAGGCCGGGCTGTGGTTGTAGATCAGGAAGCCGAGCAGCGCGCCGGCGAATCCGGCCAGCATCAACGCCTCGTTGAACTGCCCGTTGATCGCGAAGTTGATGCCGAGGAAGACGGCGGCGATCGCGGCGATGCCTGCCGAGAGGCCGTCCATGTTGTCCAGCATGTTCACGGCGTTGGTGATGCCGATCAGCCAGAACAGCGTGATCATCATGTTGATCTGCGGTGAGCTGGTCCACGGCAGCACCAGCCCGAAGTACATGACCAGCGCGACGCCGATCAGTTGTCCGATCAGTTTCTGATACGGCTTGATCTTCAGGAAGTCGTCGACCAGCCCCACGGCGAACAGCAGCGTGCTCGTGCCGAGGACCACCCAAACTTCGGTGGATCGCTGCACGAGGAAGGGGAGCGTGGCCATGACGGCCACGAAGATGGCGATGCCGCCCATCATCGCGGTCGGCCTGCGGTGCCAGCGGTCGTTGCGTGGCATGGCCACGGCGCCGAAGCGGCGCGCCAGCGCGCGGACGATCGGAGTCGCGGCCGCCGCGGCGGCAAATGCGATCAGACCGATAACCGGGGCTGCTACGGGAAACTGACTGAGCATGCGAGCGAGCACATTAAGTTATTCGATGCAAGATTCGATTGCAAGCGAGCACGGCCGATTTTGCATGGGACGCACAGAAGTAACGGCTCCTGCAGGCGTTCCACGATAATGACCGAGCGTCCATGGTGTGGGGCATCGCGCCCCGCGGTGCGGGCGTCGCGCCCCACGGTGCGGGACGTGGCGCCCCACGGTGCGGGACGTGGCGTCCCACGGTGCGGGACGTGGCGTCCCACGGTGCGTGACGTGGCGTCCCACGGTGCGTGACGTGGCGTC
>Ga0207677_10000076_pt1 | contig 81764 bp, 72 predicted proteins | sample KBSMisM42_FD_184311 | JGI IMG/M metagenome (GOLD analysis project Ga0207677, IMG submission 184311) | Miscanthus rhizosphere microbial communities from Kellogg Biological Station, Michigan, USA - KBS Miscanthus M4-2 (SPAdes) (version 2) | ecosystem: Host-associated > Plants > Roots >...
CAGGGACGATCGCACGGAAGGGCGAGACGATCCGGCTGGAGCTGAGGCCGATGCGCTTGTTGATGAGCCTGGCGGAACGTGCCGGGCAGGTCGCCAGCATCGACGAGCTCATCAGCAATGTGTGGGGCGGAGTCGCCGTGTCGCCCGACTCGTTGTATCAAGCGGTCACTGCTCTTCGCCGGCAGCTTGGCGATGATTCTCGCAAACCTGCGTACATTGAAACGGTCCCACGGCTTGGTTATCGGATGATCGCGGAGACCGGCCCCTGGTTGGAAGAGCAGCCGCATGGTGCGACAAGTGGAACGTTGACCTTGCCGACCGCATCGAGTGCTGAAGACGGCAACGGACATGCAGGACGCATGAGTAAGATTGTCTGGGTGGCCGTTGCGCTTTTGATCGCGATCGGCCTGGGGTTTGCTCTCCACGCAGGAATCTCGGGCAGAAATCAATCTGCGTCGGCTTCTATTGCGCCGCCTGCCGCATCGGTGGGCGTGCTGCCAATTCTGGATTTGACCGAAGGAATGCGCGACGAGGAGTTTGCCGACGGGATGACTGAAGAGCTTATCGACAAACTCAGTAAGGTTCCCGGTGTTCGCGTGACCTCCGCTACGGCGTCGTTTTATTACAAGGGCAAGGCGCTGCCGGCCGCTGAAATCGCCCAGGGATTGAAGGTGACTTATCTGCTGGATGGCAGTGTGCGCAAATCGAGTGGCAGGGTGCGCATTGCAGCACGACTGGTGCGTGGCGAAAACAGTTACGTGATCTGGACCAATACGTACGACCGGCCCCTGAGTGATTTGATCATGGTGCAGGATGAGATCGCGGGCGAGGTTGTGAAGGCTTTGGAGTCGACAATCGGGGCTTCAGAAGCGCACGGCAAGTCTCATTGAGGAGTAATTGTTCATGCCTAGTACAAGGGGAAAAGATAAGCCTGTCAAGAGCGCTGTCTCCAAGCCTGGGAAGGGCCGTGCTGTCACTGCCAAGGTGCGGACGAAGCAGTTGGGTGGGGACTTGGCGCCGGCGCGGGTTGAGGCGATTCTGAAGGGGCTGGATGAGGCGTATCCGGATGCGGTTTGCGCGTTGACGCATCGGACACCGTGGGAATTGCTGGTGGCGACGATCTTGTCGGCGCAGTGTACGGATGTTCGGGTAAACATGGTGACGCCAGAGCTGTTCAAGCGATTCCCTACTCCGCAGGCGATGGCGAAGGCTGAGATTCCGCAGCTGATCGAAATCATTCGAACCACTGGATTCTTCAATAACAAGGCAAAGTCGATCAAGGGTGCGGCGCAGGCAATAGTGGATCGATTTGGCGGGAAGGTTCCTGAGACGCTTGCGGACTTGATCACGGTGCCGGGAGCAGCGCGGAAGACGGCGAACGTCGTGCTGGGCGTGAGCTATGGGAAGGCCGAGGGCGTGGTGGTGGATACGCACGTGTTTCGCATTTCGCGAAGGCTGGATCTGACGAAATCGGATACGGCGGAGAAAGTGGAGCAGGACTTGATGAAGGTTCTGCCGCAGGATCGGTGGATCCGCTTTTCGCACCAGGTGATTCATCACGGGAGGAAGGTTTGCGTTGCGCGTGGGCCGAAGTGCAAGGACTGTAACCTGGAGACGCAGTGCAAGTCGGAAGATAAGACTTGGTGGAGCTGAGAAGAGCAGGGACTAAGGGACCTAGGGACCAGGGACTAGTCTGCTTGAAAGTCGGAGCCCAAACAATAAGTTTTGGATCGTCTGAACTCAACGAAAATCCTGATCCTCATCGAGGGCGTATGGCCCTCCGGAACTCTCGGGAGAGTAGCGCACTCTTACCGATCTGAGCCGCCTATATCGCCTCGCCAAATCTCTTGCTGAGTCGTGGTACCAAAATCCTCGCAGGCAGCGAGAATCGAACTCTGCATCGTCTATTTTGTAACAGGAGTGAACTTCCACGTAGGTTTGTAACAGTAGTGAACTTCCACGTAGGGATACATCTCATGTTCAGGACAGGCGACATTATCGATCGTTCCTGACACAAGTGGCCATTTGTGGCATCGTGACTTACGAATGACCTGAGCGAAGGTCCGCCAAGGAAGACGATGATGTTATCCAGAATAAGGGGCATTTTGATACACCATAATAGCCGTCCCCCGCTCGAACATGGCAATCTGAGCTTTATCTCGGATGAACGTAGTAGACCAGTCCCAGATAGTCGTCGCTGAGGAGGAATGTGTCCGGAGCGAGACGGAGGATGGCGCAGGGGCGGCCGTGGACGAGAGGCTTTCTGTTGTTTGTAGTGAGGAAACCGGTGATGAAGTCGCTCGGCTTGCGGTCCGCGGCAGTGAAGCGCACAACTTTGTAGCCGGTGCCGATATGAGGATGGCTGGCTCCATGGAGAGCGACTAGGAAGGTTTCGCCAAGAGCTGAATCCTGTTTACCGAAATATGCAAAGCCAAGCGGCGAGCTGTGGGCGGCGAATGTGGTCCAGGCGGGCGGGACCTTGTCACAGGACTTGAGAGTCGCTGGAGTTTTGCCAAGGTTGGCATTGGGATCTACGGCATGGCGGCCGCCACCTGCGGTGAGGTTTGTGCCCGCGGCGGCGACGTCTTTCTGTTCGCCGTAAACGGAGTCGTTGCCGGCAGGTTTGGGAGCCGCCTTCCCTGCTGCTCGCGCATCGTTCAGCGTGGGCAGCGGAGTCTTGTCGAGGACGGGCTCGCCGTCTGCGAAGTAGCATGCGGGCCAGCCGTAATTAGGCGCAGGGCTGGCATTAATGGCGAGTTGGACAAAGGTATCTTCGGGGAGTTTGTCGCCCAGGTGGTCGTCTCCCATGTTGGTCGCGAAGATGGCTCCGTTATCGATTTCCGGCATCTGCTGGATGTCGACGGCGTTGCGAAGGCCCTGGGCTTCGAGGCGCTGATTCTTGCCATCAGGATCCATGCTGACGACTGAGGCGCGAAGCACCTCGTCTTCCTGGCAGTAGTTGCATGAGGAGCCCACGGCTACGAAGAGGCGGGTTGTGCCGTTGGTAGTTGCGAGGGCGACGGTGCGGGTCAGATGCCAGCCGCCGTACTTGTAATGGAGACCGTAATCGGGAAAATGAATAAGGGTTTCGGGCGGTGAAGTTGGCGCGGTGTCACCTGCGCTGTATTTGTAGCGAACGAGCCGGTGGGTGAGGGGTAGGTAGAGCCAGCTCTGTGTGCTTGCAGGATCGGTGTAGAAGGCGAGGTTGTTGGGGTTGCGAAGGTGGTCGAGGTAGCGGGTTGTGCGTGTGTATTTGTGCGACTGCTCATCCCAGCCTTCGAGGATGTAGACGGAGCCGATGCGGTTGTCGCTGAGGTCGTGCATGCTGGTGACGAAGATGCGGCCGTCAGGAGCTTTGGCGAAGAAGCGGACGCGCTTGAGGCCGCTCGCGGCGATGTTGATGTCGAATGGGTCGGGGAGACTGAGCGTGATTTGTTTGCCGGGTGCGTAGGTGAGCGTGTGTGGAGTCTGCGCCGGTGTGATTGGTGAATGGGCGAAAAGAATGAGCGCGAACAGCAGTGCGCGGAGGAGAACTCGCTGCATAGGGAGAGTGTAAAAGAATTCAGAACTGTCTGATCACGGCGGCGATGAGGCCAGGGATGTCGTGAGGATCGGCTTCTGCAGCGGGTGCCCAGCCGAGTTCGCGGAGAGTGGCACTGGTGATGGGGCCGATGGAGATCGCTTTAACTCCGCTAAATGGGAAGGCGATACCGGCGGCGCGGGCCACTTCGGCGAGATGGGTGACGCTGGAGGAGCTGGTGAATGTGGATGCATCAATGCGGGAGGCGAGGGCGGCACGGAGCTTCTCAGGGGCGTCGTGCGGGATTGCGTTCTGGTAGGCATCGACTACATCGACGATAGCGCCGGTGGCGCGGAGGGTATCGGGGATGAGGTCGCGTGCGATGGCGGCGCGAGCGAGGAGCACGCGCTGGCCGGAGGCGAGATCGGCGAGAGATTCGATGAGACTTTCGGCTACGTATTCCTTTGGGGTGAGGGCAACCTTCAGATGGAGGAGGTTTTCAACTGCCTGGGCCGTTATCTTTCCGACGGCAGCAATCTTTGCTCCCAGACGATTGATGTTGATGCCGCAATCCATAGCACGAATCTGAAATGGCGGAATGGCGTTGAAGCTTGTAAAAACTATCCAATCGTACGAGTCAATCTGGCGCAGAGCCGCATCGAGCGGATCGTAACTCGCTGGTGGCTGAATTTCGAGGACGGGGACTTCGACGGGCTCGGCACCGGCGGCGCGCAGACCTTCGCTGAGTTTGCCTGCCTGGTGAGCGGCGCGGGTGACGAGGATGCGCTTGTTGGCTAGCGGTCGCGAGGTCATGGCTGCGCAATGCACCTTTCATCACGCAGTTCACACAAGCAACTACGGGTACTTCGACTCCGCTTCGCTCCGCTCAGGATGACAGCTTGCATTTTCAAGAAGTAATTCCTGAAGAGATTCTATGCGGAGACTCCACCTTCTACGCCGAAGCGCCAGCTGGGGGCTGGGCGGCGGCTTCGAGTAGCTGGGCGGCTCCGGCTTTTATGAGTTTGTTGGCGATCAACTGACCAAGGGCGAGGGGTCCCATGTCTGTGCGGCGTGTTTCGTGGTGGGCGCGGATGGCTTTGCCGGTTCCGGGGTCGGCGACTACGCCGAAGATCTCCTGCCATTCGCCTGATTCATTCTGCGGGGCGACGCGGCAGTGGATGCCGATGGGGACCTGGCACCCTCCACCTAATGCGGCGAGGGCGGCACGTTCTGCGGTGACGGCGTAGCAGGTGGCGCCATCGTCGAGGAAGGCGATGGCGCCGAGGGTGGCGTGATCGTCCTTGCGCGTTTCGATTCCGAGGGAACCTTGTCCTGCGGCGGGGCAGAAGTGATGCGGCTCAAACCGCTCGCGGACCCATTCAGCTTTTTCGAGACGATCGAGGCCGGCGGCGGCTAGAAGGATGGCGTCGACCTGGCCGTCTTCGAGTTTGCGAAGGCGGGTGTCGACATTGCCGCGAAATTCGACTGCCTTGATGTCGGGACGGAGGGCGAGGAGCTGCGCGCGGCGGCGCTGACTGCTGGTGCCGACCACGGCTCCGCGCGGGAGAGCGTGAAGGCTGTGATACTTCACGGAGACGAGAACGTCGCGGGGATCAACCCGCTTGGGAGTGGCGGCGAGACGAAACAGCGCGGGAAGTTCCGTTGGCAGATCCTTGAGCGAGTGGACGGCGAGATCGACGCGACCATCTGCAAGGGCTTCTTCAATTTCCTTGGTGAACATTCCCTTGGAGCCGACCTGGGCGAAGGTGACTTCCTGCAGGCGGTCGCCGGTGGTCTTGATGATTTCGATTTGAACGCTGTGGCCGTGGGTGCGCAGGAGAGCCGCGATGTGGTTGGCCTGCCAGAGCGCAAGTTGCGATCCGCGACTGCCGATGCGGAGATTCATTTGCCTCCTACGGCGCTGGTTTCGCTCTCGCGAGGGGAATTGAGGGAAGTTTTCGTTTCGGGCTGTGAGGTCGGAACAACGGAACACTGAGGCTGGTTTTCCGGTTCGGGGACGGAAGGAAGCGACCATGTGTCGCAAAGAGCTTCGACGCGGGTGGAGTCGTTTTCGCGCGCGGCCTGTTTGAGAGCCTGCATTGGCGGGTGAAGGAACTTGTTGACGAGTCCGCGGGTAAGAGCTTCAACGGCAGCGATTTGTTCTGCGGTGAGGGCGCCGAGCTTGGCTTGCACGCGCTTGAGCTCGTTGACGCGAATCTCTTCGGCCTGGCGCTGCAGACTGACGATGGCGGGCGCGACGTTGACGGTGCGACGGCGCTGGTGGAAGCGGTCGACCTCGATTTCGACGAGAGCCTCGGCGTCGCCGGCCTGCGATTTGCGCTCGGCGATGTGGGAGACGGCAACCTGCTGGAGGTCGTCGATGTCATAGACAAAGATGCCCTCGATCTTGTTCATCGCCGGATCGACGTCGCGCGGGACTGCGATGTCGATGAAGAACATAGGGCGATTGCGGCGGCGATGCATGAACTGCTGGCCGTGCTCGGGGCGGAAGATGTGGTGCGGCGCGCCGGTGGAGCTGATGACGATGTCGGCTTCGGTGGTGGTCTCGTAGAGCTTGTCGAAGGGGATGACCCGGCCGTTGAAGGGCTCGGCGAGCTGGCGAGCGCGATCGAGCGTGCGGTTGGTGACGAGGATTGCGCCTGCTCCCTGCTGGATGAGGTGGCGGGCTGCAAGTTCACTCATCTTTCCAGCACCGACGAGGAAGACCGTGCGGCCATTGAGCGAGCCGAAGATTTTGCGGGCCAGCTCGACGGCCACGGAGGCGATGGACACCGAGTTCGTGCCTATGGTCGTCTCGTTACGAACTTTCTTGGCCGCATTGAAGGCCGATTGGAGAAGGTGTTCTAGCTGCCCGGAGACCGTACCGGCAGCACGGGCGACAGCAAACGCTTCTTTGACCTGACCGAGAATCTGCGGCTCGCCAACGACCATCGAGTCCAGGCTGGCGGCGACGCGGAAGAGATGGCGGACGGCTTGCTGGTCGCGATGCTCGTAAATGTGCGGAGCGAGTTCGGACCTGTCGACTCCGAACTGGGTGTATAGGAAGTTCTTGATATCCGTTTCGGGTGAGTCGAGAGCCGCAAGCATCTCGACGCGATTGCAGGTGGAGACGATCATGCACTCGGTGACGCCGGGCTGGGCTGCAAGGGCACGGGTGGCATCGGACAGTTCGTCCCGCGAAATGGCAATTCGCTCGCGGAGAGCAATGGGCGCGGTCTTGTGGTTGACCCCGATGAGAACGAGCTGGCTCATGGAGCACCGAACCTGTGGACGCGGCTGACGATGTTGGCGGCCCAGACGCAGATCATGAAGATCAGCACAGCGCCGGAGAAGTACGCGGCTTTACGGCCGCGGAGACCGGCGGTCCAGCGAAGGAAGATGAGGAGGACGTAGAGTCCCCACATGACGAAGGATGCGAGAACCTTGGGATCGAGGAAGTAGGCGGCCCCGAGAGAGGTTTCCTGCACGAGCACGGCACCAAGGACGAGGCCGACGGTCATGCAGGGGAAACCAAAAAGCAGCATGGCGTTGGCAATCCGCTCGAGGGTATCGAGCGGAGGAAGCCAGTCGGCGGCCGAGCGGCCGATGTCTTTAAAGTTCTTGAGCTTGGACTTGAGGCGGTTTTCAAGCACCAGGTAAAGGAGCGACGCCAGGAGGCTGAATCCTAAGGCCGCATAGGCACAGAGGAGTGCAGCAATATGGGCTACGAGCCAACTGGTGCGAACTCCCTGGGAGGGGAAGGCGTAGCCTTGGACTCCGAGCGATGGAACGAAAACCAGGAAGAAGGTGATGGGAAGGGCGAAGACGCCGAGCGATATTGCGTCGTAAAGCCACCAGGCAAGGAAGTACAGGCCGACAATCGCAAAGCCCAGCAGGGATTCGACTTCGCGGGCTCCAACCGGAAACAGGCGATGGGCCTGGACCAGCATCTCTACGGCAGAGACGAGATGGAAGAAGAGGGCCATGCCTCCGAGGTGCACACACCAGCGCCGCGCTCGGTCGGACGAGCTGAGAACGGCGGGGAAAATAGTGACACTTGCAGCCGCGTATAGGATGGTCGCGACTCGTAGCCAGAGAAGGTGCATGCCGTACTCAATCTAAAGCCTTAGCACTCAGTATACTGTGATTCAAATCACCAGGCGGCAAACGGAAGTTGCGGCCGGAGATGGTCCCAAGATATGGATCTAGAGAAGCTGAAGGACGATTGGGAGGCCCTGGCGCGCAATGACGCTTTGGGGGCCATTTTGACGGATCAGACCAAGTCCGGCGGAAAATGGCAACTCGACGAGTTTATGGCTACGGGCGAGTCCGAAGTCGTCACGGTCATGGAGCATCTGCGGCAGATCGGGCATGAGCCGGATTTTGGTGGAGCTGCGTTGGATTTCGGCTGTGGAGTGGGTCGGCTGACCCAGGCTCTAGCACGGCGGTTCGCGTCGTGCACAGGGGTGGACATCTCGAAAGAGATGGTGAGCCAGGCGGAACGGCTGAACAAGTATCCGCACTGCCGGTATGTGGTGAATGCGGAGAGCAGGCTCCCCTTTCGCGATGGCGAGTTTGCCTTCATCTACTGCAATATCGTGCTGCAGCATGTTCCGAAGCGTTTCGCCGAGGAGTACTTGAGAGAGTTTGTGCGAATCCTGGGAGCTGGCGGGATTCTAGTGTTTGGTGTCCAGGATTCCTTCGCCATGCCCGATGTTGCTTCACGGGTCACGAGGATTCGCCAAATCCTGCGTGTGCGTTCGCGGATCAAGCGTGCGCTTGGCAGCAGCGAGGGAGAGATGCTGATGCATTGCCTGCCGGAGGCTGCGGTGCGGACTGCATTGGGGCTGAACGCCAAAGTCGTCGATATTCAGTGGACCAATACGGCGGCGAAGGACTTCAACGGAAAACTCATCTATCTGGAGCAGCCGCTGCGATCGGGTTATGTGGGACGGCAGTATTGCGTTTTGAAGGCCGACTGAATGAAGGCTCACTTCGAGTCGGATGAGAAGGCGGTTCGCCAGAATGCCCAGAGATAGAAGATGCCCATAGCGAGCAGAGTCATGGGGGCGAGCAGGACGGGGAGGTTGGGGATGAAGGACTGCATCCAGCCGCCGAGGTGATTTCGATTCAGGACGGTGTGAGTCAGGTCGCCTGTGACGATGAGGGCCGCGAGAGTTAGCGACAAAGCGAGCCAGCGCTGTTTCCCGGGGCGCGACCAGAGCAGCGCGAATCCGGGAATACACAACAAGAGAAGCTTGGTGTCGTAGAAGTGGTGGTAGACGGGCAGCAGGGAGAGCGGGATCACGGCTGCGAGGCTTACGAACTGCGTCTCGCGCGAGCGAGGTGCGCGCACCGCGATGAAACCCCAGATGAGAAGCAGCGCACCTCCGACGAGGTAACTCAACAGGTTGTAGAAGTTCGGGGCGTCCTTGATGCGGCTGAAGACGACCTGCAGATCGACGAGTTCGGAGTCGGGGTCGAGCGGGCCAGGATCGGCAGGGCCTCCGGGAACGGAGAGAGCGCTCAGGTTGGAGTGAAGCTCGCTGGTCCAATGCGGGGCGAGATGCCAAACCCAGATGAGCAGAGGGATCGCCAGCACCGTCGTGATCGCTGCAATCTGGAATGAGCGTTTACGAAGTTCGGGAATGGTGGAGGGGCTGGTGAGCAGAAAAAAGCACCAGATGAGGCCGGCATCCTGCGGCTTGAGACAGAGACTGAGCGCGAAGAGAACCACGCCTAACCCCGTGAGCCGGTGCTTCAGGATGCACCAGGTTCCGATCACAGCCAGGCTGATCGCGAGCGCCGATGGGTTGGAGAGAACGACGATGACTTCGCTGTTGGCGAGTAAGAAAGCAATGAGAATTGCGCTGGCGGTTGGGGCCAGATCGCGGCAAAAATCCCATGCGAAAAAGGCAGAGAGAATGAGGCCGAAGGTGCTGGCCATCATCCAGAGAACGAAGGCTGCGCGCCAGGGGAGCAGGGCAAACGGCAGGGTGACGACAAAGGCTGTGGGCGGGTAGACGTAGCGCGCCTGGATTTCACGGCTGATTGGCTCCCCGATTGAGGCGTCCTGGCCGGCGTTGTGAACCATCTGCAGTACGTGATCGGGATTGTATGGATCGAGGCCGGCGAGAAGGCTTCGCCCCGGGAAGTAAACGACGCGGAAATCCTTTGCCGTGCTCTCGGAGGGCCGGAGCATCAGCGTGAAAGCGAGCAGCAGGATGACGCAGGCACCCAGAAAGATCAGGTAGACGCCGTCGTTCTTGGAAGATCGACGAGATGTCGAAATGGGAAACCCCTGCTCTTCCGCGGAATTGACGGGCATGGCATCTCTACTTTTACAGGAGCGGCATGGGTTCCGAAACAGGAATGGTATCGGATTGATTACGGTGGCGTAGTTGAACGGATTTAATCCGGGTTCTGCACAGCAGGGGCCGATGCGGAGCACGGTAATCTGTAGGCAATCGTGCAACCCGCTGATCTCCAATCCGCGGCAGCGCCGCCGTCTTCCCTGACCCCTGATTTGCCTGAACCGGAGATTGCGGCCTCGGCCAACGGGAAGGCTGAGAAGGTGCAGGAGCTCACTCCCTTTATGCGCCAATGGACTGCGGCCAAGCGGGAGAATCCCGATGCCCTGCTCTTCTTTCGCATGGGAGATTTCTACGAGCTTTTCTACGACGATGCGGTGACGGCGAGCCGCGAGTTGCAGTTGACGCTGACGGCGCGGGATCGGGAGCGGCAGATGCCGATGTGCGGGGTTCCGTACCACTCGGTCGAGACGTACCTGACGCGGCTTCTCCGTCGCGGATATCGGATTGCTATCTGCGAGCAGATGGAGGATCCAAAGCTCACGAAAAAGATCGTGAGACGCGAGGTGATTCGCGTTCTGTCGCCGGGGACGGCGCTGGATTCGGCTCTGGGTCAGGAACAAAACAACTTTCTAGCGGCATACTTCGAAAGCGGGCCGGATAAACAGGTGGTTTGCGCTGTAGCGCTGCTTGACGTTTCTACTGGCGAATTCAGGACATCGGAGTTCCAAGGCGCGAAGGCACGGCAGCAGGCGCTGGATGCGTTGCTGCTGGCAGGGCCAAGCGAAGTTCTGCTGCCGACGAGCGCCGAGATGCCGGGAGCGCTGGAAAAGATCGCGGCGCGGACGCGTGTTGAAGACTGGGTGTTCACGCGGGACTTCGCGGTTCCGCTGGTTGAGCGGCAGTTACAGGTGCGTTCGCTCGAAGGCTTTGGACTGATTGGGCATGAGGCGGCTGCGATTGCAGCGGGCGTGCTGCTTCATTATGTGCGGACGACGCAGAAGAACGAGGCCCTGCACATCGATTCGCTGAAGTTCCAGGAGCATTCGACATCGCTGGAACTGGACCAGGTGACTGTGCGAAACCTGGAGCTGGTAGAGCCCCTGTTTGCGGGGCAGGATGATCGGGCGACTCTGTTTCATACTCTGGATTGTTGCCGGACGCCGATGGGCAAACGGCTGTTGAGGGCAACGATCCTGCGGCCGCTGATCGACGCGAACGTGTTGAGTGCGCGGTACGAAGCTGTCGGCGAGGCATGCGACGACCTCGTCAAACGCGAAGAGGTGCGGCGCGCATTCGAGGGCATTCTCGATCTGGAGCGGCTGCTGGCGCGGCTGAGTCTCGACTCGGCGGGGCCGCGGGATGTGCGCGCTTTGGCGGCGAGCCTGGCGAGGCTACCGGGGTTGAAGGCTGCTGCGCAGATAATGCATGCGCCGCTCTGGAGTGAACTGGCACTCCGACTGGATACGCTCGAGGATGTGACGGCGCGGATTGCGATGACGCTGGTCGAGGAGCCTCCGCTGACGATGGTGGATGGGGGTGCGATTGCACCGGGTGTGGATGCGGAGTTGGAGGATCTGAGGTCAATTTCGTCCACTGGCAGGCAGTCAATCGCGGGGATCGAAGAGAGGGAGAGGGCGAGGACTGGAATCGGATCGCTGAAGGTTCGCTATAACTCCGTGTTCGGTTACTACATCGAGATCACCAAGTCGAATCTTGCGATGGCGCCTGCGGACTACGAGCGAAAGCAAACGCTGGTAAATGCAGAGCGTTTCACTACGCCGGAATTGAAGGAGTACGAGGTCAAGATCCTTACCGCGCACGATCGCTGCATCGAAATCGAGAAGAGGATCTTCGGTGAGCTGAGGCGGGCGGTGCTGGAAGCGGCAGGACGAATTCGGCGGGCTTCGGCCGCTGTCGCGGAAGCCGATCTGCTGACGAACTTCGCGCACCTGGCTTCGCTGCGGCGGTATGTGCGGCCGGTGTTGACGGATGAGCTGGTGCTGGAGGCTGTTGCGGCACGGCATCCGGTGATTGAGCAGTGGATGGAGGAGACGCGCGAAGGGCGGTTCATCGCCAACGATCTTTACCTGAGCGCAACAGACGAAGGACCGAGCCTGCTGCTGATTACTGGACCGAATATGGGAGGTAAGAGCACCTATCTGCGACAGGCGGCGATGCTGGTGCTGATGGCGCAGATGGGAAGCTTCGTTCCGGCACAGAGCCTGCGGCTGGGATTGGTGGATCGCATCTACACGCGCATTGGCGCCAGTGACAATGTGGCGCGGGGGCGCTCGACCTTCATGGTGGAGATGACGGAGACGGCGACGATTCTGAATACGGCTTCGAACCGATCGCTGATTCTGCTGGATGAGATGGGTCGGGGGACGGCGACATTCGACGGGCTTTCTCTGGCCTGGGCGACGGTTGAATACCTGCATGCGGAGACGGGTGCGCGAACGCTCTTCGCGACCCACTATCACGAACTCACGATGCTGGCGGAGAAGCTGAAACGGGTACGGAACCTGCGCGTGGGAGTGAAGGAGGGCGCGGGTGGCATCGTCTTTCTGCACACGATCGAGCCAGGTGCTGCGAGCAAAAGCTACGGAATCGAGGTTGCCAAGCTGGCGGGATTGCCGTCGGCGGTGATCGAGCGGGCCAAGCACGTCCTGAAGCAGCACGAGAAGCAGGAGCGACAGAGCGTGCAGGTAGAGACTGCTCCGGAGCCAATGCAGCTGACGATCTTCACGCCGTTGTCGCAGCGGATTGTGGATCGAATTGAACAGGTGGATGTGAACGCCCTGACGCCGCTGCAGGCATTGAATCTGCTGGAGGAGTTGCAGCAAGAGCTTAAGGGACCGAGGGACTAGGGACATAGGGACTGAGGAGCGCTGATGGCGGTAACGATTCGAGAAGCGGCGGGAACTCTTCTGGTGGTGGGGTTGGCGGGAACGGAGCTGACGGCACTGGAGCGCGCGTGGCTGAAGCTGATCCGCCCCGGTGGAGTGATTCTGTTCCGCCGCAACATCGTTGATGTGGAGCAGACGCGGGCCCTGCTGAATGAAGCGACCGGGCTGGGCGCGCGACATGCCGTACGTTGCGTCGATGTCGAGGGCGGAACCGTGAACCGGCTGCGCGATGCGCTGGCACCGATTGCTTCAGCACAGGCGGTGGCTGCTGCGGATCGAAACGGGAAAAAGGCGTCGCTTGCCAGGAAACATGGTGAGTTGATCGCGCTCGCAGTGAAATCGTTCGGGTTTAATACGACGCTGGCTCCGGTTGTGGATCTGACATTGCCGGAGGCCACGGATGTGCTGGGCTCGAGGACCACGGGCGCGACGGCTGCGGATGTGATCGCCTATGCGCGGGAGTTTCTGGCTGGAGTTGCGCGACAGGGCGTGGTTGGATGCGGCAAGCATTTTCCGGGGCTGGGTGGAGCATCGGGCGATACGCATTTCGTTACACCCGCGATTGAGCGAAGATGGGAGCAAATCTGGAATGAGGACGCAGTTCCCTATCGAGAACTGCACAAACAGATGCCCATGATCATGATGAATCATGCGGCATATCCGCGAACGCCGGGAAAGAATGTCCCGGCGAGTGCGTCGCGGTTCTGGATTACAGAAACACTGCGAAAGAAAATTGGGTACAAGGGGATCGTTCTTTCCGATGATCTGGAGATGGGCGGCATTCTGAAGTTTCTTCCAGTGGAAGAGGCTGCTGTTGAGGCGATCCGAACGGGATCTGATTTGCTGGAGATCTGCCACAGCGCGGAGCTGATTCTGCGTTCGTATGAGGCGTTGATCGCGGAAGCGGAGAGATCGACGGCGTTCCGGAAAATTCTGCTCAAGACCGCGGGGGATTCTGCTCGTAAGCGAGCGCGGATTTACCCACCCCGCGTAGCTGCGTCCCCGAGCTCGAAAGCACTTGAGTCGTTGAGGAGCAAGATTCTCTCGTTCAATGAGAGTGTTGCGGCGCAGGCCAATGCGGCCGCTGTGGTGGATCCGCGCGCGGCGGCCCCGGCGGAAGCGTCATGAAATCGAGGCCGATGATTGTTGCCGGCGTGATGAGCGGGACATCAGCGGACGGGATTGATGTGGCGATCGTGCGAATCGCGCGAAGACAGCGCATCAGTGTGAAGCTGGTCGCGCACGAAGCATTTCCCTACCCTGCTGCGTTACGGCGCGCGGTGCTGGCGGCGATGAATGCGAAGGCGACCTCCACGGCCGAGCTCGCAAGACTGAACTGGCGGTTGGGATTGGCGTATGCCGATGCGGTGAACACAACCGCGGCGCGGCACAAGGTGAAGATTGACCTGGTGGGATGTCATGGGCAGACTCTCTATCACCAGGGACGGGCAGAGCGGTATGCGGGCAAGAGATTCGCGTGTACGTGGCAGGCGGGAGAGGCAGCGCTGATTGCGGCTGAGTTGAAAATACCTGTTGTTTTTAATTTTCGCCCGGCTGATATGGCTGCAGGCGGGCAAGGTGCGCCGCTGGTGCCGTTGTTCGATCAGGTCTATTTTGGCGATGCGAAGCGCGGGCGGGTTCTGCAGAACATTGGCGGCATCGCGAATCTGACAGCAATTCCGGCAGGCGGTGAGATCGATGAGCTGGTCGCATTCGATACCGGACCGGGCAATATGGTGATCGATGCGCTGGCGCAGAAGCTGTTGGGAAAGACATACGATCGAAATGGCGCGATTGCGGCTAAGGGGCTGGTGCTTGAGCCGGTGCTGGAGAAAATGCTGCGCAATCCATATTTCAGATTGAAGCCGCCACGGAGCGCGGGACGCGAGGAATTTGGGCGGGAGTACGCGGCGGAGTTTCTTGCAGCCTGCCGAAAGGTAAGCCGCAGACCAGAGGATGCAGTGGCAACAGCGACGGGTTTGACGGCTGAGAGCATCGTGCGAAGTTTCAAGCAGTTTGTCTGGCCGGCAATGAAGGGTGCGCCGATTGATTACATCGTCTCCGGAGGCGGTGCGAAAAATGCGGCATTATTGAAGATGCTCGCGGGATCGCTCGAGCCACTGGGGTGCACGCTCATCACGACGGAGCGCCTTGGGCTGCCTGCTGAGGCGAAAGAGGCCGCCGCGTTTGCGCTGCTTGCCTGGGCCAGCTGGCATCGGTTGCCGGGAAATGTGCCAACCGCAACGGGAGCGAAGCGGTTCGCTGTTTTGGGGCAGATCGCGTACACGTAGGCTGTGCCCACATTTTTTGCAAGGACTAGAACGCAGATTCCTTTTCGGGGCGTGACGGTAGCGGTTATTGAGTTAAATTCACGCTCGTCCGTGCATAAATAGCGGCTGCGAGCTCTGAAGAGTGTGATCACCTTAAAACTACCTTAAGAAATAGCCGCACAAGTACTTTTTCAACCAATAGATACAGACTAAAGCTGAAGTAAAACCACCGAATTCATACTTTGGCATCTTTACTCAACCTTTTGTTCGGCTTACTCGTCTACCGAAACAGATAACGATTGCAGCCGTACCGTCATCGGTATGTGCGAGAGCAGGTTTATGAAACAGAAGGCTGAGAAAATCGCAGGTACTTTGGTGGCGCTCTTTGCACTCTTGATCGCTGTTGTTGTTCCTTCCCCGAGACTGGCGGCACAGGCTGCAGCGCAGAGGTTTGTCGGAACCATCACATCGATTTCCGGCGACACGCTGACGGTGAAGACGGACGCCGGCGAAGCACACCAGGTGCAGGTGCCAAGCTCGGCTACCCTGAAGCGAATTGCGCCGGGGCAGAAGGACCTGAGCACGGCGGAAACGATCAAGCTGAACGATCTGGCGATGGGAGATCGCGTGCTGGTGAAGCTCGATCCGGATGCAGCGGCGGGCACTTCACAGGCGCAGCAGATTGTTGCGGTAAAGCAGACCGACATCGCACAGAAGCAGCAGCAAGATATCGCGGAGTGGCAACGGAACGGCGTTGGAGGGCTGGTGAAGAGCGTTGACGCTGCCAGCGGAGTCGTGGTGTTAACCAGCGGCGCCGGTCCGACGGCGAAAACGGTGACGGTTCATATCGCGAAGACCACCCTTTTGAAGCGTTACCCTGCCAACTCTGTCCGGTTTGCAGATGCGCAGCCAGCGCCGCTCGATGCGGTGAAGACGGGCGACCAGTTTCGCGCGCGCGGGGAGAAGAACACGGATGGGACCGAGATCACGGCGACAGAGGCCGTGTCGGGGAGTTTCAGGAATATTTCAGGAACGGTTTCGACAATAGACGCGGCGAACTCGACGGTGACAGTAAAGGATCTGGTGACAAAGAAGAACGTGACCGTGAAGGTGACGCCCGACGCAGAAATGCGGAGGCTGCCTGACATGATGGCACGGATGATTGCAGCGCGGTTGAAAGGCACCCAGCCGGCAAATGGTGCGCCGATGATGGCAGCCCGTTCGCAGGGTGGCCCGCCTCAGACTACGCCACAGGGCGGTGGAGCAGGTGCTGCCGGCACGCCGGGGCCTGGTGGATTTGGGGCGGGGCGGCACGGGAACGGCGATATGGAACAGGTTCTGCAGCGTGCACCGGCGATCAAGATCAGCGACCTGCAGAAAGGCGAGGCGGTCATGCTGGTGTCAACGGAGGGCGCAAGCGATGTGACCGCGATCAAGGTGCTGGCTGGAGTCGAGCCGTTGCTGGAAAGCCCGGAGGCATCCCGCAATCTGCTGGCCAACTGGAGCATGGGCGGCGGTGGCGGTGGTGAAGAGGGCGGCGGCGGTGGCGGTCGGTAGTCCGAACCTTTTCAATTTTGCGATCTGATATTGCGAGGAATGCGTGTATTCACGAATTGATAGTTATTTGCGTTTTTTGATCAACGTTGCATTTGGTTTGTGTGCGCTGGCGGCAGTTGCACAGGCAGCCTTCGCGCAAGCTCAGACAGCGGTCGCCGGTGCTTCGATACATGGGCACATCGCGGATCAGACGGGCGCCTTGATTCCCGGAGCCAAGGTCACGGTGACAACCGCGGAGGGAAAAACCGCTGGCACAGCTACGGCAGATGCGAGCGGCGCTTATGCGGTGACGGGGCTGGAGCCGGGCAGTTACATCGTGAAAGCTACGTTTGCGGGATTTGCAGATTTCCAGTCGCAGCCGATCCCGGTGGCGGCAGGACAGATCAAGCGTGTCGATGTGGCAATGGCGATCGAGGTGGAGCAACAAAACGTTGTCGTGAGCGACGACACGCCCTCGGTGAGCGTGGAGGCCGGCGGCAATGCGAATACGCTGGTGCTGAAGGACAAGGATCTGGATGCGCTGTCGGACGATCCGGACGAATTGTCGAATGAACTGCAGGCGCTGGCGGGGCCATCGGCGGGACCGAATGGCGGACAGATCTACATCGATGGATTCACGGGCGGGCAGCTGCCTCCGAAGTCGGCGATCCGCGAGATTCGCGTAAACCAGAATCCGTTTTCGGCGGAATATGACCGGCTTGGATACGGACGAATCGAGATCCTGACGAAGCCGGGTACGGACAAGCTGCACGGGCAGGTGTTCGTGATGGGGAACGACAGCGCGACGAACACGGGGAGTCCTTTTCTGCCGAATGTGCCGCCCTATTACCGCGTGCAGTACAACGCATCGGTAAGTGGAGCGCTGAGCAAGAAGGCATCGTTCTTCCTGAGCGTTGAGCAGCGCGACAATCACGACGAAGCGATCTACAACTATTTTCCGGCTGTTCTGGATCCGGGTACGGGACTTTATTCGATCTCTCCGACGCGGGCTTCGGGTGCGCTATCGAATCCGCACAACCACATCAATATTTCTCCGCGGCTCGATGTGCAGTTGGGGAAGAACGACACGATGACGCTGCGGTACCAGTGGTTCTATGACTCGGAGTCGGGAGATATTGGTTCCACTGAACTGCCTTCGCAGTCGGTAACGACGACGAGTAAGGAAAACACGATTCAACTGAGCGACTCGCACATCATCAACGACCGGATGGTGAACGAGACGCGCTTCGAATATCGGCGTTCGCAGGATTCAACAACGCCGGTGAGCAGTTCGCCGACACTGATGGTCAGTGGGAATTTCACTGGAGGCGGAGCGTCGGAGCAAGCTTCGAACGATCACAGCGATCATTTCGAATTGCAGAATTACACGACGATGGGCCTCGGAAGTCACACGGTGAAGTTTGGAGCATGGGTGCGCGATAACCGGGATGCGAATTCGTCCTTCTCGAACCGTAACGGTTCGGTGGTGTTTACGGAGAAGGGCTATGTGGATGCCTTGAACGCCCTGGCAAAGGGGCAGAGTCTCTCGACATTGCCGGCGGGGGATTTCGTGAGCCTAAGCGTAACGGCCGGGCGTACGGCGTACACAACGAACGTGTTCGACGGCGCGCTGTTTGTGCAGGATGACTGGAAGGTGAATCCGCGGCTGACGGTTTCAGGCGGATTGCGCTGGGAGACGGAAAATCATATTCAGGACCACAATGACTGGGCGCCTCGCGTTGCATTTGCCTATGCGCTGGACGCAAAGGGTAAGCAGCCTGCAAAGACGGTCGTGCGTGCTGGATATGGAATTTTCTACGACCGCCTGCCGGTTGCGAGCCTGCTGGCATCGACTCGGCGCGGCTTCAATTCCGGGCAGGCGCAGACGACAGCGTTTTCACCGTCATGCTTGAGCGGCACGGATATTAACAATCTCGATTTCTCAGGATGTATGCCTGCCGCGCCCTATGCACCGACACCGCAGACAACGCTAGTACAGATTTCGCCGACGTATCACTCGCCCTACACACAACAGCTCGGCGCGAGCATCGAGCGGCAGCTGACAAAAACGGTGACAGTGACGGGAACGTATCTGCACTCGTTCGGCGTGCACCAGATGGTGACGCGCGATGCGAACCCGTATACGCCGATTGCAGGCACGACTTACTACAACCAGTCGACGGGACCGCGCTTGAATCCGAATCTTGGGATCATTCAGGAGTACTACCCAGAGGCAGTGTTCAAGCAGAACCAGATGATTCTGAATGTGAACGCCCGCGTGTCGCCGAAGCTGGGCTTTTTCGGATTCTATAATCTGTCGTTTGCGAATACGAACGGGGCAGGCGGGTTTGGCGGCGGGAGCTTCGCTTCCAATTCTTACAACCTCAGCCAGGACTACGGACGCGCAGCCTTTGTGAACCGCAACATGGTATTCCTGATGGGCAACTATACGGGACCGTGGGCTGTGCGTTTCAATCCGTTCCTGATTGCGCGCTCGGGACGTCCATATAACGTTGTGTCGGGCACCGACCTTACGGGTGACAACTTCGTGAACGACCGGCCTTCGTATGCGGATGCGTCGCTCTGCACGGCGGGATCGGATCAGTATTTTCAGACGCAGTTTGGATGCCTCAATTCCCTTCCCGGACCTGGAGACTCGTTGATTCCCGTTAATCTGGGCAACGGGCCGGCAAGCGTGGCTCTGAATCTGAGGATGAGCAAAACTTTTGGAGTTGGACCAAAACTTGAGTCGGCAGGAGGCGTAAACAACGGCGGATTCGGCGGGCCTGGAGGCGGTCCGGGTGGCGGACGCGGAGGCGGCGGTATGCGCGGAGGTCCGGGCGGCGGACTCGGCCCTGGTGGACTTGGAGGCGGAGGCGGCCGTGGCGGTCCGGGCGGAATGATGGGACCGGCCAGCACGGGACACAAATACAACTTGACGTTCAGTGTCGAGGCCAACAACCTGTTCAACAATGTGAACTACGGAACGCCTGTGGGAACGCTTGGGTCGAGCGAGTTCGGTAGATCGACCAGCCTGGCGAACGGGCCTTTTTCAGGGCCGGGTGGATCGACCTCGCGGCGCGTATTCTTCCAGGCGGTGTTTGCTTTTTGAAGTGGAGCAGGCAGAGACGGCCGGAGCGACATGCTCCGGTCTCTTTTTTTGGTAGGATGCTAGCTCCGATCGCGAAGCATTCGGGTGTAAATAAATTCCCACTCGTCGGCTTTGGCCTTGATGTCGAAGCTTTGAACGATGCGGGCGCGCGCCGCTTTGCCCATTGCGCGCCGTTCGCTCTGCTTTAGCCGCATCACCCGAAGCATGGCTTCTGCCAGCGCCTGCGGGCTTCTGGATGGAACGATGATACCCGTGTCGCCCACCAGTTCACGGACGCCGCCCACGTCGGTGGCTACTACGGGCTTCTCCATCGCCATCGCTTCGCCGACGACGAGGGGCATCCCTTCCCATGCGGAACTGAGAACGAAGGCGTCGCAGGAGGCAAGGGTGCCGGGCATGTTGTGCGAGAGGCCGAGCCATCGGAGCCCAATTGCATTAGCGTCCATCGGAGGGATGCGGTGACTCGCCGGTTTTCCAGCTATCCAGAGTTGGGTGTCCGGCACCTCTTCTCGAATTTTCTGAAAAGCGACAATCAGGTTGTCGAAGTCTTTGGCGGGGACGTCACGGCCGGCAGCCAGCCATATGAATCCACTTTGTTGGGAGGGCGCGATGGCGGAGAGCGATGACGGTGCGAAGACTTCGGTGTCGATTCCGTTGGTGATGACGGAGAGCTTGCTGCGCGGAACCGCCTTGAGCTGAAGATAGCGGTCGGCGACGGCCTGGCTGACTCCGGTGGTGTGGATGGAGAGCGGATCGGTGATCCGGTATGCGAGGGTACGGTGCCAGGAGCCTTCAAAGACGTTGTGGATCGTAGAAAGAACTGCAGGCGCGGCACCGCCGGCCCGTAGCATTCGAGCCATCATATTGGCGGGGAAGGTGTGGCTGTGCAGCAGATCAGGCTTGAACGAACGCAGGAGTTGGCGAGCGCGAACCATCCCCCTCATGACGCCAGGAAATGATTTCTTGATGCCGAGGTGGTGGACATGGAGCTTCGTCGGACACTCGTGTTCTTGGGCAGAGCGGAGAACGACGAGAACCACCTCGTGGCCGCGTGATGCCATGAGCTCACCGATCGCGATTACCTGCTTTTCGGCGCCGCCGATCCCGAGCAAAGTGAGCATGTAGGCGATACGCATGAACCCGAGCCCTTCTGGACAGAGAAGGGCGAGGATAGCGAATCGCAGTCAGATCAGGCTGTGTGCGCGCTCACGGTCGACGACGAAGCGACGGCGAATGAGCGTGTCGATTGCGAAGTAGCCGGGGCCGAGGATCAGGATGAGCAGCGCGGCGAACCAGTAGGTGTATGGTGAGGCGCCGTAGAAGTCTTCCGGCTTGGAGAAGATGTGCGAGAAATTCACACGGTCATCGGGAACGCTGAGGAAGGCCATGGTCATGTTCACGAAGAGCACGAGCGAGGTAAGGCGCGATGCGATGCCCAGTCCAAACAGAATCCCTCCGCCAAATTCGACAAGGGCGACAAATAGAGCCGTCATGTGCGGAGCAGGGAGGTTGAGGCTCGCGAAGAACTCGGTAACCTTGTCGAGGTGCATCAGCTTGCCCCATCCGTCCTGCACGAACTGGAAACCCCAATAGAGGCGGATGGCGAGAAGGAGCGGGCTCTGCAGGCGGTTTAGTCCCGAAGCAACTGCATCGTAAACGTTCACAAGCTTGTTCATGCGTTCCTTTCAGACGGCGCGTCATTGACCTGAGATTGGCTAATTGATGTGCCCTTGAAAACGGTCACTGCGGATCCTTCCGCGAGAAATGCGGAATCGGGCGGACGGTCAAGCAGTCTCGCAAAGTCGGAGCCGTAGTACCTGGTGGCATCTCCGGATAATTTCGCTGTGTCCGCTTCCCTCACCTGCCATTGCGGGTGATCGACCTGGTACTCCACGGTGCGGCCGTTGCGAATTGCGTAGCCCCAATAATGTTCGGTGATAAATTCGCTGAGCGAGCCCTGACCGGGCAAGTACGGATCTTTGGTCGTAGTTGCGGAGATTGAGCAGAGCGCTGCTCCCGATCCCCAGGAGTATTCCGCAGCGAGTTCTCCGGAGTCGATCTTGAGGCGATGGGACATCGGAACGCACGAGTAGTTCTCGCCATAGGCGAACCGGGCGATCGCAGTCACTGCCACCTTGGGCACGAGCTCGCGAATGAAGACAACGCCTCGCCGAGTTCCGCGACGAACGTAGAAGCGGAGGTTTACTTCTTCGAACGACTGATGAAACGGGACCGCGCGTCCGAACAAGTGGGTTTTATTGAATTCGAACCCGATAAGGCTTGCGTAGGTGAGGCCCTCGTGCGAATCGAGTTCCGTGCCTGCTGGAACAAAGGGACGCAGCAAGCTGGGGTCGACGGCGTAGTTCAGCATGAGCAGGTTCTTCCATTCGGCGGTGAGGAAGGTGCGTTGCTGAGCCAGCGTGTTCACAGTTGTTTGATCGTTCGGTAAGCCGTAAAGTTACGCAGATCGTGGTCAAGTGGTGCGGACCAGCCTGTCGAGTTCGGGTGCGCAAATCCAGCCAAGTTCGGCCCACGCGGTAAACCACTGGCGAACGAGTTGGGGTCTGCGAGCCGAGGGAACGCGGGCGGTCGTTATGCCGGCTTCGATGGCCTCTGCGAGAGGGCGACCTGCGCTGATGGCGCGAAGGGTATGGAATTCTCCACGCTTCAGGCGAAGGTAGTACACCGAGAAATCGACCCGGTGCGCCGCAAGCCAGGTGGGCTTGCGACGAAGCGCGGGAAGTTTTGCGGGCGCATGATCCTGGTCGTCGTGTTGCAGGCCTGCCTCTGTGGTCTGCCGCTTTTCCTGTTTGTGGAGGTTGAGAACAAGATCGTCGACGGGGTACTCCAACTCGACGAGTTGCAGATGCGGCTGCAGAGCGAGATGCGAACTGCCGTCGAGAGTTGCGATCTGCTCAATGGTGAGCGGCTCGTGCTCGGCCCCATCGAAGGCTTCTATAAAGGCCCACTCGATTCGGACTACGTCAACGGCTAGGCTGGCGCGACGTCCAGCGAAGTGAGGATTCGCGATCAGCCAATCGGAGAGTCGCGAACCGAGGTTGCGAAGCGTGAAGGAGCGATTGGGATGAGCGTTGAGATATGCAACCGACATGGCGTCAAACGCCCGGCTGCCGATCACGGAGCGGAGCGCGGGGAAATCTTCTGCGAGTGCGCCGAGGACGCGAAACCAGTATTGGCGGTTGTAGATCTCTAGACGGTCGAACGCGGAGAGTCGAGTATTGGGCGCGATGAAAGACGCGGCAACCCGCGCCATGGAATGGCCGTCGAGTGTTTCCTTGCGCATCTCCTCATCGGGCGTGAGGGGCGTCATGACGGCATGCGCCATCTCGCGCTGGATCTGTTCGAGGGACATGGATTGGGTCATCGTGTTGTTTTCTCGTGCGCAACTTCGCACATCTCAGAATCGAGTTGTGGGGCACCCAGGGTCTGCCGGTGTAAATAGCGCTCGGCCTTTTTCGCCTCGGCGTGTACTTCGTCGAAGCTTGGGATGTGGTCATCCCACTCGAGGAGCGTCGGCGTTGGGCCGCAGCGCTCAATGGCGCGCGCGTATAGATTCCAGACAGGATCAATGACGGGGTGGTCGTGGGTGTCGAGGATGTACTTCTCGTAGCGCGAGTGGCCGGCAACGTGTATTTGAGCGACACGTTCTGCGGGAACGGCGTTGACGTACTCCATCGGGTTGAATTCGTGATTTACCGAGGAGACGTAGATGTTGTTCACGTCGAGGAGAATGCCGCAGTCGGCGCGCTCGACCACCTCGGTGAGAAATTCCCACTCGGTCATTTGCGAGGCGGTGAAGGCGGCATATGAGCTGACGTTCTCAACAGCGACGGGGATTTCCAGATAGTCCTGCACATTACGAACACGCTCGACCGTACGCGCGACGGCTTCCCACGTGTATGGCAGCGGAAGCAGGTCGTGCGTATACGTGCCGTCAATCGAGCCCCAGCAGAGGTGATCGCTGAGCCAGGGGGTGCCAGTGCGGCGGACAAGAGTCTTGAGGCGCTTCAGGTGCTCAGGATCGGGTTCTGTCACGGAGCCAAAGTACATGGAGACTCCATGCTGCACGACGCGATATTGCTCGAGAATGCGATCGAGGGTGTGCAACGGCCGCCCGCCGTCGATCATGAAGTTTTCAGAGATGATCTCGAACCAATCGACGACAGGTTTGCTCGAGAAGATGTGCTCGTAGTGCGGAATGCGGAGACCGATTCCGATTCCGTGATTCGAGAACGCATTGAAGCGATTGCCAGACATGAGGGGCAGTTTCCAGTTACCAGTCTTCAGTTTAAAGACGAATCGGCGAGCAGCGGATCTGCAAGAGACAGCAGAAGCTGTTCGCCGATTCGAGTGCTGACTAGATGGCCTTCGGCATCTTGGAGCCGTCGGTAGCGCAGCCCCCCTTGCCTTTGCAGCTGTTCTTGCCCTTGCAGCCGTTGTCGCTGGATTTGCAGCCGCCGGTGCCCTTACAGTCATTCTTGCCCTTACAGGAGTGCTTCGCAGGCTTATCCTGATTGACGTACTGCAGGCCGGCCTTGGAAGCCTTGACGGTGGTCTTGGAAGCGTTGGTCGCAGAAGCGTGTGCAACCGTGGTTCCGCCAATCAGGCCGGAGAGAGCAGCCGTCAACAACATTGCATTCAATTGATTCTTCATAATTGATTGACCTCGCTGGGGGTTAAGGCGGGGAAGCCGCCGGTTGTCACAATGCGTTGGCAGCCCAATGCCGCCCGACGCAGAAACAGTAGCACGCACATCTGAGTGCGGGCATGCGCGAAAGGTTACAAGGAAAGGGGGCAAGCTGAAAATGAATTTCTTTGCACCGGCTTTCCTATGTGATGAACGGGCCGGGGGCAGCTTTGGATTGGTTGGCTGTTGCTTTTAATCCGGGACCGGCGCGGGTCAGAACTCGGTGCGTCTAAAATGGATAGCGGGTCGACCATTGCACACTGAAGAACAGAGAGATGCGACTGATGCGTCGCTTGAGGGCGGCAGAGGCTCAGTCGTCGAGCTCAGGCGAAGCCGTTCGATAGGATGGGCCAGTTTCCTGCTTGTCCTGTTGCAGAGCCTGTGCTCCGCAGTTTTGACGATCAGTGGGATTCGCGTGGCGATTGGACTCTCTGCCCTGGCGGCCGCGAGCGGTATCTATGCACCGGCGAAGGGATGGCACCAGGACGCGATCCGGATACCGATGCTGATTGTGGCGACGGTTGGGGCGGTTGTGAATCTGGCGGTCATTGCTTGGATCCGGCATCTGCGGAATCGGCCTGAAGCGCAATGGCGCAGACGGGAACGGACAGCCAAAGAAAAAGGGTCAGAGCGGCTGCAAATCATTCTGGCAATTGTCACACTCGTCCTGGTTGGGCTGGAGACGTTGACACACCCCATGGTGCACCGGACTGGCCCGCCGCCGCCCTGCAGGATCGCCGGGACCTGCTGAGATCAGGGGTTTGAGCCTTTCGGTTTTTCAAGTTCCCTGTCGATGCGCGCATGGAGGCGTTCGCTGAAGCCTGCCGGAAGTTCGAAAACGCGATCGTCTGCCACGAGAATCACGACATTCCGTGTGGAATCGAGCACAGCCGAGCAGATCTCGCAGGTCTCCAGGTGCCGGTCGATTTCGGCACGGAGCTGCGGATCTACGTCGTTCTCGATGTAGGCCGAGATGTGCTCCCAAACGTGTTTGCAGTCGATTCTCATGCGCGGCCCCCGAACCAGCGGCGTTTTACAGGGGCATATTCCTTCATTTGCGGAGCCAGATTGCGTTGCAGGAGAGCTCGTGCGCGGTGCAGACGCACTTTTACCGAGGCTTCCGATATTCCAAGCACGGCAGCGCTCTCCCTGATATCCATCTCTTCGATGTCTCTGAGCAGCACGATGTTACGGTATATCTCAGGAAGGCCTTCGATGGCTTTTCGGAGGAGATTTCCAAGTTCCTTTTGTTCAAGGGCTTCGGCCGGGATCTCGCGCCAACTGGTGAGGATTGCAGGCGTGTAATCCCCGGTCTGCTCGTCGGTTTCGGCATCGAGGGAGTCTTCGCGGCGATTGGAGATTTTTCGCAGGCGGCCCAGGCCCTCATTGCGGGCGATTGACAAAACCCAGGTGCGGAACTGGGAATCTCCCCGGAATTTTTCGAGGTTCTGATAGACCTTGATCACCGTTTCCTGGGCTACATCTTCGGCTTCGGCCTCGTTTTTGAGGAGAGAGTAGAGCAGGAAGTAGATGGAGCGCTCGCAAGGGCGTATGAGGTCGTGGAATAGATGCTTTTCGCCGGCGAGGATGCGGCGGATGCAGGCGGCTTCGAATTCCGAATTGGTAGCTGTCATCCGTGCAGAAAGAGCCCCAGTTTGACTCAGGATACCGCCTGAAAGTTACGAGTCTGGGCAAGTTTCGAACGATTTAGCCGCGGTTTGACGTGGGGGTGAGCAAGATTCTTATATAAAATTTACCGTCTCAAATGTACAATCAGCGCGAGGACACCCATGGCCGGAGATATGCAACTTACGTGCAGTGATTGTGGACAGGAATTTACGTTCACCTCTGCGGATCAGGCGTTTTTTTCAGAACGCGGTTATTCGACCCCCAAGCGCTGCAAGCCTTGCCGTCAGGCAAAGAAGAGCGACCAAGGTGGGGGAGGCTCCGGTTATCGGCAGGCTTCTTCCCATGGCACACCCGTGATCTGCTCTGGCTGCGGACAACCAACGACTGTTCCATTTGAACCACGTGGTGATCGTCCGGTGTTTTGCAGGGACTGCTACCAGGCTCGTAAAGGCAGTAGTGCAGGCGCACGCAGCGGTCGCTATTAGAGAGACATTCGTTCACAAGTTCCGTTTCTCCTGAAGCAAGACAATCCAAGTTGACATCCATCAGAGAAGAACTCGGCCACGTGCCGAGTTCGTCTCTGGTGTTGAATTTTCTGCGCGCTGACGATTGTCTGTTTAATCTGCAAAAATGAAACCGACGCAAATTCTGGCCTTTGTATTCGCAGCCTCCATTGTGTGCGGGCACGCGGGATCGCAAGGTAAGGCCACGGCTAGCGGGTGCACACTGCGCATTCGTGTAGATGGATTACGCAATTCGACGGGTGTGGTCGGGGCCGCGATCTTCAAGACACGTGATGGCTGGCCGGAGAACATGAGCAAGACAGTGAATCACTGGCCGACGCCAATTGCGCAGGGAGCGCACCAGGCAACAGCGGTGATGGAGAATCTCCCTGCCGGCGATTATGGCGTGGTTGCGATCCACGATGAGAACAAGAATCACAAACTGGACCGGAACTTCATCGGGTTTCCAAAAGAGGGTTTCGGGTTCGCGAACAATCCGCACGTGGGACTGAGCGAGCCATCGTTTGACGCCGCGATCGTGCACGTCACGTGTCCAGTGACGGAGATCAACATTCACATAATCTACAAGTGAAGACGAGCGCAGCTTAGCGCTTTTCGTCTGCGCTGAACTGCGTCCACGGCCCGGCTTTCATGTCTCTGAGGATTGGCTTGAGGTAGCTGAATTCCGCGTGTTTGGCGAGGAACGGGGCTGCAATGAAATCTTCGCCGCAGGGATGGCCGGCGCGCGCGATCAGCGTGAGATTCGCAGCCAGGTCGGAGTCCGTGACTTTGCCAGTAACGGCACCCTCGGGATCGTAGGGAGCATCGCCCCACTCAGGAACACCCTTTGGGTCCGCGTCGGTGTGCCCGCAGAGCGTTCGCGTGCTTGGCGCGGTTTTGCCCGTGAAGCTGTCCTCATGATTGCCGAGAAATGCTTGCGCTAGGGTGACGTCAATCGACCCTTTGTTTTCGGTCATTTTGCGTTCCCAGGTTCTGTGTCTCGCGTTCATAGACGAAGAGACATTCGCGATGTCGAAGCCTTCGGTTTCATCCTTGATCAGAGCCGGGTCGCGCGGGAAGTTAGAGCTAATGAAGTAGCCGTCTTTTGTGCGCCATAGGGGCGTATTCTTCAAGCCTAATTCGAGATATGCGATTTCGCCGGTGTTGCGATCACCGATCAGCCAGTCGTTGGCATAACCGCCGTTGTTCCCTTCCTTGATAATGGCAACGTACTCGTCGATCGAATTGGCGTACTGCATGGCTTTGCGAGAGCGGGCAAATTCCGGCTTGCCGTCAGGATTCCATCCAACGAATTGCGTGATCGTAGTCTCGGTGATGATGAGGCCAGCGTCGGTCTCGCCGAAGTCGTCCCCGCTCGTAATCGAGCCGGGCCCTCCATCCATCAGCATGTGATGGCCATGCTGCGGCTTGATATCGAAAATCACGGTCCAGCGCTCGCCGTCTGCGTAGCCGGTCCAGTTGTTGTGCGCAACGACGATCTTTCCTCCCTTGGTATAGCTGCCGGTCGCGATGAACGCAGAACAGTGACCTTCGGGAACAATGTGCGGCGCGTTAGTGGCCTTCTCGCGCTTGTTGAGCCAGGGAACGTAGTAATCCGGTACTTCAAACCAGCCGTTGAGAGCAACGATGTCCCACACGTCAAGCTTTGCGCCCTTCGATTGAGCACCTTTGGCGATGCCTTCGAGTTCCTGCTGATATTCGGCATCGATGTGGGGCCAGAGCATCTTGCGGCCAGTCTCGCGATAAAAGCTCCATTCGCGTTTTGTGTCGTGCCGCGTTTCGATCTTCATGACGTTGATGAGGTCGGCGATTTCAGCGGAGAGAAGCTGACCGTGCTGGAAACCGATTTCAGCAGGCGTGCCTTCGAGGTGCACAAACATCCATCCGCCCCGCTCGAAGCGATACCCTGCTCCGCTGGTGTTCGCGGGCTGCGTCACTGGCAGCAAGCGTTTTGCATGCGCGAAGTAGTTCGTGAAACCAAACAGAACGAGAAGGCAGACAAAAGATACGCGGGGAATGCGTCGAGGCATCGATGAGTTCTCCGGCAGGATTGGATTGCAGGGAGGATAGCACTCGAACGATACGGGCCAGAGAAAAATTCTGGCCCGTTTTTGAATCAGTGCTTTTTGCCGGGCTTGGCAGGAGCCTTTTTGGCGGCGTGTTTCGCGGGTGCGTGCGGCTTGGCTTTGGCTGCGGGCTTTTTCGAAGGAACCGCCTTGTGGGCCGGCTTGGCATGAGCCTTGACCTGCGCGGCCTTTACCGGAGCCTTGGCAGCAGGCTTGGTCGAGGGCTTTGCCACGGGCGCATGCTTGGCAGGCGCCGCTGCCTTCTTAGCGGGAGCGGCAGGCACAGACTTCTTTTCCGGCTTGGCAGGTTCCGCTTTGGCCTTCGTTGCGGGCGCTGCTTTCTGTGCGGGAGCTTTCTCCTGCGCGTGTTTTGCAGGAGCTTCCTTGGCGGGCTTTGGCTCTGTCTTGGCTGCCTTGGGCGCAGCTGGCTGTTTACCGCGCTTCGGTGCCGGCTTCTCTTCCTCGTCTTCGTCTTCCGATTCTTCCTCTTCTTCGTCGCCGTCCTCTTCGCTTCCGAGGTCCTCGTCGAGATCGTCAACCTTCGGGAGCTTCAGATCGAGAACTTCATCGTCGTCCCCTCCGCCACCAATATCATCGAGATCCTCTTCGTCGTCCCCGCCTTCTTCGGATTCTTCGTCTTCATCGAACGACTTCTCTTTGACTTTTTCAGCACGCTTGGCACGTGACCGCTTGATGGTGATCTGGGGCGGAGGCGCGGGCGGAGAGTACGGCTCGAGGAAGGCTTTGGTCTCCTCGGGCGTGTTCAGCTTTCCATCGATCAACTGAAGGAAGATTTGTTGAATGATCTCGTTGTAATTGGCCAGTTCCGGCGTGATACGCATCTCCTGCATTTGCGCATATGGAATGCGCTGACGCACTTCCGGCCAGGTCTTCATGAAGAGCTCGTATTTGGCCTTTACCGCGCTGTCTTTGCTGGTGAATCCGAGCCAGAGTACTGCCTCCGGATCATGAGTGGTGAACAGCTTGTAGGTGAGGGACGGGATGGCGTTGGCCTTGTTGAGAAGGACCTTGGCAAATCCGCTGGCGAGTGAGTCGAGACTGTTCCACTCTTCGACAAACCCGGGGCGCAGGAGCTGCTTCTTGAGCGAGGAAAGATCCTTGGGCGCCAGTTTCGCGGTGAGTAACTGCATCTGCGCAGCAGACATGTCGGGTTGAACACCCTGCATCTGCAGTTGGACTCGGAGTTCGTGAAGCGCGTTGAGCTTTTCTTCGTCAGCCTTGTTGGCAGTCCATGCCGCGCAAAGGAATTTCATCCAGCCTTCGGCTTCAAGGGCGCGCAACACCCTCAGGCCGTCGTCTTCATGGCCGATCTGTTCGAGCTCGTAGCTCTGATCGTGGGAGGAGAGAGACTCGATGATGTTTTCGGCTTTGGCGTTCTCGTAGCGCTGCTGTGTGCGCGGATCGAGGTCCCAGCCGAGACGAGCCTTGTAGCGAGTCGCCCGGATCATAAGGGACGGCTCTTCGAGAAAGCCATAGTTGGAGACGAGGCGCAGAGTGCGCCCTTCAATGTCCGCCGCGCCATTCAGCGGGTCCATCAGCAGGCCGTAGGAGCCCTCATTGAGGGAAATGGCCATCGCATTCGCAGTGAAGTCGCGGCGGCGAAGGTCTTCTTGAATGGAAGCGGGGTGAAATGCGGGCTTCCCTGGCTTTGGGTAGTCCCGGCGGTGAGCGCTCACAAGATCGATGCGCACCGTACCCGGAAAGCAAAGGTACAGGGTGCGGGAGGCTTCGTCTTCTCCCCAGACCTGTGCGCCGAGTTTCTCGATGGCTTTTTTGAGCTTCAGGGCATTTGCCTGAACCGCGACTTCGATGTCACGAACCGCATGGCCGCTGGTGAGGTCCCGTACCGCGTCTCCGGTGAGAAAGAGGAGGGTGCCCGCCTCGCGAGCCACTTCGCGCAACTGCCGCAGTGCATTCTGCTGATCGGCCGATAGCCGGTTCTCAAGAAGGTAAATGTAGTCGGGCATTCCGTTCCTGCTTCTGCTTCAAAAACCACAGGCAAGTGTCTGATGTGGCTACGGTTACGGGACACTATGCGAGAGCGTGCAAAGCAGTACCTTATCATAGTCCGCCCCCGTTGACCAGTATGATCGGCACCAGTTTTGCGACTTTCCGACGGTGAATCGAGCTGCAGCGTGCGAAAATCCATGCCATGGGGTCCGCTCGTAAGCCGGTGATTGTGCGCAAGTTCTCGCGCGAGTGGTATGCAGGGTATGCCAGGGCGGTATTCGGGCAGGACTCGTCAGCCCTGGAGGTTCTGGACCAGAGCGGGAAAGTGCTGACGATCGGGTGGGAGACGGTGAAGTGGGTCTGCTATGTGCGGGATTTCTCATCTACGGGCGACTCGTCCAATCCGGAACGGCTTCTTCAGAAACGGTTTGCAGTTCGTCCGCGGACGTCTGGACTCTGGCTGCGAATGGTACTGAATGATGGAGACGAGCTTGAGGGGATCGCTGCAAACGATCGGTCGCTGGTAACGGGGGTCGGGCTGCTGGTGACACCACCCGATACGCGATCGAATACGCAGCGGATCTATGTACCTCGGCAGGCGATTCAGAGCATGGAAGTGGTCAGCCTGATCGGAGCGGGCGGGCACAGACGCCGTACAGAGCCGCAGCCGGAGCTTTTCCCCATCGAGCCAGACGCATAGCGGGCACGAAAATGCTCAAGCCGGGTCCGTTACAATCTCCGCAATGAAACTTGGTGAGCTGGCAAGCAGACTGGGCGCAGAGTTGCGCGGGGATCCCGACGTGGAAGTCTCGGGTGTGAAAGGGATTGAGGAGGCTGGTGCTGCTGAGATAACGTTTGTGGCGAATCCCAAGTACGCAGGACTCGCCAGAACGACGAAGGCCGCGGCGGTGCTCGTGGAACCGGAGTTTCCCGCGATCGAAACACCCACACTGAGGTTGAAGAATCCTTACCACGCGTTTTCGCGGGCATTGGGCATGTTCTACCAGCCGCCAGTTTACGCGCCGGGTGTGCATCCGACGGCTGTTGTGGATCCGACGGCGGAGATCGGTGAAGGAGCTCACATCGGGGCGTATGTGGTGATTGGACCAGATGTAAGGCTCGGGCCCGGAGCGACACTGCTGCCCCATGTGGTTCTCTACCCTGGAGTGAAGGCCGGGAAGAGACTATTCGCCCATGCACATGCGGTGGTTCGCGAGAGCTGCGAGCTTGGTGACGATGTCACGCTTGAGAATGGAGCGATCGTCGGGGCGGATGGGTTTGGGTTTTCGAAGAATGAGCAGGGGCATTGGGTGAAGATCCCCCAGTCCGGGCCGGTACGCCTGGGAGACCGCGTCGATGTTCAGGCGAACGCCTGTGTGGACAGAGCTACGGTAGGCTCGACGGAGATCGGAGACGGAAGCAAGATCGACAATCTTGTGCAGATCGGGCATGGGTCGCGGGTTGGGAAAGATACTCTGATCTGCGCGCAGACCGGGTTGGCTGGATCATCTGTGATTGGAAGCAATGTGATTCTGGCGGGACAGACCGGGATTGCGGGACACTGCACCGTGGGTGATGGTGTAATCCTGACCGCGCAGTCGGCGGTGAGTCACGACGTTGCAGCCGGGAAGATGATTTCAGGATCTCCGGGTTTCGAGAATGGCGTCTGGCTCAGGGCGGTCTCGATCTTCCAGCGTCTGCCTGACTTGCTCAAGCGGATTAATCGTATGGAGAAAAGGCTTGCGGCTCTTGAGCCAGCGAATTCCGTGACGAGCCAGGCGGAAGCCGAAAAATGAAGAAGCGAACAAGAGTTCCCTTTCCGATCGGATTGCTCGTTCTCTCCCCGTGCGTTGTTCTGTTGAGCGCCTGCCATTCATACCACATTGAAGCGACGGTCAAGAACGACACAGGCGGACCGATTTCGCTGTTGGAAGTTGACTATCCCAGCGCGAGTTTTGGAGCGGATGCCGTCGCAGCGAGTGGTGAGGTTCATCATCGAATTCAGACAAGAGGAAGCGGGCCGCTCAAGGTGCAATATACCGACGAAAGCGGGAAGCAGGTTCAGATCACTGGACCGACGCTCTATGAAGGCCAGGAAGGGCGAGTCGACATCGACCTGTTGCCCAGGGGCAAGTCCGAGTTTCATCCAGCGATAAATCCAACGCACTAGCCGAAATCGGAAGGCGCGTCCGCTCGCATCCGATTTCTAATCTCTGCTCCACCGAGGCCGATAAGTTCTCTGGGGGATGCCTGGTGGCTGAGAGAAACCGGCAGGTAGAACGCGTGCAGAAACGGTTCGCGCCTTATTTTCCGCAATGGAAGAGGCTCGGCGGCTGTTTCGCATTGGTCTTTATCTCCGCGGCGGTTGTAGGGATTGAGCACTGCGGGCACCTGATATGGGTTGCCAACGGGCTGGCCTTGTCTTACCTGCTTCTCGCGCCTCGATGGCTGTGGCGTAAATATTTTCTGGCTGTGTTCTGCGGGATGCTTGCCGGCGGGCTGGTGGTATATCCAGACAACTGGCGGAGATGCGCGGCGCTTTCCGTCTGCAATCTGATGGAAGTCTGGCTGGCTGCGTCGGCTCTTCGCAAGCGTTCAGCGCAGATGCCACGATTTTGCGATCAAAAATACCTCTTCCGATTTGGGCTGTATGCGGTTGCGGGTGCGCCCGTAGCTGCCTCCCTGCTGTTCGCCACCGGATACGCCTTGTCGACCCGACATTTCACATGGCTACCGTTGGTGAATTGGATCTCGACGGACGGACTCGGGACCGCGATCACCACTCCTGCATGCGTGGCCTTGTTTCAAAACCGGCTGAAGCTTCCAGAGAAATCGACCGGATCATGGGTCCTTCTGGCGGCTCTGATCCCGATAGCCATTGGAGCTTTCGCGCCGTGGAAAGTGCCCTTCTTATTCCTGATCTATCCCATAGTGGCTTTGATCTTGTTTCGATTGGGTCTCGGTTGGGCGGCGTTTAGCACATTGTTTGTGACGGCGGTGGGAAGCTGGTCCACGATCCACAACATGGGCCCATTTGCTGTTGGCGGAACCGCAACGTCGCGGAGCTCTACGATTTTGTTGCAGTTCTATCTTGCTTCCGGCATGTTCCTGATCTTTGCCGCGTCTTCAGTGCTGGAGACATTGCGAGATACAGAGCGGAAGCTGCGGGAAACCGCGAATCTCCACGAACTGGTTGCTGCAAACTCTCGGGATGTAATCATCTTTGCCGACTTCGAAGGACGAAGAAGCTACGTATCCGCAGCTGCGGGGCGCCTGGGGGGGTGGAGCAGCGAAGGATTACTAGGGCATCGAAGCCTTGAACTTGTCCATCCTGAGGACCGGGCAAGCGTTCGCAACGTGATTGAACGATTGCGATTGGGAGGTCGCGGTGAGCTTGTTGAGTATCGAATTCAGAACGTGAAAGGCAGTTATCTCTGGGTGGAGGGGAATTTTAGAGGAGTACGTGACCCCTCGACCGGAGTGGGGATTGGCATCCTGAACATGCTGCGGGATATCTCGCAACGCAAGGAGTCGGAGCGCAAGCTGAAGGCGGCTTATGCCACGCTGGAAGCCCTTGCCGCAACGGATCCACTGACCCGCCTCGCGAATCGACGCGCTTTCGATCAGTGTCTCGCAAACGAATGGCGCCGCTGCATGAGGGAGAGGCAGCCGCTTTCAGTGCTCCTGATCGACGCAGACTGGTTCAAGTCGTACAACGACACCTACGGTCATCCAGAGGGAGACAGGTGCCTGAAGCAGATTGCCGAATCGGCGCGTGATACGGTGTCGCGGGAGGGTGATCTGGTCGCGCGAATCGGAGGCGAAGAATTCGGCGTGATTCTGCCCAATACGGAACTCGAAGGGGCGCTGAAAGTCGCTGAGGAAATTCGAGCGTCTCTGCGGATCCGGAAGATCCCTCATGCTTCGAACACGTCTGGACATGTGTCGGTTTCAATCGGGTGTGCCACGACTGTCCCCACCGCTGGTCTGCGTGCCAGCATACTGATGCAGAGGGCTGATGAAGCACTCTACGCTGCAAAACGCGGAGGGCGAAATCGAGTTTCCTCTTCTGTGGAATCACGGAGTGAGTTCGTGCTACGCGCCGGATGACCCAATGGAAAACAAAATGGGAGCCGAAGCTCCCACTGTTAGACCGTTGAAACGAGGCGGCTATCGGACCATGCTCTGGAAGAACGACGAGTTCAGCAGGCTGTTGAAGTCGTTGTCGGATGTCGCGAAGTGAATGTTGAGCAGGCCGGAATTGGAACTTATATCCGTGGCGGCGAGAGCAGCCTTCTCAATTTCGTTGCCGCTCATCTTTTTGTAGATGATAGCAGCCGAAAGCAGCGACGAAACTGTGGCCGCTGCGAAGGAGTCACCCGTAGAGATTGTCAGGTTGAATTTGACACCGTGCTGAAAATCCATCCCGTACCAGGAGGAATCAAGGCGCTTGCGAACGGACTCATAGTCGGCTACCGAGCCGGCCTCGCCGAGTACCTGCTTCATCATGATCTGGGTGCCGCTTTTGTCCAGAACGCTCCAGAGCGGCTGCGAATCGACCGAACGCATGGCATCCATGATGCTGCCGTTTGTGAGCATGCCTGGCTTCATCCCGTCGCGAACATCAAGGGCTGCCTTCACCGCCTCGGGGCTCCCGAAAACCATCGTGGAGGGATCTACGAAACAAAGCACCATTCCGGTACGCGCCAAAGGATAGGTCTTGTTTGTGCGGACCATTTTGGGCACAACTTTCTGCTTACGGAAGTTGGCCATGATGCTGTCCATGTCGAATTGCCCCTGGGCAATGCCGACCGTCTCGAGAGTGTCAGCCGAGTTACCAAGGCGGAAGAGCGCAAAGGCGAGTTGGTCGACATCGTGATTGTCATTCAAACCCGAGCGGCGAAGCGCTTCCTCGAATTGTTTCAAGTCCGGCGGCATTACGCGATCACGGAGTTGCATCGCTGTATTGGAGTTCTGCATTGCCTTGTAATCGATGACGACTAACTGCTGTACGTCATGCGGAATGGCCGCGCGGGCATCGCCCGATAGCTGAGCCGCCGGCGCCGAGATTGCCGCAGCCACAAGCAGGACCGGCACTGAAAATCTGGCTATATTCTTTAGCACTTTCATCCTCCGGGAAGCCGAGCGGCTTTCCGTCACCTACGTTAGGGGAGCAGGAAGATACAAAGTCCTGCATTCCTATTTTACCCCTGTACTGATTGTTAGACGCGCATGGTCTACGTATTGGTACTGTTACCTTCTCCGGGCCAGGCAAGCGGGGTCTCAAGTCGACGTTCAAGGACCTTGGTTTGATCATCGAACTCAACTAACTGACGCATCCATTCACTTTCCCGCTCGCAGGCCGCATCGGGAATCAGGCCAGTGACCTCACCTTCGACAGGAGCAGTCTTGTGCTTTGCAGCGAGCCGCGACACCGTGCCGTAGACCTGTGAGAGCGGCGTCGTTTTGAAGTCGGTGATGTTCATGGAGAGCTGCGCGCGTCCGTGAACCAGAAGGCCCATCGCCTTCACTCCATGTGACCCTGAAAAGCTCGCGCGGACTTCCCGCGCGATCGCTCGCGCAACACCGACGTCGGTGGAGTCGAGATAGAGATTATAGGTAACGAGGAATTTTCGCGCACCAACGGCTGAAGCTCCCGCGGTGGGATGGAGACCGGGTCCACCGAGATCGGGGCGGCGCGCAGCTTCCTTTCGAACTGTGTCGCGAAGTCCTTCGAACTGGCCGCGGCGTACATCATCAAGATTCGCGCGATCAGGACGAGAGGCAGCGGCTTCATAGAAATAGACAGGAACGCCGAACCGACGCCAGATTTCGAGTCCCGCCTGGCGTGCGAGCATGACACACTGCTCGAGCTTGATCGCTGTGACGGGAACAAACGGGATAACGTCGGCAGCTCCGATGCGCGGATGCAAGCCTTGCTGACTGGTGAGGTCAATCAGTTCAACCGCCTTGCCGACACCGCGCAAAGCCGACTCGATAACGGCGGCTGGATCACCCGCAATCGTGACGACAGAGCGGTTGTGATCCGCATCCATTGACCAATCGAGCAGTCGCACGCCATCCATGCGCATTGCAGTGATGATGGCTTCCACACGCCGGGCGTCCCTGCCCTCAGAGAAGTTTGGAACGCACTCGACTACCGGGTCCTTCATCTTCTTCTTTCAATCCCGCTTGCGCGGAGGCTACACCGTTGATCTATCTATTTCCAGTACGTGTAACCGAGTTGTATCTGCCATAGAGCATTCACGCCGGGATTGTGATCTCCAAGAGAAGCTGACGAGATGTGTACTGCGTTAAAACCAAAGTCAATGGAACGTCGGGGGCGGGTGAAGTAATGAACTCCGATTCCGCCCTGGGGCGAGAAATTCCAGACTGAGGTTCCCCCAGGAATTCCTTTAGGAACGAGAATGTCAGGTGGAAACTTGTGCGTGGTGTAAATGAGACCGCCTGCACCCTGAAACCACGGCTGAATGCGAGGCGAGTGAGTGAGGAAATTCCAGCGAAAGATCACAGGAGTTATGCTGGCCCCGGTATACGTTCCGCCACCGACGGGGTAAGAGTATGTCTGTCCCTGAAATTCGAAAGTCTGATCGTGCGGCGCCGGTGTGTAAGCCTGCCAGATCGGCATGATGTTCCCTGCAAGCTCGAACTGGCCGCTCAGGATTCCTGCGTGAAGCGGGGGTGTGAGGATTTTGCCGAGTTGAGCGCCCGCGGCGAAGAACCAGAACTGTGAGCGGTTCCCGCCGAGACCATTGCCGAAATTGACGAAGGGACCATACTCCCAGCTTCGATCTCTTCGAACCTGGGCAACGGGAGAATCATCTTGTGTCCTGGTTTCCTGGGATAAGGCGGCGATGCACGCGCTCCAGCCGAGAACCATCATTAGTAGGAACTTCGCAGTGTGGGTCAACGTTCGATTTCTTCCTGTCTGAGAATATGTGCGCACGAAAAAGGCCGCCATGTTCAGGCGGCCTTTGGATTGCCAGCCTGTTGCTGTTATCCCGCTACCTGCTCCATCTGTTCGGTACTCATATCGAAGTTCGAATAGACGTTCTGGGTGTCGTCGAAGTCTTCAAGCGCTTCAAGCAGCCGGATCATGGCATTGGCCTGCTGCCCTTCCAGCTTGGTATATGTGGAGGCGAGCATTGTGACTTCGCTTGATGCAACAGGGATGTTGGCTGCTTTCACTGCGCCCACCACTGCCTCGAAGGCGTTGGGCTCGGTGACGATCTCCCAGACCTCGCCTTCGTCGCGCAGATCTTCGCCGCCGTGCTCGAGCACGATGTCCATTAACTTTTCTTCGTTGGCCGCGGATTTCTCGATGGCGATGACGCCCTTCTTCGAGAACATGTGCAGAACCGAACCCGTTGAGCCGAGGTTGCCGCCGTTCTTCGAGAACGCGTGGCGAATTTCGCTCACAGTGCGGTTGCGATTATCGGTGAGAACATCAACGATGATGGCGACGCCTCCTGGGCCATAGCCCTCGAAGGTGATCTCCTCGTAGTTGACGCCCTCAAGTTCACCGGTACCCCGCTGGATGGCCCGCTTGATATTTTCTGCGGGCATGTTCTCAGCCTTGGCGGCAAGAATTGCGGTACGCAGTCGCGGGTTGCCATCCGGATCGCCGCCGCCGTTCTTGGCAGCAATGCTGATTTCCTTGATCAGGCGAGTGAAGATCTTCCCGCGCTTGGCGTCGAGCGCGCCTTTTTTGTGCTTGATTGTCGCCCATTTTGAATGGCCGGACATGGGAACCTCTATGAGACGTAGAAATGCGGGCGCGAACCTGACCCCAACCAAGTATTCGTCAAAGGGGGTTCAAATAGGCACGCTGCCCTTGTGAGTATATCACTGGCCTGCTTGGGTTAAGTAACCGGTCCGGAGCCTCTTCGTGGGGTGCCTCGGTCGCAGAAACCGCGCCTTTAGAAGCGTTTCTGAAGCAAACGCTTTTGAGAGCGTCCCCTCTCGCCATCCATCAACTGGACGCCTAGTACCCTCCACCATTATCGTCAAATCCGCCGCCGCCGTCATCGAAGCTGCCGGAATCGTCCAAGCTGGAGCCGTCATCCAGGTTCTGGTCGTCCAGGACGGACTGATCGTCGAAGTTTGCCTGATCGGCAAACGCCGATACATCGTTTGCAGCGTTCGATCCAGGATCGTTGCCAGCATTGTTCTGATTGTCGAAGCCTCGGAGGTTGTCGCCGGGGTCGTTGTTGCGCGGGTCGTAGCCGCCATCGTTGAAGCCTCGGTGCTCGCCATGTTCCGCGCCGCGGCCCGGCTCTTCGTAATAGTTGTTGTTGGTTACCTCAACCGGGCGTTCCCCGAAGCTTCCCAGCCCAGGGCCGCCCCAGCCGCTTCCACCGTGTCCGAAACCGTGGAACATGGACTCGATGGTTTCAAACGCGAGCGCGCCTGCGGCAACTCCTGCTGCGGTTTGGAAAGCCCCACGAAGAAAGCTGGGCTGCCCCGCGGGCGCATAGGGCATCGGTTGAAATTGGGGATTCCCGTATTGGGGTGGCTGTGCGATGTATTGCGGCGGAACCTGCTGATAACCAGCCGCGGGAGCCTGCTGCTGTTGGGGCGGAGCAGGCTGCTCGTCACGCTCGCCAAGCAGGCGACCGAGGAAACTGGTCGTATGCGCGGGCTGCGGGCGCTGCTGCTGCATCTGCTCCTGTAGCTGGTTGATCTGGGCCCTCGCCTGGTCGAGGGCGATGTTCTGAACCAGGACTGTTTGGGCCAGCATGTAAAGCGCGTCTGGATTTCCCGCGAGTCGCTGGTTGAGAAGGGCCTCGGCGTCGGGATCCTTCTCCTGGAGTGAAGTCTGGTTTAAGCGATCGATGAGGGCGTTAAGAAGCTGATCTTCCTGGGGAGTCACGAATCTAACCTCCGGCGGAACTTCATTTCAACGCGGTCCGCCTCTCGTGATTGAGACGCGATACAGCGGACGAAGTTGCTCCGTCAGACATCACTACGCATGAGAGGATTTCGAGGTTCCCTGATCCGCAATCAATCACAACCGGTAGCGGCATTTGTGCAGTTTGCCGCCGAACTTGCGAATGCCGCAGTTTGCTGGAACATCGACGATTTCGACAAACTCAGCGCCTGCAATCTCGAGGCTCCGGCGCGAAGCGACGTTTTCAGGGTCGCAGGTAATCCAGACAGGATCGATGCCGAGTCTGCGCGCAAGCGGCATGAGCAGGATCAAGGAACGCGCGGCATAGTGATGGCCGCGATGTGCGCGATGAACGCCGTAACCGATATGACCTGCGTACCGCTCGAGGTGCGGGTTTGATCCGATGCGGAGGTTGATCTGTCCCATCTCTGCTTCGGACTGCCGGCTGAACATACGAAATGAGTAGGTGGGAACGCGATGGAACGAATGAATGGAATAGTCGGAGAGCCGCAACTCAAGGTCGCCGTGATGCAGATTGAGCGACCCCAGGACCTCGACGGCCTCGTCGATGTTCAAAGTGGGCATCAGTCTTTGACGTCAATTCCGACCGACAAGTTCCAGGGCCCGAATTTCTTCTTTGCGAACCGTGAGTTTTTCTACGAGATCAGTGCGCACTTCATATCCACGACCCGGAGAATCGGGCACGAAGATCTCACCCTCCGAGCTTACTGTGACCTCGGGCTCAATGATGTCTTCTGTCCAGTAGCGAGCGGAGGCGGAGACGTCTCCGGGAAGACGGAAGTTCTCCAGGGTAGAAAGAGCCACGTTGTGGGCGCGGCCGACACCGGCTTCGAGCATGCCTCCGCACCAGACGGGAATTCCCTTCTCCTGAGCTGCATTGTGGACCGCGATGGCTTCAGAGAATCCGCCGACGCGACCGAGCTTGATGTTGATGATCTTGCAGGACTCCATCTCGATGGCGGCGAGGGCGTCGCGCCGGTTGCGAATGGACTCGTCCAGGCAGATGGGGGTTGCCAATCGCTTCTGCAGCATCGAGTGGTAGTAGAAGTCGTCGTGCCACAGAGGCTGCTCAACCATCAGCAGATCGAATTGATCGAAGGTGGTAAGGTGGTCGGCGTCGCGAAGTTTGTAGGCGGAGTTAGCATCGCACGAAAGCAGAATGTCGGGCCACTGGTTGCGGACCTTCTCGAAAACCTCGACGTCCCAGCCTGGTTTGCACTTGAGCTTGATGCGTTGATAACCCACGGCCAGTTCTTTTTCGATGATGTCCGTCAGTTCAGAGATCGATTTTTGGATACCGAGAGATACACCGCACGGAATCTTTTCGCGAACGCCCCCAAGCAGCCGTGAAAGTGAAACGCCTTCGCGCTGAGCTTCCACGTCCCAGATTGCATTCTCGAGCGAAGCTTTGGCCATCGGGTGTCCACGAACGATATCGAAGAGCTTCGGACAGCTCCCTCCATGGTCGGGATGAGCGCCGGCGAGGATTGGCCCAAGTTCGTCGACAATGACTTGCCAGGCGGTATCAGTGGACTCGCTGGAGAAATGGGGCCGTTCGCCAGCCGTGCACTCGCCCCAGCCGATCAGTCCCTCTGACCGGACTTCAACAAGGAGCACTCTGCGGTTTTTGGTGATTCCAAAGCTCGTCTGGAAGGGGCGCACGAGAGGCATGTGCAGCTCACGGAGAATGATGCCATCGATTCTCATACAGTGTCGTTCCTTGAGGTAATGAGGCGGATGATGTTGCCGGTGCTTCAGCGGCCGGCGCGTGACTCTGTTTCAAACGATTGCCGGTTGAGCCCAACGTGCCAGTTCGAAGACTCCGTTACCTTGCGCGTCCCTGTTGAATGAAACGACAGCCAAACCTCTGGAGAATGAACCCTGAAATTTGCGACGATTCTCAGATTGCAGCGCCAACGCTCGTTCCCGGTCCTGGGGAGAAGCCTTCCACTCGTAAATGGCGGCTGGGACCTGGATACGTTCCTCGATATCTTGCACTGCGGAATTCTGACCTTCCAGTGCGCTCTTGACGCGGTCTGAGTCGAGGTACCATTCGGCGACGAGGCGATCGGTCGGCAGTCCACCCTGCAGTCGAGATGAGGATACACCATAGAAATTCACCAAATATGAACGAACCACCGCGCCGAGCTTGTAAATGTTCAGATGCGCGTTCTTGATTTCGAGGGGATCGAAGGTCCACTCCATGAGTCGGATGCCGCGCGAAAGCGCCTCACGCCGTTGCTCCAGCTTGAGTTGTGCTCCAACACCGCGATCGCGGTAGCGCTCCCGCACTGCAAGCATGTGGGAATGGAGGTAGGCCTGCGGTTTTCCGTTTGCAAGGGCCGCGCCGGTCTTCATGCCGGGAAAAGAAATGGCAAAACCCACCATCGATTCGGGCGTACCGTTCGAGCCGGCTCCCGGCAGGCCGGTATCGAATGCACCGATGACCTGGCCTCCTATCTTCTGCGCAACAAGAAAGGCCTTGCGGGGAATGATGTCTGTGTCGTCGTAGCCCCACGTTTCAATCTGCAGCTGCACGCAGGCTTCTAGCTCGTCATGCCCGGAGCAGGAGCGGATGAGAATCATCGAAGCTCCTCGGAGTTTGGAATTGTTTGCGCGAGGACACGTTTTGCGTCGGTCCAGAGGGCTTCGAGTTCATCGGGACTCAGCTTTTCGAGAGGCCGCTCGGATATCTGCTCCATCTTGCTGAAGCGCTCGCGAAAGCGGAGATTGCAGCCGCGCAGTGCCATCTCTGCGTCAACCCCGAGATGCCGGCCGAGGTTCACGACGGTAAAAAGCAAATCACCCAGTTCGGATTCAACGCGAGGGTGTGGCGCAGGATCTTTCGAGTTCTCCGCCAGTACGACTTCGGCTTCGAGCTCGGCGGTCTCTTCGACGAGCTTGGGAAGCAAGTCGCGCCAATGAGGCCAATCGAAACCCGACTTGGCGGCCTTCGATCCCAGCTTTGCGGCTTCAGCAAGAGCCGGCATGGCGCGTTGGACGGAATCGAGACGTGACTTCGCGACGTTGGAATCGGAGTTCTTCGACGCCTTCTCCGCTGCTTTGATTTCCTCCCAATTGCGCAGGACCTTGGCGGCTGAACCCTCAACTGCGGCGTCGACGACGGCTTCGTTTCCGGCAGCGCGGGAGGCTTCTTCACCGAAGACGTGCGGATGGCGGCGGATCAGTTTGCGATTCAGGTGATCGAGAACATCGGAGATGGTGAAGTGGCCATCGTTGGCGGCCATCTCCGCATAGAAAAGCACTTGAAGCATCAGATCGCCAAGTTCCTCGGCGAGGTGCGGAAAGTCGCGGCGCTCAATCGCGTCGAAGACCTCGTAGGCTTCTTCAAGCGTGTATTTGCGAATGGTGTCGAAGGACTGTTCGCGATCCCACGGACACCCGCCCGGAGCCCGCAGCCGGGCCATGATGGCGGCGGACTGCTCAAAAAGCGTGGCTGCCCGCTTGGGATCGGTCAACAGGTTGTCCGCAGGCTTTTGTGGCATTGGACTGGCTGGCGGGAAGTCCATCTGCGTTCATTCTAAATGGGGCTCCGAGCTTTTCCGCAAACCGGAAGTCATGGTCATTTGCCTCGCACCAGCGGCGCGCCCGGTATATTCAGGTGCACACGATACACGCTGCTGCTGGCGGTGATGTAGAGCGTCCTGCGATCGGCTCCACCCCAGGCGACGTTGGCTGCTTTCTCAGACATCAGGATGATGCCGAGCGGCTTGCCTTCCGGAGTGAAGATCCAGACGCCTCCAGGCCCGGTGCTGTACACATTGCCTTTTGTATCGACCTTCATGCCATCGGGCGCGCCGGGGCGCTGATCGGAGGTCGCATCGTAGAAGAGCTTTGCGTCCGTTAGGCTGCCGTCTTGCTGAACGCGATAGCGCATCCAGATTTTCTTCGGCTCGGAGTTGTTGACGTAGAGATATTTCTCATCCGGCGAGAAGGTGATGCCGTTGGGCCGGGTCAAATCCGAGATCAGGAGCTGAAGTTCGGAGGAGTTCGGTTTTGTGCCTCCCTGCTGGCTGAGCGCGCCAGGAATGCGATAGACGCCATTGACGTTCAGCTGTTTTTCCGGATCCTTGTCGGATTGCGTGCGCAGGCCGTAGGGAGGGTCGGTGAAATAGAGCGAGCCATCGGACCGATAAACAAGATCGTTGGGACTGTTGAGCTTTTTGCCGCGGTAGCTATTCGCGAGGATCGTGATCTGTCCGGTGGAGCTCAATGCTTCGAGACGATACACGTCGCGCTGCGCATGGCCTGCCACGGTTAGGCGTCCGTGCACGTCTGCAGTCATTCCATTGGATCCCGGCTCGGGGCCGCCATAGGCCGTGTGGCCCTCGTAGCCACTGGGAGTGATGAACATCGACACTTCGCCGTCGCCGGGTGTCCATTTGCGGATGCTGTCGCTTGGGATCTCGGCGAAGTACAGGGAGCCATTCAGCCATATGGGACCCTCGACCCATTTGAAGCCGGTGGCGATGCGATCGAGCTTGGCGTCTTTCGGCACGATCTGATCGATGGCGGGGTCTAGCCGGTCGAGCTTGACCGTCGTTGAGTCGAGCGAGGCCGAGTCCTCGGTTTCCTGCTGGCTGGGTGCAGCGGCGAGCAGAATGAGGCTGAGGGTTGCGGAAGCAAAAGCCGAAACGGCAAGCGAGGAACGTTTCATCGGGTGATGACCTCTTGGCGGCTGATGAGCGATTGATGGTCTAAGCTCGTCCAGCCTGATGACGGCATTCATTCTTTCGTCTGTGGCGCGTTCGTGCAAGGGGCAGATAGAACTAATTCCGATGATTTGGAATGGATCCGATTGCTGGCCGTATACTCGACCTTCCCGATGATCCTTTGATGATCCGCATTTTTGGCACAATTCTGGCGGGGCTGCTGGGGCTTGCCTTTGGCAGCTTTCTGAACGTCTGCCTGAGCCGCTGGCCCGTGGGCGAGAGCGTGGTGAAACCGCGCTCGCATTGCCGGAGTTGCGGGCGGACGCTGGCGTGGTGGGAGAATGTGCCGGTCGTGAGCTGGGTGGCGCTGCGGGGCCGATGCAGGACGTGCCAGGCGGGGATTAGCTGGCGGTATCCGCTGGTTGAGCTTTGCATCGGAGCCCTTTGGGCTGTCGCGGCTTGCCGTTCAATCTCAGTCATCGCTTCAGATCGAGTGGCATTGAACCTGTTTTGGGAAGAAATAGTCGTTGCGTTGAGCATGATGCTGTTCGTGTGGCTTGTTGTAGGTCTTGCTTTCCTGGATGCAGAGCATCTTTGGCTTCCGGATTGGCTGACGTTGCCTGCCCTTTTATTTGGCGTGGTCGCTAAGACGGTCTTGGCTGCAATTCAACTTTACGTTCCGCCAGGCGAGGTTCGCTTTGGTTGCTGGGACTGTGTCTCTCCGTGGCGGGCGGCTGTCATGAGCCTCGTCGGGGCTGCGCTTGCAGGCTGCCTCATCCTCCTTATCCGCTGGACGTATTGGCTCATCCGCCACCGCGAGGGGATCGGACTCGGCGACGCGAAACTGATGGCGATGCTGGGCGCATGGCTTGGATTTTCGGGCGCGTTGTTGTCATTCGGGATCGGGATTGTTCTAGGGGCTTTATTCGCTCTCGTGGCGCTCGCCGCTCCCGCAGCTCGGCGTGAATCAGAGACGTGGCTTGCAGCGAAGCTGCCCTTGGGAACATTTCTTTGTATTGGTGGAATCGTCAGCGCGCTCTGGGGGCAGCCGCTCATCGATACTTATAAGCGGTGGGCAGGGTTTTGACTCGCTATGGCCGGGGAGTCTTGTTCGCCGAGACTGCTGGCGCGTTGGCGAGTTGCGGGCTCTTCAAGAGCTTTTTGGCTTCCTTGGAGTGCTTGCTCTCAGGGTCTTCATAGTCGACGACTTTCTGATAGTTGGCTTTGGCATCGGCATAGTTACCCAATCCGCGCTGAGCTTCGGCGATTCCCCAGTAGACGTCGGGGTTCTCGGCGTCTGTCACCAGTGCTGACTGGAAACGCGAGAGTGCCGCCCTGTAATTCTTGCGTCCCAGTTCGAATTCACCGACGTCTTCATTTTCCTTGGCTGTGACCTGTTTGACCGCGGGCTGCTGCTGCCCCCGGCGATGCTTCTCCGGGCGGTCTTCATCGGGAATGTTTACGTCACCACTGCCCGCAAGGCTGGAACTGAAACCGTCGGCGCCTGCGTCCGTCTCGACCGGATCATCAGGGCTGCGGGCCGGATCGCTGTCACCCTTCAGAAGGCTGGTGGTCTCGGAGCCGGTGTTCTCTGGAGCGCTTGCCGGAGGCGCAGCAGGCTGGGCTGTCGTCGGAACCACGGGCACTTTGCTGGTGTCTTCAGGAAATGGGTTCGAATCTGTGGGAGGTTTTTGAGCGGGCTGCTGAGCAGGAGGCTTCTGCTGTTGAGGCGTCGGTGAAGATTGCGCGGGCAGACCCATGGTCGCGAGCAAGCCGCATCCAACTGCAAGCGCAATGTGAGCCGTTAACTTCATCGTGAATGTTTTTGTTCCTGCATCGTTCGTTTCCGTCACTTCAATGTTACGATGCGTTGCATAGAGTACTTCAACTTACCCAGGATTATTGCTTCCCCATGACTCTGCTGATCCGCTCTTCATCTATCCACGCTGCCGGATGCTACACGACAACTTCGGTCCGCAAAGGTGCACGGGTCGCCGAGTACACCGGTCCCCGCATGACCAAAGATGAGGCCGATGCGGCGAACGAGGAATCGCCGATCACCTATCTCTTTGGACTCGGCGACGGCTCAGTCGTCATCGATGGCCACTGCATGGCGATGTTCATCAACCACAGCTGCGACCCGAACTGTGAGACCGAAGAGATCAAGGGGCGCGTCTGGATCAGGGCGATTCGAAAGATCGAGGCAGGAGAAGAGATTACATACGACTACTGCCTCTATGACGGCGGCGAAGACGACGCTACCTGCAATTGCGGCGCCAGGGAGTGCCGGGGCACGATGTATTCCGCGACAGAGGTCCGACGCCGGAAGGCTGCGGCGAAGAAAGCAGCAAAGAAGAAGCAGGATCGTCGGAGGGTGCGCGTAACTCCTACCGAGATTCCCATTCCCCGGCCCGCCGACGTGGAAGAAGAGGAAGATGCCGCCTAGCGCGGTCTTCGGATCCGGGCGATTTCCATTGATTCAACCTTTGAAACCCTGATAGCATCCGCCTCAATCTTTCCCCTACCAGGAAGCGGAGGCGTAAATGTCTACCACTCAGGTGCTGCATGCTGCGGGAAGCGTGCGTCCGGTCGGCTTCCGCACGTGGGTCGATCGATACTTCTACTTCTTCATGTCACTGCTTGCAGCAGTGGTTGTCGTGTATGGCTTCAGCCATACGATCAGCCAGGCATTGCTCCATCCAGGCATACGGCCGCCCGCGCTGCTCTGGGTGCATGGCGCTGTCTTCTTCGGCTGGCTGGGATTGTTCATTTTGCAGTCGGCGCTGGTGCGAACACGCAATGTGAAGGTCCACAAGCGCCTCGGCTGGTATTTCGCGGGAGTCGGGGCAGCAATTCCAGTGCTTGGGGTCGCGATCACGCGGGTAATGTCCCTCTTCGAGATCAACACTCGCCATTATGACGTGGTCGAGCGGCTTGGATTTCTGGCGATCCCATTGCAGGACATGGTTGCCTTTACCGCCGCCTTCGGGCTGGCAATTCTCTGGCGAAAGCGTCCCGAATATCATCGCCGCCTTGTTCTGATTGCGACCTGCACCCTCACAGCAGCGGCGTGGGGACGGCTTCCGGTTCTGATCAACCTGCCGTACATCAGCTTCTATGCCGGTGTGGATGCATTGATTGTGTTGGGCGTATTTCGAGACTTCATCGTGAATCGCCGGGTTCACGCGATATACCTCAGCTTTTTGCCGCCACTCGTTCTCCTTCAGCTTGGAACCGTTGCGATTGCCCAGCATAGACCCGAATGGTGGATGCGGATCGGACGGGCATTTCTCGGGATGACTGGCTGATATCTGCAGGCATCTTGCGTGCAGTCGTATGATGAAGCAGAGATTGGGCAGCTGATACCTGTCGATCGCGTGTGCAGCACTTTTGCAGAGGACTCGCATCCTACGATGATGCACGAGCCAGAACCGCCGCCACTCACAAAGGAACAGATGGAAGTGCTCCGGCGGTATGCCCTGTTCGAGGTTGGGCTCCACGAGATGCTCGGTTCGCTTGCGGGCGCGTTCGACATCGATTTCGAAGATAAGCGGGAAAACGAGCCTGCAACTACCCAGCGCCGTTCGGCAAATAATCGATTTCCCATTCCTGAGCCCGGCATCGTCATCACCCGGGAGCATATTTCGAATGCCCTGGAACGGAAGCGGTTCGAGCTGATCTCGGAACGGGATCTGGTCTACTGGGCAACGGTACTGCTGCTGAACGACGCGTATGTGTTCGATGCAGGAGACGAAGACCTGATTGCAGAGTGGCTGAACGACATCAGCTTTAATCTGGATGCGAGCTGAGAAGGATCGACTCTCCTCCCCTTGTCAGCGTGTTTTCCACGTCCTCAGTGCTCACCCCAGAAACGATACAATCCAACCTGGCGCCGTAAGCGAAATCACGCGTACTTGGGAGTAGTTGATCGCATGGGTTATCAGGTTCTGGCTCGCAAATATCGTCCGCAACGGTTTGCCGACGTAGCCGGGCAGGACCACGTTACACGCACCCTTCTGAACGCACTGACCCAGAACCGGATTGCGCATGGATACATCTTCTCGGGCCACCGGGGGATCGGAAAAACCACGATTGCCCGCATTCTGGCGATGGCGCTGAATTGCCGAACAGAGGTTGGGAGCCCGGATCGCCCCACTCACGAGCCCTGCCTCAAGTGCGTTTCCTGCCGGGAAATCTCATCAGCTGGAAGCGCGGAATCTGGCGAGATGACGACGCACTCGTTCGATTTCATCGAGATCGACGCGGCTTCGAATCGCGGCATTGATGATGTGCGGTCGATTCGCACCCAGGCTTCGGTGCAGCCGGCACGGGACAAGTACAAGATCTTCCTTCTCGATGAGGCGCACCAGATTACGGATGCAGCATTCAACGCGATCCTGAAGACGCTGGAGGAGCCGCCGGAGTGGACCATCTTCATGATGGCGACCACGGAGCCGGAAAACATTCCGCAGACCATCCGGTCGCGCTGCCAGCACTTCAGCTTTCACGCGGTGAAGTTCGACGACATCCTCGGGCAGTTGAAGATGGTCGCGAAGCAGGAGAATGTGATCGCCGAGGATCCCGCACTGGCACTGCTGGCTGAAGCGGGCGACGGATCCATGCGCGATGCACTCAGCATTATGGACCAGGCGATCGCGTCGGCTCCGTGCGACGCCAGCAATCACCCGGTGCTGGAGACGCAGCAGATTCGTGATCTGATGGGTTCCGTACCGAACACGGTGTTTGAACATCTGCTGGAGTCTGTTGCCGCGGGCGAAAGCGCGGCGGTAATGGGTCAGCTGAACGATCTGCTGGGCGCAGGACATAGCCCGCAGTCGTTGGCGCGCCAGGTGGTGCGATATCTACGGAACACTCTGATGGCGAAGCTGGGCGGCGAACAGACTGAGTTGCTTCAAATTTCGGGCGATGAACGCGCGCGGGCAGCTCGAACGGCCATGCTCTTCAGCGAAGAGGAAATCACGCGCAATCTTCAGATCATGCTGCGAACGTTCGATGATCTGAACTACCGGCAGGAACAGCGGTTCCATCTCGAGCTGGGCCTGATGAAGCTGGTGCATGCGCAGAGGCTGCTGCCGCTTGAGGAACTGCTGAGCGGAGTTGCAAGTGGAGCTCCTGCGCGGACTGGCGGTTCGGCGCCTTCTTCAGCGCCGAGAACGCCTCCGGCACCGCCCCGCAATACATCTTCGGGCCCGCGCTCCTCTTCCGCCATAGGGTCGAGCGCACCCCCGCCGGTTCGTTCTCCGTTTGGATCTGGCCCGGTGATGCAATCGGCGCCTGCGTCAGAAAGCCTTGCAGTGAACGGATCGGTCGCGCTGGCGGCGCAACGTGCGCATGCAGAGCCAGCCGGTGAAGTGATTCCCTTCCCGAGCGCTCCGCCAAAGCAGGAGATCCCCCGCGAGCCGGTGGTTGAGGATCTTGTAGAGGTCGTAGAAGCTCCCTCAATCCCAGCAACACCAGTCCCAGCAGCGATCGCCTCCGCCGGAGCGCTCGATGCGGAAGCGGCGAAGCAGGCAGTCGTTGCGGCTCTTGCTCAGCAAGGGCATGCTTCGGCGTCGCAGTTGATCTCGACAGCGCGGTTCACACTGGAAGCAACCAGCCTTCGCATCGAAGTTCCGGGCATTGGAAAGAAAATGCTGGCCCTGACTGTAAATGCCGCGGCGGAGAAAATCGTCAAACAAGAGATGCAGCGGCTCGGCGGGCCGGCGCGGTTCATGGTGATCCCCGGTGAAGGTGTGGCGGCTACGAGCCCCGTTGCGGCTCCGGCGGCTGGAAGCATCCAGCAGGCCGCACTGGAGCACCCCATGGTGCAGCGCGCGAAACAGATATTCAATGCCGAGGTTCGCAGCGTCGTGGATCTTCGCACCAAGTAAATCCAGGTAAGACACAGAGGAGGGTCGGGATGTTCAATCCCCTCAAAATGGCTGAGATGCTCCAGCAGGCGAATACTATGCAGGAGGAGATGCAGCGCAAGCTGAGCCAGACAGTGGTGGAAGGGGTCAGCGGTGCAGGCGCTGTGACAGCAACCATGAACGGCAAAAAAGAATTGATCGGGATCAAGATCGATCCTTCAGCCGTTGCCAGCCTGACCGGAACCAACCCGGATGTTGAGTTGCTTGAGACCCTGATCGTAGGTGCGGTGAACGACGCCGGGCACAAGGCAGACGAAGCGATCCAGTCAAACCTCAAGGGAGCGCTAGGCGGGCTGAATCTCAATATCCCCGGTCTGGGCTGAACCCGTACAATCACATTCTGGCATTGCAGTGCGTTGTTGTGGACTTGAGGAGGTCGCGATGACTGCTGGGCTGAATCGCAGGAGTTTCCTTCAACTGGGAGCGGTCGCCAGCGTTGCAGCATTTGCAGAGCGCTGGGGCTTTTCGCAGGCGGCGCAGCCTGCAGCACCCGTTGACCGCGTGGCACAGATGCGTGCTGCCGGGGCTTCCACACCGATCAAGACCACCAAACTCTATGACAACATCTGGCTGCTGCAGGGTGCCGGCGGAAACATGGCTGTCCAGACCGGAAAAGATGGAATCATTCTCATTGACTCGAGTTTCGCTACTGCCGTTCCCCACATCAAGGAAGCAATCGCCGGCGTGAGCAGCGATGCGCCCCATGCACTCATCAACACTCATTGGCACATCGATCACGTTGACGGGAACGAAGGAATGCATGCGGCGGGTTACAAGGTGATTGCGCATGACAAGACCAAGACGCGCATGTCAGAACCGGCGGAGATGAAGCTGTTCCACATGACTATTCCTGTGTACCCCGCCGGAGCGATTCCCTCCACGACCTTCGCAGATACGTTGAAGCACGATCACAACGGGGACACGGTAGAACTGGTCCACTACGATCCTGCGCACACCGACACGGACATCTACATTCATTTCCAGAATGCCGACGTTCTGCATTGTGGCGACATCTTCTTCAACAGGTCGTACCCGTTTATCGATGAGGGATCGGGTGGATCGATTGGGGGCACCATCAGCGCAGCCCAGAAGTCGCTCGCACTCGCTGGAGACAAATCCAAGATCATTCCCGGGCACGGGCCATTGGGAGACAAGGCGGACCTGAAAGCCTATATCGACATGCTTTCAACGGTGCGGGATAAAGTTACAGCGTTGAAGAAGTCCGGAACAAGCGAGCAGGAAGTGATCGCGAAGAAACCAACGGCCGATCTCGATTCGGCATGGGCGCACGGCGGCTCGCCGGATATGTTTGTCGGAATTGTCTATCGAACTGTTTAGGAGGGTGCGCTGTGGCACGCTATGCCGAGCCCATGGCCCGGCTCATCGACGAGTTAAAGAAGCTTCCCGGGGTGGGAACCAAAACTGCCCAGCGCTTTGCCTTCCATATTCTGCGATCGAGCGATGACGATGCTTCGGCGTTGGCCGAGGCCGTCCGCGGGTTGAAGGCCAGTCTTCGCCTTTGCTCGGTCTGCAACAACATCACCGACGTCGATCCGTGCCTCTATTGCACCAGCCCCACACGCAATCAGAGACTCGTCTGCGTCGTGGAGGAGCCGACCAACATCGATGCAGTTGAGCGGAGCCGGTATTCGGGCGTTTATCACGTCCTGCACGGCACGCTGTCGCCGCTTCACGGGGTAGGGCCGGACCAACTGCGAACACGATCGCTGATGCAGCGAGTCGAGCTGGGTGAAGTGGATGAGGTGATACTTGCCACGAGTCCCACGCTGGAAGGCGAGGCTACCGCAAGCTGGCTCGCTGGAGCACTTCGGCAGTTCAATGTTCGATTGACCCGTATCGCCACAGGTGTTCCGGCCGGCAGTGATATCGAATATGCCGATGAAGTCACCATGGCGCACGCACTGGAGGGGCGCCATGAAGTGAAACTCTGAGGAATCGAGATTGAGCTAGCTGCGAAGCCGGGCCAGCAGATCCTGTGGGTGGACAGGTTTCGCGAGAATCTCGAATTCGTAGCCCCGGGAGCGCGCCTTCTCCAACAGGTCTGCCGTAGCGGCCTGACCCGAAAAGAGCAGAATCTTTATCTTCGGAAGAAGTGTTCGGATTTGGATTGCCGCATCGATGCCGTTCAAGTCGGCCATGATGACGTCGGCAATGAGCATATCGGGCTGATAGGTAGAGGCAGTTTCAAGCGCAGCCTCACCGGAGTAGACGGCCGTTGCCTGAAACCCACTCTGGTTCAGAATCATCGCCAGCGTGTCTGCGATGACGCGTTCGTCGTCTACTACAAGAACTTTGGGCTTAACGTGAATATCGGGCATACACTCCTGAACGCCGAACAGGGATGGCGCAAAGCCTTTCAGTCGAACGCGCCGCAAAGCGAAACTGAAGAGCACCTTAGCGGTACGATCAGCCTGGTAAATGCTTTCTTAAGGATAACATCCTGTGGCAGGGCAAACGATCAGCCCATCGGATCCGCCCCGTTAGTCTAAGTTCGCTTCCGGCATTGCGCAAGAAGCTCTTTCCTTCGGTGCGGCCCCCCAAGGCTTGGACGCATGAATATGCAAGGAGAGATGCCGAGTATTTTTGAATTTTTGATTCACGGTTACATCCGACCTGGCGGTAATCAACCAACCGGAACTGCGATACTCTGAATGTGCGGGCGTTCTCGGTCTTTCCCCGATTCATCGGAGCGCAACGCGTCCCTCATAAGCTTTGAAATGTTCTTCTCAGCCCCTCGTCGGAGAGGTATGCATGCAACCAGCAGGCACTCAAAACGCCGCGCAAGTCGCTGTCCGCGAGGGAGGCGACCGCCCTGCAGGCGAGGCCATCATTCGTGCCGAGAAGATCGAGAAGTACTATGCCCAGCCAAGCCAGAACCGCATCCAGGTGTTTTCGGCAACTGACCTCAGCATCGTTCCAGGGGAGATCGTGGCGCTTCTCGGGCCCTCCGGCTCCGGCAAATCGACGATGCTACGGATGCTTTCCGGGCTCTCGAAGCCGTCGGCCGGGCAGGTCTTCTGGCATGAAAAACCCATCGGCGAGGCCGAAATCAACGTTTCGATCGTCTTTCAGAGCTTCGCATTGTTTCCGTGGCTCACGGTATTGGAGAACGTAGAGGCACCGCTACAGGCTCGGGGGGTCAGTCCGGAGGAACGGCGGGCTCGCAGCATGCGGATGCTGGACACGGTCGGTCTGGACGGTTTTGAGTTGGCCTATCCCAAGGAGTTATCAGGCGGCATGAAGCAGCGGGTGGGGTTTGCCCGGGCTCTGGTGGTGGAGCCGGAAGTGCTGTTCATGGACGAGCCCTTCTCGGCGCTCGACGTTCTTACGGCCGAGAACCTGCGCAGCGAGCTGCTTGAGCTCTGGGCTAAGAAGACCATGCCCACGCGGTGCGTCTTCATCGTTACGCACAACATTGAGGAGGCCGTGCTGCTGGCCGACCGGATTATCGTTCTCGGGCGGAATCCGGGGCATATCCGGACTGATTTCCGGGTCCAGATTTCGCAGCCCCGCGACCGGAAATCAGAGGCATTTACCCAGCTGGTCGATTTCATCTACAAGGTGCTGACGAGGCCTGATGTGGCCCCCGCTGAAGCGCCAACTGGACCGCGGGTTCGAGATCAGAGACAGATGAAGTACCAGATGCTGCCACACGCCCGTCCCGGCGGCGTTGCAGGTCTGCTCGAATTGCTTATCGACAAGAACGGGCGCGATGACATCTATCGCCTCGCCGATGATCTCGCGTTCGAGATCGACGACTTGCTGCCGATTGTCGATGCTGCGCAGTTACTCGGATTTCTGAAAGTAGAGGAAGGCGACGCAAGTATCACCGAGCGGGGCGCAGAGTATGCGAATTCTGAGATTCTGCGGCAAAAGGAGATCTTCCGCGACGCGGCGCTCGAAAACGTGCTGTTGCTTCGGCAGATTCGTCGCGCACTGGATGCCAAGAGCGACCACACCGTGCCAGAAGAGTTCTTCCTCGACATGCTCGACGAGCAGTTCAGTAGCGAGGAGTCGCAACGCCAGATTGAGACCGCCGTTACCTGGGGACGCTACGGGGAGATCTTCGACTTCGATGCTGTTCGGCGTCGCTTCGTGATGCCCGATGCGTTGCAGGAAGAGGCCGCCGGGGGCGGTGAGTGAGTCTGCAGCGCACGTTGACACGATCGCTGGTCATGGTGCGTACATGGCCGGTGGTTATCGATATGGGAGTAGGGCTATGTGCTCTCGCCCTCTTCATTGCCATCGTTCATCTGGCTGCCTACTGGATGGGCACCGCCGTTCCCGTTTCGCGGGTTTCTGAGAACGCTCGATCGCTGCCCATGTATGCGTTCTATTCGGTGATGCGCATTGGCATTGCTTACGTCCTGAGCCTGGTATTTGCGATCGCTTACGGCTACATTGCTGCGCGGAACGCTCGAGCGGAAGCATGGATGATCGCAGTGCTGGATATTCTGCAATCGATTCCAGTTCTCAGTTTTCTTCCGCCGGTGCTGCTGGCGATGATCGCGCTGATTCCGCACCGGCAGCTTGGCATCGAGTTGGGAGTCATCCTGCTGATTTTTACAGGGCAGGTGTGGAACCTGGCCTTTAGTTTCTATTCGTCGATGAAGGCCATCCCAAAGGAGATGATCGAAGCGTCGCGAATCTATCGCTACTCCGGGTGGCAGCGCTTCTGGCAGCTTGAAATGCCGTACGCGACAATCGGTCTGATTTGGAATTCGATCATCTCAGTCGCCAATGGCTGGTTCGCGCTGATGGCTTGCGAAATGTTCCAGCTCAAGAACAGAAATTTCGAGCTTCCGGGGCTGGGCAGCTATATCCAGAACGCCACCTACGACGGAGACCTCCGTGCGATTTTGAGTGGGATTGCGACCATCGTGCTGATTGTTGTGGCAACGGATCAGCTGATCTGGCGGCCTCTGATCGCATGGAGCGAGAAGTTCAAGTTCGAGCAGGTGGAGACGGCCGATCACGTCTCTTCGCCGATTCTGACCCTGCTGCAGCGATCGAGGCTGGTTGGCGCGGTCACTGGAAATCTCTGGGCGCGCCTGGAGGAACCTGTTTATCGCAGGCTCGCTCGTTCGCGCGAGACTCGAGTGATTCAGCCCATCGACACGGATGCGGAGCGACGACGTCCGTCTGTTGGCTACTGGTTTGCCGGCATCACCTTCGGAGTGGTGATCACGTGGGGAGCGATGCAATGCGCCCTGATGCTGCGGCAGGTCAGCTGGGGAGAGCTTCGTTTGCTGCTGGCCGGCGCAGCCGCAACCTTCCTTCGCGTGAATGCTTCCCTGCTTTTGTCTGCTGTGTGGACCGTGCCGGTGGGCGTCGCAATTGGATTCAGCCCGAAACTGGCGCGCGTGGTTCAGCCCATCGCCCAAGTACTCGCCTCGGTGCCGGCCACGGCATTCTTCCCTATTCTGCTGATCGGATTACTGAAGATTGGGGGCGGACTCGGCATCGGATCGATCGCACTGATGCTGCTGGGTACCCAATGGTACATCCTGTTCAACGTGATTGCGGGAGCAATGTCGATTCCTTCGGATCTGAGGGAGGCGGCGTCTCTTTACAAGTTCACACGCTGGCAGCGATGGACGACGCTGATCTTGCCGGGAATCTTTCCCTATCTGATTACGGGAATGGTGACCGCGTCGGGCGGGGCGTGGAATGCGTCGGTCTTTGCCGAGTATGCCAACATTCAGAATCGGACCATACAGACGATTGGCCTGGGAGCACAGATCGACACCGCCACAGCGGATGGGAATTTTCCGATCCTGCTTTTCGCGACGATACTGGTCGCTCTAATGGTGGTCACGATGAATCGCCTGGTGTGGAAGCGGCTCTATCGCCTCTCTGAAACGCGGTATAAACTCGAAGGCTAAATAGACGAGATTCTGGCAGTCGCAATCGGGGGAACGAATGATTCGCGTGGGATTGATCGGTTTTGGATTGGCGGGACGCGTTTTTCACGCCCCGCTGATTTCTTCGGTAGAAGGGCTTGAGCTCGCGGCAGTCGTTGAGCGCAGTTCAGACCATGCGGTAGAGCGCTATCCCGGCGTCACGACCTATCGATCCGTCGATGAACTCCTCGCAGACGCATCGATCAAGCTGGTCATCGTTGCCACTCCGAATGCATCGCATTTTCAGATCGCGATGCAGGCTCTGGAGGCGGCGAAGAATGTCGTTGTCGACAAGCCCGTGGCGCTCAGCTCGGGTGAGATCCGCCAACTTTCGGAGCTGGCCGGCGGAATAGGTCTGCAGCTCTTTCCGTTCCATAACAGACGTTTGGACAATGATTTTCAGACGGTTCATAAAGTGATAGATGATCATTCATTGGGGCGACTGGTGCACTTTGAATCGAACCTCGACCGATGGCGGCCAGGGGCTACCAGGCGTCCATGGAAGGAAGATCAAGATCAAGGCGGCCTGCTCTTCGATATCGGAACGCACCTCGTCGATCAGACGCTTGTTCTGTTCGGACAACCAGCAGCGGTGGGCGCCGAGACGCGGCGCGAACGGGATGGTGATGGGTCGAGCGATTCGTTCACGATCAGGTTGAAGTATCTGACAGGTTTTTCAGTGACCGTCAGTTCGAATTTGCTTTCGTCGCTGGCACGACCAAGGTTTCATCTACGAGGAACGCGAGGCAATTTCTGGAAATGGGGATTGGACCCGCAGGAAGAGGCGCTAGGCAAAATCTCAAAAATCGGAGACGGCGAGTGGGGCAAGGAACCTGCGGAGAAGTGGGGCACGCTAAGCGTCGGAATTGAAGGAGATCCGATTACAAAGGCAGTGCCGTCTGAAGCCGGCGATTATCGCCTGTTTTATTCGGGTGTGCGCGATTCCCTGCTTGGAAGCCCTTCGAAGGACCTCGCGACTGCCCTTGATGCATGGCGAGGAGCCCGCATACTCGAATGGGCGAAACAGAGCTCCGATGAGCATCGAGAGATTGAGTGCGACTGGAGCGGCGAACCGGTTTGATTAAACAAGAAACTAAGATTTTCGTGGGTGGTGATCCTTTGCCAAATGAACTCATTCTTATCGAAACAGATGCTTTCGAGCATCGCGAAGTGAAACCGCATTTCATCAATTCTTGCTGTTTTGGGGAAGATCTCGCAGAGTGGCTTCGGCAAAAACTAGCACGCCTTGGGGATGGCCTTAAGATTTCTGAACCCGTTCAGGAGGATTACGGCTGGGGCCTGTGGCTTCGTACTGAGCGCACTTCATTCTGGGTGGCCATCTCCTATGTCGGGAATGGCCCCACGGAGGAGCCGGCGCAGTGGGCAATTTCCGTCGCACCTGACTACGGCTTGAGTATTCTAAAGCGCCTTTTCGCGAAACCACGGACCGGTGAACTCGCTCGAATTCGCAAGCAAATTCAAGGCGTCATTCAATTGAATCCCGAAATCAAGATCCTCCGTTAGCCGGCTCAGCTGGGTCCTTCTCGACCAAGGGCACCCAAAAGCGAAAAGTGCTGCCATTCTCGGGGCTGCTCTCGACTCCGAGATCGCCACCGTGTGCACGCACAATCGCACGGGCGATTGCGAGTCCCATTCCCGTTCCTTTGCCGATGACTCTTCCCTTCTTCCCGCGATAGAACTTTTCAAAGATGTGAGGAAGGTCGGCCTTGTCGACACCCGGTCCGTTGTCTTCTACTTCAAATTCCAGGCGGCCGTCGACGCGGCGCACCCTTAAAACGATGCGACCGTCCGGCGGAGAATATCTCGCGGCATTTTCAATGAGGTGACGGAAGACGCGCCCCAGCAACCGTGCGTCGAACCACACCGGCCGATCAGGCTCCTGCACCATGAGGACGACCTGGTGGCGTCCCAACGATGCTCGAGATTCTGCGACCACCTGCTCCAGCAGCGTTCGCGTATGGCGTCGAGATGGCTCCACTTTAACGACGTTCGCATCGATCTCTGCCATCTCCACTGCTTCACCGATGAGCGCGTCGAGACGGGCAGACTCTTCGTCGACCACGATCGCCAATTCCATCCGCAACGGATCATCAAGACCCTGATTTTGCGTGAGCGTGGTGGCCGCTGCGCGGATCGCAGTCAGCGGAGTGCGAAGCTCGTGCGTCAGCGAATCGATAAGAGCTGCGCGAAGACGCTCGCTCTCGCGCGATGCCTCAAGGCGGGCGCTTGCTTCGATCGCCATCGCACGTGTCAGAGCCATACCAATCTGTGCACAGACCGCCGTCGCCACTTCCCGGGAGAGATTCGCAGGACGCCACGCGAGCGCTCCGACGGGACGCATACCGACCAGAAGCGCGTGGGATTCGAACCCTTCGTGGTCGCCAATCGCATTCTGCGAGCCTTTGGCAAGGTCGCGCAGGTTTGCCTGGAACAACTGCGGCAGATCTCCCACCGTTGACTCGAACTCATCGCGATCCTGCACGTAGAGGGCAACGTCTTCGAGCGAGAAGATTCGTCTCAGCATGTGCGGCAGATCTTGAATCAGACTCGCGGCATCTTGATGCAGGATCATTTCCTGGCTGATCTGGAACAGGCGCTCCACGTCTTCCCGCCGCTGTTCAGCCTCGTCTTTCTGTTTCCGTGCGCGCTCGGCAACCCGGCCAGCGACCAGGGAGCTGATGGCAAAGGTGACCATCGAGACCCACTCCTGCGGGCCGGCCAGGATGAAGGTGTGAAATGGAGGCAGGAAGAAATAGTCGAATGCGAGCGCACAAAGGACTGCGCTGTAAAGCGAGATGAAAAGCCCTGCCTGAGTGGCGGTAACTACGACAACGACCAGGAATACCATCCCTGCAGTTGCTGGATGAGCATGCGCAAAGCCCAGCCCCACTGTCGTAAGAGCCGCAGAGAGAGTAGCGGCGAGCCACTGTAGGTAGTGGTGAGGTTTGGGTTTCAGCTGCACGCAAGTCTCAGGGAGATGATACTCGCGCCGGGGGATGATGTAAGCTTTGCGATGGAAGAAGAAGAAAATGCCGGAACGAATTCTTGTCATCGACGACGAACCGCAAATCACGCGCGTACTGCGCGCGTCGTTGTCAGCCCAGACTTTCGACGTTCGGACAGCCAATGATCCCGAGGAGGGTCTGCGGCTCTTTTCGGAGTGGCAGCCCGATCTCGTGATCACAGACTTGATGATGCCCGGTCTGAGCGGGGTGGAGGTGTGTCGTGCGATTCGTACGACGTCGTCGACCCCGATCCTTGTGCTCTCCGTGCGGGACCACGAGCGATCAAAGATCGAGGCGCTGGATTCCGGCGCTGACGATTACGTGACGAAGCCATTCAGCATTCAGGAACTGATCGCGCGGGTCCGGGCGCACCTTCGCCGTGCCCCGGAGCGGACGGAGTCTGCTATTTCGGCAGGTGATTTTGTGATCGATGCGGCGGCGCACAGCGTTGAGGTCCTGGGCAAGCCGATGCACCTGACGCCCAAGGAATTCGAACTCCTGCTTCACCTGGCTCGACATGCCGGAAAAGTCATCACGCATCGCGCCCTTCTCACCGGGGTATGGGGAGCACAGTCTGCGCACCAGCCAGAATACTTGCGAGTATTCGTCGGTCAATTGCGCAAGAAGCTGGAAGCGGAAACAGGCAAGCAATACATCCAGACCGAGCCGTGGATCGGGTACCGGTTCGTTCCTGAAGGCTTGGGCGCAAGCCACGAACAGGAACCCTAGCGCTCCTCTTTTCATGCAGATGGAGCGGCCGGCTAATCGCGCTGCGTCCTTATCTTTCCCTTAGCTTTTCCTTCCACGAATTCAACGCATCGCCGCGCAGAATCATTTCTGGATCCGGGCGCAAACGCCTCGGTTTGAGGGAGAGCGATGCAAGATCTCACCATGCTGGTCTATACCGTTGTTTTCTTCAGCGCGGCCTTTCTGTACGTAAAGGCCTGCCGGAAGCTGAGGTAGCCCATGAGCCTTGTGACGGTGCTCGCGCTCCTCTGCTCTGTTCTGTTGTTCGTCTACCTGACGATTTCGCTGCTTTATCCGGAGAAATTCTGAAATGTCGGCAAATGGGTGGTTACAGTTTGTCGTTTACTCTATCGTGCTTTGCCTGACTGTGAAGCCGGTCGGGATCTACCTGGCGCGTGTGCTTGAAGGGCAGAGGACGTGGCTTGATCCGATTCTTCGCCCGGTCGAGCGTCTCACCTACAAACTCTGCGGTGTGAATGCCGACCGCGAGATGAACTGGCGCGAATACGCATTCGCAATGCTCGGCTTTTCTGCGGTGACGATGTTGCTGACGTACGTCATCGAACGGGCGCAGGCCTTGCTGCCGTGGAATCCGCAGCACCTGCCGAACATTGGAGCAGACCTGGCATGGAATACGGCGGCGAGCTTCACGACGAATACAAATTGGCAGTTTTACACCGGCGAAAGCACGATGAGCTATCTCACGCAGATGGCCGGACTCGCGACGCATAACTTTTTCTCGGCAGCCGTAGGCATTGTTGTGGCAATCGCATTGGTGCGCGCCATCAAGCGCACGCAGTCGGGCACCATTGGCAATTTCTGGGTCGACACGACGCGGACGCTGCTGTACATCCTGCTTCCTGGATCAATCATTTACGCACTGCTGCTGGTCGCTCAGGGAGTGCCGCAGAATCTGCATGCGTATACGGTCGCGCACACATTGGAAGGCCAGACGCAGACCATTGCACAGGGGCCGGTGGCATCGCAGGAAGCCATCAAGATGCTGGGCACAAACGGCGGCGGTTTCTTCAATGCCAACAGCGCGCATCCATTCGAGAATCCGACCCCCTTCTCGAATTTTCTGCAGATTCTTTCGATCTTCATCATCCCCGCGGGATTGACCTACACGCTGGGCCGCATGACCGGTTCGCCGGGCCATGGATGGGCTGTGTTCGCCGCGATGTACGTGCTGTTTGCTGCAGGATTCACAACGCTCTACTGGGCCGAAGCACATCCGCATCCTCTGATTCACGGAGCATCCCAGACCGCTACTGCAACGGCGCCGGGCGGCAACATGGAGGGCAAAGAGGTCCGGAACGGAATCGCAGAGAGCGCGCTGTTCGCCACCATAACCACGGACGCAAGTTGCGGAGCGGTCAATGGCATGCATGACAGCTTCACGCCTTTGGGCGGCCTGATCCCGCTGACGAACATCATGCTGGGCGAAGTGATATTCGGCGGTGTAGGTGCGGGGCTTTACGGGATGCTGATCTTCGTGGTGCAGGCCGTATTCATCGCGGGGCTGATGGTGGGCCGTACACCTGAGTATCTCGGCAAGAAGATCGAATCCTACGACGTGAAGATGGCAATGCTGTACGTGCTGATCTTCCCCCTCATCATCCTGTCGCTGACAGCAATCTTTGTGCTCATGCCAAATGTCGGTCTTGGCACGACAAACAATGCTGGACCGCACGGACTGAGCGAGGTCCTCTACGCCTTCACTTCCGGGGCGGGCAACAACGGCTCGGCTTTTGCTGGGCTCGGTCCGAATTGGTGGTACAACATCACGATCGGCTGGGACATGCTCATCGGGCGCTTCCTGATGATGATTCCCGTCCTGGCGCTTGCTGGAAACCTGGCGCAGAAGAAGAGCGTGCCGCCATCGCCTGGGACTTTTCCTGTCAACACCCCGCTCTTTGCCGTGTTGCTGGTGGGGGTCGTCCTGATTCTTGGCGCGCTGACATTCTTTCCGGCCCTGAGTCTGGGGCCGATTCTTGAACACCTGCTACTGAAGTCCGGCCAGCTTTTCTGAGGAGACCTGAATCATGACATCCTATCGAAATTCCAGTTCTGCGGCCCAAGTGGAGGCTCCTTCAGACCCGCCGCTTCCTGAATCGCAGGTTTTGTTGCCAGCGTCGCCCTCTCTTCCGCCCGAGCACCATTCTCACCGGCGAAAAAAGTCGACGCCCGGCGTGGTGGAGCAGAAGAGCCTCTGGAATGCGGAGATCATTCGCCAGGCTGCGATCGAGTCATTCCGAAAGCTCAATCCCCGCTGGATGGTGAAAAACCCGGTAATGTTTGTCGTCGAGGTCGGCAGCGTTCTGACGACGGTGTTGCTCGTGGACAATATGATCCATCATCGTGAGGGCTTCGGGTTCAATCTGCAGATCACGCTCTGGTTGTGGTTCACCGTTCTGTTTGCCAATTTTGCTGAAGCCATGGCGGAAGGCCGCGGCAAGGCGCAAGCGGACACACTGCGCAAGGCCAAGGGCGAGACGATCGCTCAGCGCTACACCACATCCGGGGCCCTGGAGCAGGTGGCTAGTGGCCAACTTCGAGCGGGCGATGTCATCTACGTTCCGGCAGGTCATTACATCGCGGGCGATGGTGAGGTGACCGAGGGTGTCGCGTCGGTCGATGAATCTGCGATTACCGGTGAGTCGGCTCCTGTGATTCGCGAAGCGGGCGGAGACCGGTCGGCAGTCACCGGCGGCACAAAGGTCTTGTCTGACTGGATCAAAGTAAGGATCACGTCGAATCCCGGCGAGACGTTTCTCGATCGAATGATCGCCCTGGTCGAAGGAGCAACGCGGCAGAAGACGCCGAATGAGATTGCATTGTCGATTCTGCTTTCGGGCTTGACCATCGTTTTTCTGCTGGCGGTGGTCACGCTGCAGCCGTTTGCGATGTACTCCAAAGCTCCGCAGACGGTGTTTGTGCTGGTGTCTTTGCTGGTTTGTCTCATCCCGACAACGATTGGCGGTTTGCTCTCCGCGATTGGCATCGCGGGGATGGACCGGCTGGTGCAATATAACGTGCTGGCGATGAGCGGGCGTGCCGTTGAAGCGGCTGGCGACGTGAATACGCTGCTGCTCGACAAAACCGGCACGATAACGCTGGGAAACCGGCAAGCCACGGAGTTTATTCCGGCTTCGGACGCAACCGCGGAGCGACTGGCAGATGCGGCGCAGCTTGCGTCTTTGTCGGACGAGACTCCGGAGGGCCGCTCGATTGTTGTGCTCGCCAAAGAAAAATACAACCTGCGCGGGCGCGATCTCGGAGGTATCCACGCCGAGTTTGTTCCCTTTTCCGCGCAGACACGGATGAGTGGGGTGAATCTGCCGGGAATGCGAATCCGGAAGGGATCGGCCGCGGCGATTGCACGCTTTCTGGAAGACCAGGGATCTTCACTGCCGAAGAAGGTGCGTGACTCAGTAGAAGAGATCTCGCGTGCTGGAGGAACGCCGCTCGTTGTGGCTGAAAACTCAACGGCTCTTGGCGTGATTTATCTGAAGGACGTTGTAAAGGGCGGTTTAAAAGAGCGGCTGGCGCGACTGCGGGCAATGGGGATCCGCACCGTCATGATCACAGGTGACAACCCTTTGACCGCCGCTGTGATTGCGCGTGAGGCCGGAGTCGATGATTTTCTCGCCGAGGCCAAGCCGAAGGACAAGATGGACCTGATCAAGCGCGAGCAGTCGAAAGGTAAGCTGGTCGCGATGGCCGGGGACGGCACAAATGATGCCCCGGCGCTGGCACAGGCGGACGTGGGTGTGGCTATGAACTCCGGTACGCAGGCCGCCAAGGAAGCCGGCAACATGGTGGACCTCGATTCGAACCCCACGAAGCTGATCGAGATTGTGGAGATCGGCAAGCAGTTGCTGATGACGCGCGGAGCGCTGACGACGTTTTCCATTGCGAATGACGTAGCCAAATACTTCGCGATTATCCCTGCTATGTTTGCCGGCGCGTTTCCGGTACTGAACGCACTGAACGTCATGCATCTCGCTACCCCGCAGTCGGCAATTCTGTCCGCCGTGGTGTTCAACGCAATCATCATCATCGCCTTGATCCCACTCGCTCTTCGTGGTGTGAAATATGAGCCGAAGGCAGCCGAAGCGCTTCTGCGGCAGAATCTGCTGATTTACGGGGTGGGCGGAGTCATCATCCCTTTCATCGGCATCAAGGCCATTGATGTGTTGCTCGTAGCAATGCATTTGGCATGACGTTATGGAATCGAACTTTTGAGGAAACAGGGAAATGAATACTGCAGCTACTCTCGCATCTCCCGTCCAGGCGCAGGAAGTTCGGACGAAACATTCTGTGTGGCGCACTTCTATTCGCTTCACGTTGCTCATGACCCTTGTATTCGGTATTGCCTACCCGCTCATACTTACCGCAGCTTCCGGAGCCCTCTTTCCGCACAAAGCCGCTGGCAGCCTGATCGAACGAAACGGCCAGGTCATAGGGTCAGAATTGCTGGCGCAGCGCTTCGCGTCGGATCGGTACTTCCATCCGCGCCCATCTGCGGCCGGAAATGGGTATGACGCAACTTCATCGGGAGGATCGAACCTCGCGCAGTCTAATACCAAGCTCGTGCAGCGCATCCAGGCCGATATCGATAAACTCGCGTTGGAGAAGCCGGGCCACCCAGTGCCAATTGATGCCGTGACGACCTCAGGGTCAGGTCTGGATCCCGACATTACGCCCGACAACGCCTATTTTCAGGCGGTTCGTGTTGCCAGAGCACGCGGACTAACGGAGCAGCAATTGAATGAACTCATCCGGCAGCACACCCGGGCGCGCACCTTCGGATTGCTTGGCGAACCTCGCGTCAATGTCCTGGAACTGAATCTCGCACTGGATAAGGCAGCGAAATAGCCTTTGGGTTTCTTCTCAGGCGGGCGGTGGCTAGCCTTCCCTTCCGGGGACTTGGAGAAGTTGCTGGCCGGCATCTACTCTCGATGTGAGTTGGATCATAGACGCGTTGCGGCGCAATCGCATATTCTTCCCTTTCACGCCTGGCTGAAATGTTGCCGGCTCAAAACATGCGCGCTTCGCTCTTTATCACCTGTTATAACGACACACTTTTTCCGCAGACGGGACGCGCCGTGGTGCGGCTGCTCGAGCGGCTCGGAGTGGATGTTGACTTCCTGCCCGCACAGACCTGCTGTGGCCAGATGCATGCCAACACGGGTTTCCGCGGCGAGGCGTATTCGCAGGCAAAGCGGTTCGTGCAGTTGTATCGAGATGCGGATTGCGTTGTGATTCCGTCGTCATCATGCGTGGCCATGATCCGTGATCAATATGCCGGGCTGTTTGGAGAACTGGGTAACGAGGAGTTGCGCCGGCAGTTGGCTGCTCTGCTTCCTCGCGTTTTCGAGTTAAGCGAGTTTCTCACGGACAAGCTTGGAGTTGAGGATGTGGGAGCATACTTTCCGCACCGAGTGGCGTACCACGCGAGTTGTCATGGATTGCGCGGCTTGCACATCGGCGAGCGCCCATTCCGGCTGCTGAACAAGGTTCGTGGACTGGAGTTGGTGCCGATCGCGAATTTCGATCGCTGCTGCGGATTTGGTGGGACATTCTCGGTGAAGAATGCCGAGGTGTCGACCGCGATGCTCAATGAAAAGCTCGGCGACCTGCTGGCAACGGAGGCGGAATACTGCACGGCAGTTGATAACAGCTGTCTGATGCATGTTGGCGGAGGCTTGCATCGGCGCAATCAGAAGATGAGGCCCATTCATCTGGCGGAGATTCTTGCAACTACCGAAGAGAGCGTGCGGGAGAGTGACCGGTGAGCGGCCCTGTGATGGATCCGCGGATTGCGCCTCCATTCCCGGATGCAGCGCTGCCGATCCTGCAGAACACGCAGTTGCGCAAAAATGTTGCTCACGCGACAGATGTGATCCAGGAAAAACGCAATCGCCTGGTCGCGGAGAAGCAGGACTGGCAGGAACTGCGCACCGCGGCAGCGGCGATAAGAGCGCACGTACTCGCGAATCTCGCCACCTATCTTGAGCAGTTTGAGACAAACTGCACCGCAGCCGGTGGCGTCGTGCACTGGGCGAAGGACGCGGCTGAAGCCAGGGAGATCATCCTCGAGATTCTGCGCGAGGAAAAGGCCAGCGAGGTCATCAAGATCAAGTCGATGACATCGGCCGAGATCCAACTGAATCCTGCGCTTGAGGCGGCGGGTATCACCGCAATCGAGACGGACCTCGCGGAACTGATCCTGCAGCTTGGCAAGGACGAGCCATCGCACATCGTGGTGCCGGCACTTCATGTCAACCGCCAACAGGTTCGCGAGATTTTTGCACGAAGAATGGGCCTGCCGGGTCTGCCCGACGATCCGGAGGCACTCACCGCAGCCGCTCGGACTTATTTAAGGAAGAAGTTCCTCAGCGTTCCGGCCGCCATCAGCGGAGCCAATTTTCTCATCGCGGAGAATGGGTCCGTTGCAATTGTGGAGTCAGAAGGCAACGGGCGCATGTGCCTGACCCTGCCGCGGACATTGATCGCCCTGGCCGGCATCGAGAAAGTGCTGCCACGGTTCGGCGATCTCGAGGTGCTGCTGCAAGTGCTCGCGCGTTCAGCGACGGGCGAGCGCCTGAACCCATACAACTCACTGTGGTCAGGAGTGACGCCAGGCGATGGACCGCAGCGATTTCATGTTGTGCTGCTCGATAACGGCCGGTCGGAAATCCTGGGGCTAAAGGTGGAACGACAGACGCTGCAGTGCATTCGCTGCGCTGCCTGTCTGAATACCTGCCCTGTGTATCGACAAACAGGAGGGCATGCCTACGGTTCGCCCTACGGTGGGCCAATTGGCGCGATTCTGACTCCTCAACTCGAGCACATGCGCCACGCCCAGTCTCTGCCATATGCATCATCTCTCTGCGCGGCCTGCTACGAGGTGTGCCCCGTAAAGATCAACATTCCTGAAGTTCTCATCGATCTCCGGGCGAAGGTTGTGGATCAGGAACGGGAGGAAACGAAGCGCTGGTTCGATCCCATGTTCATGGGAATGAAGGTCGCGAATTTCGCGTTTGGCAGTGCGGCGCGATTCGGGTTGGCTCAGTGGTTCGGCCGATTGGGGCTCCGCTTCTTCACCGACAAAGACGGGTGGATCCGAAAATTGCCCAATTTGGGTGCACGCTGGACGTTGTCGCGTGACCTGCCTGGAATGCCGGATCAGACGTTCCGCCAGTGGTGGGCTGAACGCGAAGCCGGACGAAACAAGGAGGCGAGATGACAAGAAGCTCGCGCCAGGCAATCCTTGACCGCGTTCGCGCCGCGACGAGTTCTGATGCAGATCGGTATGAAAATATTCCCCGCGGCTATGTTCGAGCCGGAGAGCTCGATTTGCAGGGATGTATCGCTCTCATGACCGAGCGGCTGCATGAATACGGGGCAGAGGTCGTAGAGTGTGCGCCCGCGGATCTGCCGCACATCATGGTGCGCCAGCTGCAACACAGCGGCAGGCACCACTTTGTGGTCCCGACGGGTGTTCCGGCAGAGTGGCTTGGAAGTGGCGTTACCTGGATGGTAGACGAGAGTCTAGGCCACGACGATATAGAACAATGCGGAGGAGTGGTCACCGGGGCGTCGGCCGGTGTCGCGGATTCCGGAACGATCGTGCTTCATCACGGGCCTGCGGAGGGCAGGCGCGTCATCACGTTGCTGCCTGACTTCCATCTCTGCATTCTTCGCGCTTCGCAGATCGTTGAGACGCTGCCGGAGTACTTTGCCCGCTTCACCGATCCACCGCGGCTGGCAACGTACATCTCGGGCCCATCGGCGACAGCGGATATCGAAATGACACGAATCAAGGGAGTTCATGGCCCGCGGTTTCTGAGCGTGATCCTTGTCCGGGACGACGCCTGAGCGGTCCACGGAGATCGCATCTTCGAACGTTTGTTCCGGATTCTGCGGCTTTACAATCGAAGTCTGAGATTCTACCCGGATCGGTGGTGCATCGTGTCACAAGCTACTCTCTCCAATACAACGCTTCGGTTCCTTGAAGATCGGTGGGACTCCACCGCTGCAGCGGGTCTTGACGAGCCCGAGTCTCTTCGCTATCGCTCGAACCTCCTCGGATCGGACTTGCGCATCACGAATTTCGCAGGGGGCAATACCAGTTCCAAAGTCAGGGAGATCGATCCGCTCACCGGCGAACAGGTTGAGGTGCTCTGGGTGAAGGGATCGGGCGGCGACCTCGGCAGCATCAAGCGCACTGGGTTCGCGACCCTTTATCTGGATAAATTGCTCGCACTCGAAAATATCTACAAGGGAGTCGATTTCGAAGACGATATGGTGGCAATGTACCGGGTTTGCACCTTTGGAGATAACCCGGTTGCCGCATCCATCGACACGCCTCTGCATGGGTTTCTCCCTTTCCCCCACGTCGATCACCTGCATCCGGACTGGGGAATCGCAATGGCTGCCTCCGCAAATGGCAAGCAGAAGATGGAGGAATTCAATCGTGAATTCAACCACTCGCTGATCTGGGTTCCATGGCAGCGACCTGGCTTCGAATTGGGACTGATGATGCGCAAGGCTGTCGAGAAGAATCCCGGATGCGACGGGATCCTGCTGGGCGGTCACGGCATCTTCACCTGGGGAGAGACGCAGCGCGAGTGCTACCTGAACACCATCACGATCATCGATCAGATCGGGCGGTTCATTGCACGTCACGGCGAGGCAATCGGTACAAAACGGTTCGGCGGCCAGGCGGTGCCTTCTCGTGCTGAACGCAAATCGCTGGCCATCGAGATCGCGCCTTATCTGCGGGGGCGTGTGAGCATGCAGAACCGCTTTGTCGCAAGCTTCAGCGACGCACCCGATGTCCTGCAGTTCGTGAACTCCGAACACGCGGAACAACTTGCCTATCTCGGCACCAGTTGTCCGGATCACTTTATCCGCACCAAGATTCGGCCAATGTTTGTGCCGTGGGAAAAGGGCGGAAGCATCGACGACCTGAGGGCACAGATCGATCGCTCTCTGACTGAATACCGCGAACAGTACTTCACCTACTACCACTATTTCGTGAAGCCGGATTCGCCGCCGCTACGCGATCCGAGCCCGGCAATTGTTCTGATTCCAGGGCTGGGCATGTTCAGCTTCGGCAAAAGCAAGACGGAGGCTCGCATAACCGGCGAGTTCTATACCAACGCGATCCATGTAATGGAAGGCGCAAGCCTTCTTGCAGGAACAGAAGATGTGGAGGGTTCTCTGCCGCAGTGCGGTGAGGGCATGGATCCTGAGACTTTCAAGAGCTTCAGCAACTATGTCGCTCTGCCGCCGATCGAAGCATTTCGTATCGAATATTGGACGATGGAAGAGGCCAAGCTACGACGCCAGCCGCCGGAAAAGGAGTTGAGCCGTCGCATTGCACTGGTTGTAGGCGGCGGGAGCGGGATCGGGCGCGAGGTTGCGCATATCGCGGCTGCACGAGGAGCGCATGTGATGGTGGCCGATCGCGATGAAGCTGCAGCGAAGTGTGTTGAGGCCGAGCTCGCGAAGATTTCAAATAGAGAGTTTGTTGCTTCGACAGCGGTGGACATCAGGAAACGCGATGCGGTTCGTGAAGCCATTCGTGCTACGGTGGCTGCGTTCGGCGGAATCGACATTCTGATCAACACGGCGGCGCTGTTTCCTTCTTCGCCGGATGGGCACATCTCCGACGAACTGTGGTCGACGACGCTGGACATCAATGTGACAGCGAATTACATTCTGGCCGATGAAGCCGCAAAGGTTTTCGACAAACAGAATCTGGACGGCAGCATCGTGCTCACCAGCTCTGCAAATGCGGTGGTTGCGAAGCGAGGCAGCGAAGCTTACGACGTAAGCAAAGCGGCATTGTCGCATCTTGTTCGCGAGTTGGCTGTATCTCTATCTCCGAAGGTTCGCGTGAACGCGGTCAGTCCAGCAACTGTCGTGAAGGGCAGCACGATGTTTCCGCGCGATCGCGTGCGGGCGTCGCTCACCAAATACAACGTTCCTTTCGACGACTCGAAATCGGATGAAGAGTTGCGCGGAGTTCTGGCTGCGTTCTACGCCAAGAGGACCCTGACACATCAGCCCATCGATCCAGTCGACTGCGCGGAAGCGATCCTATTCCTGGCAAGCCCGAAAACTCGGTGCACTTCGGGACACATCTTCCCAGTGGACGGCGGACTTACGGAGGCCTTCCTGCGCTAGGGCACCTTGAAGACCCTAATCTGCAACATCAACAATTTTATGGATTCTATTCTGCAGAAGCCAGTTAACAGCAGCCTGAATTGGCCCACTTTCGTGGTATAGGCTTTTCAGGCAAACCGGCTTAATCTTGGCCCACTTACCTTTCTTGAGATCAGGCAGCCAGATTCGGGGAAGCCTCCGCCTCCCCGGTACGGCTGCCGTTTCTTTTAAGAAATGGGCTGGACGGTTCCCTTCCCGGTCAGCTCTTCAACGCGCTCGACCCAGCAGCGATCTGCCGCAACGCTCATCTGTTCAGGCTCCAGAATCACCTGAAACTCACCCTTCTTTTCGAGGAAGATCATTACCTTGCCCGGACCAGGTGCGGCCTCTGCCGCGCTTTTGAGACCAGCAAACATCTCATCTGTCGCGCGATCAAGGCTGATCCGGATTCGCACGGCATTCGGCAGCTTCACCTTCACGTCTTCAAGCGGCTGAATCCCGCTGACGGAAATCTTCGGTGCGGAGTCCTCTTCGCCCATCAGCATTCCACGGATTACGACGGGGGCTTGAATCTTCCACTGCTCGGACAAGCGTTCGTAGTCGCGGGCAAAACTGATGAGTTCGATCTTCCCGGTAGCATCTTCGAGCGAACCTGTCGCGTAGAGCTTTCCGTCGCGCTTGCTCTTCTGCACCCGGAAGCCATGAATGATGCCGGCCACCTGGATCTCATCGGCAGGGTCTGAGTCCTTTCCCCAGCGCCGCTCCGGCGGTTTGCGCTCAAGCGCTTCGGCGGTGGAGATGATGCCTGCGAGATTCTTGATCTTGTCGGCGTACTTATCGAGTGGATGCCCGGAGACGAAGAAGCCAAGGACTTCTTTCTCGCTTGCGAGGCGCTCGCCCTCCTCCCAATCGGGAACCCTGGGCAGGTCATGGCCGTTCTTTCCTTGCGCAGGACCTTCGTCGAAGAGACCAAAGAGACCCGCCTGCCCCTGGGCCGCATCTTTCTGCGCTTTCTGTGCGCTTTCCATTGCCTTGTCGATCCCGGCAAAAAGCGGGCCGCGCAGCCCGAGTGAATCGAGCGCGCCAGCCTTGATCAACGACTCGATCACACGCTTGTTCATCACGCGCAAGTCGACCTTCTCACAAAACTCCCACAGGTCCTTGAAGCGGCCTCCCACTTCCGTTCGTCCCTTGATGATGGAGTCGATTGCGTTGCCGCCGACGTTCTTCACCGCGGCGAGTCCGAAGCGAATGGCCTGGCCCTCCGGCACAGTGACGGGTGTGAACTGCGCACCCGAAATCTGCACGTCAGGCGGCAGCACCTGGATGCCGAGCTCTTTGCACTCCCCGATGTACTTGACGACGTTGTCAGGCTTGGAAGTTTCTGAAGTCAGCAGCGCGGCCATGAATTCGACCGGGTAGTGCGTCTTCAAGTACGCCGTCTGGTACGCCACCCACGCATACGCCGCCGAGTGGGATTTGTTGAAGCCGTAGCCGGAGAACTTCGCCATCTGATCGAAGATCTCTTCTATCGCAGCTTTCGGATGTCCCAGCTTGGCGGCCCCCTCCATGAATCGATCCCGTTGCTTCGCCATGGCTACGGGGTCTTTCTTTCCCATTGCGCGCCGAAGGAGGTCCGCTTCGCCAAGCGAGTAGCTCGCCAGGACGTTCGCAATCCGCATCACCTGTTCCTGGTACACGATGACGCCAAGCGAGTCATTCAGGATCCCTTCCAGCGACGGAAGCAGATATTCCACTTTCCTCCGTCCCCACTTGCGCTCGATGAAGTCGTCGATCATGTCCATGGGGCCGGGACGATAGAGCGCATTCAACTGCGTCAATTCCTCCACCGTATCCGGCTTGTAGCGACGCAGAATGTCGCGCATACCCGAGGACTCAAATTGAAAGACGCCGGAGGTGAGGGCCGTGTGAAAGACTCTACGGAAGGTTTCCGGATCGTCGATCGGGATCATTTCGATGTCGACCTTTTCGCCCTTCGTCTGCTCGATCAATTTCACCGCGTCGGTGATGACCGTGAGAGTGGCCAAGCCCAGGAAATCCATCTTGAGCAGACCCATTTTTTCCACGGCTTTCATGTCGTAGGCAGTCACAACTTCGTCGTTCTTTGTGCGATTCAGCGGCACCAACTCAGTGAGAGGGCGAGGCGCGATCACCACCGCCGAAGCATGCACGCCCGCGCCGCGCACGAGGCCTTCCAGTTTTCTTGCGGTATCGATGAGTTCGCGGACCTGCTTGTCGCTCTCGTATGCCTTGCTGAGGTCGGGCGATTCTTTGAGGGCCTCCTCGATGGTCATGCCTACGGTTGCCGGAACGAGCTTGGCAATCCGATCGACATCCCCATAGGGCATGTCCATGGCACGACCGCAGTCCTTGATGGACGCTTTCGCGGCCATGGTGTTGAACGTAATGATCTGGGCCACCTGTTCACGACCGTACTTGCGCGTGACGTACTCGATGACTTCGCCGCGACGGTTCTGGCAAAAATCAACGTCGACGTCAGGCATCGTGACGCGCTCGGGGTTCAGAAATCGCTCGAAGAGGAGCACGTTCTGCATCGGATCGATGTTGGTGATCTCCATGCAGTACGCAACGAGGGAACCGGTCGCCGAACCGCGTCCCGGACCGACAGGAATACTGTGGTCGCGCGCATACTTGATGAAGTCCCAGACAATCAGGAAGTAGCCTGAATACTTCATCTGCTTGATAATGCTGAGCTCGTAGTTCAGGCGAGACTCATATTCTTCGGGCAACGACCTGCGCACGCCTCGAATCTCCAGTTGACGCACGGAGGTCTCGAGGCGCTTCTTCAGTCCTTCGCGGCACACCTGCTCGAAGTAGCTGTCGATGGTGTGGCCTGCCGGAACGGCAAATTCGGGAAATGGGTTCTCAACCGGGTGCAGCTTGAAATTGCAGCGCTCGGCTATCTCCATGGTTCGCTGCGTCACGGCCGGCGAATCTGGGAAGAGTCGCGCCATCTCGTCGGCTGATTTGACGAAGAACTGGTCAGAATCGAAGCGGAAACGATCGACATCGTGGATTTTGGCGCCCGTCTGCACGCAGAGCATCACGTCATGTGCGTGCGAATCTTCGCCGCAGAGATAGTGCGAGTCGTTGGTAAGGACCAGTGGGATGTTCAGGTCCTGCTCCAGTTGGAAAAGACCGGACTGGATCTTCTTCTCGTCCTCAAGTCCCTGGTCCTGAATTTCGAGATAGAAGTTGCCGCGGCCGAAGATTTCCTGATACTGCGATGCGACGGCTTTGGCCTTGTCGTACTTCCCTGCCATGAGCTCTTCGCATAGCTCTCCGCTCAGGCAGCCGGAGAAGCCGATCAACCCCTTGGAGTTTTCGGCAAGGAATTTCTTGCTGACCCGGGGCTTACGGTAGAAGCCGTGAAGGCTGGCTTCACTGGTGAGGCGAATCAGATTGCGATAGCCTTCTTCGTTCTCGGCGAGGACAAGGAGGTGATTGTACTGATCGTTTGGAGTCTCGGCGCGATGGTCCTCCGCTTTGCAGACATAGAGCTCGCATCCCAGGATCGGCTTGATGCCCTTGGCTTTGGCGGCGTTGAAGAAATGCACAGCGCCGTAGATGTTGCCGTGATCGGTCATGGCAACGGATTTCTGGCCCAGCGCCTGAACGCGGTCGATGAGTTTGTGCACGTCGCAGGCGCCGTCGAGAAGAGAGTATTCGGTGTGGAGGTGAAGATGAGTGAATTCAGCCATGAGACTGTGTCTATTTTACGAGCCTGTAAAAATTCCCGCAGTCAGTTGAAAACAAGGTCGTAATTCGTGCGACCGGCTGCAAAGGCACGCGAAACTAAACACTTCAGACAGGGCGCGATTCCCTTCTGTCACGTTACCCGAGAGAAACCTACCGCGACTTTTAATGAGAATCGGAATCTAATTGTTTGTAGAGTCTAGATTAAAGCTACCTATAGAGGTCCATATATGCGTAAATTCCATTGGCTGGCCCTTGGGCTCGCTGCTTTATCCCTTGCATTTTCAGGTGCTTTCGCTGCCGCACAGAAGGTTCCTGTGAGCGTTTTGTATCGCCAGGACAGCGACATTGTGTACCACGCCGTGATTCCCGGCTACTCCGGACCGAACGCCGACGTCACGGGCGCCTGCACGCTTGACCCTGACCCGGCGAACTGCCCTGATCCAAAGCAGAACGATGACGCGAAGGGTACTCCGTCCTACCTGCTCTCTGGAACAACCCTGTCCTTAGGGCTGCCGGACGGACGCATCGCGCTCGTCAACTGCGTGAGCCGCCATTCGGCGAGTGGAAACTATATCAATCGGCATAGTTGCGGAGTGCCCCTCACCGAGCGTGCCGACGTGGAATTCAATGGCCAGAGCGCGAAGCTGAGCTGGACCCCGGGACAGAGCGACAAGAAGATTGAGTCCGAGAATTACAGAGTTGTGGCAATGCTTGCGAAGCCGGGCCAGAACAATCAAATTGCGTCAAATCACGAAGCCGGTACACGCTGATATCCGATCCAGCGCCTAATTTTTGACTGCTCTTCTTGCGTGCGTTAACCTGCTGTTTCCCCTTCTCGCCGCGTGCGGAGGTCTGTGTACATGCGCAAGAACCGCTCTGTTCCCCCCTGTCCTGTCATTCCCGTCCTTATCTATCCGGATCCCAGCGTTGCGGCCGAGTGGCTGTCCAAGGCGTTCGGATTTACCGAGCGGCTCAGGATTGCCAATCACCGAATCCAGATGCGCGCCGGCGACGGCTGCTTCACCATCGCCGAGGGCGATGTAGCGCCGAATCGCTCATGCATCATCCAGGTGCGCATTGAAGATGCACTGGCTCACTGTGAGCGGGCTCGCCGTAATGGCGCGACCATACTCACGGAGCCCAAGGACCACATGTACGGCGAGCGCCAGTACAACGCGCAAGATTTCAACGGACACTATTGGGATTTCACCGAGACGCTTGCCGATGTAGAGCCGGAGAGCTGGGGCGGAGTATCCGTGAGTCTCTGAGGGCCGGGAGCGCGGAAACTTCCGTCATTCACCGGCCCAATCCTCTGCTTTCGTGCCACGCCTTTCCTCTGTGCTGAAGGCACACATAATCTGCAAATTCCGACCTGTTGTTTGCTGCATTGCAATCAGCGAGTTGGGGCAGACCAGGCCTGCGCCTCGTCAACAGAAAATCAATCTGGTGGTAAACGAGTGGACGGCTTCCGCACTGAGCAAAGTACCTAGGTGGGAGTGGGCCACCGGGAGGTTGTATTTACCACGGATGTCCTGACGGCGCTTACTGGATCGAATCAGCTGGAGTTCGAATGAATCTACAACTCTCAGGCCCCTGCTCACCAGCTGATCGAAGCGCACGCACAGGAGGTCAAAAAACTTGAAACCCAGAATCATCTTTCATGTTGTTGCCGTCATCGTGCTTGCTGTTACGGTGGCTGCGGCGCAATCTCCAAAAGACAAGGAAAAGCCAGCCCAGACAGACCAGTCACAGACTCGTGAGTCCGTCAGCCCCTCCGTTTCCGAGCGGGAGACGAGCACAGGAGTGGCGTCGGGACGTCGTCAGCACCAGCCAGTGACGATCACAGCTCGTGAAACGAGCAGCGGCATGGCCACAGGACGCAGATCAGGCAGCGTGATCATACTGGATAATGACTCCGTAACCACAGCGAGAGAAGCCAGCAGCGGTATGGCCACGGGCAAAGCTGTCTCGGGCGATCCGCATGAGTACCTGGATTCGCGCAACTCGGCACATGCCACTGAATCGCTGGACGGTGGTTCGAAGGACGCGGGCAAGATGTCCAAAGCTCAATCGAATCCCCTATACAAAGACGGCGGCATGGAGGGCACCAATCCGCTGTATCAGGGCAAGGATAAAACCGCGGCTCCGCCCAGTGGCAATGGATCGAAACCTGCGGAATACAAGGATGGGGAGGATGGAACCACACACGCCCGTCCGGGAAACCATAAGCCGGCGAAATAACTTTCGCCTCACCGTGAACCGGCCCTCAACCAGGGGCCGGTTTTCTTTTGGAACCCTGCACTTTCGTGGGAGTGCCTCGCGCCCAGGTTGTATGTACAGTAACTTCTGGAAGCGATGTACTGGTTACGACTGAGCAGGGCGACACAAATAAAACCTGCCAGTTCAGCCACCCTTTCTGACGGAGCTTTTCTTCATGAAAGCGCGCATCGCCTTCTATTTTGCTGCTGTAGTTGCCTTGGTTCTCTTCCTTGCCGCCACCGTTCCCTCGCATGCCACGCAGCATCGCGATCCTGCGCTGACTCCTGAAAACATGCAGAAGGCGGCATCGATATCGAACGCGAAGCCGACCTCCCCTTCTGCCGGTGCAGACTCGAACACGGCGAAGGCCCACCCCCCGAGCGGAAAAGCCAGAAAGCAATCGTCTGGATCGCACCGATCCAGCACGAAGCCAGGCCGATAGTCTGATCAGTTCCCAGCCCACATTTTGAAAGTGCCTAATAGCGCCAACTTTTGAGGTCGGCGCCGGAGGGTGCTGTCTTTTCTATCTGCTCCACAATCTTGGGCAAATACTGCGTGTTGTAGTGCAGGCGCGAATATGCATTCGGCAGGCTCGGATCGCCATTCCAGCAATGCTCTGCGCGCGAACCGTAGGTCACTTCCCCACCATAGGCCGGATTCTTCGTCGACTTGAGGAAATCTTCCATGCGATAGACGGCGTTATTGAGGAAGTAGGTGTCGTCGGAACCGACATAGATGTGAATCTTGCCGGCCAGTTTCGGGCCGAGCGTGGGCCAGTCGCGCTCAAGGATGGCTTCAAGGTCGTAGTGCTGCCGCCAGTATTCGGCGACGGAGCGGTCGATCGCGCCGGTTTCCTTGTCGAAAATTGGTTTGGGATAGCCGTCTTCGCCGAGCGGCGAGTAAACCGCCTGCCAGATATCGAACTGCTCGCCGCTGCGGCCATGGTCGCCGAGAGCGAGTTCGTACTGATTGATCTCCTGAGTCGTCACGAAAGTGTGGCCCAGATAATCACGCATAGCGGGCTGGGCTACGCGCTTGTGGGGACCTTCCGCGAAGAAGGCATTCTTATCATCGTAGAGATTGATGTTGGTGAAGGCGTGAAAATCGATGGGATCGGGACACGCTGCAAAGGCTCCGTTGTAGTGGTCGGGATAGAACACCTGGACGGCAAGTGATTCCCAACCGCCGGTTGAGCCACCGTAAACAAAGCGCGCCCAGCCCTGCCCGAGGCCGCGGAACTGCTTCTCGATCGCAGGAATGAGCTCGTTCTCGATGGCGTCTCCGTACGGCCCAACGTTCGCCGAGTTCACCGCATAGGAATCGTCATAGTACGGGTTTGCGTGCTGGATTTTGACGATCAGAACGCGCGGGAAGTTGGGCGAGGTCCATTGCTGGTAAAACTTGTAAGCCTCTTCCTGCTCGATGCGGTTGTAACCGGCAAGGTGGAAACGCTCACTGTAGTCGGGCTTGAGATTCGGATCAGGTGGCGTAGTGCGAAAGCCGCCAAAGTCGTCCACGAAGTGATCGTGAAAGATGATGAGAGGAAAATGGGCGTTCGTGTGCTCGTCAAAGCCGTCCGGCACCAGGATCGCAGCGCCGATGAACATTGGCCGTCCCCAGAATTTCGTCAGAACGTCGCTCTGGATGCGGATGTGGCGGATGTATTTGGTGTCCTGCGGCGGCTTGATCGGCGGAATAACCTCGGACAGTTCCACACCGATCGGAACGGCACCGGGTGCAATCGTAATCTTCTTCGGTTTGGAGTAGAGGTTGCCCGGCGAGATGTTCCAATGCTGGCCTTCGCCCATATCAGGATGCAGCTTGACGGTCTTGCCGTCACTGCGGTGGAAGGTTTCGTACTTGTTCAGAACGGCTTGCGCCGTGTATTCGCCGGGAGGAACATCTTTGAGGCTGCGGATCGGGTAGCCGTTCGCTGAGGCATCCACAAGCATCGGTTGCCCGGCCGTCCAACCATCCACGTTTACGCCAAACATGATTTGCGTACGGACAGAGCCCTCGATCTGGAAACGTGGCTCCGCACTCGTATCCGTGGAGAGAAGCAGAAAGAGACGCCCGTCGAGCGGCTGAGGGCTGAGGCTTTTCTGGAAAGTGACGGAGAAGGTCTGCGCGGAAAGAACGCAGGAAGCAAGCCCGAGTGTCAGACAGAGTCCCAAACCGAAACGTTTGTTCATGGTGGCAATATACAGGCGTAATCGTGGGTAGAGGAATCCTGCTGATTCCAGGTCAAAGCGGCGGTATCATTGAGCCACTTCCCTGGTCTCTTTTCTTCGCGGAGTGACTATGCTCGACCGATGGCGATTTGCGATTGTCCTTGGCCTGTTCGGATTTCTCGCCAGTGCCGCCATGATCGTCAATAACTCAATGGGCAATTTCTCCGATTTGGAGGCGCGCCTGGGATGGGTCGTCAATGTGGCGTGTCCTGCGCACCTGCTCATCACACAGTTCTTCCCTTACGTGAACAGCGGAACCCCGACCATGATGCTGCTGATGGTCGCCCAGACAGCCGCGAATGCGGCAATCTGGTTTTGCGCGGGAGCGATCCTGACAAGAATCGCGGGACGCTGAAACCTGGACCGGTTCGTTATTGCTACTTCTGCGGCTTGTCGTAAGGCTGCCTGTCGGTGATCCGAGGACGGTTCTCAGCCTGAAGCTGCTTGCCGACCTGTTCAACCTCTCGGAAGACACGCAGCAGATTGCCGCCGAGGATCTTGCGGCAATCTTCAGCGGAGTAGCCGCGCTGCATGAGAGCCTCGGTAATCCTGGGAAGACCCGCCGGCGAGTCCAGGCCTTGCGGCAACTGACCGCTGACGCCATCGAAGTCTGAACCGAGCCCGACGTGGTCGACGCCCGCCACCTTCGCGATGTGGTCGATGTGGTCGATGAGAACGGAGAGCGGCGGTTTGGGTATCCGATCGGCGTACTGGCGCTGCAGGTTCTCGATCTCCTTTGACGGAGTCTCTTTGCCCTCGGCCTTGTATTTGTCCTTCAATGCCTGAACGGCTTTGTCGACTTCGGGCTGCATGGCTTTCTGCGCATCGCGATACTGCTGCGAGATAAACCCCGAGTAGAAATTGACCTGAACGACCCCGCCTCTAGAGCCGGGACCGCCCGAATTGGCCACGGCGCGAAGCATGTCGTCGGTCATGTTGCGAGGAACATCGCAGAGGGCGCGAGCGGCGGAGTGAGACGCGATGACGGGAGCACGCGAAATGACGAGCGTACGGAAGAAGGTTCGATCGGAAACGTGGGAGATGTCGACCATCATGCCAAGACGGTTCATTTCATAAACAACATCTTTTCCGAATTCGCTCAGACCCTCCTTGGTGTGCGGGATGTTTGTGTCGTTGATATCCCCTGAGGAGTCGGCCCAGCCATTCGAGTTGGACCAGGTCAGCGTCATGTAGCGAACGCCAAGCGCGTAGTACTGGCGAAGAAGCGCGATGGAATCCTCGATCGAGTGGCCACCCTCGATGCCCATTAGCACGGCGAACTTGTGCTCGCGGTGGGCCAATTCGATGCCTTCCGGCGTGGCGACGAACATCATCCTGTCCGGATGCTTCGCGACCTGCTGCTTCACCGCGTCGATCAAGACAAGCGTACGCCGCGCATACTGGCCCTTATTTGCCTCGGGATCAACCCAGATGGAAAAGAACTCGGCGCCGAGGTTGCCCTTCTGCGCAGATTCAAGGTTCCAGTTGCCGCCGTTCAGAGCGTCGGCAAGGTCAAAGTTGTCGTCGGCGATCCGCTGCGGCGTATCCGCATGGGTATCGATCACCATGGCGGAGCGCTGAACCTGTTCGGGAGTAAGTTTTGTCGTCATCTTCGGGGAATTTTTGACAGGAGGTTGTGCGCACAGCGAGGCCGATACCGCGACCAGGGAGGCAAGCAACGCATGAGTCCGCATAGGCTTGGGATGAGTATAAAGGCAAGGCTGGGGATCGTCGGAGCGGGGTACGAACAAAGGCCGCCTGGGCAAGAGCGGCCGTTGTTCAGTTTTGACGTCGCTTTAGCGGCGGTCGTGTCGGTTGTCGGCCATCGCCGCGGCCTTCAACTCACGGCTGGCCTGCTCGAGCAGGGCCTTGGCTTTGGCTGCATGCCCTTTCATATCCCACTGATTTGCGCGTTGCGCTTCGGAGACGCGGTCATAGGCCTGATCGCAAAGCCGTTGCGCATCAGCAAGGATCGGATGGCGGTGAGAATTGATGTCGCGCTCAGGTCCTTGCGCAATTGTGGAGCCGGTTATGACGAGACTAAGGCCTAAAAGGCTGAGAGCAATTCGACTACGGTTCTTGTTCATTGGGGAAGTTCCTCCGCTAGACAAAGTACCAAATTCATATGAAGACAGAAAAAGCGAAAATGCCGGTATTTGAGAACCCGCGCTCACCGGGATCGGTGAGAGCGATTGGCTCCGGACCGGACTTCGGGTTTCTGGGCATCCGGGAAAATCTCCTTCGTTTCGTCATGGATGCAAGACCGATTGGTAACGTCGGATGGTCGGGCAGGACCGGATTTTTGTTCTGGCTGGGCAGCGGAAGTGCTAGAATTCAGGCCAAATCGATCCTCTGATTGCACTGAAAAGGAGTCATCCGGTGATGCGCTTTCTCCGCCATCTTCCTGTAGCTATTGCTCTTGTTGGACTTGCGGTTGGGTCACTGCTCGTAAGCGCCCAAAGCGCCGATCTTCCGGATACGGCACCCATTGCAACCATCGGGGCGGGGTCGACGGTCGCGGTCAATGTAGACATCCTTCTACCTGCAAACCAGGGGACCATCTACTTTCAGAGCGGCGCGATCACAACCTGGGAACAGATTGACAAGAAGGCTCCAAGCTGCCGTCTCAACGCTGTTGAGAGCCCTGTCGTACGGCGGCTGGTTCCTGGCCGAAAGATCGTGATTACGGGAACGACGCAGAACAACGGCAGCGTGTTCTTCTACGGCGACGTTCTGCAGTTCGAGGAAGATGCTACCGTGAGCCAGTTCCAGTGCTCCCCGGGACACAAAGGCGCTATGACGATCGGCGAATTGAAGCAGGTATTCGGCGGGATGTTCTCGCTCATTCAGGCGCCGGCGGTGGTGGGCGAGTAAGCAGTTCTCAGTCTGCAATCTTCAATTCCCAGTTGTATCGTCCGGTCCCGAAAGTAACCGGCCATCGCGAAGTCCTGTGATGTGTCACAGCGACTCAGGTGTTTTTGGGCTACACTCGCCGACGGCTGGAAAAACAGCCGGGTGGTGGTTGTGGAGCTAAGCTACGCGCTGGTGGAAGTCAAGATCATCGACAGAGTCGGCGAGATCACGCTGAACAATCCTGCAAAACATAATGCAATGAGCACGGCCCTCATCGATGAGCTGTGCTCGGCACTCGAGGAGATGCTTCTCAGCCAGGCTCGGGTCGTGGTGCTTCGGGCACCGGCAGGGGCGAAGGTCTTCTCGGCGGGCGCCGACGTGCGCGAGCTGCCGACGAACGGGCGCGATCCGCTGACGTATGACGACCCGGTCCGGCGGGTGATCCGTATGATCGAGCTCTTCCCTGCTCCAGTCATCGCGATGGTAGAAGGCAGCGTGTGGGGCGGCGCGTGCGAGCTTGTCATGAGCTGCGACATGATTGTGGCCAGCGACGACAGCACATTCGCGGTGACTCCGGCGAAGCTCGGCATGCCGTACAACATCTCGGGGGTGCAGAATTTCCTGAATACCGGCTGTATGAATCTGTGCAAGGAGATGCTGTTCACTGCACAGCCCATGAGCGTGCACCGACTGGTGGTTCAAGGGATCGT
>Ga0207677_10000077_pt1 | contig 80916 bp, 67 predicted proteins | sample KBSMisM42_FD_184311 | JGI IMG/M metagenome (GOLD analysis project Ga0207677, IMG submission 184311) | Miscanthus rhizosphere microbial communities from Kellogg Biological Station, Michigan, USA - KBS Miscanthus M4-2 (SPAdes) (version 2) | ecosystem: Host-associated > Plants > Roots >...
TCGGCGCCGTAGTGGCGGTAGTAATCGGCATTCAACGCGCCGGAGACCATGAATCCGCTCGCGGCTCGGAAGAGCATCCGCAGCAGCCGCGCGCGAATGCGAGCGCGCAGCCTCGTCTCCGGCGGCGGAAAGCTGCTGTCGCCGTAAAGAAAAAACGGGATGCCGCCCCACCAGCACGCGAGGATGCCGAGGAGCGCGCTGACCGAGCCCCAGCCGAGCATGAAGATCACCATTTCGTATGGCTCGCGCAGCAGCGCCGGAACGATGCCGGGATTGATGTGGCGCGTCCAGCCGCGATTGCTGTCGTGCACGAGGTTGCGCAGAAATTTGTGGTGGTAGCCGCTGAGCAGCTCGACGTCCCACTTCAGCGCCGTCCCCATGTCGGCGTCGCGATACGTGCGCACGCCGGCGTCGGAGAGATAGAGAACCGTCAGATCGACATCAGGTTCAGCCGCCAGCAGACGAAAAAACGGATCCTGATACTGGATCACATGCGAGGCGACGATAGCGATGCGGCGGCGTTTCACCTCGGGTCATCTTCGCATAGCGCTCAGGCGATTCTCGTAGAACGCGGTCAGTTCGCGCGCGACGCGCTCCCACGAGTAACGCCGCGCGGTGACCGCCGCGGCGTCGCTCATCGCGCTCGCACGCGCAGGATCGCGAACGATGCCCAGCACGGAATCAGCGACTGCATGCGCGTCGCCTGGCGGAACGAGAACGCCGTCCGTGCCGCTGGTGATGACGTCGTGCATTCCGCCGGCGTCGCTGGCCACGACGCAAAGTCCACGGCTCATCGCCTCCAGAAATGCCTTCCCGAATCCTTCGAAGAACGACGGAAAAAGAAAGATGCCGTGCGCGTCGTAGAGATCACGCAGCGCCTCCTGCGTCGTCCACGGAACGACTTCGAGCATCGCATTCGCCTCGGCAGTGAGTAACGCGCGAATGCTCGCCTCGCTGGCGTGGTCGCACACCCAGGTGAAACGCAGGTCGGGTTGTGCAGCCGCGAGCTGATTCATCGCCGCTGCGGCGATCATCGGTCCTTTCACGAACGCGAATTGCCCCACGTTGAGCACGCGGCGAAGCCGCTGCGTGGTCATCGGCGGTGCAGCGGTTTCCAGGAAAGAATCGGGCGCTGCCTGCGGAATCGTGGCGATTTTTTCGCGCGGCACGCCCATCCGCTCGTGGAGGAACGCCGCATCGATCGACGACGAAACGACATGTCCGTCCGCCTCGCGCGCGATCGCTTTGGAATGGCGCCGCAGCAGCGGCGTCAGCATTCGCGTCGCGGCACGCCGCAGCGCATTGCGCTCATCGCTTCCGAATTGCTCGATCCACGGCCGCAGCGTTTCGTCCACGTTCAACTCGAAGCCGTGTGAGCGATGAATGAAAACCGTCTTCGGCGCGATGCGGTGTACGGCTCGCGCGGCGCGGAATCCATGCGGCTGGTTGACGTGGACGACGTCGTACTCCTTCCGCCGCAACGCCGCTACCACCGCCCGCTCGTACGCCTTCGGCTGCTCCAGAAGAATGTGCAGATTGCCGTGCTGAATACGCCGCCCTAGGGTGCCGGACCAGATCGCGTCGACCTCGTGCCCCATCGCGCGCAACGCAAGCATCGTCTGCACCTCGGTGCCCGCCGCGCCGCGGTTCGGATCGGGCGGTGTATCCGACACCATCAGTATTCGCAACGGATTCACTCTAGGCTCCCGTTTCGTGCCGAAGCGATGCGGTAACCGGCGCTTCGATCATGACCTTCTCCACGCGCGCCGCTTCTTCGCCCGGATCGTAGAAGAATTTTTTCATGCGAAGAATCGGACGCTCGAACGCGAACCACGATAGAACGGACACCACCATCGTCAGGCCGATGCTCGTGCATGCGATGACCGCCGTACGCGTCCAGCTGTCCGCAAGGCGCGCTTTGGCCTGCCATTCGACGACGCGTACGATCGGATAGTGAAACAGGTAGATGCCGTAGGAGATCCGCCCCATCGCCACTGCAGCGGGCCACCGGATCACGCGTTCGAGGAAGCGGACCGGCGCCGCGACGGCGACGCAGATGAACATTGCTGCCGCGGCATCGATGATGGTCAGGGAGACGCCGTTGAAAAACGCTGTCCTCGCGTCGAGTTGCCGGGTCACGAAAAGAAGCGCCGACGCGGTGAGCAACGCGCCGGCCGACAGCCGCAGGCGGCGGGCCGCGCGGTCGCTGATTTCTGTCCGGCCCTCGAAAGCGATGGCGATCAACGCCCCCATTGCCAGAACGTCAAGTCTGCAGAACGTCGTGAACGCCGCCGCTGCCGGAAACGTCGCCGAGTTCGTCATCAAACGCACCAGCGGTGAAACGGTGATGACGAGCCACAACAACTGCCGGAGACGTTGCTTCGGAAGGCAGAGTACGAGGATTGGATAGACCAGGTAGAACTGCTCTTCGATCGCAAGCGACCATGTATGTCCGAGCGGTGCCCATTCCCAGTGCGCGAATACCAGATAGAGATTCGACGTGTACGTCAGATAGGGCCACGCCGGACGCAGTGGCCCAAACGGCAGCCACCCGGCGGCGATGGCGAGGATGGCAATGACGGCGTAATACGGCGGAAAGATCCGCAGAAAGCGCCGCGCGTAGAAGTTCCGGAAGTAGTGCGGCCGCGTGCGGGCGCGCAGCAGGATCGAGGTGATCAGATAGCCGCTCAGCGCGAAGAAGAGATCGACGCCGATCCATCCGTTCGATAACACGTTTCGTAGAATCCAGGCCGCCGTTCCATCGGCAGGAACCATGATGCAATGCACGAGCAGTACGAGTGTGACGGCGATGGCGCGAAGGCCATCGAGCTGTGGCAGATACGAGCCGGCGGCCGGGAGCTTCGTCACTGGTTGAGTTTAGAGCGGAACACGCGCCGCCGAAGCGAGGCCGCGAATTCGAGCAGCGAATGCGCGGCATCGAGGGCCATGAGAAACGGCCAGGGGGGCGGATGCACTTGTCCGCTGCGCGGATGCTCGGCCAGAAATCGTTTCCAGTCCTTGTGCCAGATATCGTCGAACCAGAATCGCCGCGAGCCATGTTTGATGAGGAGGTCGAGCGTGGCCAGATCCTGCCAGTACGGCTGCGTGTCTTCGACGCTGGTCATGTCGATTCCGCGTTTTTCCCATCCCTCGAACCATTCGCGCGGCGTCGGCTGCACCGGCCCGAGCGGCTTGAGAACGCGATGCGACCAGTAGTAGCGGCGCCGCCAATACGCCGACTTCGTCCCCATCAGATTTTCCAGCACCGCATACATGCGAATCTTCGCTTTCTGGGCGTCGGGACGGGCGAGCGCATAGTGCAGAAACTTCACCCCTTCAAGCACCAGCGTCGGACCGCCGGGCGGCGCCGGCAAACGCGGACTGTGAACGCGTTTGGCCTGATGTTCGGTCGTTCCGTCGTCGATGAAGGCGCCGAGAAAATCGAGCGGACGCCGTTCCGACATCGCCGGCGAGAGATAGATGTTCGGCTTCTCGCAGTAGATGGCCGTCCCGGGCGCGGCCGCGAGCATCCGCTGCCAGTCCGGCGAATCCATCGAATCGGCAGTCAGGATTTCATCGGAATCGAGAGCCATCAGAATGCGAGGCATCGGCACGAGCCTGCGCGCTGTGGCGATCAGCATTTGCTGCCGGCTGGCCTCGTCGTAATCGCTGCTCGAATTGTCGATGACGACGACCTTCTCGAATTCGCGGCACATCTCCAGGCCGCCGTCGGTAGATCCCTGGTCGGCCACGATGATCAGATCGGCGAAGACGCTCGTTACCTCGAGGAAGCGTCGCAGGATCCAGGCGTCGTTCTTCAGCGGCGTGAGGACGACGATCGACGGACGCTCGCTCATCGCACCTTCACGATCTCATCTTCGCCGTGGCGATACCGCGCGGCATCGAGTGCCGCCGTTGCCGCCGTGAACGCGTCGCGCGCCGCCGCACCATGCAATTCGATGATGAACATGCCGACGCGATCGACCCACTCCGGTTTCCGCGCGAATACTTCCGTCTCCGCCCCTTCGATGTCGATCTTCAGCACGTCCACGCGCGGCATTTCGAAGCGGGACAGAACCGACGTCATGTTGAAAGCGGGAACCGTGTCCACCGCTGCCTCACGACTGTATTGATAAGAATCGACGCGGTCGTCCGGGTTCGACAGGCCGAGGGTCGTATCGTCGCTCCAGAGCGCGGCGTGGAGCGGAAGAACCTGCGGATAGTGGCGCGTGTTTCGTTCCAGCAGCTGGAAGTTCTCCATCTGCGGCTCGATCGCCACCACTTTTGCCTCTGGAAATCGCGTGGCGAAGTAGACGGCGGAGAGGCCGATATTGGCTCCCGCGTCGATCACCGTCTTCACGGCGGCGGGGTAGTCGAGGTCGTAGTCGTTCCAGACGAAGATCTTCTCGAACGTACTGGCGTCGGCGGTGCCGCATCGCATCGATACCGGATGCGGCAATCCCGGAACCTTGATCTCCTGCCGTCCGTTTTTCTTCGACCAGATCCGGCGATGCGTCGCGATTGCGCCGGCCACGCCAAAGCGGCGCACGTAGTGGATGCACCGGTCTATGCGGTACTTGATTCCAAGCTTTCGATGAATTGCCCGAAGCACGTCCAGCATCGCGGACTAGAGTACCAGCGACTGAACGTAGCGAATCCAGGCGCGCGGCGACAACGGCCACGCGGCGATCGATTGCCGCAGGTAGCTGCGCGCACGGCGGTCGCTGTTCCGGCGCAATGCCTCGCCGATGAAATACAACCCGCGGCCGCGGCTCGAAATCGGCCGTCGCGCGGGGCGTGTAATTGCAGCGGCTCGGGCCAGGATATCCCCCTCGGGTTCGCGCCGCTGCCTCGCGTCCAGCGCGGCGCGCGAAAGCCGTCCAAGCTCTTCCTGCTGCAATCGTGCGCTGCCGCTGATGCTGTCCGGCGTGATGCGCGCCGTGTAAAGGACTTCGTCGATGGCCTGGAACTTTCCGACCTCGGCAAGCCGCAGCCAGAGGTCGAAGTCCTGGCCGTAGTAGAAGGCCGGCCGATAGCCGCCCACACGTTTGTATGCATCGCGACGGAACATCACCGATCCATGATGCGTAGGCCCGTCGGTCATCCCTCCGGCGCACGTCAGATCGAGAACATGCGCAGCCGGAATGCCCGCGCCGGTCGGACGTGCGATCCAGAGCGGCTCGAGCTCCGGTCCGGCGTACTGCGTTGCGGACGAAACGAAGACGACGCCCGAATCCGCATCCAACGCGCGTTTCTGCAGTTCGAATCGGCGCGGATCGGAGAGATCGCCGGCGTCGTGCCGCGCGATGTAGTCGAACCGCGCCGCCGCACAGCCGGTGATGAGCGCGCGCGTAAGTCCCGCGTTCGCCTGCGTGATGATGCGGATGCGCGGATCGCGCGCGGCGTATTGGGCGAGGATGTCGGGCGTCGCGTCCGTTGAGCCGTCGTCGACGACGATGCATTCGAAGTCGCGTTCGGTCTGGCCCAGGATGCTGGCGAATGTTGCGGCGAGTGTCGAGGCGCCGTTGTAAACGCCGATGACCACGGAGATAGCTGTCATCGGCGCTCGATCCATGATGCCGCGCGTCCTGCGTTGCGCCATCCCACCAAGCGTGCAGCAAGTCGATAGATCCGCAGATCGGCAGAAGGAGAGATGGTGGCCGCCAGTGCCAGCAGTCGAGCCGCTTCATTCGGCAGGCCCGCCAATCCGCATTGCCGCGCGAGATGAAAAAGCTCTCGGGCGAAATGCTGAAATTCGGGAGCGGCCGCGGGAATGCCGGCGCGCCTGGCGTGTGATGCGATGAGCTCGTGCGCCGCGGCGCGGTCGCGGAGCCGCGCCGGATCGCCGCCGCTGCCGCGCGAGAGGCGGAAATCGGCATGGTCGCGGTGTTCGGCGACGACCTCTGGGACATAGGCCAGCTGCGTGCCGAGGGCCCCAACGCGGCAGTCGTACTCCCAATCCTCCTCCAGGCTCAATGCCGTCCACGGACCGGCTGCGTCGCACACCGACTTCCGGTACAGAGGAGTCGACGTTTCCCACCAGCGCGCCAGGAGAAATGACGGCAGGATCGTTTTCTGAATCTGATTCGCAGATTTCCACGTGCACTCGATCTCCGCGCCGGCCGCGTCGCGATAGCGGGTGATGCCATAGGCGACGCCGCACTCGGGAGCCTGCGATAACGCGGCGACCTGGAGCTCGAACTTGCGCGGCAACAGGAGGTCATCACTGTCGAGATACTGGATGTACTCGCCGCGGGCTGCGAGACGTCCCGTTTCGCGCGCCAATCCGGGGCCGCCATTTTTTCGCCGTACCGAACGGATGCGCGGGTCTTGCGCGCACAAGTCAGCGATCGCGGCAGGTGTGCCGTCCGTCGACCCATCGTCGACGATGATGATTTCGAGATCGCGGTGCTGCTGCGCGAGAACGCTGGCTACCGCCTGCCGCAACATTGTGGCCCGGTTGTAAACGGGAATGATCGCCGAGACGAGAGTCATGCACGCGCCCTCGGGCGAAGCGCCAGCGACGCACAGCACAGCAGTGGCGGCCATGCCGACAGTACGTAGCGGTGAACGTTCCAGTTGAGGATCACGCCTGTCAGCAGCGAACGCATCACGACATACGCGAGCATGAGCAGTACGAGCAGAGTCCAGGCATCCTCCATGCCGCGCCGGAAGCTCCGCACGCTGCGTACGAGAGCCACTGCCGCGAGGCAGAGAGCGGCAACGCGTAACAGGAGAGAAGCCCCGTAAATCGGTCTCCGTACGGCACGCGGGACGGCTGCGAGCGCATTGAGCAGCGGACCGTTATTCTCGACGTTCAACCAAAGGTGAATCGTGTGCCAGCCGCGCAGCAACAGCATCCGCATCGGATGTTCGCGTGCCTTGATCTGCGCAAGACGTTCGAATTCCGTGTCATCCGCGGCTGTATAGACGCCCCGCGCTCCAATACGCGTCACGATTGCGCGGACCGCATCGCGTTCGACAGCGCTGTCGAACGCACGATCGGGCAGCGTCATGGCGCGTCCTTCACCGATGCTGTACACGAAGTCATACGTTTCTTTTTCCGTACCCAACCATGAGTTCGCCCAATCGAACGCTCCCCGGTTGTAAATGTGAAGTCCCCCGAATACGCCGAGGCGGCCTGAGAACCAGGTGTGATAGGTCACCTGCATGCCCACGAACGTGCAAAAAATGAGCGCCGCCACGACGGCCTGCCGCCATTCGATCCGCGCGATTCTCATCCGCAGCAGCACGGCGATGCCTGCCAGTAGCGGTGGAAAAAGGATCATCTCAGGCCGGAAGAAGAGCGCCAGCGAGGCCATGGCAGTCGCCGCTGCCAACCAGCGCATGTGGTTTTTCGAAGCGACGATAAAACGCCAGAAGAGCAGGAGCGCCGCGGTCACGATCGCCAGATTTTCCGGATCAGGGCCGATCTCGTTAACCGCGAAGAAGACCCAGGGCGGCGCGCCGAGAAGAATGGCCGTGGCGTAGCGCGGCGCGCCTCCGCCGGTGGCGGCGAAATACAGCGCAATCAACGCCGCGGCTACCATACAAAGCTGCGCCACCGTCACACGCCACCGCAGCGCGCCAGCCGGGTCGCTGAAGTCGCCCCCTGACAGAGCGCTCACGAAAATCGCGTAGCCCGGAGGCCGCCAGTCGGAGTTGCCCCAGGCGAGGCCGCGCTCGACCGCAATCGCACGCGGGTCAGCGGGAGCAAAGCGGTGATGTTCGGAGAGGTACCGCGCTTTTGCCGTGTAATAGACCTCGTCGCTGATGAGTGGGTGGCGGTAATGCGTCAGGACGATCGCGATCTGCGACGAAAGGAGCACGATGAGGAGCACGAACGCGGGATCAGCCAATCGGCGCTGCGTGCTCATTTTGTGCCGCGATAGCATACTGCGCGCATGCCTGAACAGCCGATGACGTTCGTCGTCTGCGTGGAGCCCGGTACTCACCGGCTTGAATACAAGGCGGCCACGCTGTTCCACACGATGCGCCGCAACATGGGCGCTCTCGCCGGTGCTGCGATTTGGGCCTATGCGCCGCGGCCGGGGCGAGTCGTGGCACCGTGGTGCCGCGAACTGCTCGAGCACTTCGAGGTTCGCCTGATCGAAGAGCCTCTCAATGCCGCCCACTCCGATTACGCCCTCGCGAACAAACCGCTCGCGTTGGCTCATGCCGAGGAGACGGCGGCCACGGAATTCGTTACGTTTCTCGATACCGACATCCTGGTGTGGTGTGAGCCATCGGCGTTTCTGCTCGAAGACGGGGCCGACATTGCTCTTGTCGCCGATACGACGAAGACGACAGGGTCGTCAGGTCCCGGGGATCCGTTCGAGGAGTACTGGATGCGTCTGTACGAGCTGACTGGAGCCACGGCGCGGCCATTCGTGACGACCACGCTCACGGACGAGTACGTGCGCGGCACCTGGAACAGCGGAGTCATCGCGCTCCGGCGCAGCGCCGGAATCGCCGTTCAATGGCGTGATGCGATGCTGCAAATGCTCGCAGACGACTTCTCGCCTCCCGCGGCCTCGTACCTTCGCGAAAACAACCTCCTCAGCGCGGTCGCCACGTCGCGGTTCGACCGGATGCGCGAGCTGTCCTTCGCGTACAACTATCCCGTCCAGAACTGGGATCGCATGACCGTGAAAGGAATCGTGCCCGAGGAAGCGGTTCTGTGGCACTACCAGCAGTTTCTGGACAAAGCCTATCGACGCTTCGCCGAGCGAATCGACGGAGCCGGGACGCTGCGTGCACGGCTGGCGCTGACGGAGCGATTCGCGGAAGATCTCCGCCGCAACTACCGGCGGCGGATCGGCATCGATGAGACCTGGCTGCAGTCGCTTCGCCGCCGTGCTCGTCTGGGTCCCCGGCTGCGAAAGCTCCTCGGCCGATCCAAGCCGACGGACGCGCGTTACAAGGGCTGACGAACGAGGCCGCAGTTGGCCCCACGGGAAAGCGCTGCTCTCGCCGCCGGAAGCGCAGCCTAGAATGCACCGATGCCGTTGCGACAATTCCTCGGGGCCATTCTTTACGACGGACTGCGCTTCGAGCGGGCTGTTCGTGGCCGATGGGAGCTCATGCACAATCGCAGCGAAACCATCACGGTCGACTCCTCCGGCCGTGGAGTGCGCTGTGAATGGCAGTGGACGTCACCGGTCGACTACTGCCGTTTCGTACCGCGTGCGGATATTCGATTGCTGCGGGCGGCGTTGCGGCAATGGCCGATTGCATTCGCGGATTCGCGTTCGCAGGAGGCGAATCCCGAGGTTACGTTTCTCATCGGACATCGCGGAGTATCGCGTTTCCCGCACTTGCTGATGACGCTGCGTTCGATCGCCGCACAGACCGCCGTACCGATCGAATGCATCGTCATCGAACAATCGCATGCGCGCGAGGTCGAGCAGGCCTTGCCGGAGTGGGTTCGTTATCTCTACCAACCGGTGCTGAAAACGGACGCGTACAACCGCGCGAAGACGTTCAACGTCGGCGCGCTGGCGGCGCGTGGACGCATTCTCATCCTGCACGACAACGACATGCTGGTGCCGCAGCGGTACGCGGCGGAGGTCGTCGCGCATGCCGATGCGGGGTGGGAAGCGATCGATCTGAAGCGTTTCATCTTCTATCTCACCGAGGACGCAACCGCTCGCGTGTTGCACGAAGAGCGGCTGCGGTTCGACGAGCGCAGTGAGACCGTCATTCAGAATCTGCACGGAGGCAGTGTGGCCATCACCCGCGACGCGTACGACGCGATCGGCGGTCTTGACGAATCGTTCGTCGGTTGGGGCGGCGAGGACGTCGAATTCTGGGAGCGCGCGAGCACGCTTCGGGCCACGCGCTTCGGCTATCTGCCCATCGTCCATCTCTGGCACGCGCCACAGGCGGAGAAAGTTCAGGGCAACGACGCGCCCGCCGTCCGGCGCTACAACGATCTTGCGAAGGTGTCAGCCGAGGAACGCATCGCCCGGCTCAAGGACCGCGGTGAACGGCGATGACGTCGCCGATACGCATCATCACAGCCGTTCCTTCGGCATTGAATGATCGGCGCTGCTGGATGTGCCACCCCGGTTTTGTCGCCGCTGTTTCGGCTGTTGCCTGAATCGATGGCGCAAGACCGGGCACTTCGTAGCGAAGCGGTGCCGCGTAGGATGGATCAGCGTAAATCGCCTCGCCGGGAACGTGCCCACGGGCGATCATGTCGAACATCGGGCGCAGATCGTCGACGTGCATGTAGGTTGCGTTGTAAGGATCGTTCGCCACTCCGGCGATGACGAACGGCGCGATCAGCAACAGCAGCAGCGGCACGCGACGCGCGACGCTGGCCAGGGCATCTGCGAGCAATAGATAGAGCGGAGGCAGGCAGAAAATCATCAGCCGCACCTCGCCGTACGGGTAGCGGTGCACGGTACTGGCAGCGGCCACGATGAGCGGCGGCACGATCGCCAGCATCGCGACGACGCCGTTCCGCTCGCGGACGATCCATGCGGCCACGATGAAGCCGGCGGCCAGCCACCAGAAACGCACCAGGTTCATGGCTTGCCCGGTCCAGTGCATCGTCCCCCGCGTGAAGAGTGAGAGAGATGTCATCCATCGCCCGTTCGCTGCGAAGTACGCCGTCATGTCGCCGTGCAATCGAATGCTCTCTTCTCCGGGCGCCAGCCAACGGATGTAGGCAACGCCGAACAGCGCGAAAAGCAATGCGAATCCGGCCAGGAGTCGCGGTCGCCGAATCGACAGCAGTGCCATCGGTATGAGGACGAATACCGGCGAATACAACGTCATCACGGCTACGGTCGCAGCCAGAAAAAATGCGGCTGTCAGGACGGGCGATCCGTTCTGCCGCACACGCAGGAAGAGGACGATCAGAACCGCCGCGGCGAAGGCTTCGAGTGTGTATTGCTTGATTCGCGCAGAGTAGAAGAGCAGCGGGCTGGAAAATGCCAGCAGCGCGCTCCACACCACTCGCGTCACCCGCGGCGATGGAGCCAGCAGCGGAACGGCGCAGAGCGCCACGCCGAAGATCGCCGCAGGCTCCCGCAGCGTCACATTGGAATAACCGCGCAGCGACGTCCATCCGCGGCAGATCGCGTAAAACAGCGGAGGCGTGCTCCACGAGTGTGCGTGCCATCCACCGTGGCGCACCAGCTCCGCGACCCACACCTCGTCTTCGAAAAGCGTCGCTCCCAGTCCGCGAAACCGAATCGCGGCGGCAGTTACGAGGGCCAGTCCGCACGCAATCGCGTACCAGAGATCGGCATCATCTCGCTCGTTCGTGATCACGGGAATGCCGCAATCGTACACGGCAACGTATCCTTACCTTCGATGCGCGTACTGATCCTCGGCGCGGGCGGGATGCTCGGGCACAAGGTGTGGGAACTTTTTCGGGATCGATTCGACTGCCGCGCCGCCATGCGCACGCGTTTGCCGTTGCCGCTGTTCCACGATGAGCGCGTCATCGATGGATTCGATGCCACGAACTTCGATGCCGCGAGAGAGTTGATCGCGAAGATCGAGCCGGACGTCGTCGTCAACTGCATCGGCGTCGTGAAGCAGATCGCCGCGGCGCACGATCCGGTCGCGTCGATCACGCTCAACGCACTCTTTCCGCACATCGTCGCGCGCGCGTGCGCCGAGCGGGGAGCGAGGATGATTCACATCTCCACCGATTGCGTCTTCGCTGGAACGCGCGGGCACTACACCGAGGACGACGTTCCCGACGCCTCCGATCTCTACGGCCGTTCCAAGCTCCTCGGCGAAGTGACGGACGATGGCGCGCTGACCATTCGCACGTCGCTCATCGGCCGCGAGCTGCGCACGGCGAGTGGGCTCGTGGAATGGTTCCTGTCGAATCGTGGCGGCTCCGTGCACGGCTACACGAACGCGATTTTTTCCGGCGTCACCACGGCCACGCTTGCGCGCATTCTTGCCGAGGTCGTCGAGCAGCATCCCGATTTGCGCGGGCTTTATCACGTGGCGGCGGCGCCGATCAGCAAGTACGATCTGCTCATGATGTTGAATGCAGCCACCGGGGCCGGGGTCATGATCGCGCCCGACGACAGTTTCGTCATCGACCGCAGCCTCGACGCCACACGCTTTCAGGCCGCGACGGGATTTCGGCCGCCGGAGTGGCCTGAGATGATTGCCGCGCTGGCGGCGGAATCGCCGCGGTACGAGCGCTGGAGAACGGAATGATCCTGGACGGAAAACGGGTGCTGGTCACGGGCGGCACCGGATCGCTGGGCGGCAAAGTGGTGCGCGCGCTGTTGCGCGGCGACATGGGCCGGCCGGCCGGTATCACCGTCTTCTCGCGCGACGAGGCGAAGCAGAACGACATGCGCCTGTCGTTTCTCAACAATCCCGCCGCGACCGACGAAGTGATCTACACCAACTCGCAGCAGATCCTCAACTTTCGCATCGGCGACGTCCGCGATTACGCCGCTGTGCGCGCCGCCGTCGAGCACGCCGACGTCGTCATCAACGCCGCCGCGCTCAAGCAGGTGCCGTCGTGTGAATACTTCCCGGTCGAAGCGGTGCAGACCAACGTCATGGGCGCCGCGAACCTCGTCCGCGCCATCCGCGAAAGCGGTGCGCGCGTCGAGAGCGTGGTCGGAATCTCCACCGACAAAGCGTGCAAGCCGGTCAACGTCATGGGGATGACCAAGGCGTTGATGGAGCGCATTCTCGCCGAGGCCAATCTCGAATGTCCGTCGACGCGCTTCGTCTGCGTTCGCTACGGAAACGTCATCGCCTCGCGCGGCTCCGTCGTCCCGCTTTTCGTCGAACAGATCGCGCACGGCGGTCCGGTCACGATTACAACGGAAGAGATGACGCGCTTCCTGCTCTCGCTCGATCGCGCCGTGGAAACCGTCTTCGCTGCGATTGAGAGCGCGCGTGCCGGCGAGACGTACGTGCCGCGCGTGGCCGCGGCGCGCATCGTCGACGTCGCTCAAACGCTCATCGACGGCCGCGAAATTCGCATCGACGTCACCGGCGTCCGCCCCGGCGAGAAAACGCACGAGATCATGGTCTCCGAGGAGGAGTGCCATCGCACGATCAGCCGCGGCGACTACTACGTCATCCTGCCCATGCTGCCCGAGCTTCGCGCGAAGGATCCCTTCACGCCTGCGCTGACGACCGAATACTCATCCTCGGCGGTCAACCTCGAAGGCGCCGCGTTGCGCGACGCGCTGGCGCCGTTCATGGCGGCCACGCGATGAAAGTCGTCACCTGGCTCGGCACGCGTCCCGAGATCATTCGCCTCAGCCGCATCATTCCGCTGCTCGATCAACATTGCGAACACACGGTCGTGCACACCGGCCAGAATTACGACGAGAACTTGCGCGACGTTTTTTTTCGCGAGCTGCAGGTGCGCCAGCCCGACGTCCACCTCGGCATCGAGGCGAGCTCGTTCGGCGCCATCGCCGCGCAGGTGATCGAGAAGTCGTTCGAATTGTTCTCGCGCAATCGTCCCGATCGCCTTTTGATCCTCGGCGATACCAACAGCGGCCTGGCCGCCATCAGCGCCGCGCGCCTCGGCATCCCCGTCTTTCACATGGAAGCGGGCAACCGTTGCTTCGACGATCGCGTCCCCGAGGAGATCAACCGGCGCATCATCGACAACTGCAGCGACGTGCTCATGCCATACACGCATCGCAGCAAGGAGAACCTACTGCGCGAGGGATTCGAACGGCAGCACATCGCCGTCACCGGCAATCCGATTTTTGAAGTGCTGCAGTTTTACAAACCGCAGATCGATGCCTCGGACGTTTTGCAGCGGATGTCGGTCGCGCCGAAAGGGTTCTTCCTGGCCACGCTGCATCGCGCCGAAAATGTCGACGAGGAGCAAAGACTGCGCGGATTCGTGACCGCGCTCGATCGCGTCGCCGCGCTTCACGGCTTGCCGATGCTGATCAGCCTCCATCCGCGCACGCTCGACCGCCTGAAGCACTTCGGCATCGACCTCGGCACGCACATTCGCGTGATGAAACCGCTCGGCTTCTTCGACTTCGTGCGCCTCGAGCTCGAGGCCGCCTGCGTGCTGAGCGACAGCGGAACGGTGCAGGAAGAATGCTGCATTTTCGGCGTCCCGAACGTGACATTGCGCGACGTCACCGAACGCGCGGAGACGATCGAGTGCGGCAGCAACATCCTCACCGGCGGTGACGGCGCTGCGATCGAACGCGGCGTATCGCTGGCCATGGCGAAATCGCCCTGGACGCCGCCGGACGACTACCTCGTGGCGAATGTGTCGCAGACGGTGGCGAAAATCGTGCTTGGTTACGCAATTTAATGCCGCGCGTCTCCATCATCATCCCCGTCTACAACGGCGCGAACTACATGCGCGACGCGATCGACAGCGCGCTCGCGCAGACGAGCGACGAGGTCGAAGTGATTGTCGTCAACGATGGCTCGCGCGACGACGGCGCCACCGCTGAGATCGCGCGGTCGTACGGCGATCGCATCCGCTACATCGAGAAGGAGAACGGCGGCGTCTCCTCGGCGCTCAACCGTGGCATCGCGGAAATGCGCGGCCGCTGGTTCTCCTGGCTCAGTCACGACGATCGCCATCTGCCGGAAAAAGCGGCCACGCAACTCGGGTATCTCGATCGGAATCCTGACGCGCGCATCGTTGGCTGCAATTTTCAGATGATCGACGAGCGAGGCAACGTCACCGACGAGTATCGCGAGCATCTCACCATCGTCCGCACGGGACGCGAGGTGCTGAGCTCCTGGGTCAACGGCTGCGCTCTGATGATCGACCGCGCCTTGCTCATCGAGGCGGGGCTTTTCAACGAGTCGAACCGCACAACGCAGGACCTGGAGATGTGGCTCCGTCTCGTGGAGCGGAATCCGATTCATCTCATCCCCGACGTCCTGGCGCAATTTCGCCGTCACCCCGAAGCGGGAAGCCAGACCGAAACGCGCTACCAGCGCGACAAGGACGAGCTCTTCGGCATGATGCTGGAACGATACGAAGCGACGTACTTCGATCCCGCCGCAACGACGCCGCGCCTGCGTGCGGATCTCTACTGGTTCATCGCCGCCAACGCCATGTCGCGCAACTCGTGGGGCGGCGCCGATCTCGCCATCGCCCGCGCCTGGGGCGAATGGCCGTCGCCGCGCAACCCCGCATTCAAAGCGCACCTCCTCGGCCCGCGCCTGCTCGCACGATGGTGGTCGCTATGGCGATTCTTCATCCACACCCCGCGCCGCATCGCCCGCCGCGTGCTGCCGGAGTCGATCGTCGCGCGCTTGCGAACGAGAAAGAACTGACTTGCATTTATCCGCAGATGACGCAGATGAAACGCAGATGATCTGTGCTCATCTGCGTTATCTGCGGATCCAATTCTTGCCGCCGCCTGCGATCAAGGAGCGCAGACCAGGAGCTATCCTTGAGGCGCATGCACGCTCGAATGACGCAACTCGTCGAACGCCGCGACCGCGGCATCCTCCGCCACACCAGCACGACGTACGGCGCCTCGGTCGATGGCCTTCCGCTCTCGGTCTACCTGCCTGACGCAAGCGCCGCGGAAATCCTCATCCTCGCGGCCATTCACGGCGACGAGGCGGAGACGACGGTCGTCGTCTCGGAGGCGCTTCGCTGTTTGCCGCGCGGCGAGCTTCAGGCGGCGGTGATCCTTTGCGGCAATCCCGACGGCATGCTGCGCGGAACGCGCGGCAACGCCCGCGGCGTCGACCTCAATCGCAACTTTCCGACCTCGAACTGGAGTCCCGATCCGGTCTTCTACAAATCGCGCGCGAACGATGCGCGCGACATCGCGCTGACTACCGGCGCGCAGCCCGCATCCGAACCGGAGACCGCCGCGCTGATCGCGCTCATCGAGAAACTCGAGCCGCGCGCCGTCGTCTCGCTCCACTCCGCGCTCGCTTGTGTCGACGACTCCGGCGCCTCTCCGCTCGGCAGGCAGCTCGCGGACCGTTGCGCGCTCCCGTTCCTAACCGAAATCGGCTACCCGACGCCTGGCTCGATGGGCACCTGGGCCGGCGAGCGGCAGCTCAACCTCGTGACGCTGGAGCTCGAAGATGCGTCGCTCTACACGCTCAAGGACCGCAACGTGCCGATTCTCATCGACCTCATGACCGGAAAGTTCACGCTCTGACGATGCACATCCTCATCACCGATTCCGGCGTGGGCGGCCTCTCGGTCTGCGCGTATGCCGAGCGCTTCGTGCGCATGCACGGATTTACCGAGCCGGTGCGGCTGACGTTCGCCAACGCCGCGCCGGAGAACGACTACGGCTACAACTCGATGCCATCGCGCGAAGAGAAGCTGGCCACGTTCGACCGCTTCCTGCGCAACGTCACCGATCGCTTCGCGCCGGATTTCATCTACGTCGCCTGCAACACGCTCTCGGTCCTGCTGCCCGACACACCGTACTTCGCCAGCGCGAAAATCCCGGTGAAGGGCATCGTCGAGACGGCCGTGGCACTTCTGCTGAAGGATCTCGAAGCCGATTCGCATTCCGTGGCGATGATCTTCGCGACGCCGACCACGATCGATGCCGGCGCGTATCCGCGCTTGCTGGCAGCACGCGGCATCGCGCCGTCCCGAATCGTCACCCAGGCCTGTCCCGGACTCGCCGACACGATCTCCGAGGATCGCGAAGGGACGAAAACCGCGACGGAAATCCGAGGCTGGGTCGATGCCGCGGTCGCAAAGATGCAATCGCGCGATGCGGCGGTCGTCGCCTGCCTGGCCTGCACGCACTACGGCTACCGCAAGGACGTTTTCGCCGCCGCTCTCGACGCTGCCGGAATCAAAGCCGCGGTCATCAATCCCAACGAGTCCGCCGTCAACGACCTCTTCCCACGCGGCGGTGAAGGCGAGAATCGCGACGTGCCCGTCGACTTCGTAACGCGCTACGCCATCCCGCCGGCGACGATCGAAACGCTCACCTGGTTCGTAAGCGACATCTCCCCACGAACGGTCGACGCGATGCAGCACTTCATTCACTTGCCCGATCTGTTCTGAATGGGAACTATCCGTCGATGCGCTTCGTGCAGAGAATCTGGTAAGCGCGTTCGGGCCGTGACTCGAAATAGCGCTCCGTGAGAAGCGACAGACGTTCGGTCAGCCAGAACGGGCGGATGCGCGGCAGGGCGTAGGCACCGCGAAGCGGACGCCAGCCGCCGATGCCGACTACGTCGTAGCCGCGGGCGCGCATCTCCGCAACCGTCCAGCCCGAGCGGTGCAGTTGGTGCGGATTGTCCGCGGTGGCCGGCTGGGCGACGAATCCGTTCGGCGTGAAGACGACCACCTTCTTTCGCGCGATCCGCTCCATCGCATCGAGCAGATGCAGCCCCGCTTCCTTCTCGAAATGCTCGATGACGTCCAGCGCGACCACGCAGTCGTACGAACGCGGCGCAAACCGTTCGCCGATGTCGGCGATGTTCATCTGCACGTAGTCGGTGTGCACTCCGGCCGCGCGGCTTCGCTCGATCGACGGAAGATGCGAATCGACTCCGGTCGTATGCGGAATCAATTTCGAGAAACCGGCGATCGGCGATTTCTCACCGCAACCGACGTCGAGCAACGATTCGCAACTGCCGTCGACGATCGTCCGCTCCAATGCCGCAAAGTATTGTGCGAAGGAAACTCCGAAGAGGCGGGCATCGACGGCGCGCCAGATTCCGCCAGCCTTTCGCCACCAGAGAATCGGGTTCGCGTAACGCGCGGCAGACTTCACGCGCCGCTCCTGGTCCACTCCAAAATCGGCGCGATCTTTCCCTGACGCTGATCCTGCGCGGCGATGCTGCCCTCTTCCGTCACCATGAACGACAGCACGTTTTCGCGGAGCATGTCGTAGGAGCCGTACGGTTCCGTAATTGTGATGAAGTAGCGGCCAGGCATGAGGAAATCGGCGGGGATGCGGCAGCGAAAGCGTTGTGGTCCGCGCTCCCAATCGTGATTCAACTTCCCATACGGATCGGCGCTCGTCGACGTCAGCAGCACCTCGCCGCCATCATTCAAAAGGCGCATCTCCATCCGGCCCGCCGGAAACTTGTCGTGGATGGTGATGTCGAAAAAGACGTCAATCGGCGCATTCGCCGGAAAGCCTTCGCTGCTGCCTGGGTCGGCGCTGGCGACGGCAACCGACCGGTATTCGAACGCGCTGAGAATCCCGTGCCGCGGCGTCCATACGAAATCGTTCTCCACGCCCTCGGACAAATACTTGCGGATGATGTCCTGCGCATCGCCGGCAGCCTTCACCTGACCGTCCGCGAGCCAGATCACCTTCTGACACAGCGACGACACCGTCCCCATGTTGTGGCTGACCACGATCACCGTGCGCCCCTCGGACCGGATATCGCGCATCTTGCCGAGGCACTTCTGCTGAAATGCGGAATCGCCGACGGCCAGCACTTCATCGACGATCAAAATGTCCGGCTCGAGATGCGCCGCCACCGCGAACGCAAGCCGCACATACATCCCCGAGGAGTAGCGCTTGACCGGCGTGTCGAGGAACTTCGAGATCTCCGCGAATTCGACGATCTCATCGAACTTGCGCCGGATCTCGTTGCGCGACATGCCGAGGATTGCGCCGTTGAGGAAGACGTTGTCGCGCCCGCTCAACTCCGGATGGAAGCCGATGCCGACTTCGAGCAGGCTCGACACGCGTCCAAAGAGATCGATGCGTCCTTCGGTCGGTTCAGTGATGCGGCTGAGGATTTTCAGCAGCGTCGACTTTCCGGCACCGTTTTTTCCGATCAGCCCGACGACCTCGGCCTGGCCGATGGTGAACGAGACGTCCTTCAGCGCCCAGAACGGCTCGCGCGCCGCCGCTGCTTCGCGTTTTCGGAACGGCGCCTTGATCGTCTCGACGAGCCGCTCGCGCAGCAGCGTGTACGCCGTCCCCTGCTCGCCGAGGCGATAGGTCTTGCCGATGCCCTGTCCGATGACAGCGTCGTTCATCACATCACGTCCGCGAAAATCCGCTCGGTCATTTTGAAGTAGTAGAGCCCGACCACGAGCAGCACGATCGACGTCGCCGTCCCCGCGATGATGCCGGGCGCGTACAGCGGCGTCGTGCCGAGCAGCGACCAGCGGAAGCCGTCGATCACCGCGGTCATCGGATTGAGCGAGTAAAGGAAGCGCCACCGCGGCGCCACCGACGACGTGCTGTACGCAACCGGCGAAACGTACAGTCCGAACTGCGTGACGAACGGGATGAGATGCCGCATGTCGCGATACCGCACATACAGCGCCGCGGTGAAGAGCCCGAGCCCGATCGTGAAGACGACGCAGAGCAGAAAAAACAGCGGCAGCGCCCACGCATGCACGGAAACCGGCGTGCGGTACCCGATCATGATGAAGAGGAGAATCACGAACGACACGAGAAAGTCGACGATCCCCACCGCGATCGATCCCAGCGGCAGGATCAATCGCGGGAAGTAGATCTTCGAGATCATGTAGGCATTGCTGACCACCGACCCGGCCGTTTCCGCGAACGCCGTGGCGAAGAACTGCCACGGCAGCAGCGCCGTGAACGTGAACACCGCATACGGCACCCCATCCGACGGCAGCTTGGCGATCCGTCCGAACACGACCGTGAAGATGACCATCGTCAGAAACGGCCGGATGAACGCCCACAGAACGCCGATCGAAGTCTGCTTGTACCGGACGACGATGTCGCGCCAGGCGAAGTACCCGAGGAGCTCGCGATAGTCCCAGACCTCGCCAAGCTCCAGTTGCGCGAGCCCGCGTTTGGGCTTGATGACGGTGTGCAAGGGAAGGGAGTTTATCTCTCTGCGCCGCCGACGTGGTCGGCTGTCAATGCTGCGGATGATGTCGCGATCGACGAACCCGGAAACTTCGACGAGGTCATGATGGAGAAGAGGACGACGTGAACGACGCTGTCGATGACACCTTTCGAGGACAAGGCCCATCGCATCGATGTAGTTGCCCCATCGCATCGATGTATTAGCCCGAATACATCGATGTATCAGCCCGATCGCATCGATGTATCGGCCCGAATACATCGATGTATCAGCCCGAATACATCGATGTATCAGCCCGAATACATCGATGTATCAGCCCGAATGCATCGATGTATCAGCCCGAATGCATCGATGTATCTGGCCGAATACATCGATGTATCAGCCCGATCGCATCGATGTATCAGCCCGAATACATCGATGTATCAACTCGGATACATCGATGTCTTGGTCCCCTGGCATCAAATGGGCGGCATTACGGCATAGATTGTAGTGGTCGATGGTCTTTTCGTTGTTAAAACACGGGTATTCGACGGTTTTTGACATCAAAATGACTGGTAAAAGACATCCGACGGACCTAAACTACATCTGTGTCAAACCCACACCTCGGTTCCGCCTCGCAAAGGAACGCGAATCATTCGCGGCGGCTCAAGGTGTCCCGACGCGGCTCAGGGCGGGTACGCCGAAACGCCTGGATGCGCCGATTCCGCCGGACACGGCAGACCATCGACCGCTCGCTGCGGCTGATCGAGGCCTCGGGGCGCGTCATCGACGCAGCAGAGCGATTCGCGGCGCGCCGGCCCACTCGTGCGGGGCGCAAGTACCAGCTCGTCTCGGGGTGGCTCGACGAGGCATCGATGCAGTTGGCGTCAGCGATTCGCGCTCTGAGCGTGACCGCGGGGAAGATCGCGCGTTCGCCCGAACAGGCCTCGGACGCGGGGCCGCTCCTGATCGGAACCACCGCTCGTTGGACCGGCGCGGTCGCAAAGCTCTCCGCGCTTTCCAACCGGTTGGACGATACGTTTGACCTGATCATCGACGCCGTCGAGACAGGAACGACGCTCGATCTCTCTCAACTTCTCAGGAATCCGATCGTCCCGGCTCGAAGAGTCATCCGGCTGCGCCCTCTTCCGCCACGCCGGTTGTCCTGCAGCAACGCCCGCATTCGCGTCATCCATAGCCGTCGCCGGCGGTCTGCCCGTCTGACCCTGCCCGACGGCGAACGGCGGATTTTCCGAGGCCGTGCTCCTCCGCTCTCCTCAACCTGCCCGCTCTGATCACTGCAAGTTGACTGAGAAAGAAAAGGAGGGACCACTGTGTCCATTGAGAAAGTAGTACCCGATACCAATCCACAAACAATCCATACCGCAACCGTGCAGGAGCGGATCAACGAGATCCGCGCCATGCGGCAGAAGATCCCGAATTTCACCGTCCCGGAATCCAAACGTGCCAAGCGTCAGATTGTCCCCGTTGCCTCGCTTCCGCCGGCGTTCATCGAACGTGCGGCGGTCGCGATCAGCAACAGCGCCAGTCTGGTTCGCGCAGGCGCGACGGACCCGGAACGGATTCGCGACCTGATGTCCTACGCGGATGCATATGACGCCCTGGCCGCGGAGCTGGAGGCGATGGCGAGCTTCGTCCGTCACAGCACGGCCACGGCGAGAAACGAGGCGGGAAGAGAGGCGCTGATCACGTACGCAGCAGCCCAGCGTCTGGCCAAACTCCCCGCCACGGCCGATCTCGCTCCGTATGTCGCCGACATGCGCAGCGCCCTCGGCAAGCGCGTGCGGAAGACCAAAGCGACGCCAACCCCGTCGCCGACGTCCCCCGCTCCCGCTCCGCCCCCGGTAGTGACGACGCAGCCGCCAAAGCCGTAAGCGCCGTCATGCAGTAAACAGGTACCCCGCGCGGGCGCGTCCGAAGGCGCGCCCGCGCATTTTGGTTTCACGGCGCTACGCCGCATACGCGGGCGAAGCCGCGGTTACGACGCCGATGGCGTCACGGAGGGTAGCCGGTGGTCCGAGCGCCAGCGAGCGACCACCGGAAAGGGGTCGCGTATCAAATACCAGACGGCGTGAATTCCCTCCGCGACCGCTGCCACGGTCGGAAAAACTCGACGCGATCGATGCCGGGTGGTCGCTCGCTTCGCTTGGACCACCGGCTACCCTCCGTGACGCCATCCGGCGTCGAACGCCTCGCTGCGCGACGAATTTTGCTATTCGCATACTTCGACGATCCCCCGGATCTCTTTCGCCGAACGTGGCGCGTTTTCGGCGTCGACGTGTGGACGCAATAAGCGGCTATCGCACGAGAACTTTCGTTTGGTGATCCGCGACCGCGCCGGGGTCGAGGCAGGTCGCCGTTCCGATCTACTGTGCGCAACACGCTTGCGACGTCTGTAACTCGGGGAGTGTAGAAATATGTAAGAAGGAGTAGCATGGCGGTGCGGCACTGCCGCGAGAGGAGCTTTCGGTGACCTACCTCAACCCGATCCGCCTGCACTTCGCAGGTCAGTTCCAGGCCGATCCTTCGACGGTCAACAACGACATCCGCCACTACGACACGAGCGAGTTCAAGGCCGGCTGGCAACAGTTGCAGACATCGCGGGCGGACCCGAACGGCTGGTGGAATCCCGACGGCAGCGGCTCGTTCCGCCTCGTCGGCTGCACCGTCACCAGCGTCGCCTACCTCGAGAGCGACGGCACCACACCCACGACCTCCACGACCGATTCCATCGTCGGGATGCAGATCATGGGCGCGAACACGCGCGTGGCCGGCAAGCTGGTCGACCTCGACCCGCAGCAGCAGATGGTGTCGCAGATCTGGGGCATGCTGGTCCGGCTCACCAACGGAACGACGGACCTCTTCTCCGGTCCGTTCGCGGCGGCGCCGTTCACCGACATGTGGAACCGTGCTCAGGGCGCGGGGTCGTCAGGGGACATCGGTGCGAGCGCGGTCTACCAGTCGGTCATCGGGCCTGTGACGTGGGGCGATCCCGGCGACTCGACGCTGCTGAAGCAGCTCATGGCCGCAGCACCGGAGGGATACCTGTCGATCAAATTCAACGTCGATTCCTACAACATGAACATCGGAACGCCGGGCTTCACGCTGGGCCGCTGCGTCGGCACGATCGGTCCCGCCTCGCCGTCCGAGCCGCAGTTCTTTTCCCTCGGGCGGCACCTCCTGCCGAGCTATACCTTCGACCCGAGGAACGGCCCGACTCCTGTCGGCCCAATGTACTTCATGCCCTGCACCGTGCAGGGGTCGACCCTGTACGCGGACTTCGGGAACGCCCTGCCGACGATGACGCCCGGCTCCGACATGGCTCCCATCGGGACGGTGCAGCTCGGGTGGCTCGACGCGAACGAAAACTTCAACCAGTTGGCGACTCTCGCCGACTACACCAATGCCGGCTGGTACGAGCAGACGGCCGGCATTCAGGGCTTCACGATCGATCCGTCGACCATCCAGTCCAATCGCCTGGCGGTCTCCGTCGACGGCACGACCACACTGATGGAGAACAGCGGCGGCATCCACGTCCGGGCCGACAATTTCGTGTATCGGGTCAATGCCAACGAAGCGGCGAACGTGACCGTGTGGGGCACGCTGTACGGCACTCCCGCCGCCGGCATCCAGATCTCGGTGGCCGCGGACGCAACGCAGTTGCAGGGCGGCGCGCCCTACCCGCACGATCCGTTGACGAAAAACATCACCGCGTACGACCCCGCGCAGCCGGAGAACATCATCTCGTTCCCGCAAGCGCTCACCACCGGGGCCGGCGGCCAGGTGACGCTGACGATCAACACCACCAACCCGAACACCCCACGCGTTTACATCGACGGCCAGGTCTTCGGCGTGCGTTGTCTCCCCGCGGCGACGGCGACTGCGCTCGGCAACCCGCCGACGATTCTTTCCGGTCAGAGCACGACTGCCTTCGGCTTCAATCCCTGGGACTTCGTCAGCCTGCTGGTGTGGGACGAGTACGACCAGCCCGCCACATGGGCCAACGTCGCACCGATCCTCGCGCAGTACTCGGTGCTCTACCCGGTGATGGATCAACTGATCGACCTCACCAGCGAGACCGAGGTGAATCAGCAGGCGGCGCTGCTGCAACTCGTGTTCGGATTGCCCATCACCGACCCCAACTCGATGCCGGTGACGCGCGATCTCTCCGACGCGAAGCGGGCCGTGCTGCTCCAATATCTCGGCGCGCAGGTAGCGGCCTCGCCATCGCCGACCGTCGTCGGAGCGGCGCCGCACGGCAAGCCGGTCATCATGAAGCGAAAGGTTGTCGGCAAGCCGCCGCAGCTCTCTGCCACGCCCGCTGCCGCTGCCGCTGCCGCTGCCTCTGCCGACGACGGCGTGACGACGAAAGACTCCAAGACTCTGGCCATGCGCAACCGCCTCGGCAACCGGACCGCCGGGAACAAGTGAGGGACTGAATGCTCTACCTCAAAGCACAAACCATCGAGACCCTCGCCGACGTCCAGGCCGCACTCGGCAACGCCATCCAGCTCGAGCTGAGCACGATTCCGCCGTATCTGACCGCTCTCTATTCGATCGATCCATCGAATACGACGAACAGCGAGATCGCGGCGCTGATCCGGTCGATCGCCATCGAGGAAATGCTGCACATGGCCATCGCCTGCAACGTTCTCAACGCCGTCGGCGGCACACCGGCCATCAACGTGGCCGGTTTTCCGCCGACCTATCCGGGACCGCTGCCGATGAACATCGGGACGCAGCCTGACGGTTCGCTGTTCATCGTGCCGCTGCAGAAATTTTCGATCGACGCCGTGACCGGCACGTTCATGGTCATCGAGGAGCCAGAGGATCCGATCGTCTTCGCGACAGCCCGCGCGGCGGCGGTGCCGGACTTCCAGACCATCGGCCAGTTCTACAGCGCCGTGAGCACGGCCATCGGCAACCTCGGCCAGTCGATCTTCACCGGCAACCCGGCGCTGCAAGTGACGGGCTGGTTCGACAGCGACGAGCTGTTCCCGGTCACCACCGTGGCCACGGCACAGCAGGCCATCGCCATCATCATGCAGCAAGGGGAGGGGACGACGACCAATCCCTTCGATGAGCAAGGGGAGCTGGCTCACTATTACAAATTCGCCGAGATCGCCAAGGGCTTTCAGCTCGTCCCGAATTCTACCGCTCCCAAAGGCTACTCCTACACCGGTCCTCCGATCCCCTTCGACCCGACGGGCGTCTTCCCGATGGTGACAAACCCAAGCCTTGTCGCGCTGCCGGCCGGCTCGATGGTGGCCCAGATGGCGGACCAGTTCGATGCGACCTACAGCTCCCTGCTCAACGCCCTGAACGGCACGTTCAACGGCGCACCGGAGAACCTGAACGTGGCCATGGGTTTGATGTATTCGCTCCGCGTTCAGGCGCAGGACCTGATGCAGCAGCCCATCGGCGGCAGCACAACCGGCAACGCGGGCCCGCGGTGGTTATTCTCGGAGGCGACGGCGCAGGGATAGCGCGCGTCCATGCAGATGTAGCGCTGTGCTACGTCCGCGCGGCCACGAGGCGGGCCGAGAGGCGCTGACGACGTACGCTCTGGCCCAGCACCTGGCCAAACTCCCCGCCACCGCCGATCTCGCTCCGCATGTCGCCGACATGCGCATCGCCCTCGGCAAGCGCGGACGGAAGGCCAAAGCGACGCCGGCCCCATCGCCGACGACGCCTGTTCCCGCTCCGCCCCCGGTGACGCCGCAGCCACCGAAGGCGTAGTGGCCGTCGTGCAGTAAGCAGTAAGCCCCGCGCGGGCGCGTCCGAAGGCGCGCCCGCGCATTTTGGGGGTTTGTGGGGGCAGAGGTGTGTCCCCCCATAGAGAAAACGCGATAACCCCCTTAACAATTGACTCGATGTGCGACGATGAAAGACGAAAGCCGTTCCTTTCGTTGCATCGAACTATGTTACGCAACTCGCCCGCGATTAACCGCCACGTCGGTGGATGGAACCAGAACCCAACATGGGAGCACTTCTCGTCGCTCGTTCAAGCTACGACAGACGGCATCGCGGCGCCAAACCGCACCGTGCGCATTCAACAGATCAAAGCGTCGCTATACGCTGCGATTGGTACGCTAGAGTCCTTCCTGAACACTACAATGCATGCGCATCTCAAAACACAAGGGCTCGATGACGATGCTATCCGCGAACAGATCCGCAAGCCCACGTTCGCGCAGAAAGTGAAGAAGTGGCCGGCTGAGCTCGCGGGTAAACAGATCGACACCCCCGACAGTGCGATGGCGTCCATTTTCACATGGCAGAAGCTGCGAGATGAAGTCACACATCCGAAAGTCGATCATTCGCTCTACAACCAACTCGCGGCGGTTCAGATCGAGACGATGCGGCCCACGATCGCTGAGTTCATTGTGCGTGTGCTTCAGGCACGCGAAGAGATCTATCCGTATTGGCTACTGGGCTGGAACTTTACGCGGGGACCTGAGCATAACGAGCCGACTCTGATTAATAATCAGCAGTTTCTGTTCGCGATGTCGCACTTGGGGTTCGACATTCCCGTTCCCGCATCGGCACAAATGGAAGAGTGGGAAGAGCACTTCATGACATCCGTCGACGGCTTTCGGGCTCTTGAGATCGCGCTCCAGAGGATCGAGTACTGCGAACCCCGCGACCCTAGATTCAAACGCGCGCCGCGACTGTGCAAGAAGTGGTGGGATGGGACGCACTCGGCTGTTTGCGGCGACCGATAACGCCGCGAGCGGCAACCTGCCGACGGTGACCTCCTAGGGCAGTCATCCGGTCATCCGGCAGCAGTTCCTCGACTCGACTACACCGGAGCCTTCGTCCTGCATTGCCACTACGTCGTGCACCAGGACCGCGGAATGATGCTGACCGTCCAGAACCGTCTGCCCGCACCTCACAAAGTACAGGGAAGACGAAGTAGGGGGAGCAGGTCGTTGTCCTTGTCCAGAGGAAGCCAGGAAGGACGCGCGGTTTCTGTCGGAGGGTATGGAAAGCGGCTAATTCGATTGACGACGTGGTCGAATTTCCGGGAAATTACTTGCATTAGCAAGGGGGGTAAACGCCCTCAAGTGGGAATTTAGTAACAGTACCGTAACAGGCAGATTGCGTCGCGAAGCGAGCTCGTGAAGCGTTAAAGCGAACTGATGTATGACTTCGTACTTGCAGGGAGTACGAATCCGTCTGTGCAGAGAGGGTGAGTGCGCAGGAGGCGAAGTCATGTATTTCCAGACTTGATGGTTCAGCTTGGTTATGAAACGCCTTGACATGCCGAGTTTGTAGTCGCCTAATAACCCATCTGCTTTCGAGACGCGGCAAAAACACTTGAATGGTGTTTGTAGCTCGGAGGCGGATGAAGTCGAATCTAAGCGCTGTCAACGCTCAATTAGCCGGCTTCATCGAACTGTTTCGTTCGCATGGCGTCACGGCCTCGTTACTTGCACTCTTCTTCGCGATAGCGCTCTTCCTCGGCATCCTCCATGAGTGGCGCATCTTCGGGGATCTTCTGATCCTCCTCATTCGTCATGGCAAGCGCGAACTAGCTGAGTCTTGGGACGTAGTAGTTCGGTTGAAGCGAGAGCTGACGAGATGGAAGTCCGATCCGTGACGTTTTGAGCGCTACCGAACAGTGATCAACTAGCAGTCGATCGTCGACGACATCTTTTCCACGCCGCATGGGTAGGGAACTCTGATGTCTCAGGCCAGACGACGTAGGGATTTCTAACCGGAAGGTTGACGCGCCGAGAAAAGTAGGCGCACAATTTGAGTACCCCGCCTGTCACTGCTTTCCACTACATTTTTAGTAATCCCAAAGTGTGCAATGACAGGCTTCGCCGTGAGCAAAACGTAAAAGGAGCGTGGCAGAGGATTAGCAGCTCTGGAGCCAAGTGGTTGTCCGACTCCAGCACCGAGGAGCTTGGGCCTCGGTGAAACGTATGGAGCGGCGGCGAAAGCCGCTGGTCGAACATGAGCGATCAGAAGCACGAAAGCCATAAGAAGTGGGAGTACGTGACGTTAGGAGCTGCCTTCGCAACGTTTGTTGGCTTAGGGCAGCAAATGGTGAACTGGATTGGTTCCCTGTACCGATGGGCATTAACGCCAAGTGGTCTGGCAGCCTCAGTTCTCGCAACGATGCTGATTAGTACAGCGTGCCTGGTAGTGAGTCTGATTCGGAAAGCGTGATGGCATTAGGCGACAGTGGCGGTTCGTCGCGTGGCGATAGCTCCGAAGGCTCCTGCTCTTCGGTAGGCGGAGCTGTGCTCTTTCGCTTTCTGAACCTCCTCGGCTCGAAGTAGCTGACCGGCCGATTCTTTCTGAACTGCTGCAGCTCTCATAAGGATGGCATGCGGCCGTAGATTTTCCGAAACTGGTCGCGTGGTGGTCGTTTGAGAGCGGAATCATGTGGCGTCGTTGAATTTAGGGCGTAGAATTCCAAACGTGGCACTCTCGCTTGAACTCGGAGTAAGTATGATCGCCGCCCTCGCGGGGTTGTGGCAGGTCTACGTGGGCAAGCAAGGCCTGTCAAAAACGCCGCCCGATCGTTCGGACACTTTTCAAAAAAAGTCCGAACTTTAGGAGGTGTCAAGAGTAGTAGGAACGAAGTAGGGTCAGGCCTTCGGTTCTGCGCTCGAAGAGACAAAGGCCTGACCCTACCGACTACTCCCAGGCTTAGAACGAAGTGGGGGTCAGGCCTTCGGTCCTGCGTTCGAAGATACAAGCCTGCACCTGCCGACTACTCCTACCGACTACTCGCGTGTCTGCTGCTTCTCATGGGGCGTTCGTCGAACCGCGGAACCGTGCGATACCTTCTCGCTAGCGACGTGAGGCCGTTGCGAGAAATCAACGGATGCTCTTGTCAGCGCCGATAGACGACCTTCCGCTCGAGAATGATTCTTTCGGTGACTTCGATTTCATTGCAGTTTGAGACCTGTGGAGGATGCGTCATCTCGAAGCCTGGGTGAGCGTCTTCTCCAGGAGGTGGGGCAGTCCGAGCAGGACTCGGGACACGATGCACCATCTCGGATTTCTGCACGGCATCTTCGTGAGAGGAATGTTGCTTGACATAGATCAGCCACCCACAGCTCAACGCGATAACCATGATGGAAGGACTCTGAACGACGAACGAAGCGATGGCAGCAACGTCCAAGCGGTCCACGATGATCTTCTTGAGATACTCAAGGTGATGCGCAGTGCCCGTGGCCTGCCAGAAAACGCCGGCTCCGAGTGAGAGCCAACCGACCCGCGTTTTTTTCGAAATAGTCAGCCGCGCGTCCATAGTCCCAACTCCCACCCTCATCTACTTATGACCAGTCGGCTAGCTGTCGCCGGGGATCGCGGCCAACGATACGCAGTCGGCGCCGCGGCGCTAAATCGAGGACGTTGTCGAGTCGGAGTGCCGCGGCCTGCTTCGAGAGGCCGAAGGTTTGCGCGATTTCTGTTGGGCTGAGGTAACCGATCTCATCATGGAGCTGCAGAACAGCTTGCAGCGGCGCGATGAATGCGGCGGCGAATGCATCGCCCTGCCACTCCGTATCGCGGAAGATCGCGTGCTCCGAACGCCGATTGAGCGACGGCTTGTGCGGATGAAGGGCCCGTGCGATGAGCTCTTTCGTGTGGAGAACGACATGCCCGCACTCGTGCGCGAGCGTGAAAAGCGCGCGCGAATCGCCGTGACGCAGCTGCTGGTATGTCTCGGGCGTGAGAAAGACGTCGATGGTCGAGGTCTGAAGGCAATACTGTGCGCAGGCGAGGACGCCCCAATCCAGTTCGCGGATTCCCCAGTCGATTGCGATCTCGATGTGATCGACGAGCACCACCAATTCATCGAGATTTTCGAATAGACGGACACCATGAATGCGTCGCTGGTTTGCGAGACCGATCGTCTCACGGAAGCTGTTGGCTATTACTTCGATTTCCGCGCGCCGGCGGGGTTGTAGTGCCTCATCGCCTCGTACCACCATTTCCCTCACCCTCCCTCCCATGGATCAGTACGCGTTCCAGTTCCCGGATCCGCTCCTCCGTCAGCGTCGTCCAGCGCCGTTCGAGTGCTGCCGCAAATTCCCGATGACGCGGTCCGATGCTCGCGTCAAGACGAAACTGATTTCTACTTGCTGTCGCCGCCGCTTCGAGTTCGATGATTGCCAACCCGAGCAGCGCTGCGAGGTCGACGAAGTATTTGTCATGGAGAGGAGGCTTCTCGCCACGCTCGACTTCGGAGAGAAACGTGAGCGAAATACCGAGCTCCTCTGCCACACGACCTAGCGTGAGCTCCCTCTCCTTCCGTTTCCGGCGAAGCAGCGCGCCAAAGACGTTCGTCATATGCCGTTCCTTTCACGCACCGCGGTATGGGCAATTCCGCCATATGGCAGAATTCGGTGCTGGGCGCATTACGCCATATGGTTGAAGCGATGTCAAGACACTACTTGCAACAGCCCGATTGATCAACGCGCGCTTCAACGGCGCCACTGTCATCCGTTTTCGGCGAGATTGTCGAGGATCGCGTGGGTGCGGCGCTCGAAGTTCGTGTAGCTGAAGTAATCGAGGCCTTCAGGGATCTGCTTTTGGCCTGACGCGAGGGCGTCGAGGATGGCGAGGCGGATTTCCGCGGGATTGGTTGGATCGACTAATTGTCCGAGCTGGCCTTCGCGGACGGCTTCGCGGCCGCCGTCGAGACGGCTGGCGATGACGGGGACGCCGCAGGCCAGCGCTTCGAGGAAGACGAAGCCGAAGCCTTCGCCGCGGCTCGGCATCACGTAAACGTCGGCGAGGTTGTAGAGGTCCGCCTTTTCCTCCTCGGGGAAAAGGCCGGTGAAGACGACGCGGTCAGTGACGCCGAGGCGCACCGCTTTGCGCTGCAGGCGCGGGATGTCGTTGCCGCCGCCGGCGATCACGTAGGAAACATCGGCGTCGAGGTCGGGAAGGACTTCGAGAACTTCGTCGAATCCTTTGTAGCGTTCCGCGGCCACGACACGGCCGAGCGTGAGGAGTACGCGCTTGCCGTCGAGGTGATAGCGCGAGACGAGCGCGCGATTTTTCGGACGAATGCCGTACCACTCGGCACGAATCGAATTCGGCAGGAGCTGCGATGGCCCGTCGTAGTGCGACCAGCCGGCGAAACGTTCGCGCGTGATTTCGCTGATGGAGATGACGCCGCGCACGCCGTGCAACAGGCGGTTCGAGATTGGATCGCGCAACGGCTTCCACGCCTCGATGCCGTAGAGCATGAGCAGCGGATGTTTCGTCACCAGGCGCGCCGCGGGCAGGAGGTTGACGTGCGCGCAGAGGACGAGATCGAAGCGGCTGCCGAGGCGGCGTACGGCGCGAAGGAAGGCGAGGCGGCCTTGCGCGGCTTCGGCGACGAAGGTCACCTTCGGCGGTAACGGCTCACGCTCGCCGACGATGATTCTCGGGATGACTACGACTTCATCGACGGCCGGATGCGACGCCAGCGCCGCGATCAGCTCGCGGTTGTAGAGCGCGATGCCGCCGTAGCCGCCGAACGAGTCGGTGCCGATGTGCAGGATTCTCACGCCCACTGCTCCATCACGCGCCGCGCCCAACTGCGCATGCGCGTGGAGGTGCCGTCGCCGGGGAGTTGCGCCCATTCGGCGAGCGGAACGCTGAAGCCGGTTTTCTGCCGGCCGCTGAGCCAATCGGGCAGCGGGTTGCGCGGACTCTTCGCGAAGTGTTGCTTGCAGCGGCTTTTCTCGACCATCAGCAGCGGCGCGATCTGGCGGAGGAGCGTGGCGTCGACGAGCGGCGTGCGCACTTCCAGCGAGTGGGCCATGCTGGCCCAGTCGGTGTCGCGCAGAAGTTGGTTGCGCATGTAGAGCGACGCTTCGAGCGCGGCCACGCGTCCGAACGCGGTGCCGGGATCGGGATCGATCGCGCTCGCGATGTGTTCGAGCATCGACAGCTTTTTCAGTCCTTCGCGCGCGGCCTCGGCGCCCATCAGCGACGGCAGGTCGTCGGGAAGAAAGAGTCCGCGTTTCAACAGATACGCGCCTTCCCACGTTCCGCCGAATTGAGCTGCTGCTTTCGCTTTCGGACTGCGGCCGAGGCGCCCCGCGACCGACGCCGCGAACGGCAGGCGTGCGGCCCGGACGATGCGCGGCAACGCGGCAAATGATGGATAGCTGCCGAAAAGCTCGTCGCCTCCGAGTCCGGAGATGGCCACTTTCAGTCCGCGTTCGGCCGCGGCTTTGCTGACGAACCAGGTGTTCGTGCCGTCGATGGTCGGCTGATCCATGGCGTCGAATAGTTTCGGCATGTCGGCGAGGAATTCGTCGCGCGTGACGAGCCGCGTGACGTGATCGGATCCGATCTGGCGCGCGAATCGTTCAGCGAGCGGAGCCTCGTCGCGCGGCGCGCCGGCGAATTCTTCGAATCGCAGCGTCACCGTCCGCGGCGGCTCGCCCGCAGCCTCGGTGGCCAGCGCGACGAGTGCCGAGGAGTCGATGCCCGAGGAGAGGAACGCGCCGACCGGAACGTCCGCGACGAGATGGTTGCACAGCGAGTCGGTGACCAGCTCACGCAGCAGGACGTTCGGCTGCACCAGCCGCGCCGCCGCTTCGTCCTGCACGCCTCGCCGGAATGTGCTGGCGATCGAGTAGTAGCGCCGCGCGTTCTCGATGCCGCGCTCGGTGACGAAGAACGACGTCCCCGCTTCGACGGCGCGAATCGATTGGTAGATCGTGTGCGGCTCGGGGACGCTTCCCATCAGCCAGAATCCGGCCACGCCGGCGAGATCGTGTTCGCGCGCGATGCGCCCGCCGGCGAGGAGCGCTTTCACCGTCGATGCGGCGCGGAAGGTCCGGCCGTCGTCGGCGACGTACAGCGGCTTGATTCCGTACGGATCGCGCGCGACGAACATACGCCGTTCGCGCGGATCCCAGATCGCGAACGAGAACATGCCGCGCAGTAGTTCCACCATCGCCGGCCCGTCGTGCCGATACAACTGCAGCAGCACCTCGGTGTCGGTCATCGAATGGAAGCGCGCGCCGAGCCGCTGCAGCCGCACACGCAGTTCGCGATAGTTGTAAATCTCGCCGTTGAAGACGATGCGCAGTTCGCCGTCGACGTCCGTCATCGGCTGCGTCCCTTCGTCGGTCAGGTCGATGATGGCCAGACGTCGCGATCCGAGGGCGACGCGGGAGTCGGAAGAGATCCAGGTGCCGCCGGCGTCGGGGCCGCGCGGGCGCATCCGCTCGGTGATCGCCTCGATCTCATTCGCCTCCACCGGCGGCGCGGCGGAGCCATACGCGAACATTGCGGCGATCCCGCACATCGCCGGTCAGGCCTGCCGCTCGACGGCGGCCGTGCGCACGTCCCCGCGGCGGAACCAGTAGCGGAAGAAGATCATCACCACGAGTCCGGCGATTCCGACCGCGTAACCGGCCATCTTCATCGTGTCGGTCACTGTCAGCACGGCGGAAACGGCGAAGAGCAGGGTGATGAACCAGATTGAGAGGATGGCCTTGCCGATGCTGCCGTACTTTTCGACGAGGATGTGGTGGAAGTGGCGGCGGTCGGCGTTGAACACGCGCGTGATGCGCGCGCCGAGCGAGGTTTCGCTGCCGAAACGCTGCTTCATGACGATGAGCGTGTCGAGCACTGGCAGCGCGAGCGCGAGCATCGGGCCGCCGACGATCAGCGCGGTCGGCGATTTGATCGGACGCGCGATCGAGCACGCTGCCAGCAGCAGGCCGATGAAGAGACTGCCGGTGTCGCCCATGAAGATCTTCGCCGGCGGCCGGTTCCAGCGATAAAAGCCGATCAGGCTTCCGGCGAGCGACGTCATGATCACGATCGAAAAGACGTCGGAGCGGAGCAGCGCGATGACGCCGAAGGCGACCGCAATCGTGATGGCGACGAGCGTGGCCAGCGAGTCGATGCCGTCGATGAAGTTGACGGCGTTGATGACGAAGACGATCCAGATCACCGAAACGACAGAGCCGAGGATGCCGAGTTGGATGCTCACGCCGCCGAAGGAGACGACCGAGAAGTGAAATCCGAAACTGACCAGGATGATCGCGGCAATCGTCTGTACCAGGAACTTTTTCGGAGCGTCGGAGCCGAGGAGATCGTCGTAGACGCCGAGTCCGACGATGAGCGAGCCGCTGGCGAGCACGGCGAAGAGGTAGGTGAGGTTCTTCGACACGAGCCCCGCGGCGTGCGCGTTGGCGGCCAGCAGCATGAGCGGAAAGCCGAAGCCGAAGATGATGGCCAGGCCTCCCATGCGCGGCGTCGATTCGGCGTGCTGCTTCCTCTCGTTGGGATGATCGATCGCCCCGACCTCCTCGGCGATCCGCTTCACCGCCGCGGTGGTGATGAAGGAAGTCACCGCGCAGGTGATGAACAGCAGAAGGAGTGGGACGGAGTATTGAAGCATCGAGACCGGCGACAAGAATAGCAGGGGTGGGAGCGCATCCAACACCACCCCATCACATAGAATGCGCGCGACTTTGTGCACTTCAAGGAGCTTGCATGGCTGAACTTCCCGGCATCGAGCGCGACACTCTCGACGTCGATGTCGTCATCGTCGGCGCGGGGCCCGCGGGACTGGCCGCCGCGTACCGTCTCGCGGAGATGGTGAAGGCGCACAACGAAACGAACGAGAAGAAGCTCGATCTCTCCATCGCTCTCCTCGAGAAGGGGAAAGAGATCGGCTCGCACGGCATCTCCGGCGCGGTGATGGATCCGCGCGGCATCGCGGAGTTGATGCCGGACTGGCTGGAACGCGGCTGCCCGATCGAGTCGCCGGTCACTGACGACGCGTTCTGGTACATGTTCGAGAAGATGAAGATCGCGGCTCCGATCATGCCGCCGCCGCTGCAGAACCACGGCAACTACGTGATCTCGCTCGGCGAATTCGTGCGCTGGATGGCGCCGATCGTCGGCGACATGGGCGTCGATCTTTTCGCGGAGTTCGCCGCGGCGCGCGTCCTGGTCGAGAACGGACGCGTGGTCGGCGTCCGCACGGGCGACAAGGGCATCGACAAGAACGGACAGCCGAAGGCGAACTTCGAGCCGGGCGTCGACATCCGCGCGAAGATCACCATCCTCGCGGAAGGGCCGCGCGGCACGCTGACGAAACAGCTGGCCACGATGTTCGATCTCTACGCGGGGAAACATCCGCAGGTCTATTCGGTGGGCGTGAAGGAGCTGTGGCAGCTTCCCGACGATCGTTTCGAAGCCGGCCGCGTCATCCACACGCTCGGCTGGCCGCTCGACGGCGATACGTTCGGCGGCGGTTTCATCTACGGCATGAAGGACCGCATCGTCGACATCGGCCTCGTGGTCGGTCTCGACTACAAGAACCCGACCCTCGATCCGCATCACGAGTTCCAGCGCTACAAGACGCATCCGTCGATCCGGCCGCTGCTGGAAGGCGGGAAGATGATCAGCGCCGGCGCGAAAGCGATCCCCGAGGGCGGGTACTTCTCGATGCCGCGCATGTTCGGCGACGGCTTTCTCATCGCCGGCGATTCCGCCGGCTACCTCAATGGCGCGCGCCTCAAAGGCATTCACCTCGGCATCAAGTCCGGCGCGATGGCGGCGGAGACGGCGTTCCAGGCGCTGGTCAATGAGGACTATTCGTCCGCGCAGTTCAGCGAGTATGAGGCGATGTTCGAGGCCTCATGGGCGCGCGAGGAGCTGTGGAAGCAGCGCAATTTCCACCAGGCGTTCGACAACGGCCAACTGGCGGGCCTCATCAACGCGGGACTCGGCATCGTGACGGGCGGCCGCGGCTACGGCGTGATGAACCGGCTGCAGGGTCACGGCGGTCACGAACGGATGGAACGCATCCAGCGCTACTTTGGCGACGAGCATCCGCATCCGCCGGCGAAGATGAAGTTCGACGGCGTGCTGACCTTCGACAAGGTGACGGATGTCTACAACGGCGGCGTGCTGCACGAGGAGAATCAGCCGGCGCATCTGCTGATCGCGGACACGGAGGTCTGCATCACGAAGTGCACGGAGGAGTATGGAAATCCGTGCTTCCACTTCTGCCCCGCGCAGGTCTACGAGCCACAGCCGACGGCGGACGGGCGCGGCAAGGTGCCGTTCCTCAATTTCACGAACTGCTACCACTGCAAGACGTGCGACATCATGGACCCGTATCAGGTGATCACCTGGGTGCCGCCGGAAGGCGGAGGCGGTCCGAATTACAAGAAATTGTGACCTGCGTCATCGTGGCGGCGTCGAAATGGCGTGACGGTCATGCCTGTTGCAGCGAGCTACTCTGAAATGACGACGCAGCCCATTCCGCGCCACCACACGTTCGAGAAGGTCGCCGCACTGCAGGCGAACGTGGAGCGCGTGATCCGCGGCAAATCCGAGGTGGTGCAGTTCTGCATCGCGGCACTGCTGGCGCGCGGACACATCCTGCTCGAAGACGTTCCCGGCGTCGGCAAGACGACGCTGGCGCACGCGCTGGCGCGATCGCTCTCGCTGTCGTTTCAGCGCATCCAGTTCACGAGCGATCTGCTGCCGGCGGACATCGTCGGCGTGACGATCTACAACCAGGACGCGCAGGAGTTCGAGTTCATCTCCGGCCCGGTTTTTACGAACATCCTCCTGGCGGACGAAATCAACCGCGCCACGCCGAAGTCGCAGTCAGCGCTGCTCGAAGCGATGAGCGAAGGGATGATCTCGATCGAGAAAAAGCGCCTGCCGCTGCCCGATCCATTCCTCGTGCTGGCGACGCAGAATCCGATCGAGCACGTCGGAACGTATCCGCTTCCGGAGTCGCAGCTCGATCGTTTCCTGATGAAGCTCACCATCGGCTATCCGAATACGACCGACGAGAAGAAGCTCCTCCGCGCTGGCGGCGCGCACGATGCGCTGGAACATCTGGAGCCCGTTCTCGAAGCGCAGGAAGTTCGCGATCTGCAGGAGCAGGTGTCGTCGATCCACATGAACGAGTCGCTGGTCGACTATCTGATGGCGATCGTGCACACGACACGTACGCATGCGGAAGCGGCGTTGGGCGTCTCGACCCGCGGCGCGCTGACCTACTTCAAAGCATGTCAGGCGCTGGCGATGGTGAACGGCCGCGATTTCGTGATCCCCGAGGATGTGAAGCGCCTGGCGGGCCCCGTCCTCTCCCACCGCATCGTGATGAAGGACCGCCGCCTTCTCCGCGGCGACGTCACCCCCGAGCAGCGCTTCATTCAGCGCATCGTGAGCGAGATTCCGGTGCCGAGGTGACAAAGCCGATGGGGCGCTTGCGGACGTCATCGCGATTCCAGCCGCGAACGATCCACGTCGCAACCGCGAAGAACGGCGTCATGAATGCCAGGAACATCAGCGTGCCGTAGTACATCGGATTGATTGCGACCATGTCAGTCACTCGAACGTGGGCGGGATACCGGCTCTGAAGGTGTGAAGCCGATCCTCCGCTTCTTGTCTTTCTTCAGGTTGTGAAGAGCCCAGAACCCAATGCTGAGGAGCATGCCAGAGAACATCAGGAACGATAAGGTTCCGTAGTACATCGGATTAATGTCGGTAGCGAACAAGGTCTGAGTCATACGTGCTCCTTCACCACGAGCTCCAAGTACATGGCGCTGCTCCAAACAAGGATCGATCCGAGTGAATTCGCGGTGACCCATATGAATGTCAACCGGCCGCTGACGAGCGCATCGAGCGCGGAGAACACGAACCATAGCAGCGCTGCTTCACGAACACCTTCCGCGACGCAATCCGCCACGCGTTGAGACTTTGGCGTCAATGTCAAGTTCACACACCGAGGCTACCTCGGAAATAGTCACATCGTGCAAACCTCTACTTACTGTGGATTTCTCGATAGCAGCGCGTGCACTTCGGCGTCGGTCGTCTGCGTGAAATCGTCGTACCAGAGGCCGACGGCCTCGAAGGGTTCGGGGGTGCGGAGGCAGAGGGTTTCGTCGGCGGTCGCGCGGAGATCTTCGCATGTTTGTGCGGCGCCGACGGGGACGGCGACGATGATGCGCTTCGGTTTCATTGCGCGGAGGGCCTGGACGGCGGCGCGCATCGTGGAGCCCGTGGCGAGACCGTCGTCGACGATGATCACTGTTCGACCGCTTACGTCGATTGGCGGGCGATTGCCACGGTACTCCGCTTCGCGGCGCGACAGCTCGCGCTCTTCGCGCGCGGCAACGGCGTCGATCTGTTGTTGCGTGATTTTGGCGTAGTCGATCACGTCGCGGTTCAGCACGCGCACGCCGCCGCTGCCGATCGCGCCCATGGCCAGCTCCTCGTGACCGGGAACGCCGAGCTTGCGGACGATGAAGACGTCCAGCGGGGCGTTGAGAGCCTTCGCCACTTCGGCGCCGACCGGGACGCCGCCACGCGGAAGCGCTAGCACGATTGCGTGGTCAGTCGCGCCGATACGCTTCACGAGCTCGCGGCCGAGAAGCTGGCCGGCTTCGATGCGGTCGCGAAAACGAAGGCCGAACATCCCACAAGTCTGCGCCGCCGCAGCGTCAAAAGAGAAACGGCGGCCGGTTACCGGAGATCCTGCGCGATTACCTGCTGCTTGTCGAAGCCGCTGGTGTTCGACACGTCGTCGACCACGCCCACAGAAATCTTGTTCAGGCCGCGCTCGCACATCAGATCGAGCGTGTACGTGTAGTACTTGCCTTTCGATCGCGCGAAATCGTTCACCGGAATCGTGATCTGGTGTGTCTTGCGGGCCACGTCGGACATGTCGCCGTCCTTGTTGCCGACCACGACGTAGATCGAGAATCCGCCCATGTAGGCCTCGCCCTGCTGGATGAGCGTGAGGTTGTCGATCGGGATGTGAATCTCGACGGGAACCTTGAACAGATCGTCGGCGGGAACCGGCGAATTGACCTTCACGCGGATGCCGAGATCGTTCGCCTTCGTCTTGTAGAGCAGGTTGGCGATGACGCGGTCGCTCATCTCCTGGAACGTCGATTTCTCGACGAACGTCTGGCGGTTGCGGACGCGCAGATTGCGGTTTTTGACGCGGACTTCCAGCGCGCGCTGGCGGTCGACGCGTTCCGTGCCGGCGCGGTAGCCGAGCGAATAGTAGGAGTCGAGGTCGCGCACGATGTTCTTGAACGCGCCGGCGAAATTGTTGGTCCGTGTCGTGGCCACGCCGCCGGTGAGGTCGGCCATGATCTGCAGCGACTCGGTCGTATTCGACACCGCGGCCGAGGTCACGTTGTAGGAGGTGGCCTGCTGGTTGTCGGCGGTCGTTCCTTCGCTGCCGGCGGCCAGACCGCCCGCGTGGATCGGATAGATGGTGATGCCGTTCGCGTTGGCGGTTTTGGCGATCGACTCGATGAGCGTGTTCCCGTTGTAGGTCATCGCCTCGAGCATGGAGCTGGACTGCCACCCCTTCTCGCGCGCCACCTCGTCGATCAGCGTGAAGGCTTCGCGGCCGGGCTGGATTTGAAAGCCTTCCGTGGCCAGCACGACGATCTTCTTTCCTTCGACGCCGGCCAGCGTGGTCAGCAGGCCGTTGATCGATTCGACGCTCTGCCGCAGGTCGTGCTCGACCGACTGCGCGTACGAACGGGCCTGGATCAGGGCGTCGTCGTAGCTCTGGGCGTCGTTGATCCGGCCGGAGACGTCGCGGAATTCGCTGCGGTTCGCGGTGCCGAGCGCCGATTCGCCGGCGATGGCATCGAGGGTCTGCTGAACCTGGACAGGGTCGCGCGTGAACGGCGCGCGCACTTTCAGGCTGCGGTTGTACGTAGCCACCATGGCCTCGTCGCCGGGACGCATGGCGTCCTTGACGAACTCCTTCATCTGCTTGAAGACGCGGTTGCGGTTGAACGGCGCCAGCGAGAGGTTGTCGATATAGAGAATGATGCGGCGGCGGAGCTGCTCGTTGACTTCTTCCTTCGGAGGAGGCGGCGCGGCGGGGGCGCCGGGAGCGGGAACGGTCACGGCCTGCGTGGCGGTCTTCCCTTCGATCTCGTAGAAGTTGGAGATCGGCTTTTCGATGCCGTTCTCGAAGATCTGGAAGTCGTCCTTGGTCAGGCCGGTGACGGCGTTGCCCTTCTTGTCGGTGACGACGACGTCGACGCCGATGACGCGCACGTCGATGCTCTCGGTCAGCTTCGGCGTTTCCGCTGGCTGGTTCTTCTGTTGCGCGGCGAGAGGAAACGTATTGAGCGCGGCGATGAGGACAACCGAGGTGACGCGGCTAAGGCGAAGTCGTTTCACGCGATCTGCTCCGATGATGGTGAGATTCGGACGGTGCCGATGAAGAACGCCATCTTGCGCGCCGGCAGGTCCTGACGACTAGACGAATCGGAGGAGCGCGCCGTTACATGCGAGAATAGGCGCCGGTCTCAACCCGCGCCCGGCGCGAAAACTTCCGGCGGCCATGACGGGCCAGCCGCTCATGCAAATGCAGGCGTCTAAACAAGATCCGCTGACGTTCTCGAAGATGGCCGGCGGCGGCAACGACTTCGTGATCATCGATAACCGCTCCGGGCGGATCGACGACGCGGCGTCGCTGACGCGGCGCATCTCTACGCCTCATCTGTCGGTCGGCGCCGACGGGCTGATCCTGATCGAGAACAGCGGCCGGGCCACGTTCCGGATGCGCTATCTGAACGCGGACGGTTCGCTGGCCGACTTCTGCGCGAACGGGACGCGCTGCGCGGCGCGCTTCGCGTACGTGAATGTGATCGCGCCCAAAAAGATGACCATCGAGACCGGCGCGGGGATCATCGGCGCCGAGGTCAGCGATGGCGGTCACGTGACGCTGTCGTTGCAGCCGCCGCATTCGTTCGTCGCCGAGCGTCCGCTGCGCCTCGGCGAGACGGTGGTGCGCGGGAGTTCGATCGTCGTCGGCGTGCCGCACTACGTCCTCTTCCTCCGCGACGATCTCTGGTCGCAGGACATCGTTCCCCTCGGCCGCGCGCTGCGCATGCATCCCGATCTGCAGCCGGCCGGTGCGAACGTGAATTTCGTGGTGGTGCGCGATGCGAACGCGATCGAAGTGCGGACGTACGAGCGCGGCGTGGAGGCGGAAACGCTTTCGTGCGGCTCGGGCGTGGTGGCGTCGGCGGTGACGAGTGCGCTGTTCGGGAAGACAAAGTCGCCGGTGAAAGTGCTGACGCGCAGCGGCATCACGCTGGAGGTGTCGTTCGCGCTCGACGGCAGTACGCCGCGCGACGTGCAACTCCGCGGCGACGCGCGCGTCGTCTACCGCGCCACGATGACGCCGGAGACGGTGGAAGGCTTCGATCCGGAGTGGGTCCGCAATCCGGCCGAGAACGTGGTGTGCTGACGACGACGCCGATCGACGCGCACCTTCCGCTCGTGATCGCGCTGGTGCTGGCTTGCGCCTGGGCCGCGCGCGGGACTCGGCTTTCAGGAATCGTCCAGTGCGCGGTCCCGCTGCTCGTCGCGTCGATGATGACCATTTCGGACGAGCGGACGCGGCTCATGGTGTACGGGATCATCGTGGCGGCGGCGTTTGCGGTTGCAGTCTTCGCCTGGGAACGCGGGCGTCTCGCCCGCATCTCGCTACAAGACGTGGTGCTGACTATCGCGGGAATCGTGCTGCTGCGATGGATTCCGCTTCGTGACGTTCATGTCGTGAAGGAGCTGATCGTCATCGCCGGCAGCATCGCGTTGCTGTATGCGATGCGAAGTCCTTTGGTTGAAGGCGGCGTTGGCGTCACAGCGGGCGGGACGCCCGCGCTCCCAGCCGTCCTCTTTCTCGCGGCAGTGACGCCGATTCCGCCCGGCAAGATGGCACTGCTGCCGTTGACCGTGGCCGCGCTCGTATTCGTCACGCGGCGCGTGCCGCAGGTCGTGATCGGCGCCGCGTTCCTCGTCTTCGCGATCTTCGCGCGCTATTCGCTGGCGACGACTTACATCGCGGTGGCCATCGTCTTCCTGATGCCGTTGCTCGCTCGCGTGAAACCGCTGACCTACGCCACGGCCATCGCCATCTTCGCGCTCTGGCCGTGGAGCGGGATCATCGCGCGAGCACTTCCTGTCGTTCGCAACTACGATCCGGCGACCGGCAGCGGACGCGCGGTCAGTTCGGCACTGGCGCCGTCGGAAGCGATCGAGATCGGCGTTCCGCAGCATGTGCGTCACGCCGTCGTGACGACGAGCGGTGGAGAGATGGCGCGGCTGAAACGCGGCCGCGTCGTCGGGACGATCGAAGCGCGGGATACGCGCGGAAAAATCACCACGCGTCCGATCACGATCGGCGACATCGCCGATTTCGGTTTCACGCGCCGCGATGAATTCTTCGCCTCGCGCAATCCGCTGCCGCGTTTTTCGAGTGGCGAGGTTCGCGATTACGGCGCGAACGCGTGGGTGTGGGGCGGCGGCCGCATCGCGATTGCGGCGCCGGCGGACATCGCTTCGCTCCGCATCATCGCTGCGCCCAACCTTTCGCACGACGCGCATCTGCAGATCGATTCGGTTGAGTTTCCGGCGCGATGACCGTGTTCTTCTTCGCCGCCGCGATCGCCATCCCGCTCGTCGCGCTGCGCGGCCGATCGCTGCGACGCTGTTTTGAAACCGAGCTGGCTGCGGTCATCGTTTTCGCCGGAATAGCCGCATTCGGCCGCGTGCTGCGAATCGAAATCGATCCCTACCTCACGCTCGTCGCAGCGGCCATCCTCCTCCTCTCCATCCCCCTCGGCTTCCTCGCGTTCGCGAATGAAGTCCGCTGGAGCGCCAACCGCGCCTTCGTCATCGTCGCGATGGGATACGCACTGATGATCCCGCTGCAGCTTCGTACGCCGATCGACGGCGACGAGCCGTACTACCTGCTGATGACGGAGTCGCTCGTGCGCGATCACGATCTCGATTTAACGAATCAATATCGCGATCAGGCGCATTCGGATATCGGCCGCTCCGATCTTCTGCCGCAGCCGGGCGATCCGCGCGGACCTCATGGCGAGCAGTACTCGCGTCACGAGCCGTTCCTGCCGATTCTGATGACGCCCGGCTACGCGCTCGGCGGTCTGCCCGGCGCGCTCGCGGTCATCGCGTTGTTCGGCGCGCTGCTAGCGCGTTCGACGATCCGTTTCCTCGAAGATGAAGGGATCGGCGACGCCACGACGCGCATGCTCTTTCCGCTGATCGCATTCGGACCGCCGATCGTTTTTTATGCGACCAGAATCTGGCCCGAAGTGCCGGCGGCGTTTTGTTTTGTGGAGGCGGTGCGCGGGATCCGGCAACGCCGTCCGCCGCGCTGGATCGCGGCCATCTTCGCGCTGGTGCTGCTGAAAATCCGCTTCGGTCTGCTGGCGGTCGTGCTGCTCGTTCGCGTGTTGCGCACCAAACGGCAAGTCGCCATCGCCGCAGCGGTGGTCGCCGTGCCGCTGGTCATCGCCTGGCTGATCTCCGGCAACGCCATGAACACGCACTCGATCCGCGAGCTGCTTCCGAGCGGCGCGATCTTCTACTGGCTTGGCCTCTTCGGCCTGATTCTGGACGGCGCCGCCGGCCTCGTCTTCCAGGCGCCATTCTTCGCGCTGGCGATCCCCGCTTTTGCCCGATGGCGCTCGATGCCCGCCGGTTTTCGCCTCGGCATGTCCGCATCGCTGCTTTACGTTCTTTATCTGATTCCGCGTTCCGAATGGCATGGCGGCTGGTCGCCCCCGCTGCGTTACATCGTCGTTCTGATGCCGATTCTGGCCCTCGGCGCCGCGGTAATGTGGGAAAGCGTCTGCGCCGGCAGCCGGACCGTGATCGCGCTCTGGACGTTGATGCTGCTCATCCACGGCGCCGCGTTTCCGTGGCGCCTCTTCCATCTCGCCAACGGCGAAAACTTCATCGGCGAGTCGCTGAGCACGATCTGGCGCAGCGATTTTTCGCGCCTCATGCCGAGCTTCATTCGCCCGAACATGGCGGCGGTGGTTGGGAGCGTGTTGCTGGTCGTTGTCCTTATCGCTGTCGCGTTCGTGCGCGTGAAACGTCCGTGGCCGAGCGGATCTCCGTTGGTTTTCGCCGCGATTCTTCTTGTCGCGTTCAGCTACGGACGCCGCCCCGGCGATCTCGTTCAGTTCGAAGACGCATCGGTCATGCACACCGGCGGCGAGATTTTTCCGGCCGAGTGGACGGTGGCCCGCTTTCTTTACCAGGGCGGCTGGATCGTGCGGCGCGGCGATTCGCTTTCGTTTCTGGCGAAGGGGGGACGGTCGACCGTGCGCTATCAATCGCGAACGGGCGCGACGATCGAAGTGAGCGGAGGCGCGTTTGTCTTTCCACCCACCGGCTCGAACTACGGCTATCTTCCGATCGACCTCGCGATAACTGGCCGCACAAACTTGCGCTGCATCGACGGAAGCGCGAATCTCGACTGGATGCGCCATGAGTGACGTCTCGATCATCGTCCTCGACGTCGACGGCGGCGACATGCTCCGCGCCTGTCTTGACTCGATCGCCGCGCAGACGCTGCCTCCGCGCGAGGTGATCGTGTTCGACAACGGATCGCGCACGCCGGTGGCGGAGCGGATCGGATTCCGGCACGGCCTGCATATCTATCGGAGCCCAACGAATCTCGGCTTCGCCGGCGGCAACAATGCCGCCTATCGCCATGCCACCGGCGAGTACGTCGCGCTCATCAACAACGACGTGATCCTCGATCGCGATTGGCTGGCTACGGTCGTGGCCGCGCTCGACGCCGATCCGAAACTTGCCGCGGTGCAGACGATTCTCCGCCGCGACGAAACGACGATCGACGGCGCGGGGATCGATATCAGTGACGGGACGCTTCGGCAGATCCGCGACCGGAGCAGCGAAGCCTGGGGCGTTTCCGCCACGGCGGCTCTTTACCGCCGCGAAGCGCTCGGCGACGCGATCTTCGATGAGGTGTTGTTCGCCTACTACGAAGATGTCGATCTCTGCGCGCGGCTGCACGAAGCGGGATGGCGCACCGCGGTGCTTCCGGTGATCAAAGCCACGCATCGCGGATCGCAATCGGCGTCGATCCTTGGCGGCGACGCGTTGCGGCTTCGCACGCGTAATCGCTACCTCGTCGCGCGAAAGCATCGCGGCGTGGGGCGCATCACCGCGTTGCTCATCGAAGACCTGAAGCTCGCGTTGCGCGGACGGACCTCGCTGCGCGGCATGTGGCAGGGGTTCTTCACGCGGTAAAGTGCGCGGCCATGTTTGGGGTCGTGGTGCACACGCCGGACGTCGTCGGCGAGCGGATGGCGGGGCCGGGTATTCGCGCCTGGCACTTCGCGGGCGAGCTGGCGAAGCACTTCGCGACCACGCTGGTCTGCAAGCGGGAAGGGGAGTTGCCGGGCGCCGCCCATTTTCGCGTCGCCGAGCCGGGGAGTGCCGAGGCGCTCGTGGCCATGCGCGCGGCGAGCGTCGTGATCGGGCAGCCGGCACGCGGATTTCGGCGACAGCGGCGCGAGCAGCGCGTGGTCTACGACCTCTTCGATCCCGTTCTGCTCGAGCTGCGCGAGATGTATGGACGCCATCCGTCGATGCGGCAGCGCGTCCACCTCGGCGCGGAGCGCTGGCGCGTGAATCGCGCGCTCGCCGAGGGCGATTTGCTGATCGTGGCGGCGGCGAAGCAGCGGGAGCTGTATGCCGAGGCGAAGGCGCCGATCATCGAGATTCCCTTCGGCATCGAAGCGAACGTCGTCGCCTCCGCGGACGAGCGCGAGAACATCATCCTCTGGGGCGGCGGGACGTGGGAGTGGCTCGATCCGGCTATGGCCGCCGAGGCAGTGGTCGAAGTGAACCGCCGCGGCGTCGACTGCCGTCTTCTTTTCCTCGGGCGCTCGCGTCCGAATCCGCATGCCGTCGACCGTCGCCGCGAAGACCGGCTCGACGCCATCATCGCCGGCGGGGCGCCGTTCGTGCAGGCCAACGACGCGTGGACGCCGTATCGCGATCGCCTCTCGTGGCTGCGCCGCAGCAAAGCCGCTATCATGCTGCATCGTCCGACGGCGGAAGCCGCGTACTCCATTCGCACGCGGCTTTTCGACGCCATCGCGGCGGCGGTTCCGGTGATTACGACAGAAAACGGATTCGCGGCGGAGTTGGTAGCGGCCGAGGGGTTGGGCGTGGTGGTGCCGGCATCGGATGGGCCGGCGGTCGCGGACGCAATCGAAAAACTGATTCGGGACGACGCTTTCTATGCGAGGTGCGTATCTAACCTGATCCGCATCCAGCCGCGGTTTGCGTGGGACGTGGTCACGCGGCCGTTGGTAGAGGCAGTCAAAGAATGGCAGAGGCAACCAGAACGCTGAATCACGACGAGCCGCGCATCCTTCGCGGCGTTTCCACGCGCCCGCTCGATCTGTCGATCGCCATCGTGACCTGGAACAGCGAGCGCTGGATCGCGCGCTGCCTGCAGTCGATCGCCGCCGCGTGCGGCAGTCTCGCGTATGAGGTGGTGATCTACGACAACGCCTCGGCCGACAAGACGCTGAGCGTGGTCGGCGATGCGGTGGAAGTCATCCGCGGCACTGCGAATGTCGGCTTTGCCGCCGGCGTCAATCGGGTCGCGACGCGGACGAGCGGCCGCTACCTCTTTCTGTTGAATCCCGATTGCGAGCTCGCCGCCGGTGCGCTCGAAACGCTGGTCGAATTTCTCGATGCCAATCCGGTCGTCGCTGCCGCGGCGCCGCTGCTGTCGGACGAAGCGGGCGACTCGCAGCGCGAGTTTCAACTGCGCCGCCTCCCGACCCTCGGCACGCTCGTCAGCGAAGTCTTCGGCATCGACAAGCTTTTTCCCGCGAACCGCACCACTGCGCGTTACCGCTACCGCGAATTGGAGTTGACGCATCCGCAGCCGGTCGAGCAGCCGGCGGCGGCGGCGCTGCTGTTGCGTCGCGAAGTGTTCGCCGAGGTGGGAGCGTTCGACGAGCAATTCGCGCCGGCGTGGTTCGAGGACGTCGACTACTGCCGGCGGCTGGCGGAAGCGGGCCACACGATCTTCGTCGTTCCGGCGGCGCGGGCGAGGCATTTCGGCGGCGCGAGCCTCGAGCACGTTCCGTTCGCCGAATTCATCGCGCTCTGGTATCGCAACATGTGGCTCTACGCGCGCAAGTGGCTGTCGCCGGGGCAGGCCGAGGCGCTGCGGTGGGCGATCGTGGTCGGGATGCTGCTGCGGATCCCGCCCGCACTGGCCGGCATCGCCTATCGCCGCCTCGGGCGCTGGACGGCGGCGCGCGCGTACGCGGGCGTGATGCGGAAGGCGTTCAACCGATGGAGCGGCGCCTGACGAACGGCCTGGTGTCGGTCGTCATCGTCACCTGGAACAGCGCACCGTTTCTCCGTCGCTGCCTCGCCGCGCTGGCGGCGCAGACGTACCGGCAGATCGAAGTGATCCACGTCGACAACGCGTCGACGGACGATTCCGCGGCCATCGTAAGAGGGGGTGCGCGGGCAACGCACATCATTAATGATACGAACCGCGGTTTCAGCGCCGCCGTGAATCAGGCCGTCCGCGTGGCGAACGGCGAGTTCGTCCTGCTGCTGAATCCCGATGCGTATCTGGAACCGGAGTATGTCTCGTCGCTCGTGGCGGCAATGGACGGATTCGGAATGGCGACCGGCAAATTGCTGCAAGCGGAGAGCGGATTGATCGACAGCAAGGGCATCCGCATGACGCGTTCGGGACGCCATTTCGACATCGATCAGGGAAAACCCGACAGCCGACAGGACGGCAGCCGCGAAGTCTTCGGCGTCTCCGGCGCCGCGGCGATGTATCGGACCACATTCATCCGCGACGTCACCGTCGCCGGCGAATTTCTCGATGAAGACTTCTTCGCCTTTCGCGAGGATGCTGACGTAGCCTGGCGCGGGCGGCTGTTCGGATGGCGGGCCATCTGCGTGCCGGAGGCAGTCGCGCATCATGTCCGGACCGTGACGCCGGAGAAGCGGCGGACGTTGTCGGCCGTCATCAACATGCACGGCGTCAAGAATCGCTTCCTTCTGCGTTTGAAAAACGAAGGACTGTACCTCGCGCTGCGCAACGCGCCGTTCGAGTTGACGCGCGATCTGATGGTCATCATTGCCACGCTCACGATCGAGCGAACGTCTCTTCCGGCGCTGACATGGCTGTGGAAGAATCGCCGCCGGATCATGGAAAAACGCCGCGCCATCCAGAGCCGCAGACGCGTCTCCGACCGCGATCTGGCGGGATGGTTCGTTTGAAGATCGCAATCGCCGGCACGCGCGGCATCCCGGCGCGCTATGGCGGCTTCGAAACGTTCGCCGAAGAGTTGTCGGCGAGGCTGGTGGAGCGGGGACATGAGGTGTGGGTGTATTGCAGGGATGCCGGTGAATCGTCGTCGCGCGGTGCGCACCGCATCGTTCTTCCCGCGGTTCGTCACAAATACTTCGAGACCGTCAGCCACACGCTGCTGTCGTCGCTCGATGCTCTGCGGCGCGGCTTCGACGTCATCCTTCTCTGCAACGCCGCGAACGCGTTCGTCCTCCCGCTGCTGCGCGCGGCGCGGATTCCTGTCGCGATCAACGTCGACGGCATCGAACGGCATCGGCGCAAGTGGAACGTCGCCGGGAAGTTCGTCTACGCCGTCGGCGAGTCGTTCTCCGCGCTCTTCGCGAACAAGGTCGTGGCGGACGCGGACGTCATCGCTGGTTACTACCGAAGCCGCTACGGCATCGAGCCGGTCACGATTCCGTACGGCGCGGAGTTCCCGCCCGAGGAGGATGGCGATGTGCTGGAACGGCTCGGCGTCGAGGCGGGCAATTACATCCTCTACGTCAGCCGCTTCGAGCCGGAGAACAATCCGCTGGAGGTGGTGGAGGCGTACGAGAAGCTGCCGAACGCTCCCAAACTCATCATGCTCGGCGCCGCCTCCTACGCCCGCGACCTCGGCGGGGCGCTGCAACGCCACGCCTCCGATCGCATCCTCTTTCCCGGCGCGCTCTATGGCCGCGACTACCGGACGCTGCAGCGCAATGCGCTCATTTACATTCAGGCCACGGAAGTCGGCGGCACTCACCCGGCCATGATCGAGGCCATGCGCTCGGGCGGCTGCGTGCTGGCGAACGACACGCCGGAGAATCGGGAAGTGGGAGGGGATGCCGTCGGTTACTTTCGCCTGCGTCCGTCCGAAACGCTTTCAGGCACACTTCGAGAATGCCTCGAATCGCCGGCGCTGCGCGAGCGGATGAGGATTGCCGCCCGGGCCCGCGCCGGCGAGAGATACAGTTGGAGCGCGGTAACGGACGCGTACGAGCGGCTTTTCGGGCAAATCGCATCGCGCTAGACGCCGGAGAACTGATTTCCGTATACCGGACGGGCGCGAGTGCAGTACATTCGATGAAATCGTTCAGGATCGCCCCGGTGGCCGAGAGGTTGAATGCTTAAAGAAAAAGCGCGCATGATCGCGAGGGTCGTCTACGTTGCCGACCTGGCGCTCACGACGGCTGCCTTCTTTGCGGCGTTCTTCATCCGCGACCTGATCCTGCCGAAGCTCGCTCCCGGCCAGTTCCCGACCGGGCTTTTCCCGCTGCACGAGTACATCAAGATCTATCCGGTCGTCCTGATCCTCTGGTCCGTCCTTCTCTTCAGCTACCACAGCTACCACAGCCACCGCACCGTGCCGCTGCTGCGCGAGGCGCTTACGGCGATCCGCGTGGTCTTCGTCGGCAACGCCATCCTGGCCACGATCGCCTACCTCGTGCCGCTGCGCCAGCTCTCGCGCGCCTGGTTCGTCCTCTTCGGCGTCATGGCGGCGCTGCTGCTGGTGCTCGAGAAAGTCGTCGTGCGCGTCGTGGCCCGCTACGTGCGCGCGAAGGGATTGAACTACCGGACGATCCTCATCGTCGGAACCGGCCGGCGCGCAATCGAAGTGGCCCGCACCATCGAAGGTCACAAGTACTGGGGCTACAAGATGCTCGGCTTCGTCTCGGACGGCCATCGCCTGTCGAACGGCTGGGCGCGCTTCCGCGTCTACGGCAGCGTCCCCGATCTTCGCCGGCTCCTCGAGGGCGGCCAGTTCGCGGAGCCGATCGACGAGATCGTCTTTGCCGTCACGCGCAAGAAGCTCGACGAGATGAAGCAGATTTTCCTGATGTGCGAGGAGCTCGGCATCCGCACCCGCGTGGCCATGAACTTCTTTCCGAACCGCGTGGCCCGCGTGGAGCTGGAAGAGCTGGAAGGGATTCCGTTCCTCACCTTCACCACCACGCCGTCGAACGAGACCCAGCTCGCGCTCAAACGCCTCCTCGACGTCGCCGTCTCGATGCTGCTCCTGCTGCTCGCGCTTCCGGCCATCGGCCTCGCTGCCATCGCCATCAAGCTGTCGTCGCCCGGCTCGGTCCTTTTCAAGCAGGAGCGGATGGGACTGAACGGCCGCGTCTTCACGCTCTTCAAGTTCCGGACGATGTACGAGGACGCGCACGAACGCCGCGGCGAGGTGACGCACCTGAACGAGATGACGGGGCCGGTGTTCAAGGCCAAGTCCGATCCGCGCATCACCGCGGTCGGCCGCGTGCTGCGCAAGTTCTCGCTCGACGAACTGCCGCAGCTCTGGAACGTGCTCAAAGGCGACATGAGCCTGGTCGGTCCACGCCCGCCCATCCCCGAGGAGGTCGCGGCGTATCACCGGTGGCATCGGCGGCGTTTGTCGATGAAGCCGGGGCTGACGTGCCTGTGGCAGGTGAGCGGCCGCAACAACGTCGACTTCGATCGCTGGATGCAGCTCGACCTGCAATACATCGACAACTGGTCGCCGTCGCTCGATCTGAAGATTCTACTGCGCACGATTCCGGCCGTTTTATCGGGCCGCGGCGCGTCGTAGTGCGACAATCGCGCGGTTGACTCTCCGCCGCGCGCTCACCATCGCCAGCCTGGCTGCAATCGTGGTCATCGGTGTCGAATCGCGCATGTTGCTGTTGCCGTTCATCGACCGAGGACCGTCCGAGCAGGCTATGGCGGCGTTTCCCGATCGGGTCTGGCCCGACTATCCCCGTTTCCTCGAAGGCGTGCGCGAGCACACCAGTCCGGGCGACACGATCGCCATCATCGTTCCGGCCATGCGATGGGAAGCGGGTTATTCGTACGCGTTCTATCGCGCCAGCTACTTTCTCACCGGCCGCGAAGTCCTTCCGCTGCTGACGCCCAACGACGAACGGTTGCCGCAGAACTACCGCGCCGCAAAGTACGTCGCCGTATTCGGCGTCGGACTGCGAGCTCCCGCTGACGTGGTGTGGCATAGCGGACGTGGCGCGTTGTTGAGGCTGCGTCGATGAGCGACATCGGCGCGACGTCGAAAGCACAGACAGGAGTGTCTGTGCCACACGCTCCGCGGGCCAATGTGGCACAGACACTCTTGTCTGTGCTTTCGCATTCGGCAGGGATGCGCCTGAAACCGTGCGAGTTATCGCGATGACTGCTGTTCTCATCGCCATCCTCAGCGTCACGGTTTTCGGCGTGCCGATCGCGCTGGCGGTCGATCGCCGCGCCCGCGGGCCGCTGCTCATCGGAACAGCATTCCTCTACGGCAGCGGGACGATGTACTTCGTTCTCCTCGGCCTCTCGATCGCGCACATTCATTGGACATTGATCAGCGTAACGATCGCGTCGCTGTTGATTTTCTGCGCGGCGTTTGCGATGCGCCGGAAAACGTCCAGCGGCGAAACGAAAACGCCGCCCCACGCGTTCGACCTCCTCACGATATTCACCATCGCCTGCTACACGCTCTACGCCACGCTGGCGAAAGTTTGGGAGTGGGACTTCTGGGCCATCTGGGGACTGAAGGCGCGAACGTTCCTCGAGATCGGCGGCATCGACTGGCATTTTCTGGAGAGCCGCTGGAACACCTTCGCGCATCCCGACTATCCGCTCCTCGTGCCGCTGAATTACGACTTCGTCGCTCTCCTCAACGGCGGATGGAACGATCGTTGGCTCGCCCTCCTCGGCGTTGCCTCCGCCGTTGCCTTGGCGCTCATCGCGCGCGCGCTCGCGGCGCGCGAGACCACGCCGTTCTTCGCCGCCCTGCTGACGATGCTGGTGGCGGCGCTCGGCTTCAGCCGCTACGTCGGACTGGCGGAAGGAGCGCTGATCGCGTTCGGCGGAGCCGGCGTTCTCTTCGTGCGCGCCGCGCTGCTGGATGACGACGACGCGTGCTGGCGCCACGGCGCACTGATGCTCGGCTTCGCCGCGAACTGCAAGAACGAAGGGCTGGCGCTGCTGGTGGCGGTGACGATTGCCGTGATCGTGTGGGCGCCGGCCAGACTTCGCAAGCTCATCCCGGCATACGTCCTCGCCGCGCCGTGGCTGATCCTGCGCGCAGTGCACACGCTGCCGACGGACATCGTCCAGGGATCGTTTCTCTCCCGCTTCCTCGCGCGGCTGCCGCATGCACATCAAATCCTCGGTTACCTCGCGGAGCAGTTGTCGAAGCCGTGGTTCTGGGTGGCGATCCTCGCCGGGATTCTCATCGCGCCCGCTGCGGCGCGGCGCCGCGAGCGCTTCATTTTTCTCGTCACCGCCATCCAGCTTCTTTTCTACGTCACCGCGTACCTCGCCACGCCGAACGACCTGCGCTGGCATGTGCTGAGCTCGTGGTCGCGGCTGACGACGCACCTCGCCGTGCCGATCGCCTTCGCCGTTTTCCTCATGCTTGCGAATTCGCTTCGCGGCGGACAAGATGCGCCGCATGCCGAAGCTGGATCCGACGAGTGATGAATTCCGTGCCGCCGGCCACAAACTGATCGACTGGATCGCCGACTACCTCGACGGCGTCGATCGCTACGACGTCCTCTCGCGCGTGGAGCCGGGCGACGTCGAAAAACAGTTCGCCGCAAAGCCGAGCGTCGACGGCCGTCCCTACGACGCGATTCTCGCCGAGGTCGACGAGAAGATCATGCCCGGGGTGACGCATTGGAACCATCCCGCCTTCTTCGCCTACTTCTCGATCACCGGCTCGCAGGCGGGCATCCTCGCGGAGCTGTTGACCGCAGCGCTGAACGTGAACGGCATGATCTGGCGGACGTCGCCGTCGCTCACCGAGCTGGAAACCGTCACGCTTCGCTGGCTTCGCGAAGCCCTCGGGCTTCCCGACGATCTCTTCGGCATCATCAACGACACGGCGTCGATCAACTCGTTTCTCGCGCTGGCAGCCGCGCGCCAGGCCGCCGCGCCGAACATGCGCACGCACGGTTTCGCCGGCGCTCCGAGGTTGCGCGTTTACTGCTCCGAACACGCGCACTCCTCCATCGAGAAAGGCGCGCTCGCCCTCGGCCTCGGCATCGAAGGCGTAGTGAAGATCCCCGGCGACGAGACGTTCGCGATGAACGTCGACGAGCTCGAAGCTGCGATCGCCCGCGACCGCGCCGCGGGATTCGTTCCCTGCGCGATTTCGGCAACCGTCGGCACGACATCATCCGCCGCCATCGATCCCGTCCGCCGCATTGCCGCGATCGCGAAACGCGAGAAGGCCTGGCTGCACGTCGATGCCGCCTACGCCGGTCCGGCCACGATCTGTCCCGAGTTTCGCTGGCTGTGGGACGGGATCGAAAGCGCCGACTCGATCGTGGTCAATCCGCACAAGTGGCTCTTCACGCCGATCGACTGCAGCGTGCTCTACACGCGCCATCCCGACGTGCTGCGCGAGACCTTCTCGCTCGTCCCCGAGTACCTGAAGACGACCGACACCGCCGAAGTGAATTACATGGACTACGGCCTCCAACTCGGCCGCCGCTTCCGCGCGCTGAAGCTGTGGTTCCTCTTCGAGCACTACGGCATCGCGAAGATGCAGTCCGTGATCCGCCAACACGTCGCCGACGCCGCGCGCCTCGCCGCCGAACTGCAAAAGCGCGAAGACACGGAACTGATCGCGCCGCAGAACCTGAGCGTGGTCGTCTTTCGCAAAGTCGTTCGCAACGACGGCGTCATCGACGAAGCCGCCTCCGAACGCGCCAGCATCGAAGCCCTCGAACGAATGAACGCCAGCGGCCGTCTCTTCGTCTCCCACACCCGTTTGTCCGGCCGCTACGGCATCCGCGTGGCGATCGGCAACGGAGCGACGGAGTGGGAGCACGTGGCGCGGGTGCTGGAGTATTTGTAACTTCGGCGAATCGAAAAGCTTTGAACCACAGAGACACAGAGGGCACAGAGGGACTTTTCTCTGTGTACTCTGTACTACTAACCCATCGATTCTGCGCGCGCCGCGAAGTTTTTTTGATGGTTCTCGCGCGTTCGTTCCATCTCGAGAGTCCTTCTCCCCCGCGGTTTTTTGCGGGGGAGAAGGTGCCGAAGGCGGATGAGGGGGCGGTGCTTGGCAGATCGAGCCTCGTAAAACGCCCCTCACCCGCACTTCGTGTCTCCCTCTCCCCGCAAGAAGACGCGGGGAGAGGGACTCTCGATTGGAAAGATGCTTTGGTTGCGGCTACGCCGCGCTGTGCCTCCGTGGTTCAAAGCTTCTTCGAACGGCGCACTACACTTCACCGTCATGGGTCACATCGAAGCGGCGCCGAAACCTGCTGCGCCAACCTTCCTCGATGCGCTGATCGAAGACGCGCGCGAATGGTGCCGCGGGCGGATGTGGATTCCGCGAGCGCTCCTGCTCCTTTTCCTCGTCTACATCTTCACCCTCAAATTCCGCGATCCAACACGCTGGACGATCTTCTACGGCATCACCCTCGGCTTTCATGAGATGGGACATCTCGTCTTCGCGTGGGCACCGCACTTCATCACTTCGATCATGGGGAGCGTGTTTCAGATCGCCATCCCGATCATCTGCGTTCTCTACTTCATCTTCCGGCAGCCGGATTACTTCGGCGCCTCGGTCGGCGGATTCTGGCTTTCGTACAGCCTTTACGAGTTGTCGGCGTACGTCGGCGACGCGCGATCGAAGGACTTGCCGCTGGTCGGCTTCGCCTCGTCCGAGGATCTGGAGCACGATTGGGGATATTTGCTCGGCGCGCTGCACATGCTGCCGGCCGATCACTTTTTTGCGTTCGTTCTGCGAATGCTCGGATTGGCAGTCGGCGTCGGCTCATGCGCGTTCGCAGTCTGGCTGCTGGTCACGATGGCGCGATCGCGCAATGCTCGCGGATTTGTGTGATCAGCGTCTCGCCGAACGCTTCCAGTTTCGCATCGCCGATGCCGTAGATGGAGCGCAGCTCGTACAGCGTCGTCGGCCGCACGCGCGCGATTTCGCGCAGCGTCTTGTCGCTGAAGATGACGTATGGCGGTACGCCGCGATGCTCGGCCTCTGCACGCCTCCAGACGCGCAGCCGTTCGAACAGCTCCCGGTCGTGCGGTTGAAGCGGATCGAGCGGCGCGGCGCCGGATGACGATCGCGGCGCAGCTTTGTCCTTCTTCCGAACCGCCGGCTGCCGCAGCTTCACCTCGGCGATTCCCTTCATCGCGTCGCGAGCGCGCGCGCCGAGGCGGAGGATCGGGTATTCGTCGTCGGTCTGGCGAAGGAAATCCTGCGCGATGAGTTGATAAATCCACTCGCGCAGCTCGTGCTTGGTCGACGACTTCAGCAATCCGAACGTCGACAACCGCGCGTGGCCTCGGTCGCGAACTTTTTCCGTGTCTTCGCCGCGCAGCACGCTGACGACGTGGCCGACGCCGAATGATTGGTTGACGCGGTAGACGCACGACAGGATCTTCTGCGCGATCACGATCGCGTCGGGCACGCTCTCCGTTTCGCCGAGGCAGATGTCGCAGCCGTGGCAGTTGTCCGCGGTGTACTGCTGGCCGAAATACTCGACCAGCGCGCTGTGGCGGCACGCGGCCGCGGAGCAGTAGCGATCGAGATCGCGCACGTGACGCATCGCCGACTCGACCCAGGCCGGATCGGGCTCGATGCCGTCGCCGCCGCGCTCGAGCATCGTCCTCCAGACGATCGCATCCGCGGCGGAGTAGAGCAGCACGCACTCCGCTTCCAGACCGTCGCGGCCGGCGCGTCCGCTCTCCTGCTGATAATGCTCGATCGACTTCGGCATCCCCGTGTGGAGTACGTAGCGCACGTTCGATCGATCGATGCCCATGCCGAAGGCGACGGTGGCGACGACGAGGTCGCACTTTTCCGTCGCGAACTTTTCCTGTGCGTCGCGGCGCTCTTCGGGCGAGAGTCCGGCGTGATACGCGACGGCGTTGATCCCTTTGCGCCGCAATTTTTCCGACAGTGAATCGACGTCGCGGCGGCGGATGCAGTAGACGATTCCCGCCTCGCCTTTGTGCCGCTCGACGACTTCCAGCGCCTGCTTCCACTCATCCGTCCGCGGCAGAACGCGATACGTCAGATTGGGGCGATCGAAGTCGCCCACGAGCATCAGCGGATCGCGAAGCGAGAGTTGCTCGGCGATGTCGCGGCGCACCTGCGGCGTCGCGGTGGCCGTGTACGCGTGCACCGAGGCCTCGGGGAAAGTCTTGCGCAGATCGCGAAGCTGCCGGTACTCGGGACGGAAATCGTGTCCCCAGTGGCTGATGCAATGCGCCTCATCGATCGCGAACGTTCGCGCGTTCGCACGTTGCAGCAGATCGCGAAAACTCGCCATTGCCAACCGCTCCGGCGAGGCGAAGAGCAATTTGATTTTTCCGTCGAGCACTGCGCGCTCGACGGCGCGCTGCCGATCGCTGCTCTGTGAGCTGTTGAGTTGCGCCGCCGCTACGCCGCACTCGCGCAGTCCGTCCACCTGATCCTTCATCAGCGAAATCAGCGGCGAGACGACGACCGTGACGTGCTCGCTGAGCAGCGCCGGCGCCTGGTAGCAGAGCGATTTGCCGCCGCCGGTCGGCATTACCACCAGCGAGTCGCGCCCCTCGATCGACGCCATCATCGCTTCCTGCTGCAGCGGGCGGAAGGAGTCGTATCCCCAATGATGAGAAATGAGTTCGCGAAGGCGGTCGAGCACCGAGGGGATGGTACCTCGGAGTTCGAGCCACCGGTTTTTTGCAGACCATCCCGCGTTTTTCGCAGACGATTCTGCCTTTTCGTAGACACTTCTGCGTTTTTTGCAGACGATTCTGCTCTTCGAGCAGACCATTCTGCTTTTTCACAGACGATTCTGCTCGTCGAGCAGACCATCCTGCTTTTTCACAGACCGTTCTGCTCGTTGAGCAGACCATTCTGCTTTTTCGCAGACCGAGACTCTCGACTAGGGATCACTCTCTATTCGAAAGTCGCTCGCCCCGATGCCGAACAGCTAACAGCCAGGGACGACGCGAAACATATAATCCGCCACTCATGCATCCGCTCCGCGCAACGCCGCGCCACGCACGAGCAGTCGAAGCCGTCGCGGAGCTGCTATCGAAGCTCAGGATCGAGTCGATGTTCGTCGGCAGCGTCGCGCGCGCGGCGTGGCTCGGCGGCCTGGTCGACAGCGGCTCCATCGACGTCCTCGGCCTGATGCAACCGCAGCAGAAGAATCAGGTTGCGATGATGGCCAACAATCGCGGGTTTCATGTGGACGCGAATGAGATCGATCAGGCAGAGGAGCTCGATCTGATTCCGCTCAACTGGGTCGACGAAGAGGGCGACGTCCGTGTCCACGTGCTCGTCGCCAGCAACGCGCTTTACGCGCGGATGTTCGCGAATGCGCGCATGGTCGCGTTCTACGAGCGGGAGATTCGCGTTCCGTCCGCCGAGGACGTCGCGCTGCTGCTCAGCATGTCCGAAGATCGCGACGACGTTCGTTCGCTCGCGGCATCCGAAGGGTTTGATCGTCGCGCCTTCAACGAGAAACTGGTATCGATCGGATTGCGGGAGCTCGCGCTGTGATCTTCATCGACAACCAGCAGGACTTCGACGCGGCCATGTCCCGCGTGGCCGCGCAGCCGGTTGTCGCGCTCGACACCGAGGCCGACTCGCTGCATTCGTACTTCGACAAAGTGTGCCTGATCCAGATGTCGATTCCGGGCGAGGATCTGATCATCGATCCGCTCTGCAAATTCGATCTGGCGAAGTTCGGCGAAATCCTCGCCAATCGAGGCATCACCAAAATCCTTCACGGCGCCGATTACGACCTGCGCATTCTCAACCGCGACTTCGGCTTCACCATCGCCAACCTAGTCGACACGATGGTCTGCTCGCAATTGTTGGGATACGAAGCGTTCGGCTTGGCTGCTCTGCTTGAACGCCACTTCGGATTCAAGGTCGACAAGAAGCATCAGCGTGCCGATTGGGCGATGCGCCCGCTTCCGGCCGACATGCTCGACTACGCGGCCACCGACACGCGCCATCTCATCGCGCTCGCCGATCGCCTGCGCGACGAGCTGACCGCACTCGGACGATGGGAGTGGGCGGTGGAGGAGTTCGCGCGCCTGGAACAGATCCGTTTCAACGAAAAGGATGCGGATGAGGAACCGTTCCGGCGATTGAAAGGCCTCGGCGCGCTCGACCGCCGTTCACTGGCCGTCGTCCGCGGACTCTACGACTATCGCGACGGCCTCGCGCGCGAAGCGGACCGTCCTCCGTTCAAGATTTTCAGCAACGATCTGATCTTCGAAGTGGCCAAGGTCAAGCCGGTCACGCCGCAGGAGTTCGGCGTGATCAAAGGCGTCTCCGGATACCACCGCGGCCGCTACAGCCGCGACGTCGTCCGCATCGTTCAGGAAGCCCTGGCGATCCCCGAGGATGAGCTGCCGGAGAAGGGCGAAGCGAAGACCTGGCTGCGCGACCGCGAGCTGGAAGCGCGCGTCGATCGCATGAAAAAAGCGCGCGACAAGATCGCCAAAGACCTGAAGGTCGACGCCTCGGTACTCGCGCCGCGCCACGTCCTGGTCACCGTCGCCCAGGCGCAGCCGCAGGAGCCGTCCGATCTCGACCGCATCCCCTACATGCGCAACTGGCAGAAGGCGTTACTCGGCCAGGCCCTCATCGACGCGCTCCGCGGCGGCGCGCCGAAGCCGCCGCAGGCGAAGTTGTTCTGATGATCGAGTGCGGTCTTCGTCGCGGGCCATAACCAGCAGTTGTTGATGGTGCCGGTTTGAAAAGCGAATGTTGAATGTTGAATGTTCAATGTTGAATGTTGAACTGAGAGGCGGCGGCTTCTTCATTCAACATTGAACATTGAACATTCAACATTGAACATTCAACATTTGCGATTGGTCAGGAAGCCAGACGCAGCCTGCCAGTCAGCGCGATGCCTGCCGGCATCGCGCGCGTCATCCACGCGATAGAATGCGCGCCGCAATGGACATCATCAAAGACTACAAAGTCATCGTCATCGGATCCGGCCCTGCCGGATGCACGGCGGCGATCTATCTCTCCCGCGCCAACCTCGCGCCGCTCGTCCTCGAAGGCCTGCAGCCGGGCGGGCAGCTCACCATCACCACCGACGTTGAAAACTATCCCGGCTTTCCCGACGGAATCCTCGGGCCGAAGCTGATGGATCTGATGCGGCAGCAGGCCGAGCGCTTCGGCGCGATTTTCAAGATGGAGCAGGTCGAGAGCGTGCATCTCACCGGCCATCCCTTCACGATCACCACCGACTCGCACATCTACGAATGCGAGGCGCTGATCGTGGCCGCGGGCGCGTCAGCGATGCAGATCGGATTGCCGAGCGAGAAGGCGTTGATGGGATTCGGCGTATCCGCGTGCGCCACCTGCGACGGATTTTTCTTCAAGAACAAAGAGATCGTCGTCGTCGGTGGCGGCGATTCGGCGATGGAGGAGGCCACCTTCCTCACCAAATTCGCCACGAAAGTCACCGTCGTGCACCGTCGCGAGGAGCTGCGCGCGTCGAAGATCATGCAGGATCGCGCGCGCAGCAATCCGAAAATTCAGTTCATCCTCAACTCGACCGTCGAGGAAGTCATCGGCACGAAAGAGGGCGGTGTCACCTCGCTCAAGCTGCGCAATCTGAAATCGAACGAGGTCACCGACTTCGCCACGCAGGGACTCTTCGTCGCCATCGGCCATTCGCCCAACACGCAGGCATACGCGGGGCAGCTCGAGCTCGATGAGCGCGGCTACATCTGCCTGCGTCATCCGCATTCGACGGCCACGAACATTCAGGGCGTCTTCGCATGCGGCGATGCCGTCGATCACGTTTACCGGCAGGCCGTTACCGCGGCCGGCACCGGCTGCATGGCCGCGCTCGACTGCGAGAAATGGCTGACACACGAGCGCATCACCGAGCGCTGGGACCTTCCGAAAGGGGAGGAGGAGCGCGTTTGACGCGCACCGCTGACACGGTTCTGATCCTCGGCGGAGGCGGGATGGTCGGCGTGCAGGTTGCGCGCGAAGTGGCGCGCGAGCTGAGCCCGAAACGCATCGTCATCGCGGCTGTCAGCGAGGCCGAGGTGAAGTCGGCGCTCGCGTTTCTGCGCGATCAGCTCGGCGACGGCATCGACATCGTCGGCGAGTGGGGCAACATTTTCGTCCCCGAGGAGTTGAAGGGTCTCGATCGCGTTTCGCTGGTTGAGAATCGCGAGTACTACGACAAGCTCTTCGACTCCGTCTTTCGGCGCGAAGTCAGTTACCAAACCTCTGCGCTCTACAAGCTCGTCGCGAAGTACAAGCCGGAGATCGTGATCGATTCGATCAACACGGCCACGGCGATCAGCTATCAGAATGAGTTCGAGCTGGCCATCGAGACGAAGGAATTGATCGACGGCTTTCGCGACCGCACCGGCGACATTCCGCGCGACGAGCTGGAGCCGCTGTTCGCGACGATCCGCAAGCTCCTCATCGCGCAAGGCATCCCGCAGATCGCGCGGCACATTCTCCTGCTCCAGGAGACTCTCAAAAACACGAACGTCCAGACGTACGTGAAGGTCGGCACGACCGGCACGGGCGGCATGGGATTGAACATCCCGTACACGCATAGCGAGGACAAGCCGTCGTTGACGCTGCTGGCGAAATCGGCGATCGGCTTCGCGCACACGGGCCTGCTGTTCCTGATGGCGCGCACGCCGGGAGCGTCCGAGGACGAGCAGAGCGCGATCGTGAAGGAAGTGAAGCCGGGCGCGATGATCGGATTCCGGCGCGTGGAGAAACGGCACATCGGCGTGCGCGGCGAAACCACCGGTGCGGCCTTTCTGCTCGAGCCGCACGAGGAGACGCTCGGCGCGCAGTTGCAGTTGCGCGACGACGCGCAATACGAGCGATTCGAAGGGCGCGACGTTCCGCTGGAAGTCATCGGCGCCGACACAGGCGAGAACGGTTTCTTCTCCATCGGCGAGTTTCAGGCCATCACCTTTCCGCGGCAGATGGAGTACGTGACGCCGGAGGAAGTAGCGCGCACGGTCGTCCTCGAAATTCTCGGCGCGTCGACCGGCCGCGACGTCCTCGCCGCGATCGACGGCGCCATCACCGAGCCGAGTTACCGCGCCGGTGTCCTGCGCGACCACGCCATCCGCCAGATGCAGATGCTCGAAGCGCAGAAGCGCGGCGAGGTCCCGTCGATCGCCGTCGGCCATCTCGGGCCGCCGCGGCTGTCGAAGCTGCTGGCCGAGGGATATCTGATCCGGCAGGCGGCAGGGACGTCGAAGATCGTCGAGATCGCCGCAATCGACGCCGCCGAGATGCAACGCCGCGTCGACGACTATCTCGCCGCGAATCCGGCGGTGACCAGCACGATCGTCCGCGTCGGCACGCCGATTCTTCGCGAGCGCGACGGCCGCAGGACGATCACGCGCGGTCCGCGCATCAGCATTCCGGCCGTCGTCGCGGGACACAGCGTCGTCGATCTGAATGACGATCGCATCGAGCAGTACGCCGCATCCGGTTGGGTCGATCTGCGCCTCTCGAACTTCGAGCGCTGGCAGCGGCGGCTGACGAACGCGAAGCCGGGCGATATCGAGCGCTACGGATCCGCCGCCTTCGACGCCAAGCGCTATCCCGGCGACACCTTCGAGCCCGGCGATTTCGTCGGCTGGCTATTCGTCAACGAAGCCGACGAACAGAAAATCTACGGCCGGCGATTGTTCTGAACTGCGGCCCTCCGATCAGCGGCGAAGCCGCGCGCGAGAACCGTAGCCCACGGGTTCACCCGTGGGTAGCAATCGGACCGAAATTATGAGCCCGCCTTGGCGGGCGAGAGAAAGCTTTCTTTCGCCCGTTAAAACGGGCTCACAAATGGCCGGGCCACGTGCACCCACGGGTAAACCCCGTGGGCTACGGTTCTTACGCCGGCTTCGCCGACGGGGCGCTAGCGCGGAAGCGCAAACTTCTCCTGCGACGCGAGAACGCGCGATCAGAACGCGTTCAAAATGTACGCGAGCGGGTTGACCGGATTGTTGTTCAGGCGCACCTCGTAGTGCAGGTGCGGACCGGTGGAGCGGCCGGTCGAGCCGACGTAGCCGATGATGTCGCCGCGCTTCACGTGCTGTCCCGGCTTGGCCGCGTAGCCCGAAAGATGGCCGTAGCGGGTCGAGAAGCCGTAGCCGTGCGAGATGTAGATCACGTTGCCGTAGCCGTTGGCCCATTCTGCCTTGACCACGATGCCGTCGGCGGGAGCGCGGACGGCCTGTCCTACTGCTGACGAAATGTCCACCGCGTTGTGCGTGCCCGGCTCGCCCGTGAACGGATCGGAACGTCCGCCGAAACCGTCGGTCAGGATGCCGCGGACCGGAGCGATCGACGGCGTCGATGCCAGAAGCTGCGACTGCGCGACGAGTTTCTGTTCGAGCACGGAGAGATCGCTCTCGATGCGGTGCGAGCGGAAGGCCATCTTGTCGACGTCATCGCGGTAGGGGTTGTCGCCGAGGTCCTGGGGGCGAAGGCCGCCAACGCCGCCCTGGGCGCTGTCATCGAGACTGCTGATGCCGGCGTAGATGGCCAGCTTGCGGGTGCGGTCTTCGACGGTGTGGAGCTGGCCGCGGAGCGCTTCGACCGACTTGCTGAACTGCTCGTTGGCGGTCTGCAGCTCCTTGTTTTCGTGGCGAAGTTTGCTCAGTTCGTGGGTCTGCGAGAGGGAGGTGAAGTACTGCACCGAGAAGAACGTCGAGAGGCAGAGAGACGACGTGACGACCGAAATCAGCGAGAAGAGCAGGCGGTGTGACACCTTCAACTTCCGGAACTTCGCCCGTGCGTGGGGGACGAAGATGATTGTTGAATAGCGTTGATCCATGCTCACTCCTTGGCGCCATATTGGACAGAGGCGAGGGCGTATTCTATGGATTGAGGCTTCGGAGTCAACGCAAATTCGATCGTTAACTTATGTGTCTGCAAGCACTTCCGGGCGTATTTTATGGTGATACACCATATTCCATGAACATGCGGAAGGGTTTTCGGTGCATAACGCTAATAACATTTGGTGAGCTCTTAGCTGTTAGCTCTTAGCTCTTAGGAGGGCGATGAGCTGGTGCCCGCTAAGAGCTAAGAGCTAACAGCTAAGAGCTATGTCCAATCTCCCGCCTCTCGGCTAAAATCTCCGCCCCCATGCTTCGTTCCGTCATTGCCGCCACCGGGAGCCACATCCCGCCGGTCCGGGTTCCGAACTCGGAATTCCTGAATCACGACTTCCGCACGGCCAACGGCAAGCCGCTGGAGAAGACGAACGATGAGATCGTGAAGCAGTTCGAAGCGATCACCGGAATCCAGGAGCGCCGTTACGTCGAGCCGGGCACCGTCACCTCGGACATCGCCTTCGAAGCGGCGAATGAAGCGCTGAAATCCTCCGGCATCGACGGCGAGTCGCTTGACCTCATCATCGTCGCCCACAACTTCGGCGACGTGCGCCGTGGCGGCGGCCCTCCCGACCTCGTGCCGTCTCTCGCCGCGCGCGTGAAAGCGAAGCTGCGCATCGCCCAGCCGCGCGCTGCCGCGTTCGATCTCGTCTTCGGCTGCCCCGGCTGGATTCAGGGCGTGATCACCGCCGACGCCATGATCCGCGCCGGCGACATCCAGCGCGCGCTGATCATCGGCGCCGACACGCTCTCGCGCATCTCCGATCCGCACGACCGCGACAGCATGATCTACGCGGACGGCGCCGGCGCCACGGTCCTGGAAGCGCGCGACACCGACTCCGGCATCCTCGCGCATGCCACCCGCTCCGACACGCTCGATCACTCCACGATGCTAACGATGGGGCCTTCGTACAAAGGCGAGGTCTTCCTCGAGGCGCTCTTCCTGAAGATGGAAGGCCGCAAACTGTACAAGTACGCGCTGCAGACGGTGGCCGGATCGATGCAGGCCTGCCTCGATAAAGCCGGCATACCGCTCGGCGATGTCTCGAAGATCCTTATCCACCAGGCCAACGGCAAGATGGACGAAGCCATCATCAACGCCCTCTACAGCGCGCAGAACCTAACGCCGCCGCCCGACGTGATGCCGATGACCATCTCCTGGCTCGGCAACAGCTCCGTCGCCACCGTCCCCACGCTCCTCGACCTGATCGCCAGGCAGCAACTCGACGGCTACGCCTTCCACAGCGGCGAGATCGTCCTCTTCGCGTCCGTCGGTGCGGGGATGCACATCAACGCGTTCGTCTACCGGATGCCGTAGCGATTGATCCGCAGATGGCGCAGATGTTACGCAGATGAAACCTCTGCGAGCATCTGCGTAATCTGCGGATAGACTCAGTCGAAATCGAAAAAGGAGAAGCCTGCATGCGCCGAGTGCTGTTGGAATCGGAGTCCTCTTCCTCGCTGTCAACGGGTTTGCACAAACAGCCGACGAGATCATCGCCCGCTACATCAAGACGGTTGGCGGCATGGACCGGATCCAGGCCGTCACGTCTCTCAAGCGCACCGGCAAGTTCACCGGCGGCGGCGGATTCGAGGCGCAGATCCTCGAGGAGAACGCCCGTCCCAACCTGGTGCGGCAGGAGTTCTCGCTGCAGGGGATGACCGCCGTCAACGCCTACGACGGCACTACCGGCTGGAAGATTGACCCGTTCGAAGGGAAGAAGGATCCCGAGTCGCTCAGCGAGGAAGAGCTGAAGTCGATCATCGAGGATTCCGATCTCGACGGCCCGCTCGTCAACTACGCGAAGAAGGGCAACAAGGTCGAGTCCCTCGGCACCGAAACCGTGGAAGGTTCGGAGGCTTACAAGATCAAGGTGACGACACCGAGCGGCGACGTGCGGACGTACTTCATCGACAGCAGCTCGTACGTTCCGATCAAGATCGAGACGCGGCGCATGATCCGCGGCGCCGAGCGCAACTACGAAACGATCCTCGGCGACTACAAAGAGGTCAACGGCTGGTACCTGCCGTTCTCCGTCGAAAACGGCGTGAAGGGAAATCCGAACCGGCAGAAGACGACGTACTCGAAGATCGAAGCGAACGTCCCGATGACGAGCGCGTTGTTCGTTCGCCCGGGAAGCGGAGCGACGGTCGCCGTCGCAACGGCATCAACCGCCGCGCCGCAGATCGCCGCCTCAACTCCCACCCCCAACACCCCACCCCCCACTCCCCAAACACCAATCACCGTCGACTCCGAAACCATCTCTGGCCTCGGCGCGCGCAACATCGGCTCGGCAGCAATGTCCGGACGCATCGCCGCCATCGACGCCGTTCAGGAAGGCAATCGCGTCACGCTGTACGTCGGCGCGGCCAGCGGCGGCGTCTGGAAGTCGATGAACGGCGGCACGACGTTCAAGCCGGTCTTCGACAAACAGCCGGTGCAGTCCATCGGCGCCATCGCCATCGATCCGAAAACTCCGAAGACCGTCTGGGTCGGCACCGGCGAGTCGTGGACGCGCAACTCCGTTTCCTACGGCGACGGGATCTACAAATCGACCGACGGCGGCGACAACTGGACCAACGTCGGCCTTCCGAATTCCGAGCGCATCACCAAAATCGCCATCGATCCGAGCGACACCAACACCGTCTACGTCTGCGTCCCCGGAAAACTGTGGAGCGACAGCGACGACCGCGGCGTCTACAAAACGTCCGACGGCGGCAAGACGTGGACGAAGGTGCTGAAGGGTTCGAACGCATCCACCGGCTGCTCGATGCTGACGATGGATCGCAGCAATCCGAAGACGCTCTACGCCGGCATGTGGGATTTTCGGAGAAAGGGCTGGACCTTCCGCTCCGGCGGCGACGGTCCCGACGCGCCCAGCGGCAGCGGACTTTTCAAATCCACCGACGGCGGCGCGACCTGGCAATCGCTCGATGACAAATCGGCGGCCGGACTTCCGACGAAGCCGTGGGGACGCGTCGCCGTCACCGCGGCGCCGTCGAATCCCAACATCATCTATGCCCTCATCGAAGCCGAACCGCCGAAAAACGGCCTCTATCGTTCCGACGACGGCGGCAAAACGTGGCAGGCGCGCGACCGCAGCCAGATGATGATCTGGCGCCCGTTCTACTTCGCCAATCTCATCGTCGACCCGAAAGATCCGAACAAGATCTACAAACCGGGCGGCGGACTGATTGCGTCGAACGACGGTGGCAAGAGCTTCAGCGGAATCGGCGGTGGCGGCCACGGCGACTGGCACGACGTCTGGGTCAATCCTAACAACACCGACCACCTCATCGCCGGCGATGACGGCGGACTTTGGTATTCCTACGACGGCGGCAATCGCTGGTGGAAGGCCGACAACCTGCCGGTCTCGCAGTTCTACCACGTGAGCGTCGACATGGATCAGCCGTACCACGTCTACGGCGGCCTGCAGGACAACAGCTCCTGGGTCGGCGATTCGGCGTACCCGGGCGGCATCACCAGCAGCCGCTGGGAAAACTTCTACGGCGGCGACGGCTTCTGGATGTTCGCCGATCCGAGCGATCCCGATTACATTTATGCCGAGGCGCAGGGTGGGGAGATCGGGAGGGTGAATCGCAAGACGCACGAGACGCGTCCGATCAAGCCTCTCCCGAATTACAAAGAAGGAAAGCTCCGCTTCAACTGGAACACGCCCATCCACGTCTCCCACACCGGCACGCTCTACCTCGGGTCGCAATTTCTTTTCCGATCAACCGACCACGGCCAGACATGGGAACGTATCTCGCCCGATCTGACTACGAACGATCCAAACAAACAGAAGCAGGAGCAATCCGGCGGCGTCACCGTCGACAACTCCTCGGCCGAAATGCACACCACGATCTTCGCCATCGCCGAGTCGCCGAAGAACAGCAACGTGATCTGGGTCGGAACGGATGATGGCAACGTCCAGGTCACGCGCGACGGCGGCAAGACGTGGACGAACGTCGTCGCCAACATCCCGGGCCTGCCGAAAAACGCCTGGGTCTCGAGCGTCGAGCCGGGACATTTCGACGACGGCACCGCGTACGCGACGTTCGACCTGCACACGTTCGGCGACATGAAGCCGTACGCGTACAAGACCTCCGACTCGGGCAAAACGTGGACGCCGGTCATCGCCGACGGCGCACCGGTTCGCGGCTACGCGCACGTGATCAAAGAAGATCTCGTCAATCGCGACCTTCTCTTCATGGGCACCGAGCAGGGGCTGTGGGTCACGCTCGACGGCGGCAAGCAGTGGGCGCAGTACAAGGGCGGCGACCTTCCGAACGTCGCCGTGCACGACATCGCCATTCATCCGCGCGACAACGATCTCGTCATCGCCACGCACGGCCGCGGCATCTGGATCGTCGACAACATCACCCCGTTGCGCGCGCTGACCCCCGAGGTGCTGCAGAAGGATGTCGTGTTCATGCAGACCGCGCCGGTCGTGCAGCGCATCCCCGCGCAGGGCGGATGGGCCAACGGCGACGCCGCGTTCGAAGGCGCGAACCCGCCCGACGGCGCCGTCATCACCTACTACCAGCGCACGCGCCACATCTTCGGCGACCTCTCGATCGAAGTGACCGATGCGAACGGCAAGAAGATCGGGACGATCCCGAGCAGCAAACGCCGCGGCCTCAATCGCGTCCAGTGGGCCATGCGCCTTCCCGCGCCGAAAGTGCCCACCGCCGCCACCGCGGCATTCTCGGCGTCGCAAGGACCGCGCGTTCTCCCCGGCACCTACACGGTGACGATGAAGAAGGACAAGAACGTCTACACGACGCCGGTGGAAGTGATCGCCGATCCGCGCTCGAAACACACCGCCGCCGACCGCCAGGCACAGTGGGATCTCGCCAACAAGCTCTACGCGCAACTCGGCGAGATGAGCTTCGCCGTCGAGCGCATCAACGGCGTCCGCACGTCGCTCGACGATCGCGCCTCGAAGCTTCCGGCCGCGGACGCGTTGGTGAAACGCCTCCGCACGGCGTCGAATGACGTCGACACCCTCCGCCGCAAAATCGTAGCGACGAAGGAAGGCGGCATGATCACCGGCGAAGAACGCCTCCGCGAAAACCTGACGGATCTCTACGGCAACGTCCTCTTCTACGAAGGCCGCCCCTCGCAAACGGAAATCGAACGCACCGACGCCCTCAGCCGCGAGCTGGCCGACGTCGTCCACGACTTCGACGCCTGGACCGCGAAGGAACTGCCGTCGATCAACGCCGCACTGGCGAAGAAGAAGTTGGATCCGATTACGCCCGTTACTCGCGAGAAGTGGAACGCCGGCAACGGCGGTGTCTCGGGTTCGCCCGCATCAACGGAGCGGATCGATCGCTTCGAGAGGGACTAGAGCCCCCATCCGCAGATGTCGCAGATTGAGGACACCCTCATCTGCGTACATCTGCGGATGACTCCCGTCTTTTGCGAACCGAACGTCTCAGTTCTGCACGTAAATCGTTGTAGCCAGGCGGGATAGTGGCGAATCGCGTATCGTGACCTTTCAGTCCGGCCGACATCACGCGTCAGTTCCGCGCACATCACGCGTGATGTCGGCGGACGTGACGTTCAGTTCCGCGAACATCACGTCTGATGTCGGCGGACATGACGTTCAGTTCCACGGACGTGACGTTCAGTTCCGCGCACATCACGTGTGATGTCGACGGACGTGGCGTTCAGTTCCACGGACGTGACGTTCAGTTCCGCACACATCACATGTGATATCGGCGGACGTGACGTTCAGTTCCACAGACGTGACGTTCAGTTCCGTGCACATTACGTGTGATGTCGACGGACGTGGCGTTCAGTTCCACGGACGTGACGTTCAGTTCCCCACACATCACATGTGATGTCGGCGGACGTGACGTTCAGTTCCGCGCACATCACGTGTGATGCCCGCGGACGTGGCGTTCAGGCCGGCGAATGTGACGTAGAGACCAGCCGGCGTGAGTTCCTCTTGCGAAGGCTTTGAATGGGGAGAGAAATCAGCGGGCAGAGCTTCTCGCGGTCTGCTGCCGCAGACCCCATACAATCGCGTCCATGCTCAACCGACGCGATTTCGCTCGCCTCTCCGTCGTCGCCGCTGCCGCCCCGCTCATCGGCGCCACGGCATCCAAACCGCCGGTCATCAAACCGAAACGTCTAAGCATCGGCGACACCGTCGGCCTCGTCCTCCCCGCCACCGCCGCCTTCGAAGCGGACGAAATCCAGTTCGCCAAAGAGCAGATGGAAGCGATCGGATTCAAAGTCGTCATCGGCTCCCACGCCTTCGACAAATGGGGCTACTTCGCCGGCCACGACAAAGACCGCGCCGCCGACATCAACCGCATGTTCGCCGACGACACCGTGAACGGCGTGGTCTGCTACACCGGCGGATGGGGCTCGCCAAGAGTCCTCCCGCACCTCGACTACGACCTCATCACCCGCAAACCGAAAGTCCTGATCGGCTACAGCGACATCACCGCCCTCTTGAACGCCGTCCACAAAAAGACCGGCCTGATCACCTTCCACGGCCCCGTCGGCGGATCGACGTTCGACCCATTCACATTAGAAAACTTCCGCCGCGTAGTGATGACCGCCGAACCCGCCGGCCTCCTCCCGACGCCCTCGAAAAAACCAAACGAACTAATCGACCGCACCAACCGAATCCTGAAGATCACCCCCGGCAAAGCGACCGGCCCCCTGATCGGCGGCAACCTGACCATGATCGCGACGCTGATGGGCACCCCGTACCAACCCGAAACGTCCGGCGCGATCGTCTTCCTCGAAGACGTCCACGAAGAACCCTACCGCATCGACCGCATGCTCACCACCCTCGCCCTCGGCGGCCTCTTCGACCACGCCGCCGGCATCATCTTCGGTCGCTGCAGCGACTGCGGAGTAAAAGGGCCGAGCTTCAGTTTGGAGGAGATTCTCCGGGATAGGTTTGGTGGACTTGCCGTGCCCGTTATCTCGGGACTCTCCTTCGGCCACATCGAACAGAAGCTAGTTCTCCCAATCGGCGCGCGGGCCACCCTCGACGCGGATGCGGGGGTAGTGCGGGTGGAGGAGGGGGCGGTTACATAGTGTGAGCGCTGCCCCAAGCGCTTGATCGATGGCCCGCGTGCGGGAGCTACGAAAGGAGCGGGCTGGGCCCAGGATCAATTAGCAGAAGCGGCAGATCTGCGATAACTACGTTAGCCGCCTAGAGAAAGGCGAGCAAGACTCTTGTCCTACTTGGTTGTCGCGCGCTTTCTGGGGTGAATCCTGACGAGCTGCCCCATGATTTCGTGTGAGCGGTGAGTCGTCGCGGCAACGCGCAACCCCACATGCCAGCTCCCTCGACGCCTCAGCGCAAATAATCATCTAGACCCGGCCTCTTGCCATGGGAGGGGTAGGGATTTTGGTGTTTGCGTCACTCCTGTTGGTGAGGGCTATCCCCCCAAAACCGTTGTTCGGAGGCGGCGAATGATTCGTCGATCAGTTTTGCTACTCCTCGTGTTCGTAGCTTGTCGCGGCGAGCAGCCGGTGCAGCAAGCCGCTGCCGTGCCGCTGCCGCGAACAAAACTCGTCGTGAATGAAGCGCTGCGCACGATCGTCTACTTGCCGGTTTATCACGCGAAACAAACTGGCTGCTTTTCGAGGGCTGGCCTCGACGTGGACATCGTCACAGGTGGCACGGCAACGAACGCCTTTGCCGCGCTACTCAGCAAAGAAGCGGATATCGCTATCGCCGATCCTATGTATGTGCCGATATCCCGTGAGAAAGGAACCCAGACGCGCGTGATTGGGCAGTTGGTTGGACGAATCGCCGTGTGGGGCGTAACGAAAGATCCCAACGTGACCGAACTCTCGGCTGCGACCCTGCGTGGGAAAACGATCGCGACACATCCGCGGCCAATGACCGCCTACATATACACAATGCGTGCGATTCGAGACGCAGGCCTGACGGAGCGTGACGTGCAAGTATTGCAGGTGACACCGGGGAGCGAGATCGTTCCGCTTTTAAACGGTCAGGCGAACTATGCACTCACCCTTGAGCCCAACGTTTCACGCGCAACGACGCAAGGAGCTCACGTCGTCCTCTCGTATCCGCAGCTCCTCGGAGACCAAATATTTACCGGCATCATGACGCGTGATGACTATCTGCGCGACCACCGCGCAGCCGCCGTAGCGTTTGTTCGCTGTGTCCAACAGGAGCTGACAACGATTCGCGCAACTCCAGACGCCGCGCTTCCTACCGCTGCACAGTACTTCCCGCAACTACCACAGGCTGTGCTTCGCGATGCAATTCGTCGCATTGTAGGGGAAAACGTCATGCCGGCATCGATACTTGTTTCCAATGAATCATGGAACAAGGCCATTGCTGCCCGAGTAACCTCCGGCGATCTCAAGCGTGCCACAACGCTCCAAGAGAATGCCGACATCGCCGTCATGCAGGCCGCACGGTAAGGGAACGCTGGTGACGCAATACATACGGCTTGCGATGCCATCGCCGTTGTATGCACCGCTTTATCTTGCTAAGGAACTCTCGCGCCTCGGCAGTGCAGGCAAGGCTTTTAGCGCATTCAAGGACGTTGAGTTCCGATATGACGTTCCTGAACCTCCGACCGACGATTCTCTTGATAGCCTTGTCGCGGGTGTACTCAGTATTGGTTCGGATAAGAATGAAATTCTCGCCGTCGGCGATCCCTCGCGCATCCTATCCGCGATTCGCAAGTCGGGTTGCCATGCTCCCAAAATCGCCGGCGGCTTTATCAATAAGATGTGCTACACGCTTCTTGGCACTCAAGAGCCCGACGGCTTCGGACCACCGGACCTTAAAGCGATCGTCGTCCATCCCCGCGGTATGACCGCGTACAGCGTGTTCTGTCATTACATCTCGACTCATCCAAAAGCAAAGACGACCATCGATCGCCACGAAATCATCTTCGCTCGGCCCGTGGGCCAGGAGGAGGTCTGGTACCGCACCTTGTACGCCTTGCGAACGAAGCGCGAACTCGGCTTACGCGGAAGAGAAGTCGTCGGCGTGATTTCTGCCGACCCTGCCCGTTTCGCCGGTCACCTGCCGTTTAAGAAGAGCTTCGTCAAACTATGGCCGTTTCATATGCATGCGCCATATGACAACGCCGCGATGTCCGCGTTCATCACTTGGCGCGACATTACGGGAGACGCCAAAGATACCGTCGCAGGCGTGCTCGAAGGAACGAGGCGCGCTATTGAGATGATTATCGCGGAGCCAGAATTGTGCGCGCACTATCTCCGTCGCTATAGCGACGAACGGCTCCGGTTTATCGGCTACACCGAAAAGCGGCTCGGACAGACGCTTGCGTGGCTCGGCGGCACGGCGAAAATTTACAACACGAATACGGACCTATGCCTAACGCGCGAGCAGGTAACTACAACCCTGGAAATCCGCGAGGCTGCCGCTCTGACGTCGGATGCGGATAAGGTGAGCGAGCTACGATCACGCATCGACGAATTTTTTCCGCTAATCACCGACGGTCAACCCGAGGCGTCAGCGGTCGAGTTGCGCGCCCGTCACCATGAGACGTGGCTCGGCGCGTGGGAGGAAGAGATCCGCAGTGATGAGCGGCAGTTGAACAAGGAGGTTGCGGTCCCTCTCTACACGCTCAGCGGCGTAGGTCTTTTTGCGGTGATCGTGGTGAGCGCCCGGTTGCTTGTCCAGCCGACAGCACCGTTTTGGGATATGGACTTGTTGACGATCGTGGCGGCACTCGTTGCGCTGATGCCAGCGGTACGCGATATCATTGAGATTGAACGCTATTTGCGCAATGAGGTTCCTGACCCTCGCGTCGGCTGGGTGCCGGCGGCATTCCAACTCATCGTTATCCCGGTTGTAACACTACACGGCGTCGATGTGATGCAAGATATTTTGACAAGACATATTGCGGGCGCCGCGGTGACAGAGGGTCACATGAGCTGGCGTCCATCGTGGTTAGCCATCACGGTTGCCACGGTCGCGACAGGAATTTCGTTGTATCAGTTTTGGCAGTACCAGCGCAGACGCAATGGCGTTCAACACTTTGTAAATATGTTTCAGCGGTTTTGCGCGAAGGCCGAGGCAGTGCTGCGCGCAATTCGCGCCGCACGCTTTGGTGTGCCGAAGCTGCCTTCAGCGGTTGATGCCCAGCGCCTCGCCGAGATCAAAGCTGCTCAAGACCGAGAGCGACAACGTTGCGAGCGAGAGTTCGCGGACCGCCTCGCCGCTGAGCATGACCGCATCACTGCGGAGTTGGAAGCTTCGCTCGAGCGCGAGCGCGTGGCGACGATGAGCGAGGCAAGAGACATCTGCATCCGTTCGCATGCCGAAGTCCTGACGGCAGCGCTCGTGCAGGCACAAGCGTCAGTGCGCCTCCCGTTAGTGGAGCCGACGCCTGCCGGCAACGGGAATGGTAGCGGCACGACACGTCTGTCAGACAGGACACCTCCGTCAGATACGAACGCGGTGCTAGTGCCGCCTGCACCGCAGCAGGAACTAGAATCGTGAGTGTGCGCATCGCCGACTTGACATTCACCTACCCGACGGCGCAAGGACCGTACAGAGTGTTCTCGCCGATAACATGCGAATTTCAGCCGGGCATGGTGTCGGTCCTTGTGGGGCCCAGCGGGTGTGGAAAGACCACGCTATTCAACATTATCGCCGGGCTCGAACAGCCTGAGGCGGGACATGTGGAGCGAAGTTCGGAACGCATCGGGTACGTGTTTCAGCAATCACTCCTCGTGCCGTGGTTAAGTGTTCGGCGCAACGCAATGTTTGGTGCAGATCTCGGAAACCTCACTGACGGTGTTTACGCGAAAGCTAACGCGTTGCTGTCCCGGTATGGATTAGCGAGCTTCGCGGATGCTCCTCCGCGGCAACTTTCGGGCGGGATGCAACAGCGCGTAGCGATGATTCGGGCGCTTGCTGCACAGCCGAAGATTGTTTTGCTCGATGAACCGTTTGCGCATTCCGACTTCGCGATGCGCCGAACAATGCAAGACGACATCTCGGCGATAACCGATGAGGAACAGCTTACGGTGCTTTTCGCTACGCACGATCTTCATGAAGCTGCGTTTTTGGCCGATCGCATCTTGTTACTTGGGGGAACGCCGACGCGCATCATCGACGACATCTCGATGGAAACACCGCGACGAGAACGGCTTTCCTCCGCACCTGCTGCGATAGCACCAGTTGTGGAACGTCTGTGGCGATCGTTCGAAGGAGTCGCATGACAACGCCGCTGAAGGCGGTTGTGCCCGCCGTCGTGGTTCTCATGGCTTGGGAGGCAGCCTCCCAATGGCGTCCAGCAACGTACGGCTTCTTCCTTGGCTCCCCCCGAGGTATTCTGGCCGAAGTCGTCGCAGGAATTCGCGATGGCACCCTTCTGCGTCACATCGGTGTGACAGGACTGGAAGCCTTGGCAGGATTTGCGATAGGAACAGCGTTGGGAACGATCGTGGGACTGACTTTTTGGTACTCCGACGTGGCCTACGCGATCGCAAAGCCGTACCTCGTAGCTCTCGGTGCCGTGCCGATCTTCGCTCTTGCGCCGATGATGATCTTCTGGTTCGGAACGGGCATGTTCTCGAAGATCGTGATGGGATTTCTCTCGACCTTTGTCATCGCTGTCCTGCAGGCACGAAATGGTGCCGCGAGTGCTGATCGTGACCTGCTGCGCATGGCGCGCTCGTTCGGCGCGTCGCGTCGCGATGTATTCGTGCGGATTATCGTTCCCTCGGCGAGCCTGTGGGTGCTTGCCGGGATTCGCCTGAACGTCGGCATGGCACTTTTAGGAGCGTTCGTCGGTGAGCTTGTCTCGTCACGAGCGGGCCTAGGGCATCTCATCATTGTTGCCGAGGGTCTCTTCAACGTTAACCAGATTTGGATCGGGATTCTCGGTATGATTCTGATTGCACTTGCTCTGCAGGCCTTGGTCTATCCGGCCGAGCGGTGGGCAGTGCGCTGGTCCTAGGAGGAACATCATGGGTTGCAAACTGGCAGAGAACCGGCCACTCTCACGTCTTCGTGCTCACCTCGGTCTTCACAGTCAGTGCCACAGCCGACGGCCGACATGCGTCCGCGGGCTCACGCAGGATCGCACCGAGACAACGATGGGGGCACCCGGCGCGGTGCTGGGGTATTGCCAAGCGCTCTTTGCCGCATCGTCGTCGCCAGAGTTCCACACGCACAAGGTCATGCGCTTGCTGGGCGACCTCGGTGCGCCATGGTCACGCAGCCATGAGTTGTTCTGGGGCTATCGCATCAAGGAGACGCCCGGCGAGTTCGTGACGCGAGGTGCCGGTCCGCTATGCGGCGACGGCCGGGTACCGATCGTAATCACAGGCCTCGACCCGGCACGCGACGCCGATGCGATCGCCAGTATTCTTTCCAGCGATATCCCGGTCGCTTCTGGCGAGACGGTACTCCTGCGCATCGTCCTGCGAAATAGCGACTCGATCATCGCGGTGGCGTCGCTTCTTCGCTCCCTGGTCGAACAAGCATTTCACACGCAGGCGATGCCGCAGTGGTGGCCACTCCTGCAAGGGAGCCTCTCTGCGTCCGCATGGGCGACCTTGCGCGAGTTGACGGGGCCAGCGTGGCAATATGCGAATGTCGCAATCAACCCATTTACCGAGCAGGATGTGTTTTCGCTTTGCGCCACGCAGATTACGGTCGCGCAGGTGGTTGTCGGTGGTCCAGACGGTGTTCGCGATAGCGACGTGTTCGTACCAGGAGCGATGCAGATTCTCGGTACTGCTGGCGACGCGGTGTACTCGGTTGCGGATTTTATTGCGCAGTTGCGGAATCTTGAGGTCGTGCCCACAATTATCCTCCTTGGTCCTTCGCAACCGACATGGAGCGATGAGGTGAACCAGGAACGCGTTAATGCGGTCCTCACGCCGCTGCGACACGCGTGTGATGAGCTGTGGAGCGCATTGCCCGTGCCACGCCGTGAGTATATTTGGGCTCAGTCCGCGTGAACACGGAGGTAAGTAACAGTTTTCGGCGCATCAAGCAACACGATCGCGATGTCGGCGTTCGCTTTTATCGCGCGCTTTTTTCAGCCCATCCGTCATTGCGCGAACTCTTCCCTCCTGACATCGCCGCGCAGGCGGCGAAGTTTTCCGCAATGTTAGAAGCGGTCGTGCATAACGACACTACAGGACTCGCTGCCCTTGGCGAACAGCACCGCGCATTAGGAGTGTCGCCAGAACAATATCCGATCGTCGCTGCCCTGCTCCTGGATACATTGGCGGCGTCGGACGACGAATGGTCGGATGACGTCGCCAGCGCCTGGCGTGACGCATTGCAACACATTTCTAACGCGATGCTCGCACGCCGCGTGTAGTGTCGCTCGCGCTCTATCCGGCAGCCTGACAAGCTGGTTACGCTTATGGCTGTAACTATCACCGAATAGTTACGACCGATCGTTAACAGCTATTGTGTTGCGTAAGACAGCGGCAAGGCCTGCGCGGTCGCGACGGAAGCAGCAAGAATCAATCGTGATCTTCAGGCCAATTTCTTCTCCAACTCCGCCCACCGCGCGTACAACCGATCCACCTCCGCTTGCGCGGAGGTGACCTCCGCGAAGCGTTGCTGAAGCAACGCCGCATCCGTGGCGATGGAAGGGTCATGGGTGGCGGCTGTCGCCGTCGCGAGGCGTTCCTCGGCGGCGTGGACGGCGGCTTCGATGTTGTCGTATTCGCGTTGGTCTTTGTAGGAGAGGCGTTTGGGGCGGGGTTTGGCGACGGGGGTTTCACGCGGAGGCGCGGAGACGCGGGGGCGGTTGGATTCCCATTGTTGGTAGTCGGCGAAGTATTCGGCGTTGCCGCGGCCGTCCAGTGCGAGGATCGAGGTGGAGACGCGGTCGATGAGGTAGCGGTCGTGGGTTACCAGGACTAGGGCGCCGGGGAAATCGAGCAACGAATCTTCGAGGACTTCTAGCGTGGAGATGTCGAGGTCGTTGGTGGGTTCATCGAGGACTAAGAGGTCGGTGGGTTGGAGCATCAGTCTGGCGAGGACGATTCGGGCTTTTTCGCCGCCGGAGAGTTTGGAGACGCTCGTCTCTAATTGCTCGGGGCGGAAGAGGAATCTCTTGGCCCAGGAGGCTACGTGCAGGGTTCGGTCGCGGTAGACGACTTGGTCGCCCTCGGGGGCTAGGGCGCGCTTGAGGGTCAGGCTCGGGTCGAGGCTTTCGCGGTTTTGTTCGAAGTAGACGATGCGGAGCCAGTCGGCTTTTTCGATCGTGCCGGCGTCCGGTTGCAGTTCTCCGGTGATGAGGCGGAGGAGCGTGGTTTTGCCGGAGCCGTTCGGGCCTAGGATGCCGAGGCGGGTGCCGGGGGTTAGGAGGATGTCGAGGTCTTCGACCAGGAGTTTGTCGCCCATCGATTTGCGCAGGCCGCGGGCTAGCCAGAGGCGTTTGGTTTTGCGTTCGGAGGCGGTGAAGTCGATTTTGGCGCTGCTGGTCGTGCTTCGCGATTTTGATTCTTTCAGCTCACCGATCAGGCCTTCCGCGTTCTGGATGCGCGACTTCGATTTCGTTGTGCGTGCTTTCGGGCCGCGGCGGAGCCATTCGACTTCGCGGCGGACCAGATTGGCGAGCGTCTCCTGGTAGGCGGCTTCGTTGCGGAGGACTTCGTCGCGGCGTTCGAGGAAATCGGAGTAGCGGCCGTTGACCTGGAGGAGGCCGTCGGCGTACTGGGGATTCAGTTCCAGCATTCGCTTCGCCGTGTTTTCGAGGAAGTAGCGGTCGTGGCTGACGACGACGAACGCCTTCGGTTCGGATTTCAGCAGGCCTTCGAGCCAGAGGATGGCGTCGACGTCGAGGTGGTTGGTCGGCTCGTCGAGCAGCATCACATCGGGCTCGCGGGCGAGCTCGCGCGCGATGGCCAGGCGTTTGCGCCAGCCGCCGCTGAGCGTGGCGGTGTCCTGCGTGCGATCCATGAAGCCGGACTTGCCGAGGGCGATGGCGATGCGGGACTGCTTGTCGTAGTCGTCGAGGAGGTGATCGTTCTCGAGCGCTTCGAGGAGGACTTCTTCGATCGTCTTTCCGTGCGCGAAGACCGGATCCTGCGGGACGTAGCCGATGCGGACGCCTTTGCGGACGGCGCGGTTGCCGGAGTCGGGTTCTTCTTCGCCGCCGATGATTTTGAGCAGCGTCGATTTGCCGGAACCGTTGGGGCCGACGAGGCCGACGTGGTCGCCTTCGAAGAGGGAGAAGGAAAGGTTCTCGAAGAGCGGGCGGGAGGTGTAGGACTTGGTGAGGCGTTCGGCGGTGAGGAGGACGGGCGGCATTCAAAGGCATTCAACCACAGAGGCACAGAGGACACAGAGAGTGCTTCTCTCTGTGCCTCTGTGGTTCGTGATTTGTGAAGCGGACTTACTTGTCGTTATGCAGTTCGACGAACTCGTACACGAAATTGCCCGTCCCCGCGGCGTCGGAGAATTCGTTGATGACGACGCCCTTGGCGCAACCCGCGCCCGCGCCTGTGCCGGGCGTGGCGGTCGTCGTCGCTCCGATGTTCCAGTTGGAGGTGATGTTCGCGGCGGTGCAGGGATCGATGCGTTTCAGCGACTCATTCGCGCTGGAGAGCGTCGAGATCGTCGGGCCGTCGATGGTCGTGCCGGATGCGTTTTTCAGCGTGTAGTTTTCGCTGCCGTTGATCTGCGGGAACGCACCGGCGGTGGTGATGTAGACGACGTTCGAGGCGAGCGTGACGCCCCAGAACGTCTGGAACGCGGCCTTCGTGGCGTCGCGGGCGATGATCACGTAGCCATTCGCGGGGATGACGGTGCCGGCGGGGATCGTGTAGACGACGGTGGCGTTGGCCTGCGTCACGGTCCAGCCGGAGATGTCGGTTCCGGTGGGATTGTTGACGGTGACCGAAACGGCAGCCGAGGTGCCGACGTTGAGCGCGGCATCGTAGGCCTTCGCGGTGAGCGCGTGCGAGCCGTTCGCGACTGACGTCGAATCCCAACTGTACGAATACGGCGAGGTCGTGTCGGTCGATTTGAGTGCGCCGTCGACGTAGAACTCGACCTTCGTCACACCCACGTTGTCCGACGCGGTGGCGTTGATCGAAACGGTTCCGACGACGGTGGCGCCGTTCGTTGGCGATGTGATCGAGACCGTCGGAGGCGTCACATCGCCGCCACCACCGCCCGCGCCGTTCGCCAGCCAGGCGATGCCGTTGGCGACGAGGAGGCCGTTGTCGTAGCTCGGATCGTTGTAGCCGAGGAACGTGGAGTGACCGCAGGAATTCGTCGCGTCCTCGGTGACGGAGGAATCGGCGATCGCGGCTACGCGTCCGCTGCCGTAGGTCGACGTCGCGTAGGTCACGCCGGACGACGTGTCGTGCGTCGACGTCGTTTTCCAGACGTGGCCCTGCGCGGCACCGCTCAGCGTCATCGACGATGACCCGAACAGTCCCAGGCCCTTCGTCGGCGACGGAACACCGAAAGCGCCGGTGAAGATGATCGGCGAGCTGGTCACGGTGGTGTAGTTGTGATCGGGATGATCGTCGAACCAGCCGAACGTGCTGTCGGCGGAGTTGTCGTTGTAGGTGATGCCGAAGATGCTTGGGCTGCCCATCAGCGCGTTGAAGACGCCGGCGGCGTCGATGCCGTCGCTGTTGCGGTCGGCGCCGGCGTGGTCGGAGATCATGAACAATCCGCCGCCGTTGAAGACGAAGTTGCGGATGGCGGTGATCTCGGTCGACGTCAGCGCGATGTTCGGCTCGGGCATGACGAAGACGTTGTAGTGGCTCAGGTCCTGGGCGTTCGTGCCGTCGCCGTAGCTGATGCGCGCGCCGACGGGAAGCGACTCGACGTGGAAGCCTTTCTTCACGAGGTCGACGCCCATCGCGGAGTGCGCGCCGTTCCAGTAAGTCTCGGCCGTCGACGACGTGATGCCCGCCTGATCGGGCGTGGGGAAGCGCTGCGCGGTGCCGCACGAATCTTCATCGAGCGTCCAGTCGGCGTTGCCCGCGGTCTGCGCGTGGGCGGCGTCGAAGAGGATCGTTTTCTGTTGCGCGGCGAGGTTTGTGGCAACGAGGAGCACGAGGATCACCAGGAGCGGGAGCAGGCATTTCTTCATCATTCCTCCGTTGTTCGGTGGTCTGGATGTTGACCACGGAATCGTTGATTGACCCGGGAAGTGTGCAGTTGTTGACCAGAAGAAGAGGGGAATCGTGGGGAGATTGTTCGTGATGTGCAGGTGAAGTGCCGGTCGCGAATATGATTCGACGATGCTCGAAAAAAATCTCGACGACGGCATCCTCACCATCCGCCTCGCGCACGGAAAAGCGAGCGCGCTCGATCTGGAACTTTGCAATGCGCTGGCGAGTGCGTTCGAAGAAGCGGCGTCGAATGATGATGTCGGGTCGGTCATCCTCACCGGCACGGGATCGATCTTCTGCGCGGGCGTCGATCTGCCGCGCATGATCGGCGAGGGCGGCGATTACGTGCAGCTGTTCGTCGAGGCCCTCGATGCGGCGTTGCGCAGTCTGTTCACGTTCCCGAAGCCGTGTGTCGCAGCCCTCAACGGACATGCCATTGCCGGCGGCGCGATTCTCGGATTTGCCTGCGATCACCGCCTCATGAGCGGAGGGCGCATCGGCGTTCCGGAGCCGCTGGTCGGCGTGCCGTTTCCGCCGCTGGCGATGGCGATCGTCCGCTATGCCGTGCCGAAGCCGCATATCCAGCCGATGGTGTATTTCGGCAAGACGATGGATGCCGAGGCGGGGAAGGAGATGGGCATCGTGGACGAGGTGGTGCCGGCGGCGGATCTGCTGTCACGCGCGCGCACGATTGCGGAGCAATTGATGACGGTTCCGCGCGCGACGTTCCGCATCACGAAGCGGCAATTGCGCGAACCGTATCTTCGCGATGCGTCGCACATCGCCGTGGCGTCGGTCGATGAGATCGATGCGATCTGGGCGGCGCCGGAGACGCATGCGCACATTCGCGAGTATCTGGCGAAGACGCTGAAGAAGAAGTGAACGCGCTCGTTTCGTGCGAAGCACTTTGGAGTGCGGTGGCAAGGCCACCGCTTTGGGAGGGTGGCGGAATCGCGACGATTCGCAGTGTGTGATGCTTGCGACGTCTGCGTCAGCGCACCGTCCCCCTCCCTCCCAAAGCGGTGGCTCGATCGCCACCGCACTCCAAAGC